>Ga0326728_10001332_pt1 | contig 88015 bp, 65 predicted proteins | sample MB3enrmetagenome_FD_207602 | JGI IMG/M metagenome (GOLD analysis project Ga0326728, IMG submission 207602) | Lab enriched peat soil microbial communities from McLean, Ithaca, NY, United States - MB31MN | ecosystem: Environmental > Terrestrial > Soil > Wetlands > Peat | place: USA: New York...
GCGCCTTCCACCCAGAGGTGAATGACCCACCACCAGAAATAATATTGCGTGCTGAGGTTGGGCACGAACGGGATCCCAAACAGGAACATGACCGAGAGCATCACCATCCCGCCGAGCAGGGTCGCGCTGGTACGGGTCAGCGTGTGGTGGTTCGTGAACATGGTGAGGGCGACGTTCGCGAGAAAGATAAGGGCCGCCACGACGATGGCCAGCTTGATGACGGTTGGTTGCTCCAGGAACGGCATCCCGAAGCTCCACTCGAACAAGTAGCCCACGATAGCGGTCACGCCGCTCACGAGCAGGATGCCAAGTTGCAGGCGGGCGAGCTTGACGCTGTAGATTTCCGTCTTGATTTCGTCCGCCACCATGTAATAGGTGGCGCCCATCAGGGCCAGCAGCAGCCAGAAGACCAGCAGATTGATGTGGATGGCGCGGGCGACGTTAAAGGGTATGATGTTCAGCAGCGGGTCGTACCCCCAAACGTATTTAATGCTGCCGAGAATTCCGAAGATGACCTGGAGGAGGAAAAGCGGCAGCGCGGCCAGGAAGTACTCACGGGCGACCTTCTGCGACTTGTAGCGCATCGCGTCTCCTCACTTCAGGCTGGCCAGATAATCCGCCAGCGCTTCTTTGTCCGAGTCCGGGAGCTGCTTGAAACCTGGCATGATCGAATCCGGCTTGTGGCTGCGTGGGTCGTTGATCTGGTCCAGGATCCAGTCCTTCGTCTGCCGGCTGCCCTCGTGCGACAGGTCGGGCGCCAGCGTTCCACCGCTGCCCTGGATGGAATGACACGTGTTGCAGTGCTGAGCGAGAAAGATCCTGGTACCCGGGGACTCTGCGCGGGCCACGCCCTGTGGCGCCGGCGGCCAGCCGTTCGTATCCACCTCACTCACCCACTTCAAGTAGGCAACGAGCGAATTGACGTGCGCGTCGGCCAGGTGGAAGTTTGGCATCTGCCGCCCCGTGGGGTACATCTTCCCCGGCTCTTTGAGGAACTGCCGCAACCAAGCATCGCCTCGGATTTCATAGCTCTTGGTGACGTCCGGAGCGTAGTAACCGCCGATTCCCAGAATTGTGTGGCAGTCGTTGCAATCGTAACGTTGCCAGAGCCATTTGCCCTCGACAACCTGCGCGGAGAGCTGATCGGCGTGGGTGCGCGCTCCCATCTCGTGCAAAGAATCCACCGTCATGCCGAGGAACACAAAGGCGCTGAGAAGAGTTGTTGTCCAAAGGATAGTGCGGGTCGTTAGCATAAACGATCACTGTGGATCATCGAGCACGTCAATGTCTGTGACAAAAGTCACAGTAGGGTCATTCCTTGTGCTCCATGCCTGACTATTTGCCTCAGGCGCTCGATTACTCGACCGCCGTCCCCGGCAAGTACTGCCGCCGCGTCATGAGGGAAGGCAACGCCATGCGCGGGCCTCTTCCTCGATTCGCGTGACCAATGCGGCCAAAGGTTTCTTCCCTAGTCAATTTGCCTTCTCAAGCGCAATCGCCCGCGGAAACAGAATGTTGTTTTCAAGGTGGATGTGCTGGTGGAGATCAGCCTCCAACTCCGATAACGTTTTGTAGAGGGTCTGATAGGTCACGCAAGCATCGGCTGGAGCGGTATAGCCCTTGCTGGATGCCCGAAGAGCGCGCAATGCGCTGCCGGCGGAATCGTGCTCATGCTCCATCATTGCCACCGGATTTTGTACAGTGCCGAAGGGTGGGGGCAGAATACCCTCCTTCTGGAGTACGGACTCCTCCATCCTTTCAATGTACGGGAACAGAACCATCTCTTCCTTCATCAGGTGGGTGGTTAGTTCCCCTGCCAAACCGTGGAAAGTTTCGCGAAGCTCGAAAAGTTCGGGATGGTTACTTCCGTGGACCGAACAAACCTTATCGAAAAGTGGGCCAAGACGAGCAACCTCTTGGCGCGTGTACTTATGGTGTGTACCCTTGATGTGGGAGATCAGGTCAGCCAATGGCGCCGTTTGCCAATTGGTGTCTTTTGGAAAGGCTTGTTCCGAAGACGGCGCCACTTCGAGCGCGTCGAGCACCTCCTCAACCGGTATACTGGCAGTGCGACAAGCTTGTTCGAGTGTTTGCTTGCCTCCGCAGCAGTAGTCGATACCTAACCTTTCAAAAACCCTCGCGGCGCCCGGTTTTTCCAGGGCCAACTCCCGTATAGTTTTTTCCGTAGTCACGTTCATTGCTTCCTCCTCGCGAGCCAAGGTCCATGCCTAAGGCCACGCTTGATATGTTGATATTAGGGGAGCAATGAGGCTGTGCCGATGACTTTTGTCACGGCAACCAAAACGATAGTGAGGCAGACTAAAAGTTGAACGCGAAGTGTGAATCTTCGGATCGTCGTCGTAAATATCATAATGGTCTGAACGCGACGAAGACGCGCCGGAGGTCAATACCCAAAGATGGGCGAGGACCTTTCAGGGAGATTCACCGTCGCGTTCGAAAGGGGGGGTTATGATTTATTTCGATGCCGCCCATCAGTCAGTGCACTACCCAAAGGACCGCCGGTTGCGCATCTGGGTTCGCCCTTCCATTCTGATCGGAATCGCTCTGGCGATTCTCGCCGCGGTTCTCGCGTCTTGGATTGAGGTTGCCCTGGCAGGCCTGCCTCATGTTCCGCCCGTTCCCCAGATTTATCCCAACAACTTCGCCGGGCCGCATGGGTTTCCGCTCTGGGTCCGTTATTGCCACTTTTTCAATTTCTTTTTTGTAATGCTGCTGATTCGCAGCGGCCTTTCCATCCTGGCGGATCATCCTCGTCTGTATTTCAATGATGACTGCACGCCGGGGAGCGAATGGATCCGGTTTACGCCCCTCGAGGTTCCTCGCGACCGCGTGTGGACGGCGAAAGACGATGCCCGTTATCTTTCGCCAGTCATTGGCACGCCCGGTTACCGGCACACCATTGGCATTGCGCGGGTCTGGCACTTCATCAACGTTCACGGGTTCATCGTCACGGGCATCGCGTTCGTCATCATGCTCTTCGATAGCGACCAGTGGCGGCGGATTGTGCCCACTTCCCCCCTCGTGCTCTTGCAGGCATGGAACACCTTCGTGCACTACGCCACCTTTCATATGCCGGCGGAGCCGAACGGGTTCTACGGGTACAACGCCTTGCAGCAGATCGCCTATTTCGCAGTTTTCTTCGTCTTCGGCCCATTGGCCATTGCCACCGGCATCGCCATGTCGCCCGCCGTGGTGAACCGCTTTCCCTGGTACGCGCGGATCTTTGGCGGCCGGCAATCAGCGAGGTCCATCCACTTCCTCACCATGCTCAGTTTCGTTGCATTTCTCGTGGTGCACGTCACTCTGGTCGTGATGACCGGGTTTGCGCGGAATATGAACCACATTGTGATGGGCACCGATGATCAGGGGCATCTGGGCATGTATCTGGGATTTGTGGGCATCGGTGTGGTCGTTGTCTCGTGGGCCGTCGCGCACTATATCTCCTGGCACCATCCGCGCGAGCTCCAGCACGCGCTGAAATCCGTGACGTATCCCATGCAGCTCCTCACGTTAAACCGGCTGATTCCGCACCAGAACTATTCCGAGCAGGACATCTCGCCATACTTCTGGCCCAATGGAAAGATGCCGGTGAGGGAGGATTGGAAGCGTCTGGCCGAGCGCGGCTTCCGGGATTTCAAACTAAAGGTGGGAGGACTGGTGGAAAATCCCGTCGAGCTTTCACTTGCCGACATCGAGAAACTTGGCAAGGTCGAGCACATCACCATGCATCATTGCATCCAGGGCTGGAGTGGCATTGCGAAATGGGGTGGCCTCCCGATGAAAACACTCATCGAACTCGTGCGCCCCAAACCCGAAGCCCAGGTGGTGGCCTTCTTCTCCTTTGGTGAAGCGCTCTATGGCGGCGCCTATTACGATACGCAGCGCATGGAGAACGTGCTGAAGGCCGAATGCCTGCTCGCCTCACAGATGAACGGGCGACCGCTTCCGGAGGTATATGGCGCTCCGCTGCGGCTGCGCGTTGAGAATCAGCTTGGCTACAAGATGGTCAAGTGGATCGAGCGCATTGAATTTATCGATTCGGAGAAGCACTTGGGCGAGGGAGAAGGCGGAAAGAACGAGGATGATGAATACTTCGATCTTCTGCCTAACATCTGAGGGGTTCGCAAAACACTAACCACTATCCACTGCGCCTCGGACCTCTTCTTCGAGGGCCTTCACATTGCAGAGGGTCAGCTTGCGGCCGTCGATCTTAACCAAGCCTGCGGCCTGCAAGCGGGAGAGATTCCGGGACACCAGCTCGCGGACTGTGCCAATTTGCGCTGCCAATTCCTGGTTGGTGATGGGGAGGGTGACTTCCACACCTGCGGCGGTTCGTTTGCCGGATTCTTGGGCGAGGCGCAAGAGATAGGAAGCAAGCCGGTGGTGCACGGTGGTAAAGGAAAGTTCTTCGATAATTCCCACTAGGCGCCGAAGGCGCGCGCCCACAATCCGTAAGACCTTGAGGGGAACCTGGGGATGAGCGAGACAGAGCGCCTGAAAATCCTGCTTGCTCACAAATAGCAAGGTCAGGTCGTCCACTCCGGTCGCCGACGCCGGATAGGCGCCTCCGTCGAAGACGGGTATTTCGGCGATGGAACTTCCCGGGCCATCAATACTGAGTACTTGTTCGCGTCCGTTGGGGGAGCTCTTGAAGATGCGGACATTCCCAGACTCAACCACATAAAGCCCTGAGCATGGCTCGCCTTCTCCAAACACCATCTCGCCTGCCGAGTAGTGACGGGAAACAGTGCGCTGGGCCAGGAAACCCAACTCGCTTTCTGTCAACCCGGAAAAGATGGGAACCTTCGCCAACGTTTGCCTAAGTTGATACGTGGAATCTGGCACGGCGGATATTGTACCAGAGCACCTCGGGCAATGAGAATTTGTGTTCACCTTGCCAGTTGGCCTCCCTGGCAGTCAACCGCAAGGGGAGGGGCACCCGACCATCGAATGCGCCGGGAGACGAAATCAACTGCAAAGCGGAATTGGGAATGAAAAACGCAAACGCTATTCCTGGCAGTTGGCCAAACTGACCCACTACCTAATTTCAAACTGCACTACTAGTCGGCTAACAAAGTTTATGCCCTCTGTATCCCTCGGCTGCTCGCTGTGGGCCACAGGATGTTGTCCGTCAGGTGACGGATGAGACGGTTGTTTTTTTCACGGCTTTGGATGCCCGTGCGACGTCTAGCGCAAGCGGCTATCCTGGAAAGGCTCGGATAGTCGGGCTCTCTTCCGTCGGAGTAGCCCAGGCGGCACCCAAGAACACGATCCCGCTACCCCCCAAGAAAGGAGAGGTGTCTGAAAAAGCTGGTTCCGGAAGCCGCGGCGGCAGGCTTTCAGGACCGGAAATGGGCGGTGGGGAGCCAGCGGGACCATCCGGGAGAGATTTTTGTGTTCGGAGGGCCCCACGGGAGGCAAACGGGTGTATATTTCTTACTGCCGGAAGGTCAAAAGTTAATTCCGGTTAAGTTCTTGTACCCCTCCCTCGCATGTAACCTGGAGGGTGTCGGATGCGTCCTTCGCTAAAGAGTCCCCAATCCGTTCCTGCGCCGGAGGGTCTCAAATCCGTCATTCTCAGCAAGCCATTTGAATGGCGACGAACAGAACTATCCTTGAGTTGAAAACGCCGCGGGAAGCGGAGCAAAGGCATCAGCCTGCTAGAGAAGCCGATTGAATGACGATGAGCACACGCCCCCCCGAATTGAAAACGCTGCCGGAAGTGGATCGAATGGATCTGCTGGGCCAACATGAAGCCACGCCGCCGAGCTCCGGAAAGCCCAAGAAACGCGGCCTGCTCTGGCTGGTTTTCCTGCTGATCATCGCAGTGGTGGCGGGGTATGCGGTCTGGCGTGCCCACCAGCCGCCCGCCCCGCAGCGAGGCCAGGGCGGCAGGGCAGGCCAAAACCCTCAGGGCCCGGTGCCGGTCGTGGTAGCGAAGGTCGAACGCTCCAGCATGCCGGTTTATGTGAACGGGCTGGGCAATGTTAGTCCTTACTACACGGACACGATCAAGTCTCGGGTCGACGGCCAAATCATGAAAGTGGATTTTAATGAAGGCGATTTGGTCAAGGAGGGGCAGGTCCTGATCGAGATAGACCCGCGGCCCTATCAGGTGCAACTGGATATGGCCCAGGCAACGCTGGCGCGCGACCAAGCCCTGCTCGCGAACGCCAAGCTGGACCTGGAGCGTTACAACGAATTGCTGCCGACGCACGCCGTTCCGAAACAGCAATTGGATACGCAGGCCGCGCTGGTGGCCCAGTACGAAGCCACGATCAAGCAGGATATTGCCAATATCGACAACGCCAAACTGCAACTGATTTATGCCAAGATCACGGCGCCGATTACGGGTGTGGTAGGCCTGCGCCTGGTGGATCCCGGCAACATCATCCACGCCGCCGACACCAGCGGCATGATCGTGATCACCCAGATCCAACCGATCGCCGTGCTGTTTACGATCCCCGAGGACAGCCTTCCGCAGGTCACACAAAAGCTCCGAGCGGGCGCGCACTTGCCCGTGGAGGCGTATAACCGCGACAACTCCAAAAAGCTGGCATCCGGGAAGCTTATGACCCTGGATAACCAAATCGATAGTACCACCGGCACCGCGAGGTTGAAGGCGGTGTTCGACAACACGGACTACGAGCTCTTCCCTCAGCAATTCGTCAACATACGCCTGCTCGTCGATACACTGACCAATCAACTGGTCGTTCCCAACGTGGCAGTCCAGAATGGCCAGCAGGGCACGTTCGTATATGTTGTGGATGAAGACTCCAAAGTGCACCTGAAAACCGTTCAAGTGGGAGTAACGAGCGAGACGTCCGCCGACATTGTCAGTGGCCTTGGGGATAGGGACCGGGTGGTCATCGATGGCACCGACAGGCTGAGCGAAGGAGCCAGGGTCAGGGTACGGAGAGCCGGCGAGCAGGAAAACGCGCCAGGCTCTGAGGCCCCTGGCGGCGGAAATGGGGCGAGGCACGGTGGCGGATCCAGGGGGGGAGAGGGCAGGTCGAGGAGGGGTGACGGTAGCTCTAGAAGGGGCCAAGGCGGAGGCGCTCCTCAGTGAGTCCCTCACGGATCTTCATCCTGAGGCCGGTGGCAACGTCGCTGATGATGGCGGGCGTGGTGCTCATCGGTGTCGCGGGTTTCCGGCAACTGCCGGTCTCGGCACTGCCTCAAGTTGATTACCCGACCATACAAATCCAGACGTTTTACCCTGGTGCGAGCCCGGAGGTAGTGACGTCTTCGATCACTGCGCCGCTGGAGAAACAGTTTGGGCAGGTGCCGGGATTGACGCAGATGACGTCGATCAGTTCTTTTGGCAGCTCGCTGATCACCTTACAGTTTTCACTCGATCTCAGCATCGACATCGCCGAGCAAGAGGTGCAGGCTGCCATCAATGCCGCTACTACCTTTCTTCCCACGAATCTGCCGGTTCCTCCTATTTACAGCAAGACGAATCCCGCCGACGCCCCGATTCTAACGCTGGCCATTACGTCTTCGACGCTGCCGTTGGCAAAAGTCGAAGAGCTGGCTGAAACGCGCATGGCGCAGAGAATCTCCCAGCTCAAAGGCGTGGGCCTGGTGAGCATCAGCGGAGGACAGCGTCCGGCGGTCCGGGTGCAGGCGAATCCCACGGCGCTCGCCTCATATGGCCTGAGTCTGGAGAATCTGCGCACGGCTCTGAGCAGCGCCAACGTGAACCAGGCCAAAGGCAATTTCGACGGACCAGATCAGGCCTGGACGATTAACGACAACGACCAACTTCAGGCCGGCGCGAATTACGGGCCGATCATCATTGCCTACCGCAATGGGGCGCCCGTGCGCATTTCCGATGTTGCCAAGGTCATCGACGGCGTGGAAAACACCAAGCTCGCCGCTTGGGTGAATGCCGACCCGGCCATCGTGCTGAATATTCAGCGGCAGCCCGGAACCAACATCATCAGCGTCGTCAATACCGTTCAGGCACTCCTACCTCAAATCGAAGCATCTCTGCCGCAAGGGATCCACGTGCAGGTCATCACCGACCGTACAACGACCATCCGGGCATCAGTGAGGGACGTCGAATTCGAACTGCTGCTCACCACGGTGCTGGTCGTGATGGTCATCTTTCTTTTCCTGCGCAGCCCATCCGCCACGGTCATCCCGGGCATCGCCGTGCCTCTTTCGCTGGTGGGCACGTTCGCCGTCATGTACCTGCTCGGGTATAGCTTGGATAACCTTTCGCTGATGGCGCTTACGATTTCCACCGGTTTTGTCGTGGATGACGCGATCGTGATGCTGGAAAACATCTCGCGCTACATCGAAATGGGCGACCCCGCTATGCAAGCCGCCCTTAAGGGATCGGAAGAGATTGGATTCACCATCGTGTCGCTGACCGTCTCTCTGATCGCCGTGCTGATTCCCCTGCTGTTCATGGCGGATATTGTGGGCCGCCTGTTCCGGGAATTCGCAGTGACGCTCGCCGTTACGATCATATTTTCGGCGTTTGTCTCCCTGACGCTGACGCCCATGATGGCGGCGCGAATTCTGCGGCACCGTCCGGAGGCCGAACAAGGCCGGTTGTATCGTTGGTCGGAGTGGTGCTTCACCAGGACCATCGAACAGTACGGCAAGATGGTGCGGGTGGTGTTGGCTCATCAGCCCCTGACACTATTCGTGGCGATCGGCACACTCGGCCTCACCATTTACCTTTACGCCGTCGTCCCCAAGGGGTTCTTTCCTGTGCAGGACACCGGCGGTATCCTCGGCATCTCGGAGGCGCCCGAGACGGTCTCGTTTTCCCGCATGTCCAAGCTGCAACAGGATCTGGTCCGGGTCCTCCGCCAGGATCCGGCAGTTGAGAATCTCACCTCGTTCATCGGCGCCGATGGTGTGAACACGATTATGAATAGTGGCCGCATCCAGATCACGCTAAAGCCGCTCGAACAGCGCGGCGGCGTTTCCGCGTCCGATGTGATCCGGCGGCTGGAGCCGAAGCTGCAACAGGTGGCAGGCATCCAGCTTTTCATGCAGCCCATACAGGATCTGACCGTGGAAGACCGGATCAGCCGGACGCAATACCAGTACACGCTCGATGCGCCCGACAAAGCGTTACTGGATCTGTGGGCTCCACGCCTTGCGGATCGGATGAAACAGCTAACGGAACTGCGCGATGTCGCGAGCGATCAGGAGAACAACGGCGTCGGACTGCTCCTCCATGTTGATCGGGACACCGCGGGCAGGCTGGGTATCACCCCTCAGAACATTGATGACGCGCTCTACGATGCCTTTGGCCAGAGGCAGGTATCCACGATTTATACCCAGACCAATCAGTTCCATGTGATTCTCGAAGTGGAGCCCCAATTTCAGCTCGATAAGGCTTCTCTGGAACACTTGTATGTGCCCACCGGAGCGGCGTCGGCCAATCTGGCATCGACGATCGCCCTGGCAGGGACGAACACCGCTCTGACCGGCGCGGCGGCGATCCCCCCGTCTCCGCTCCCCGAGTTCGTAAGAGCCTCCATGGTTCCGTCCCCCATTGCCATTAACCACGAGAGCCAGTTCCCGGTGGTTACGCTTTCATTTAATCTGACTCCGGGAGCATCGCTCGGCGCGGCGGTTCAGCATATCAAGCAGGTTACGCAGGAACTGGGCATGCCGGCCAGCATCGAAGCCAACTTCCAGGGAACCGCCCACGCCTTCGAATCGTCGCTGGCCAACGAGCTGATCCTAATCCTTGCGGCCATCGTCACGGTGTACATCGTTCTGGGCATGCTCTATGAGAGCTTTATCCATCCCATCACCATTCTGTCCACGCTGCCCTCAGCCGGAGTCGGCGCGATTCTGGCCTTGCTTCTGTTTAAGATAGATCTGGATGTCATTGCGCTGATTGGCATGATTCTACTGATCGGCATTGTGAAAAAGAACGCCATCATGATGATTGACTTTGCGTTGGAAGCTGAGCGCAAAGAAGGTAAATCACCCGAGGAAGCAATCTACCAGGCGTGCCTCTTGCGCTTTCGTCCGATCATGATGACCACCATGGCGGCTCTGCTCGGCGCCGTGCCACTTGCCTTCGGCAGCGGCGTAGGTTCGGAACTGCGAAAACCGCTGGGCATCTGCATCATCGGTGGACTGCTGATCAGCCAAGTGCTGACGCTTTTCACAACGCCGGTTATCTATTTGTATTTCGGACGCTTTGCATCCTGGGTTTCCGGCTCCCGTGGTTCCGAGGAAAGCGCACAGCTTTTTTCCGCGGATCCCTCGACCTAAGGCGGGATGAGTATGAGCATTTCCACGCCCTTCATTAAGAGGCCGGTGGCCACGACGCTCTTCATGGTGGCGCTGACTTTGGCCGGCGGAGTCGCCTATACGCTTTTGCCGGTCTCAGCCTTGCCCGAGGTTGACTTCCCGACCGTCATGGTCAGCGCCAGCCTGCCGGGAGCGAGTCCCGACGTGATGGCGGCGTCGGTCGCAACGCCACTGGAGAAACAGTTCACGCGTATTGCCGGGGTCACGGAAATGACCTCCTCGAGCTCGGTGGGATCCGCGCGGGTCGTACTCCAATTCGATCTGGGCCGCGACATCAATGGGGCGGCACGTGAAGTACAGGCTGCCATTAACTCGTCGGCGGGGCTCCTCCCTGCGAATCTTCCCTCCCTCCCCCGATACCGGAAAATCAACCCGGCCGACCAGCCAATCCTGCTGATGACCCTCGAGTCGGATGTCGTGCCGAAGCCGCAATTGTACGACATCGCCTCCTCGGTGTTTGCCCAGAAGCTCTCGCAAGTCCAGGGCGTCGGCCAAGTTAGCGTGGGGGGAAGCTCCCTTCCCGCGGTTCGCGTCGAAGTGAATCCGCAGCCGCTCTCCATCTACAACGTGGGGCTCGATCAGGTCGGCACGTTCCTTCAAAACGCCAATGCGAACCGGCCGAAAGGCTCGCTCACGAACTCCGATTTCCAGATCCCGATCTATGCCACCGACCAGCTTTTCCAGGCGAAAGAATACAAAGATCTCGTGGTGGTCGATCGGAAAAACGCGCCCGTCCGCCTGTCGGACCTCGGCCGCGTCATCGATGCGAATGAAGATGTCCGGAACTACGGCATTGTCAATGGCAGCCCGATGGTTCAGATCATGATCAACCGCCAGCCGGGTGCGAATATCGTCGACACGGTCGCACGGATTAAAGATTTGATGCCGCAGTTTCAGGCGCAGCTTCCGCCGACAGTCCGTTTCAAAATCGCCTTCGACCGCACCACTACAACCCAGGCTTCCCTGAGGGATGCCCAGCGCAATGTGATCGTCGCCATTGGGCTGGTGGTTTTGGTGGTCTTCATCTTCCTCCGTAGCGTCTGGTCGACGTTTATTCCCAGTGTCGCGGTGCCGGTATCGATTATCGCCACGTTCGGCGCAATGTATCTGCTGGGGTATACCCTGGACAATCTTTCCCTGATGGGGCTGACCATTGCCACGGGATTCGTGGTTGACGATGCGATTGTAGTCATTGAAAACATTATGCGCCACGTCGAAAACGGCATGAAACCAATGCAGGCTGCCATCAAGGGGGGGGAAGAGATTGGTTTCACCGTTTTATCGATGAGCATTTCGCTCATCGCCGTCTTCATTCCCATCCTGATGATGAGTGGCGTGGTGGGGCGCCTGTTCCGTGAATTCTCGATGGTTCTTGCATTCGCCATCGCCATATCCATGGTGGTCTCCCTTACGGTTACCCCCATGATGTGCGCGTGGCTCCTTAAGGAAGACCGCGGCCACGGATACCTCTATAACCTGAGTGAAAGGTTCTATAAGTGGATTATCTCCTCTTATGCGTCGGCGCTTGACGTCGCGCTGAGTTATCCCGGGACCATCCTGTTCATCGTCTTGCTGACCATAGGCCTTAACGTTTACCTTTACGTCAAGATCCCGAAAGGATTTTTCCCGCAGCAAGATACCGGGCGTCTGAGCGGCTTCATCGTGGGCGAGCAGCACATCTCCTACCAGTCGCTGCTGGAAAAGGCGAAATGGTTCGAGGAGCAGGTCCGGAGTGACCCGGATGTCGAAACCGTCACTATGGTGGCGGGCAGCAGCGGGGGCGGATTCGGCGGCTCGAACTCGGCGATGATCAACGCTCAGCTTAAGCCGGTGGGGATTCGCCAAGCCACGTCGGACCAAGTGATCGCGCGTCTGCGCCGCCAGACTTCCGGCCTGCCTGGGGCGACCATGTTCATGCAGAACTCTCAGGACGTGCGCATCGGAGGGCGGCAGAGTAATGCCCAATACCAGTACACGCTCCAGGGCCCCGACTTTGCGTCGCTGGCGGATTGGGGGCCGAAAGTTCTGGACCGGCTTTCGCGGCTGCCCGAGATTGCCGACGTCAGCTCCGACCAACAGGTTTCCGGCTTGTCGTCGAATGTGATCATTGACCGAGATACGGCCTCACGCCTCGGCCTCACGGCGCAAGCTGTGGACTCCGCGCTCTATGACGCTTTTGGCCAGCGCCAAGTCTCGGTAATGTACAAGTCGATCAATCAATACCATGTGGTTCTGGCCTTGCAACAGCAATGGTGGCAAAGCCCGGACTTCCTGAGGACGATCTACGTACAGACACCCCGAGGCACCAACGTTCCTTTGTCCACCTTCACGCACTTCACCCAAGGGATCACGCCCATTCAGCTACCCCACCAGGGGCAGTTCCCGGCAACGACGTTTTCGTTCAACCTCAAGGAGGGCGTCGCGCTGAGCGACGCCACGAGCGCAATAAAGCGGGCGGAAGTGGAGATGGGCCTGCCTGCCACCATCACGGGCAGCTTCGCCGGCACCGCGCGGGCCTATCAGGAAGCGCTGGCGAACCAGCCGATCCTCATCGGGACGGCACTGCTCGCTGTTTATATCGTGCTGGGAATGCTCTACGAGAGCCTTATCCACCCTCTGACCATCATCTCGACGCTACCGTCGGCCGGCGTGGGAGCGCTGGTGGCGATGGTCCTGTTCAAGATCGATCTGGATATCATGGGCATGATCGGAATTATCCTGCTGATCGGCATTGTGAAGAAGAACGCGATCATGATGATCGATTTCGCGCTGGCGGCCGAACGGAACGAAGGGATGAGTCCGCGGGATGCCATCTACCAGGCCTGTCTGCTGCGCTTCCGGCCCATCATCATGACGACCATGTCCGCCATGCTGGGGGGGATGCCGATGGCGCTCGGCTGGGGCGCGGGAGCGGAGTTGCGGAAGCCACTTGGCATTGCGATTGTCGGCGGCCTGGTGGTCAGCCAGATGCTGACTTTGTTCACTACGCCCGTGATATATCTCTATCTTGACCGGTTGAGCCGCCGTTTGAGCCGGCGGCAGCCGAGTTACCGGCACCGCCCGGGTTTCCTTGTTCCCGGCGGGGTCGCGGAGAGCGAGGATTGATGAGGTGATATTGGAAAACCGTACTTCTTGCCCCTCTCCTAGACGGCGAATGGCCTTAAGTTAGCGCTTATGGGCAACAGACATCCACATCCACGCTGACCGCATCATAAGAGCCAACAGGTGTCGCAGACAATCGGGTTGGGCGGATAGACACCCGAGCGATGTTGACGCCCTGCTCAGAGCTTCGACGCCGGAAAGGCGAACTGTGCGAAGCGTTCGAATAATCCCGTCATTAATTTTGCTTCTGCTTTTGGCTTTCCCTTGGGCTTGCGCGCAAGACCCTCATCCGCGCTTCGACGTTTTCCTCGAAGGCGGCGGCTCTTTCCTGAATGGTGGCAGCGGCAGCTACCAGCAAGTCCTCCCATGTCCAGTGTGCCCCCCCGGAGAGATGTGTCCATTGCCCTGCGCCCCCTCAGCAGTCGCCGTGACCAACTCGTTCTCCAAGACGGGGCGTCTTATTGCCGGCGCGCGCTTCCGGTTTACGCGGCATGACGCCCTGGAAGCGAGTTATTCTTACAGTCCTAACCTCTTCTCACTTCAGGAGGCAGGGGGGATGACGCTCACGGGGTACAATCGCCTGAATCTCTTCTCCTGCAATTACGTCCGCTATCTCTGGACCAAAACCTCGGTGCAGCCGTTTGTCACTGGCGGGGTGGGAGCGAACCGCTTCAGCGGCCCCGCGAGCGCCTCTGCAGTGGTTGCCGGCCTCCTCAGTGCGGACAACGGGTGGCAGTTCGCCTGGAATTTCGGAGGTGGCGCCGACCTTGCCCTGCCCCGGCACTTCGCTTTTCGGCTGGAACTAAGGGATTACCTAAGCGGACAGCCCACGTCCAGCTCCATCACCGGGCTCGGCGGGACCAGCCACAATATTGTTCCCAGCGCGGGAATTGCTTACAGATTTAAGTAAGGCGGAAGACAGGGTGGCGCGGGACTTTAGGCCAGGCCGAGAATCCGCGAAACAGGCTCGAATGATAATAGGCGCATCTAATCGCGTCCGTTGACGCGAGCTATATTTAGTCTGATAATGCGCCGAACATGGCATCGAGACAAAACATCCAACTCGGCCAGGTACAGGAGTCACTGCTGGTCCCCCTTTACGGCCGCGCCCTCGACAGCCTCGGGAAGCGTCCGATCCTGAACGATCAGAAGGCCGTCGAAATGGTCCGGTCCATCGATTGGGATTTCCAAAGATTCAACCAAAGGCGGCGGGTTTTGGGTTGTGCCTTGCGGACCGCGATGTACGACGAGTGCGTGAAGGATTTTCTTAACCGCCATCCGGAAGGCACCGTGGTCGAGATCGGCGCCGGACTCAACACCCGCTTCGAACGGCTCGACAATGGCACCGTGCACTGGTTTGACCTTGATCTTCCGGATACCGTGGAACTGCGGCGGAAGTTTTTCACCGATAGTGAGCGGCGCGTGACTCTGGCCGCATCGGTTGTCGATCCGGGTTGGATGGCCGCGGTGCGTCAGAGCCCCGGACCGTATTTCTTCGTCGCGGAGGCAGTATTCGTCTACCTGACGGAGCCGGAGGTCAAGGCGGCGCTGGCACAGATCGCCGCCAACTTCCCGCGCCTCACCATCGCCTTCGACACCGCCACCCTCCAAGCGATAAACCGTGAGAACAAAGACCACGCGCGCCGCAAACTCGGGGCCCGTTTCACCTGGGCATGCGAAGACCCGAGGGAGATTGAGCGCTGGAAGATCGGATTGCGCCTGGTGGAATCCCGCACCTTCGCGGACATCCCCGATTCTTTGAGGCTACGCCTTTCCTTGCCGATGCGAGCCGCCTTTCGCGTCTTTGCCAAATTGTTTCCGAAGCTCACCAAAGTCTACCGGCTCAATCTGTTCGCTGGACAGTCAGAAACCTAACCGGCAGCGATTGGGGGCTACCAGCGAAACTGCGGCGCGCCTCCCATTGCATTGAGAAGCGGCTCGGGGTATGTTCCCATGCGATCGGGAAGTCCAAACGGAAATCCGAAAACGGGAGGAAGGAAAATGAAACCGGACGGTTTTTCCAGGCGCAATCTCATCGCCATGCTGCCACTGGGTTCGGGCCTGCTGGTGCCCGCGACCGTAGCTGCCCAGACCAGCCCCGGCGTTGCTGGCTTGAGCGAGGGCACACGTATTTACAATGTTCGCGATTATGGCGCCAAGGGCGATGGTGCGACATTGGACACCGCGGCTTTCCAAGCGGCCATCGACGCGTGCAACCGAGAGCGCGGAGGCATTGTGCTTGTCCCGGCCGGCGACTTCATCGTCGGGACGATTCAACTTAAGAGCCACGTCACGCTGCGAGTGGCCGCGGCAGGGCGTGTTCTGGGAAGCGGAAACCCCACGCACTATTCGGCGGGAACGGGCGTTCCGCCGGGAAATGGCAACGTGGTTTTGTTGTACGCGGTGGAAGCCGAGAACATTGCCCTGGAAGGCCCCGGCACCATCGATGGCCAGGGAGAAAAGTTCTTTACGGGCCACGGCGACAATACCGGTCCGGGACAAAACGGGGTGGGGGGCTATTTTCAGCGCCCGCACCTGATGGTCTTCTACAAGTGCACGAACCTATCCGTCCGCGATATCTATCTCCGCAACAGCGCCTACCATTGCATGCGCATTCTGCAATGCAGCTATGTTAAATTGGAGGGGATTCAGCTCTATAACCGGGTCAATCTCAACAACGACGGCTTTCACTTCGTCAGCTCCGAATACGTCAATATCAGCAACTGCCATGTGAAGTGCCAGGACGACGCGTGCGCGCTTTTCGGGAGCTGCCGCTTCATTACAGTGACCAACTGCTCTTTCAGCACGCGGTGGTCGATATTTCGCTTCGGGGGCGGCCAGGCGGGGAATATCACCGTTTCGAATTGCGTCATCTATGAGACGTACGGATGCCCGATCAAGATGCAGTGCGGCGCCAACTCGCGAATCGAGAATGTATCCTTCTCGAACCTGATCATGGACAATGTCACGGGCCCGATTAGCGTCGGACTCGATTCCACCATGCACCGCCGGAGCGCTCCCGAAGGCGCAGCCCCCACTCCCGGAATTGTACGCAACCTGGCGTTCCGCGGGATTCGCGCGACAGTAGTTTCGTTGCGCGGCCAGTATCCGGAGATGCAGTTCGGGACGGGCATTCATCCCGGCGAGGAGCGCACCTGCCTGACCCTGAACGGCGCGGGTCAAGATGTGATCCGCGACATCACCCTCGACGACATTCACATCACTTACGGCGGAGGCGGCAGCGCCGCGGAAGCTCGCCGCGAGATTCCGGAAATAGCCGGCGAGTACTTCCAGATCGGCACGCCGCCCGCTTATGGGTTGTTTGCGCGGGGCGTGCAGGGGCTGAGCGTCAATAACGTCCGGTTAGAGGTGGCCACGCCCGACCTGCGGCCCGCGGTGGTTTTCGAGCGGGTTCGCGACGCCGCGGTGAATGGGTTAAGCGTGCAAGGTAACTCCGAAGCGGAATCGGCGGTCCGCCTCCACGATAGTCAGGATGTTCTGCTCAGCGCCTGCCGCGTGCTCACGCCGTCCAAGCTGTTTTTGCAGATCGAAGGCAGCCGGGCATCCGGCATCGTCATCGACGGCGGAGACCTGTCGAAATCGGCCGCGCCCTTTCAGGTGGGAAGCGGAGCGGCGGAGCAGTCCGTAAAGCTGCGCGCCTAGTTGTGGCCCTGATCTGGAGAGTCCGGTCCGGTGGTCGCTGCCCGCTCTTGATTGAGCCCCAAAGGGGCGACCTAATCTAGTCCAGGCCATCGGCCTTGATCAACACGCGAGTCCCTATATAGGGGTAAGCCCTGAAGGGGCGATCCCATAGCGCGCCCCTGCAGGGCTTGCGGCTGTAACCGTTCTATAATTCCCAGGGGGTTGCCCTGGGCTGGATTAGGTCGCCCCTTTGGGGCTCAAACATTGGAGAGGCCGAACGCCGTTCGGTCTGGGGCCAGCGGCGCTGGCCCCTACAGGATTGGTTGCGGCTCCGCCGCGCTGCGCTACCCATCTGCCAACCTGCCTACTGCCCACCGCCGCTTCCGCCGCGTGCTCCTTCTACAATGGTTCGATTTTCATCTCGCCTCCTGGTTCATGAATTGTCTGGCGCCCTGATGGGGTGTAGCCACAATTGTACCAGTTCGCCCGGCGAAAACCCAAGTGAGCCCCTCGGGCTCGGATGCGAGGTGGTGCAGCCGAAACTACAAGTTGCGTGGCGAGGGAATCATGGTTTGAGGTCGCGATCCAAGGCGGCCCCATCAAAGGGAATAACCACGATCTTGCTGCCGTGGTTGTCGTTCCCTCTTTCCTCTTCTTTGGGAAAATCGATGACAGACAGGGTCACCGCCACCACGCGGCCGTTTTCAATGTACACCCCGGGACGCTCCATCTTGTTCCAATGGTTGACGGTTCCATCGGTATAACGCACAAAGTCCGTCGTCGGGTCGTAAGCCAGCCCTTGAAACTTCCAGTTGTTGATGCCATCCACGGAGGTGAGGTGATACGCCTTGCGGTCGCTCCAGTTGTTGACGACGATGTGATACACGCCGCCGCTATACCACAGGGCCGGATCTTCCAGATGTCGCAGATCGTTTTGGGGGAGGCCAGGAAGATTAGGATAAACACTCGGGCCTTGGACGACGTAGGGTCCCAAAATGCCTTGCGTGCTGATCCAAATGGCCCCGGAGCGCGCCACGATCTGGAATTTGCCGTCGGGACGGAGGATGACGGCAACATTGGATGTGCGCCCCAGGTTTTTGTACTCATTGTCGGCCACCTGGATCTGTCCGAGTTGTTTCCACGGGCCATCCAGGGATTTAGAAACAAAGACCGCGCCCGGTCGCGTCTCGCTGACGACCACGGCGTAGCTCCCGTCCGGCAGCACCAGAGCCGTCACGTTATGGCCTTTGCCACCTTCATCGTCCGGCCAGCAAACACCCTTGTCAACGTAGGGCCCGGTTAATTTGTCGCTGACCGCATGAATGGTCTTCGACCCGAACCATCCCCTGTGGCCATTGGCCTGATCCCAGCGGTCGGAAAACATATGATACTTGCCTTCCGGCCCTTTGATGATCTGGGCATCCCAATAATTCCACTGCTTCATGGTGGGGTCTTCCAAGCCGTTCTTGACGTCGCGCGGCCCCACTGTCGCCGCCCCCCAAACGTCCTTCGACAGGACACCTTCGATCGGCATCGGCAGAAAATAATCAATGAAGGTCTTGGTGGCGACGGGTTTTGGTTCCTGCCCGAAGCTGGTGCCGACCAAAACCGCACAGGTCAGCCCCATCAAAACAACGTCCAAACCGAATAGCTTGGTTCTGTGTGTGTGGCTTGATGAGATAGTGTAGTTCATATTGAATCCTCTTCTTCTGCTGCCTAACCCCCGCGATGTTAGGTCAGGAGTTCACGCCTCATCGGCCTGAGCCAACATCGCCGACCGCAAGCGACCGCGGCAGCCGCGCGGATTATACCAACTTTCTAGATTCATATTCACCCTAATGCTGACTGCCCCCAGGAGGACACACCATGAGCAGGTAGCGCGGAGTCATGCGCTTTCTGCACTACTGCGCTTCTTCATATTAGACGGGAAGATGCCGATAGCGATCCTGCCGGCAGGCGTTTAGCCGCACGAAGCCGACGGTGATCAGAGCGGGCTGATTCCGCGCTCTCGCTACCCGCTGTCCAATCACTGCCCGGCGCCACGGGCACTGGAATTCCACGGCGAATAGCCCATACAATGAGGCTGTTGGTGCAAGGGCGAACGACGTAAGTTCAACTCATCTGTGGGAGGTCCACCGGCATGCTTGGCTGGCACATTAGTGTTTACCGACAGACGGACGGGGGTGGATCGCCTGCGACGTTTCAGTCACCCGAAGGCGCACGCCTCGGTGTATGGCAGGCAGATGTCGATGGGCTGAATTGGCTCGACGAGCTCGTGAAGGCCGGCAAGGCTATCGACCTCGGCGGCAACGGTTACCCGTGCCGCTACACCGCGACCGCCGAACACTTAATCCCCCAGTTCATCGAGGGGCCACCGCGAGCACGAACCCATTGGCTGCTCGAGGCGGGCGACTTCGTGACGGACAAGTGGGAAGGAAAGACGGTGGTCGACGGCGACGCGGCCGCGCAATGCCGCCCGGACGAGTGGCTCATCGTCGAGGCGTGGGACGAAAGCTAGGATCGGATATGTTTACTTTGCCGAGGTGATCTTATGAACAGTGCGGAGAGCATCGCTCTAATCCGCCGCTTTATCGAGGCGTGTGTCCGAGCTGACCCGGAAGAATTCTCCGGCTACTTTACTGAAGATGCGATATGGTGGAATGCGCCCTGGAAATCTGTCCAAGGCCGCGAAGCCATCCGCGAGACGCTGCGCCAGGGAGCTGAGCGCATGGTGGCGTTGCCCTGGGAGATACGGCACATCGTGGCGGAGGGCGACATCGTGATGACGGCGCGGGTGGACAATTTCCTGGTCGGAGAGAGGCGCGTCAGCGTTCCCTGCATGGGCATCTTCGAGTTGCGCGGCGGAAAGATCGCCGCCTGGCGGGACTACTGGGATCTGCAACAGTTCGAGCGTCAGCTCGCCCCCACCCCGCTTATGCCGGAGTGACATCGGGAATCCGGCGGCACCATGACGCTCAGATTTATCGCAAGCCGCGCGGCGCCCCAGTGCTTCAGCGTTCTCGAGTTGTCGCGGCGTGCTCCTCGCGCGCGATCTGGAGAATCGGTTCCAGGAAGCGGCCGTATTTGCCTAGTACTTGCTTGGATTAATTCGCGTATTTTTAAGTCGTTGAAATCAAAGCGCAACCTGTACCCAGTTACGTACGCTAATTAAATCAAGCAAGTACTAGGGCAACTTGATCATTAGAGGCAATGGCTGTCTCAACAGTCCGCGCGGTGGCAGATGTCACAATTTCCAGCCGGCCAACGAATACACGCACCATTTGGGCCGGCGAGGGATTAATGGTGAGTGGCAAAACGTTGTAGATGAATCCGCCGGGCACGATGTAAATCAGGCGGGTACCCTCTTCGAACCAGGAGTCGCGCCAAGTGTCCACCATGGCATGGGCTTCGTCGGGGTAGAGGCCCTGATCAACGAGAATCTCTTCCAGATCGCCGCCCAGAGCCTCGACGCTGCCGGTCAGCTCCGGCGGGTCCAGCGCGCTTTCATCCGTTGGGGCGCGTGCGACACTATAGCCGACTCGCTCACCCCGGCGCTCGAAGAGGATGAGGGCGGGAATTTCCTCTTCGCGGAGACTCTTGACCACCAGTTTGCCATCGAAGGTCTGCTCAGCGGAGAGCGGCAAGGGAGCAGCCGATACGCCTCGATAGAAAAGGAACTTTTCCCGCTGTTCACCCGCGCTGGTATTGACGCGCAGCGGTGTGGAGGAGGTCTGGCGCGCAGCGTAGTAGCGGTTCGCCGCATCCTCGCGCGGGAACTCGCCCTCCAGGTTCGGAGAAACCGCGACATCATCCCACGTGATGCTTCCATCCGCCGGCAACTGACTCAAAACGGCATTGCGAAGAATTCCGCCGGGCTGAATCCGAGCTGCATGGGGATACCACTCGGTGATGACTCCCTTCGAGAAAGCCACGCTCACCGACACGTTCACATCGCCTGAAGAATAAAAATACATTACCGGGGTCTCCATGCGAATCGTGCCGCGCAGCCCCGCTTTAAAATTTGCGTAGCTAAAGTGCTCCACGAATCCGGGCAGTTCGTTCGACCCTGTCAAGGGTGTCCATTCCACCGCGCGGCCATCCTTACCGGCTATCGCAGTGAACGTTCCCCACTCGTGGACCGTCAGGTCCGGGGGCGCGTTCTCCTCGCCGGCGACGAGCCAGCCGGCGACGCAGAGGGCCAACACTCCGAAGGGCAGGAAATGAGGCAGCCGGAGCCTCACTTCCCTACCCGAGAGAGACTTCTTTATAGGCCAGTTCACTTACTAATCCCTCCTCCCGGCGCGGCGGTGAGCAGCTCGGAGATCGTCTGACGGTCGAAGTTAGAGGCCAGGTTCTGAGCGAGAAGACGATCGTTCTTCGCGCCGGCCATCGCCCTACGCGCGTGATCCTGGTGATCGCTCTCCGGGCCCGTAAGGGTGACGAGGGCAGCGGCGAATTCCATTTCTGGATCTGGCCCGCGCAAGCTGAGGGCCTTCTTGATCATTCCATATCCGTCCAGACCTGTGGCGGGATTGGGTTCGCCTTTAGAGTACGGTGTGCCGGGGCCGATCCATTGTTTGTAGGTCTCGGTGAGATAGCCGACGTCGAACCACGCCAGCGCGTCGGGGTGACCAGCGCCCTCGGCGATGGCCGCACGCGCTTGCAGCCGCGTGAGTAGTTCTTTCGCAACTTGCGGGTCCTGGCGAGCGTAAATGGTTGCCCGCCGCAGAGTTTCCATTCGCACCAACACCGGGGCGGTGGAATCGAGAATTGCCAGAGTGTCCCGAGTGAGGTTCTTCAGGTCATAGCCTGCGCTCGGCTTCCGGGTCCAATCGACCCAAGGCAGCGTCTTCGCCTGCCCGATTTCAATGGAATGACAGATCAGGGGCGGTCCGGCTTGTGCTGAGGTGGTAAGTCCAAGCAGGATCGCCACACTGCTGATCGCAACGCGTGCAAATATCCGTGAATTCATGTTTTGGAGTCTCCTTTTTTCGCTGAATTTGCCCTACGCGCATAGAGACGCCAATAGAGAGCGGACTGTTAACAAGCGGTGTGAAATATCCGGAGAGAATTGGAAAGGATGATGAGGCGCTCGTGCAGTTCCAGCTTACTTTTTGCGAACCGGCGTGGCTGCTCCCGACCAGGTACGCTCCCAATGACGCCAAACCGAGATGTCGTCAAACCCCAGTTCGTTCCACCACAGATCCAGCATCGGCTGGTCGAGACGCAAGATTCCTTCTCGCGTGACGCCGGGGGGAGCAGGCGCAAGCTTTGCCAAGTGATCGTAAATCAAGCCTCGCTGCGACTCATCGACCCGTGCCAGCAGGTGCCACAACGTGAGTGCATCGCGTTGGCGAGCCTCGCCCAGCACGATTGCCAGATCCATCGCGCGTTGCTGCGGTGTGCTGTCCTCAAAATCGAACCTCGCCAGAGCGCCCTGGAACTTCGCAGAAGCGTCTTCGAAGTACGGTGTGCCCGGGCCGACTTGCGGCCGGGTGGCGCAAGCGGCGCCGGCGGGGATAAAGGCCTCGTGGCCATACAGCTTGAATCCTACCCACCCGAGCGAGGTGCGCACCAGCCCCGCGCCGGAATCGTCAACCTGCAAGATGTACGCACAACCCAGGTCCACGGTCACCGCCGATGGCGTATCGACGACGAATTGGCCGGGAGGCGCCCAGATATAGGTGTGAATTGTGCCGCGATCGAGAGCAATCTGCTTCAGGCCCGCACTCATCGTCAGCAGCCGCAGACGCGTGCTCGGGTCCACCTCGATCTGGCCAGTATCATCAGCCTTAAGGCTGGCACGCGACTGATCGTCGGTTTCGAGTAATTGGCCCACGCTGAGGCGGGCCGTTCCCTCTTTCCCGTTGATGGCCAGAGGTCCGATTCGAGGCGTGCCCTCGACGCTGGAGACATCCCAGCCCGCCACCGTCGCTGGCGCCGGCTTCCTTGGGTGCACCAGAAATGTCAATGCAGCGATTGCCACCACAGCAGTGGCTGTCGCCGCCAGAACGGGAAACAGTCCCCACCACCGCGGAAGGAATTTCCACCGGCGGTCGCCGACCATTTCGGGAAAAACCGGTGCAGGGCGGTTGTGTCGAAACCTCCCGAGTAATGTTTCCAGCCTTTGGATTTCAGGATCGGGTTCGCCAGATCCGTCCCACAAGTATTCGTCTCGGCTTGCCAGCGGTTCGTTTTTCAAATCTCCCCTATCCATGATTACGGCCTCTCCTGTTCCGGCCGATTGCTGCTCGGACTTAGTTTGGCGCGGAGCTGCTGCATCCCGCGATGCAGATTGACTCGAACCGAGCCATGCGTCAGTCCCGTGCGCGCGGCGATCTCCGGCCCGGTCATGCCCTCGACAAGCCGCAGAATCAATGTCTCCCGATAGGTATCAGGCAAGGCCCGGATGGCGTGGAGAATTGCGGCGGCCGGGCCTTGGTGATCGGCGCTAATGCTTGCGGGCGCGATACCGTCCTCGGACGTTTCCTCCGCCAATAGATCCTCAGGCGCGGACCGCCGATGGTAGTCATTCGCCCGATTGCGAGCGATCGCCGCCAGCCACGCACCGAAGCTTCCATTTTCTCGGAGGGTTGACAGCCGGCGGAGCGCCAGCAGGAAAACATCGTGCACGAGGTCATCCACCTCGCTGACGGGGACCTTCGCAAGCAGAACTCCGTGCACCATTCGGGCGTAGCGCTCGTAGAAGCAGCCGAAGGCCGCCCGGTCGCCGTTGCGCGCCGCGCCGACGAACCTCGCGTCCTCGGAGACTTCCGGAGCGGATGGCTCCTTCATAGGCCGTTCTCCCAGGCCCGCCGCGAATAAATCAACTCGCTCTCCAGACCTCGTGGCCATCCGCAGCCAATCCCCGCCAAATTATAGACGTAGGTAGGGGATGAAGTGTTAACAATCGCGTCAGTTCAGCCGCAGGGGCAATCCGAAGCTCTGCGCGAGCGCCGGCGCGCTCGGAAACTATGCTGAGTCGGTATTTCGCCGGATGGGGAATGAAAAACGCCCGCGCGGAAATTGGCCAAACCGGCCCACTACCCCTCTGGCGGTGGGCGAGCCAGAGAGCGGGTGCGGGGGCCCACACAGCCAGAGGTTCCGAGGATTGCAGTCAGGCTGACCCCCATCTCGGCGGGGGGGAGGCGCCGAACGCCGCAACAAAAACTACAAAAGCCCCCTAGTCTTTCGGCATGCAAATGGTGCCTGTAACTATCTGATAACAGAAGTGTTAGAAAAAGAAACCGGCAACCAGCTTGCATTTCTGTAACATTTCCTTAACAATGCCCTGCTCGAACGTACGTGCTGAGGATGCACCGTGCAACTCATACCCCGCGATGAGAAGTTTTACGGCCTCTTTAACGAACAAGCTGCCAACATTCACAGCGCTGCCAAGATGCTGGTCGCCCTGTTTGAGAACTTTCAGGAGGTTGAAAAGCAGGTTTCGGAAATCAGATTTCTGGAGCACAAAGGCGATCAGATCACCCACGCCCTGATGAAGAAGCTGAACCGTACGTTCATTACGCCCTTCGACCGGGAAGATATCCATGCGCTGAGCTCGGCGCTGGACGACGTTCTCGACCTCATCGACGCAGCCGCCAGTCGCTTCATCACATACAAAATCAAGAAGGTTACCCCGGGGGCCCAGCAACTCGCCAAGGTGATCTTGCATGGAACCGAGATCATCGTGAGCGCGGTGGCGCAATTAAACCATCCTCAAAACATGCTCGAATATTGCGAGCAGCTCACCTTGCTGGAAGAGGAAGCTGACCGCATCAAAGGCGAATGCATTGCCCGCCTGTTTGAGGATTCCATGGATCCCATCGAAGTGATCAAGTGGAAAGAAATCTATGAGGTCCTGGAAGCCTCCACGGATAAGGAGGAAGACGTCGCGGACGTTCTCGAATCCGTGGTATTGAAGGCAGCCTGACGCTAACGACAGTGCCGAGTGAAGAGTGACGAGTGATGAGTAATCAGCCTGCTTGTCACTCGTAACTCTTCACTTGTCACCAGCCAAAATGACCCCAACGTTTACATTCGCCATCGTCATCGTGCTCGCAGCCCTCAGTTTCGATTTCCTGAACGGCTTCCACGATGCGGCGAACTCGATCGCCACGGTGGTTTCCACGCGCGTGCTCTCGCCGCGGATCGCTGTGCTCTGGGCAGCTTTTTTCAATTTTGTCGCTGCCTTCACCTTTGGAACAGCCGTAGCCAGGACCATGGGCGAAGGAATGATCCGGCTGGAGGCTGTCAACCTCTACGTAATCCTGGCTGGCCTGTTGGGCGCGATTTTCTGGGATATTTTGACTTGGTACTACGGGTTGCCTGTCAGTTCCTCGCACGCTCTCATCGGAGGATATGCGGGAGCCGCCATTGCCAAGGCAGGATGGGACGTTATCCTGATCGCGGGGTGGAACAAGACCTTGCTCTTCATCATCCTCTCTCCGGCCATCGGATTCATTCTTGGCGGTGCCCTGATGTTCGCGGTTTATTGGATCTTTCAATCCTGGTCACCTCAGCGCGTCGACAAGTACTTCAGTAAGCTGCAACTCGTCTCGGCCGCCGCTTACAGCTTTGGCCACGGAACCAACGACGCGCAAAAGACGATGGGCATCGTCGCCGGGACTCTCTACACCGCGGGAGTCCTCAACAGGTTTTACATTCCCTTCTGGGTGGTGCTGATGGCCCACGCAGCCATTGCGTTGGGAACCATGGCCGGTGGCTGGCGCATCGTGAAAACCATGGGCATGAAGATCACACGGTTGAAACCGGTGGGCGGGTTTTGCGCGGAAACGGCGGCGGCCGCCAGCCTGCTGGGCACCGCCATGGCCGGCATCCCTGTCTCCACCACCCACACCATCGCGGGCGGCATCATGGGCGTGGGTAGCGTGCAGCGCTTCAGTGCCGTCCATTGGAAAGTGGCTCAGCGCATCGTGTGGGCCTGGGTTTTGACCATCCCCGTCTCTGCTGTCGTCTCTTACCTGTGCTTCCTGGTGATTCACCGATTCTTCCCGGCAGCCTAAAAACAAGTTCGAAGTCCATTGGGCTTAGGATTGCGGCTGGGTGTATCCTGAACAGGACCCGGCAGGCCAACAAGGAGACTCCGGTTCATGGGCTTAGGAGAGGAATCCTTCATAACATGCCTCGTCGACAGGAGCCGGGTGTGAAACGCGCTACTCCATCGGTCCTCGTTCTGCTCGTGGTCTTATTTGGTGCTCCGACCCTTGCGCAGGAACCAGCGGCTTCTCCAGCCGTTCAGGAGACGTATTGGCCGACCCACGGCTGGCGATCCTCCACTCCGGAAGCCCAAGGCATGGACTCTGAGGTCCTGGCGCGGGCCCTCGATTACATCCGGCAACACCAGATTCCCATCCATAGTTGGCTGATCGTGCGCAACGGTTACGTGGTGCTCGACGCATATTTCTTCCCCTTCCAGGAAGGCTTGGTACACGACGGGGCGTCGATGACCAAGAGCATTACATCCACGCTCATCGGGATTGCCATCGGCGAGCACCAGCTCAGCAGCGTGCGCCAACCGGTGCTATCGCTCTTTCCGAGACGGAGCATTGCCAACCGCGAGGGCCGTAAAGACCGGATGACCGTCGAGGACCTCCTGACCATGACCTCCGGCCTGGATTGCCACGTTGATCAGGCCGAAATCACCCTGCGGGAAATGAGGGAAAGCAAGGATTGGGTGCAGTTCATGCTCGATCTACCCATGGTGGCGGAGCCTGGCAGCAAATTTGAATATTGCAGTGGCGGCATGCACCTGCTTTCAGGAATTATTTCTCAGACCACGGGCAGCAGTGAGCTGGAACTTGCACGCCGCGAACTCTTCCAGCCTTTGGGCATTGAGGACGTCATCTGGCCTTCCGATCCTCAAGGAGTCAGCACTGGCTGGGGCGATCTCCACCTGCGGCCGCGCGACATGGCCAAGATTGGATACCTGTGGCTTCACCACGGGCGTTGGGAAGGCCGGCAAATCGTCCCGCCGGAGTGGATGCAGGCGGCAACGCAGGGCCACTCGCATCCCGGCCGCGAAAATGTGGAATATGGCTATGGTTTCTGGGTCTACCCACAACGGAATCCCAGCGAATACGAAGCGCTGGGGCGCGGAGGCCAGCGTATCACCGTGATGCCGGCCGACAATCGTGTTGTGGTGTTTACCGGGGGAGAATTCGAGCCGGGGGACATTGGAAAGTTTATCGGAGAATCGATCAAATCTCTCGGGCCTCTGCCGGAAAATCCGGCCGGCGATGCCCGCTTGGCGGTGGCGGTCAGCGCCGCTGCCCGGCCCCCGGAAGTGTCGGCGACTCCCCTGTTCAAGGATATTTCCGGCAGGAAATATATGGTTGAAGCCAATCCTCGGGGACTGAAATCGTTCTCACTCACCTTTTCCGGGCCAAGCGAAGCAGTGGTGCACCTGGAATTAACCGACGGCCGGGTTGAAGAGCGGCCGCTCGGTCTGGATGGCGCCCCCCGTCTCTCCCCCGGCGGCCGATTCGGCCTGCCGGTGGCATTGCAAGGCCGATGGGAGAACAACCGCACCTTTGTTTTTGACTATGATGAAGTGGCCAACATAAACTCCTACCGTTACCGGCTCACGTTTGTCCACGACGACGTCAGCATCGAGGTAAGCGAGAAAACCGGCCTGGTAGAGGCCAAGTTTCAGGGGAAATCGGTCGGTAACTGATGCCTGTATGAGAAGATTGGAAAGGAGCGCCGTTCTCATGAATGCGATACCTACACCGGCTGCTGATTTTCCCTTTCGTAAACTCCGGGCACGGATTTGGACCCTGGTAGGCTTTCTCTTCCTGGCTGCTGGCCAGGGACTGGCGCAAGCGCCGGCGGGTGCGGATGGCATCATCAGGCTGGCCCAGCCGCTTGTCCTGGACGGCAAAATGGGCGACCGGGGTTGGAAGTCGGCGACGCGATACGCGGATTTCAAGATGCGCCACCCCGACGCCGGCAAATCGCCCTCGGAGCGCACCGAGGTGTATCTGGCGTATGACGCGCCAACTCTCTACGTGGCCATTCGAAGTTTCGACAATGAGCCCAAAAAGATACGGGCGCTGGCAGCCACCGAGGACGATGCCTGGAAAGATGATTGGGCTGTTCTCTGCCTCAATCCCTACGACGACGCCCTCAATAGCTTGTTCTTCCTGGTAACGCCCGGGAATGTTCGGTCCAGCGGCATGCTCGACAACGACAACAGGCCCCAGCTCACGGTGGATATGAAGTGGGAAAGCCGGGCCAGCATTGGCGCCGACGGCTGGATCGCGGAGATGGCCATTCCCCTGCGAAGCCTGTCCTATTCGGAAAGCGGCGGAGTCACCATGAGCTTCAAAGTGGCCCGCTTTATAAGTAGGATAACCGAGGAAGAAAACTTTCCGGAGATGAACCCGGACGAGCGCGAGTACGACCACTATCGCCCGATCATCCTCCGCGACGTAGCCCCGTCGTCGGTGGACGCCTCCCAAGTTTATCGGCAGGGGCTGGAAAATTTAAGGCGGAAACGGCTGCAAATGCGCGATTTGGGGTACGAAGAACAACTCCACCGGTGGGGGGACGCCTCGGTGCTTGACTACCTGACCTTTAATTCGCAGCCACTCAACGCCAGCCAGCATCCGTTCCAGTTCCGGCGAAATCCGGACGACCAGAAGGTCACGGCATTACTAGAAGCCATGGAATATGCCCCCGGAAAGCGCGTCGGCAATTTAGAAAGGTTCCTGACGCGAAGCGCCACCACTTCATTCCTGGTGATTAAGGACGACGCCTTGATCTATGAGCACTACTTCAACGGTTACCAGAAGGAGTCAATCGTAACCTCGTTTTCTATGGCCAAGTCGTTTGATTCGACCCTGGTGGGCATGGCGATTGACGAAGGGAAGATCGGCAGCGTCCACGATCCCATCACCAAATATCTGCCCGAGCTGGCAAAACGCGATCCGAGGTTTGCGCAAATCACCATCCGGGACTTGCTCATGATGTCGGCTGGCCTCCGCTACAACGAAGACCCACCGTATCATGACAACGACGTGACCTATCACGCCACCGACTTGCGCCAGGCGGCCCTGGAAAAGACCTCCATCGTGGATGTTCCCGGGAAATACTGGCTTTATAACAACTACCATCCGATTCTGCTGGGCATGGTTCTGGAAAGGGTGACCGGAATGTCGGTGACCGCGTACTTGCAGGAAAAGTTGTGGGACCCTCTCGGTATGGAATACCCCGCCACCTGGAGCATTAACGGGGACCAAAACGGTCTGGAGAAAATGGAAAGCGGCATCAATGCGCGGACGATTGATTTCGCCAAATTCGGGCGTCTGATGCTGAACAACGGACAATGGGAGGGGAAGCAAATCGTGTCGCAGGCCTGGGTGGAGCAAGCCACTCAGCCCGAAGAGAAGCCCGCCAGCTACTATCGGGACGAGCCCTTCTTCGTCTCTCAAGGCCATTACTACAAATACTTCTGGTGGGGAGACAAACGCCCCGGGGGCGAGAGCGACTTCCACGCCGTGGGTAACAAGGGGCAATACATTTACATCTCGCCCCAGAAGAGGGTGATTATTGTCCGCAACGGCTTCGATTTCGGAATTCCGTCGTCACGATGGGCGCGACTGTTCTACCAACTGGCGGACAGCTTGTAAGAAACTCCGGTGGGCCCGCACGCTGAATGGAAACACTGGTACAACAGGCGGTCCTGGCGCCCGAGTCTTTTTTACCCAGTCCCCTTCATTTTTTACATTCGGCTTAAGGGTTAGAGTCCCCTATAATCCGCCTCTCCTCAACGCGCAATCATTAGTGAATAGAGGAGAAAGGGTTGGGCGGTCTCTCCAAAACAATTTGGAAGGCCAATTGCTCGTCCCCTCACAAGGAGCCACGCGAGTATGACCGAGCTTTTCTGCGAGACATTCCTCGTCGCTTTCCTTTTGTTCTACTGGGGCCTGTTCCTGGTACTACTAGGTGGCGGGATTCGCGGGGTGCTGCAAAACCGGCGCAAAAAAGCTCGCTTGATGATGAGGCCGGAACCCTTTCGGGCGTTGGCTTTGTCCCCTCAAACGCAACGAAACTGAATTCTAACTCTGAATTCCCTTCTCTCTCAGCCCTTTGATCCGGTCGCGCAACTGGGCGGCCTTTTCAAACTCGAATTGTTTTGCCGCCTCGCGCATGCGGGTTTCGAGAGTGCGAATCAGCTCCTCAAGCTGATCGCCTGTCGCAGTATCTCCGTCCTCGCTTTCGATGGGCACGGTCACGTAATCGGCCTCGACAATAGACGCCAGGGCCATATCCACAGGCTTGATGATGCTCTCCGGGGTGATGTCATTTTCATTGTTGTACTGAACCTGTTTGGCGCGGCGGCGATTGGTCTCTGCAATGGCCTGCTGCATTGAATCCGTGCGCCGGTCCGCGTAAAGAAGAGCCTTACCGCGCAGATGGCGCGCCGCGCGGCCCATGGTTTGAATCAACGCCCCGGCGGAACGCAAATAGCCTTCCTTGTCAGCGTCCAGAATGGCCACCAAGGAAACCTCCGGCAGATCCAACCCTTCGCGCAGCAGGTTGATCCCAATGAGCACGTCAAACTCGCCCCGCCGCAAATCCCGCAGGATTTTGACGCGTTCCAGCGTCTCAATCTCGGAATGGAGGTAGCGGCAACGCACGCCCACTTCCGCGTAGTACTCGGCCAGGTCCTCGGCCATGCGCTTGGTGAGAGTGGTCACCAGGACGCGCTCGCTCGCGCTGGCGCGCTGGCGGATTTCACCGAGCAAATCGTCAATCTGGTTACGCGTAGGCCGGACTTCCACTTCGGGGTCGATCAATCCCGTGGGGCGGATGACCTGCTCGACTACTTCCCCGCCCGTCTTGGTCAGCTCATAGGGCCCGGGTGTCGCCGAGACATAAATCAACTGGCCGACGCGGTGCTCAAACTCCTCGAAGGAAAGCGGGCGATTATCGAGGGCCGAGGGCAAGCGGAAACCGTAATCCACCAGCGTCTGCTTGCGCGAGCGGTCGCCATGGTACATGCCGCGAAGCTGCGGAATGGTCTGGTGGCTCTCATCGATGAACATGACAGCGTCTTGGGGGAGATAATCGAGGAGCGTCGGCGGAGGCTCTCCCGGCAGCCGCCCGGAGAGGTGCCGTGAGTAATTCTCAATGCCGTGGCAGTAGCCCATTTCCTTCATCATTTCCAGGTCGAACATAGTGCGCTGGTGGACGCGCTGGGCTTCCACGAGCTTGCCCTGCTTTTCCAGTTCGCCCCGCCACCATTCGAGTTCGCTCTTGATACGCTCGAGGGCCAACTCTTTACGGTCAGCAGGTAGGACATAATGGGTGCGCGGATAAATCGGCAGGCGGTCGAAGGATTGTTTGACTTGACCGAACAGGGGATCGATTTGCGCCAAGGATTCCACCTGCTCGCCCCACATCTCGATCCGATAGGCATTGTCTTCGTAGGTGGGATAAACCTCGATCACATCGCCGCGCACGCGGAAAGTCCCGCGCCGGAAATCCACATCGTTGCGCTCGTACTGAATCTCCACCAAGCGCCGCAGGATATCCTGCCGGGCAATCTTCTGGCCCTTTTCCAGCAAAACCAACATGCCGTAATAGGCTTCCGGTGAGCCAATGCCGTAAATGCAGGAGACGCTGGCGACAATCAAGCAGTCGCGCCGCTCGAAAAGTGAGCGCGTCGCCGACATGCGCAGCTTGTCCAGCTCGTCGTTGATCGTCGCTTCCTTCTCGATGTAAACGTCGGCGGCGGGGATGTAGGCTTCCGGCTGGTAATAATCGTAGTAGCTGACGAAGTATTCCACGGCGTTTTGGGGAAAGAAGTGGCGAAACTCATGGTAAAGCTGCGCGGCGAGGGTCTTGTTGTGGGCCAGCACCAGGACGGGACGATTGAGGGACTCCATCACCTTCGCCACGGTAAAAGTCTTGCCCGAACCCGTAACACCCAGCAGCACCTGATGCTGCTTGCCGTCTTCGGCGCCACGGATCAGGTCGCGAATGGCCGTGACCTGGTCCCCTCGCGGCTGATAAGTGGAAACCAGTTTAAAGTCCATCTCCCACGCTCACTCCGGCGACTAAAAACCAAAAGACCATTATAACTCGGGACGCGCTCGCGCTCTCCCGTCGGCTGGTGGGGCGCACCGGCCACTCTTCTCACCCTGCCCGTCAGGCGAATTGTGTTAGGATAGAAGGGTTCTTTAGGCATGAAACTCTTACATGTAAAGGACTGGGACCCATGGGCCAGATCTGCTCGCGGCACACGTTGACATTGCTCGGTGCACTTTTGCTATCAGGATTGGTAACGAGCGGGGCTCGGGCCCAAGCGCCCCAACCCCCTACGCCAAGCCCGGCTCCTACCACAAGCCCTACTTCCGGCGCGAGCAAGCCCGCAGGCCCACAATCACAACCAGAGGCGGTGGGACCGGCCACCAAGCCACCCGAAAAGTCCTCTGGAACCCTCGCGGCACTTCACACGTCGTTCCTGATTATTCCGGCCACTAAGAACGATTCCTGCTCGTCATACGTTCCCGATTACGCCAAGTACCATTCGATTGTCGAGATTCTCGACAATCAGTCGCTGGGCCTGACAGGGCAAGGGAGCACAGAGACAGGTCTCCCCATCTATAGAGTGAACACGGAAGGTCGAGATCCCGTATCCGGCGAGGAGAGGCGCCTCGGCTTTGCTATGGGCAATTTCAATCCACTTACTGATAAGGGGGAGATGCACAGTCAATTCGGTGAGCCTGGAACGAGAATCACCTTTCATGGTGATTCGTCACACCCTTTTGCGCCAGCGCCGGGGATCAGCGTATGGGATGGGTCTATAGACATCGATCCAAAGTGCGGGATGCTGATCCGAGCGAACGTGAGCAAGCCCGCAGGCCCCACGGTGGAGACTCCGGAGCCGGCTGACAAGGTGGTGCTCAAGGTCGGCGATCAACAATTTACCAAAGCGCAAATGGATGCCTTGATTGAGAGTTTACCACCGCAAACGCAGCAAGCCATAGCAGCCCAGGGGAAAAAACCGCTTGGGGATCAGTATGCGCTCATCGTTTTGCTTTCGAAGCAGGCAGAGCTCCATCATTTGGACCAGACGCCCGAGTTTGCTCACAAGTTGGCCCTCCAGAAGCAGCAAATGGAAGCGCAAGAAGAGATGAGTCAACGATCCAACGTAACTCCTGAAGACGTGCAGAAGTATTACACCGAGCACACCGCCGACTTCGATGAGATCATGGTGCGGCAATTTGTCGTTCGCAAGAAACCTGCCCCGCCAAAAGCCGACCCGGCACACCCGACAACTGCTCCGGCTGGTCCGGGACTTTCTCCGGAGGATGCGAAAGCGCGCATCGATTCCATCCGCAAAGAAGTGACCGCCGGCACCGACATCAAGAAGGTCATGGACGATTTCAAAGCGCCTGGAGATGTCATCATTGATGCTGAGCCCCGCAAGGTTCGCCGGGGAAGCATGCGCCCGGAAATGGAAAAGGTCGCGTTTGCTCTAAAAGATGGTGAGGTCTCTGAACCTGTCGATATCACCCAAGCGTTGATCTTCTTTCAGGTAACAGGGCATAGCCATCAAGATTTAAAGGAAGTCACCCCGGAAATCGAAAAAAAACTGAAGCAACAAAAGGTTGAAGCCGCGCTGGCAGAGGTCAAAAAGAATAGCACCATATGGATGGACGATAAGTACTTTGCGGGCCCACCCAAGCCTCCAGAGGCGCCCACCCTGGGTGCACCCGTCGTTAGGACGCCGCCGAAACCTTGAGCACCCGCAAGACACAAAACAGGGAAAGTCTTTAAGAAAATTGAAAGTTTGGTGCGCCGTTACACGTACAGTTAAGAACTGAATATCAATATCACAGCGCAACGGACTTCGAGGTGTTTGTCCGCCCGCGGTTTATCCTAATCGCCCGCGCCTCTCATACGTTTTCAACAACTCTGTTGAAAAGTTTGTGGAAAAGCCCACCCCAGATTACGGTAAGGTTAAAACCCTGAACGGGTTTTAACGCTTTGCACCAACCTGATGCAATCGTTGTAACGCAAAATAACCGCGACTCTGCTCAGAACCTTCGCCCCATGGCGATAGAAATGCTCGCGGTGATTTTTCTCTGCCGATTTTTCTCGAGAATCCCCGAAAGGTCACGGCATGCCGTCAAATAACCTGGGATCAAAATAATTTCAATGGGCGCTTGTATCCCACCTAAATTAGCGGCTGAGGCTTTTTGAGCTTGATTTCGAAGACTTGATTATCTTTGTCCAGTTGCAGGTCCTTGCCATAGGTTTGGTGACCGGCGGCGTTAACTTCTAAAACTATCTTTCCCTTGTTGATTTCTAAAAACTTGCACCGGCCCTGGGCGTCGGTCTTGCCATTGTATGAAATTTTCTTCGACTTCCCAAACCTCGCGGCGCTGCCTGGCTCTGTGAATTGCAGGGTGACGGCCGCTTGGCTGATGGGTTGCCCAGTGTCAGCATCCTTTACGACCACAGTAATATTCGTTGTTTCGCTACTGGGCTTTCCAGCCTGAGCGGGGGCAGAGCGGCTGAGGCTGGCGAAGATTAGAAGGCTTGCGGCAACCCACGCCGTCAGGAAGAGTTTTGGGTGCGGGGATGAAAACATGGGGTGAAACCTCCTAGTTCGATGCCTCCGGAAAAGCTGAAAGTCCGCCGTTCCCAACGACTCGCGTTACGTGCGTCGGATGGACCGCACTAGCGGCGCGAGCGTGACTTCCGACTCGGAGCGAGGACTTTCATCCCCTATGATAACTCATCTCCTCAGGTATGGATGCGAAGCTTTGGGGTGCAGCAGCTTGTTGCCGCATTAGACTGAGCCAGCATCCGTGGGACTGGCTGGCTTTACCGAATCGCCAATCCACTGGAGGTAATTTCGCGAGCCCTCGATGATCGGCAGGCAAATGATCTCTGGGGTATGATAACTGTGCCGCTCGGAAATGGCCGCCTTGATTTCCGGAAACAATTCGCGCGTGCTCTTGATGAAGAGTTGGTACTCTCGGTCGTGGGCAATTTTCCCTTCCCAACGATAGACGGACTCTATGGGCTGGGTGATGTTGACGCAGGCGGCGAGTTTACTCTCTACCAAGTGCCGAGCGATCTTGCGGCACGCCTTTTTGCTCGCCGCGGTTACCAGGATGACGACCTTGTCGGTCACGGGCCCTCCTTGCGGTCAAGCCTTGCCCGGAAGACCGCTCGGTTGCGCAGAACTTGCCAGAGAAGATACAATGAGGGCAGCGTGAGAAGCAACCCCCTTCAGGGGGGACCGTTGGGTTTCTGAGCTATCGTTTCCGAGCCATGAACGACCCGAATTTCGATATGACTGCCCTCTATCGCAATGGCATCCTGGTGCTGCTGCTGGTGTCGATCGCACTCATCGTCCATAACATCTTCGGCCAGAACGGATATTTGGCCCTGCGCAAGCAGCAAAAAGAGCTCCAGGAGCTCCAGCAGAAAATCCAGCAACTTCAACAGCAAAATGAGCAGTTGGATAAGGAGAACCGGGCACTGAAGTCAGACCCCGCCGCCATTGAGCGCCTGGCCCGCGAGCAGATGCACTTGGCCAAACCCGGCGAGAAGATTTACACGCTCCCCGATAAGGCCCCCGCCAATCCGCCGCCCCCCACGGGCAAGCAAACTTCTCCCGGACCGTAGAGGGCCTCAGCGAGTTGAAGAAGGATTAGGGTCGTGCCGGGTGAGGTATGAAGAATCCGTATGTATCGATAAAGAAGGTTTCACCGTTTCCCCGCCTGGTCCCGGAGAAGGAGAAAGCCTGCTTAGGACGAGATCTGGCTAAGGTGCTGGCCAAATCCGGATTGTCGGTGGATGAAGCCAAAGCTTGGAATCGTGATCTGCAGCGCGCTCGCGACACACTCGAGGCGCCTCCTGACAAATGGTGATAATCCTCGAAACCGACTGTAAACAGCGGGTGTAGCGCAACCTGTCATTTAGGTCCCCGGTTCTTCGTCTCCCTGCGCGCTCAAGTGGTTCCTTTACTCCCTTCATAACACGAGCATGGTGGTTCGCAAACCGCTCCTACCGAGGGTTGACTCGACTCAAAGGCGGCTCTCCACCCACTTCTCTTTCCGGAGTGGAGGACCCCAGCGAAGCGGCCAAGAAGGCGAGGATGAAGATTGTCCGGAATTGTGCGCCCATACTCCTCTACCCTAATTCCTAATCCCCAACCCCTAATCCCTACTTAAGCCCTACCGCATCACACCTTCGACCGGGCTGGAAGCCGTGGCGTAAAGCTTCTTCGTCATGCGGCCGGCGAGGAAGGCCTGGCGGCCTGCCAGCACCGCGTTCTTCATCGCTTGGGCCATCAGCACCGAGTCCTGCGCACCGGCGATGCCGGTGTTCATCAGCACGGCGTCCGCGCCCAGTTCCATGGCGATGGTGGCGTCAGACGCCGTGCCCACCCCCGCGTCGATAACCAAGGGAACTTGCGTAATCATTTCGCGCAGGATGCGGATGTTGGTGGGATTCTGAATGCCCATCCCGGAACCGATGGGGGCGCCCAATGGCATGACCACCGCCGCGCCCGCGTCGATCAAGCGTCGGGCCGAAATCAGATCATCATTCGTGTAAGGCATCACCACAAAACCTTCTTTGGCGAGCACCTCAGTGGCCTTGACGAGCTCGAAGTTGTCTGGGAAGAGAGTCTTTTCATCGCCAATCACTTCCAGTTTGATCCAGTTGGAAAGCCCCACTTCCCGCGCCAGGCGCGCGGTGCGGATGGCATCGTCAGCGGAGTAGCAGCCGGCGGTGTTGGGAAGGATAAAAAGCTTATTGCGGTCGATGTAATCCAGCATGGACTCTTTACTGCGGTCGGTCAGGTTCACGCGGCGCACCGCGACGGTCACGATCTCTGCGCCGGAAGCTTCATGCGCCCGCGCCATCTCCTGAAAGCTCCGATACTTTCCCGTGCCTACAATCAGGCGCGAATGAAATCCCTTTCCCGCAATCCGCAGGACGTCGTTTTCCATTTTTTCACCTCATCGTTGATTCTAGTCGGCGGTCGGGGAAATTGCAATTGAGCCCATTGGGTCATTGGCTCATCGGGTCATCGAGTCATTGGGGAATTGACGATTTGCGATTCATGAGCTTCAAGCAATTTCTTCTCGGTAAAGGACCGAGCTTGCGAGGACTCGACCTTCGTCGCGACGAATCCCCAATCTCGCTCACAAGACCCACCCCCAAAACACCAGCAGCGCGCGGTCACTATCTACCGGATAGTGGGTCATTTGCTTGGGGCTTGCACCCGATGTTATAATCGGCCTCAAGATTAGGCCCGCGTTGGCTAAACCCTTTGGGGAGTGATGGCGCCAGGCACGGCTCCAGGAAAGGGTGATGCCGGGGAGTGCTGAAACTGGCGCTCCGGGCTTGGGTGATTCGGAGGAGATCGAGTTTGAGCGGGTGCCGCGCGTGAGGCGCCAGGACCTTGATGCGTAACTATCTCCATTCAGGCCGGGTCGTCCTGCTAGGCGGGCTTCTACTTTACACCTTCCTTCCTACTGCCGCTCAAGCCGATCAGATTGTGGTGTTGGTGGACGAGAACGGGCACCAGATTTACGTGAACACCGGGGAACCCTCGACCCGCGTGGAGTGGATGACGCGCAGCTTTCGCTCCGGCGCGTCCGGCGTTTCCGGGCGCGTCCCTGCGAACATCGACCAAATGGTGGAGCAAACCGCCAGCCGGTTTCAAGTGGATCCCGAATTGATCCGCGCCATCGTGCGCGTGGAGTCGGACTACGATCCCAAAGCCGTTTCGAGCAAAGGCGCCATGGGCCTGATGCAATTAATTCCGGCGACGGCGCAGCGATTCGGCGTGGCGAACCCGTTCGACCCCAAGCAGAACCTTGAGGGTGGCGTCAATTATCTGAAGTACCTGTTGGATCTTTTCGGAGGCGACCTGTCGCTTTCACTGGCAGCTTACAACGCCGGTGAGCACTCGGTGCAGCGCTCTGGAGGCATCCCGGCGATCCCCGAAACGCAAGACTACGTGCGCAAAGTCACCAGCATCTATCACTCAGGGGACGCACCGGCGTCGGCCAAGACCACTACCAAAGAGCCACCCAAGGCTCCCATCATCCGCTACGTTGATGAGTACGGGGTGGTGCATTACACCAATGTGGAATAGCCAAGGCAGTGGTCAGTTATCAGACGTCAGTCGCCGGTTATCAGTAAGAGCTTTCTATGAGAACTGATGACCGACAAATGACGACCCCTGCGGCGCCATGAGGTTTAAGTTGAGGGCTATTGGTTCCCAAAAGCGATTTCGGTGGGCGCTGTTCCTGGCCGGACTGACGCTGGGCGCGGCGGCTGCATCCGCCACCGTATCGCCGGCCCGCCGCCAGCGCGCCGTGGCGGCTTATGAAAAAGCCCAGCAAATGCACGCCGCGCTCGAAGCCCATCCTGAAAGCAAACGCAACAAGGATGAATACAAGAAAGTCATTGACGCATATAACCAGGTCTATCGCCTGGACCCCGCCTACAGCAAGACACCGGCGGCGCTCGCGGCCGTGGCAGAACTCTATCATGAGATGGGGCGCGGGTTTTCCTCGGACTCTTACTATTTGGAATCGATCAAATCCTACCGCTTCCTCATGAAGGAGTACCCACAAAACCGCGTTTCGCGCGAGGCGCTATTCACCATCGGGGAGGTCTATCGCCAGGACCTGGAAGATCCCGACGAAGCCCGCAAGGCTTTCCAGGATTTCATTACGACGTACCCCAAGTCCGAGAAGGTGGGCGAGGCCAAGGAAAGGCTGAAGGAACTTGACCAGCAAGCCGCGGAAAGAGCCAAGCCCCGCTCGGCTCCCCCTCCCGCGGAAACGGTCTCCGAAGAACGGACTTCGGGGCCGCGGCAAGTGACGGCCGTTCGCCGCTGGGTAGGGCTGAATTACTTGCGCATCGTGATCGGCGTTGACGGAGAAGCTAAATTCGATTCGGTGCGGCTTTCCAACCCCGACCGCATTGTTCTGGACCTTCAGAACGCACGCCTCAGCCCGGATTTGGTGGGCAAGACGTTTCCGGTGGAAAATGGCTTCCTGCGGCAGATTCGCTTGGCGCAGTTCTCCCCCGAGATAGCGCGAGTGGTGTTGGATGTGGGGAAGATCGACACCTATTCGATTTTCTCTCTTCCCAATCCGTTCCGCCTGGTGATCGACGTTCAGGGCACGGCGTCGACCCAGATGGCAGGGACAATCAAACCTGCTCCGCCGGCAAACGCCGAGGGCCGAAAGTCGGAAAAAGCCCTTTCTCCTGCTGCCAGCCCCTCTTCACCCACAGCTCGAGCAGAGGCCGCGGCTAAAGCCCAACCGCCGGCCCAGGCCCAGGCCAAAACCGAACCCTCTACCCCGCCGGAGGATCAGGGGGAAAAATCGGCCGACGTCATCTCACCCCCGGCGAGTGAACCCGGCAAGAAATCAAACGCCACGACAGAAACGGGGGATGTTACTCCCCCTATTCAACCCGCTGCCCCCACCGAGTCCGGCTCGCGCACTTTGACGCGGGCGCTCGGCCTGAAAATCGGCCGCATTGTCATTGATCCCGGACACGGTGGCCACGATACGGGAACCATCGGACCCACCGGGCTGGAAGAAAAAGAGGTTGTGCTGGATGTGGGGCTGAAGCTGAAAAAACTTCTGGAAAGCAACACGGGTTGCGAGGTCGTTATGACGCGCAGCGATGACACGTTCATCCCCTTGGAAGAACGCACGGCCATCGCCAACGAAAAGGGCGCGGATCTGTTCCTCTCCATTCATGCCAACGCCAGCCCCGACAAGAGCGCACGGGGCATTGAGACCTACTACCTCAATTTCACCTCGAATCCCGACGCGTTGGAGGTGGCGGCTCGCGAAAACGCCACTTCGCAGGAAGCGGTGCACCAACTCCAGGACTTGATCAAGAAGATTGCCCTGACGGAAAAGATCGAGGAATCACAGGATTTTGCCCGGCAGGTGCAGCGCGAGGTCTACACCCGCGTAACCAAAGTCAGTGGCGCGCAGCGCGATCGCGGCACCAAGAAAGCTCCCTTTGTGGTTCTAATCGGCGCCAACATGCCTTCCGTTCTGGCGGAAATCTCTTTCCTCACCAACCCCCGCGATGAGCGCCTCTTGAAACGGTCCGACTATCGCGAGAAAATTGCCTACGCGCTCTACGAGGGGATTTTGGATTACGTGAAAAACCTCGGCGAAGTGAGGACCGCCCAGCGGCTCGCCTCGGATCAAACTTCCGCTGCCACCCGGCCGGATTTCTGATATTCTAAAACTGATGGCACGGATAATCGCGAAGCACGCGTGGCTGGTGGCCATGCTGACGGCCTTACCTTTCCACTGCTCTGCCCAAAATAAGCCTTTAGTCATGCCCTTGGTGCCCGCCGCCGATTGGCGCCAAGTGGACTCCCGCCCCTTGCCCCTCTCGGCGGTCAGCAAGTTTGGCGGTGACCCAGCGGTGGAACGGGAGTATGGGGTGAAGGCGCTGGAATTGCGCACCTATCAACTCGGCAAGACGCAGACGCAGGTGGTGGTGGAACCTGCGCCGGATGCGATCTCCGCTTATGGACTCATGACGTTCTATCAGACTCCGGCGATGACATTGGAAAAAGGCCTACAATTAGCCATCGGCGATGCTAGCCAAACGTTGATGGCGCGGGGGAACAATTTCATTCGCTTCCTGCGCAGCAAAGATTCGCCCTCCTCTGAAAACGACTACCAGGCGCTGCTGGTCTTCGTGGGAGGAAGCCAACCTCCCAGAAGCATGCTCGAGAGTTTACCTTCCTCCATGCCGCCCAAGGGATTGGTGCCCGGGAGCGAGAAATATATCTTGGGACTCGAGGTGGCCAAACGCGTGCTGTCTTCCTTCCGCACCGACCTGATTGGATTTGAGCAGGGCGCGCAAGTACAGTTGGGCCAGTATGAAACCGGCAAAGGTACATCCACCTTGATGTCGATCAGCTACCCCACGCCACAAATCGCGCGGGTACGCTATGGAGCGCTGACAAATTTTCTGGGATTGAATCGTGACCAGGGAGAAAATTCCGTTTATGGAAGACGTTATCACTCCTATGTGTTCCTGGTTCTGAACGCGGGGAATGCAGGAACAGCCTCCGCACTGATGGATCAGTTCGATGTAACCGAGTCTGTAAGTTGGGATGAAAAATATAATTCCGATAGATCCTTCACGCTGCAACTCGTGCACATGATCTTGGCAATTTTCCTTCTCACTGCTTTCTTGATTGGAGGATGCGTCGTTGCAGGAATCCTTTTCTTCCTCTCACGGCGATTTGCGGCAAAGTTCTTTCCGGGTTCGTCTTGGGGTCATCCCGATGAAGACCAGCTTATCCGCCTGAATTTGAAAATATAGTAAGACCATTAGAATCAGTTATTTACAGGAAGAGTTGGGTGCCAAGATGGGATTTATCGGACTTTTTTGATGAATTGCCTTCTGAGAGCCGCTCTTTCCGTTAACTCAATGAAAATAAATGGATTAAGCCATAAAAAAAATCCTGAAAATTCCCTTGACATGGCCTGAGGGTTTTTCTAGACTCGCTAAGAGCTTAGATGGCGGGGCGCGTCCGTCATTCTATTCTCCTCTGAAAATGCTCACCCGCTGGAATGGCGCAATTGCTGGATCTGCCGGGTGAGCATTTTTGTATCATACGGCCGGCGTAGCTCAGTCGGTAGAGCATCGGTTTCGTAAACCGAGGGTCACCAGTTCAAGTCTGGTCGCCGGCTCCAATTTTTTCAGTGACCTAACATAATAATTTTCACGCAGGGCAAATCCTCAAAGACAAAGTGAAATGGCGTGGTGAGTCGTGCACACATTACCTAAGCAGACTCTAAAGCCATTCTCAAAGGCAATCATCGCGGTCCAGGCTTTTCAGCTTTTACTCAGTCTCATCAGCCCGCTCTCCCAAAAACATTGTTTGAATCCTCCGCCTTTTGACGGGTTCGCCGCGGCGCGCTATAATTCGCAAGGGCGTTCATCAGCAAGGAGGTTTGCTTGCCGCTTTACGAGTATGAGTGTACGAAGTGCGGGCGAAGGGTAGAGAAAATCCAGAAGTTCTCCGATGCGCCCCTGACGATTTGTGAAATCTGCGGAGGGAACCTCCAGCGCCTAATCTCCTCGCCGGCCATCCACTTCAAGGGATCGGGTTGGTACGTTACCGATTATGCGAAGAAGTCATCAGTCGCCACCGGCAGTTCCTCTACCGATTCTTCCCCCTCAGCAGAAAAGAAGGGAACGGAAAAGGGAAAAGAATCCAGCAAGCCGAGTGAACCTGCCAAGGCCATCCCCAGCAAGGACTGATCCTTCCCCTCGGGACAATATTCAAACTATAGGTGCAGTGAGTGAAGGTAACGGCGAAAGGTCTTGCCGAGGTCCGGCCGTTGCAGCGCCAGTTCTACCGTGGCTTGCAGGAAGCCGAGCTTATCACCCGCGTCATATCGCTTTCCCTCAAAGACATAACCGTAAAGGGGTTCCTTTGCGAGGAGGCGCACCAAACCATCGGTGAGCTGAATTTCTCCCCCGGCGCCGGGCACAGTGCTGGAAAGGGCTTTCCAGATTGACGGGCTTAGGACGTAACGGCCGATTACCGCCAGGTTGGAAGGGGCTGCTGAGGGGGAGGGCTTTTCGACCATATCCTCGATCCGGTAAAGTCGCCCTGGGCATTCGCGGTCCGGCACCAAATGCCCACGAATGATGCCGTAGCTCGAAACTGACTTTCGCGGAACCCGCTGAATCGCAATGACGCTGTGTCCGACGCGCTCGTAGACACCCAGCATCTGTTTTAAGCAGGGAATCTCATTCACAATGATGTCGTCCGAGAGCAGCACGGCAAAAGGTTCATCCTCCACCAGGTCGCGCGCGGTCAGGATAGCATCGCCTAATCCTTTGGGGATTTGCTGCCGCACATAGGCAAAGCGCAACATGCCGGAAATTGATCGAAGTTGGCGGCGGAGATCCTCCTTTCCCCTCCCTGCCAGCTCCTGCTCCAGCTCCGCTGAGACATCAAAATGGTTTTCAATGGCCTGCTTGCCGCGCCCTGTAACGAACACCACCATGGGGATGCCGGAAGCAGCCACTTCTTCAACTGCATACTGCACCAGCGGCTTATCCACGATCGGCAACATTTCCTTGGGCTGAGCTTTAGTGGCCGGCAAGAAACGCGTGCCGAGCCCTGCCACCGGTAACACCGCCTTGCGAATCTGCATGTTTCCTCTCCATGTGCTTTGGGTGCAAAAGGCTTTGCCGTGCGACGTTCAGTTTACCCTTCACTTCCCGGCTCGTCAAAGAATTGCCCATCATCGATTGACGATGGCCGATTGGCAAAAAGGAAATCATCCGCTTTTCATCGTCGATCATCAATTATCCTTCGGCAATTGACAATCGACAATCGACAATCGACAATCGTCAATGCGATGTTGGTCTTGGGAATTGAATCAAGTTGCGATGAAACAGCGGCGGCGGTGGTGGCCGACGGCGAGAGGATTCGCTCGAGCGTCGTGGCCTCCCAGGTCCTGACGCATGAGAAATACGGCGGGGTGGTTCCTGAACTCGCCTCGCGGGAACACTTGGGGGCCATCGCGCCGGTGGTGGATGAGGCCTGCCGGCTGGCCGAGGTGACCCTGCGCGATGTGAACGCGATCGCCGTCACCGAGGGGCCGGGCTTAATCGGCTCGCTCCTCGTGGGGCTGGTTTACGGCAAAGCCTTGGCGCTCGCCCTAAACAAACCCCTGGTCGGCGTGAATCACCTGGAAGGCCACATCCATGCCGTCCTGCTGGAAAACAAAATGGACCGCGCCGCCGGCAAGCCCCTCCCGGAAGCGCAGCTCCCCGCCGTCACACTGGTGGTTTCCGGGGGCCATACTACCTTGTTTCACGTCGCGCCCAGCGCCCAATCCTTTCCGCGCTGCGATTACACCCAGCTTGGCCACACGCGCGATGACGCCGCGGGCGAAGCTTTCGACAAAGTCGCAAAGCTGCTTGCCCTGGGTTATCCCGGCGGGCCGGTAATTGATAAACTCTCCCACTTTGGAAATCCCCACGTGGTGGATTTTGGCCGCATCAAAATGCGGGGGAACCCGCTGGATTTCAGTTTTTCCGGACTTAAGACCGCCGTGCTCTACCGCGTGCGGGGGACGGAACTTGCGGCCGAGGCCGAAGAGCGCCGCGCTTGGCGCAAAATGGTGGAGAAGGCAACCCTTGACGACCTTCGCGGCCGTTGTTCGCAGGCGACGCTGAACCTCGTCGCGAGCTTCCAACATGCCGCAGTGCAGGATTTGGTGGAGCGCACGCTCACTGCGGCTGAGGTCTCCCGCGTTGACAACATCTTCGTCTCCGGAGGTGTAGCTTCCAATTCGTTGCTTCGCCGGCGCTTCACTGAAGAAAGCAGAGGATTCCAAGTCTTCTTCCCTTCCCCCGCACTTTCCACTGACAACGCGGCCATGATTGCCGCCGCCGGATACTATAAACTCCTCGCGGGCGAGCGCGCCGGCATCTCCCTTACCGCACACGCGTCGTTCCCCTTGGGCGCGAAGAGCCCAAATCTATGCGCATCGGAGTAGACACTGGCGGGACATTTACGGACTGCGTAATCTTGACCGGCGGGCAGGTCAAAATCCTGAAGGTCTTTTCCACTCCCGCGGATGCCAGCAGCGCCATTGTTCAAGGTGTTCTGCAACTGGCAAGGGAGGAAATCCCTGCCGGCAGCCGCGGGAAAAAGCTTCAGGAGCCGCGAGGAAAGACCGCAGAGCCTGCGGTGCTGGAGGTCATTCACGGAACTACGGTCGGCACGAACAGCCTGCTGGAGCGGCGTGGCGCGCGTGTGGCGCTGATCACCACGGCAGGCTTTGAAGACCTCCTGGAAATAGGGCGGCAGGCCCGCCCGTGCCTCTATGCCCTGGATGTCCAGCGTGAGCCCCCCTTGGCGCCGCGCGCGCGGCGCTTCGGCGTAAAGGAAAGAATAGCGGCAGACGGCCAGATCCTCTTGCCGATCTCGGATGCGGAAATTCGCCGATTGATCCGCCGGGTGAAAAACTCCGGGGCGGATTCCCTCGCCGTTTGCTTCCTATTTGCATTCGCCAATTCGGCGCACGAGCGACGGGTGGCCGCCGCGCTCAAAGGCTTGGGTCTTCCGCTCTCCATCTCGCACGAAATCCTGCCGGAGTTCCGTGAGTTCGAACGTCTTTCGACCGTCGTGATCAACGCCTATCTCGCCCCGCGCATGGGCACGTACCTCCACAACCTGGAGCACCGGCTGGGCACTGTAAGGGCACGCCATGGCGTGCCCATACGGCGACATGGCGTGCCCCTACGCCAACGTATTTACGTGATGCAATCGAACGGTGGCATTTCCACGGCGGCACGCGCGGGGCAACAGCCCGTCCGCACCATCCTTTCCGGACCGGCGGGGGGCGTGGTGGCCTCGGCGTGGCTGGCGCAGCAACTGGGCCTCGAGCGCGCCATCAGTTTCGACATGGGTGGAACCTCCACGGACGTCTGCCTGCTGAACGGCCCGCCACGCACCACCCATGAGACCTCGCTGGCTGGTCTGCCCGTTGCTGTCCCCGTCCTCGATGTGCATTCCGTGGGCGCGGGCGGCGGCTCCTTGGCGCGGATCGACGCAGGCGGTGCGCTGCGCGTGGGACCGGAGAGCGCAGGCGCAAGCCCGGGACCGATTTGCTACGGGCGCGGCGGCATGGGCCTGACCGTGACCGACGCCAACTTAATCTTGGGGCGCCTCGACCCCGAGCATTTCTTGGGAGGGACGTTCCGGCTCGATGCGCAGGCCGCCGAGCGCGGTTTTGAGGAATTTCTCGCCGGCCCGGCGCGCCAGGCGGGCTTCGCCTCTGCCCCGGAACTCGCTGACGGCATCGTAGCGGTCTCCAATGCCACTATGGAAAAAGCCCTACGAGTCATTTCCGTCGAGCGCGGCTACGATCCGCGCGATTTCACCCTCATCTGCTACGGAGGTGCGGGCGGGCTGCACGCTGCCGATTTGGCGCGCGCGCTGGGTTTGCCGGCGGTCATCATTCCGCAAAATCCCGGAGCTTTCTCGGCGTTGGGAATCCTGCTCTCCGACGTGGTCCGGGACGTTTCACAGTCGGTTCTGTTACCCGTGCCGACTGGCGGTCAGCCTCAAGTGCGCGTCCTACTTTGCCGCATCGATCGCCGTTTCGCGCGCCTCCATCGCCTGGCACTTTCCGAACTTCGCCGCGAGGAGTTCAACACCGACCGTGCCCGGGCTTCTTACCGCCTGGACCTTCGTTATCAGGGACAATCTTACGAATTGTCCGTCCCCTTCACTCCCGGCTTCCGCCAGGATTTTCACCGCGAGCACGTGAAGGCTTACGGCTATGCTTATCCCGACCGGCCCCTCGAAATCGTCAACCTGCGCCTTCGGTTGGTGATTCCGACGCCCAAATCCCGCTGGCGAACGCGGATAGCCGGCCCAGCGACGCAAGCGAAAGAGGCATTGGTCAAGACCAAGCCTGTATGGTTCGGATCGAAGCCGCATTCCACGGGGGTTTATGAGCGCCAGCGTCTTGCCGCCGGCGCTGGGCTGCGCGGCCCGGCCGTGATCGTGGAGTACAGCGCGACCACTGTGGTGCCGCCGGATTTCGCGTGCAAGGTTGATGAACATTTGAACCTGGTGATTTACCAAGATGCGCGTTGACGCCGCAGAACTCGAAATCTTCAAAAACCTCTTTCACTCTGCCGCGGAGGAGATGGGCGCTGCCCTGCGCCGCTCGGCCTTTTCACCCAACATCAAAGAGCGCCGCGATTATTCCTGCGCTGTTTTCGACGGGCGGGCACGCGTGGTGGCCATGGGCGATCACATGCCCGTGCACCTGGGGTCGATGCCGATGTCCGTCGCCGCCGCCTTGCGCGCTCTGGAGCTGGGCCCCGGCGACATCGCCATGCTGAACGACCCATACGCCGGTGGCACGCACCTGCCCGACATCACGCTGGTGATGCCGGTGTGGCCAATGAACGTGGGGGCAGGCGCAGAGTTGATTGACTGCCCTCGCCCCCTTGGGGGAGAGAGTGGCGGCCTTGGGCCGCCGGGTGAGGGGGTCTCATCCATTGCCAAGTACGAGGCAGCCCAGAGGCCCGCCTTCTACGTGGCCAATCGTGCCCACCATGCCGACGTGGGCGGCGCACAACCCGCCTCCATGGGGCTCAGTCAGGAAATTTATCAAGAAGGTCTCCGCATACCGCCCGTAGCGCTGGCGCGGAGAGGAAGAATTCAGAAAGATGTCCTTTCCATCCTCCTGGCCAACGTGCGGACGCCACGCGAACGCGAGGGCGATTTGATGGCCCAGGTAGCGGCCTGCCGACTGGGGGAGCGCCGCCTGCAAGAGCTGCTGCAAAGATATGGGACAACGCGGACAGGGTTCTACCTGGAGGCCTTGCAGTCATACTCCGCGCGGCTGATGAAGGAAGCGCTGGCAAAGATTCCGGCCGGTACGTACACGGCGGAAGACTTTCTCGATGAGGACGGACACAGCCCGGAGCCGGTCCGTTTGCGCGTGACCATTAAGATTCGCAAGGGAAGAGCAAGGGTAGATTTCCAGGGCACTTCGCCACAACGCGCCGGCTGCGTGAACGCCGTCTTTGCCATCACTTACTCGGCGGCGTTTTATGTCTTCCGGTGCTTGCTGGGCGAGAACGTGCCCGCTTGCGCCGGCCTGATGGACCCCATCGTGGTGCACGCCCCGGAAGGGAGTGTGGTGAACGCCCGGCCTCCCGCCGCCGTGGCCGCCGGCAACGTCGAGACCTCGCAGCGGATTGTGGACGTGCTGTTGCGGGCGTTGGCTCAGGCATTGCCGCAGCGCATTCCCGCCGCCAGCTCCGGGACCATGAACAACCTCTCATTCGGGGGGATGGATCTGCGCACCGGCGAACCTTTCGCTTATTACGAAACCATCGCCGGCGGCATGGGAGCGCGGCCTTCTGCCGACGGGCTTAACGGCGTGCACACCCACATGACGAATTCGCTCAACACTCCTATCGAGGCGTTGGAATCGGCCTACCCGGTGCGCGTCCGGTGCTATGCGTTGCGCCGAGGCTCAGGGGGCAAGGGAAAGTTTCGGGGGGGCGAAGGCATCGTGCGCGAAATCGAGTTCCTTACCGAGGTCCGCGGTAGTATCCTGTCGGACCGCCGTCGGCTTGGCCCCTACGGATTGGCGGGCGGCAGACCGGGCCGTCCGGGAATAAACCAACTGTCAGTGCAAGGGCGGAAGCACAAGCTGCCCGGTAAAGCTGCCTTCAGCGCTCCCCGCGGCAGCGTACTGAAGATCGAAACCCCGGGGGGCGGAGGATGGGGAAAGAACTGAAACTCGAAAATCGAAACTCGAAAATCGTGACGAGTTCAAATTTGCGAGTTTCGATTTTCGAGTTTCGACCTAAGGAGACACTATGGAATCCATTGATCGACGCGATTTTATGAAGACCGTGGCGGGAACTGCCGCGTTCGCGGCCTTGGAAGGGAGAGCGGCAGTGCCTCCTGATACCGGGCCCGTGTTCCTTTCTACTTGGGTCTGGGGCAAGGCCGCCAATGAACGCGCGGCAGAAGTCTTGAAGGGCGGCGGGAACTTGTTGGACGCCGTCGAGAAAGGCATCAACGTGCCGGAGAGCGATCCCAATGTGACCACCGTTGGCTATGGCGGGATACCCAATGCGGAGGGAGTGGTGGAGCTCGACGCGGCGATCATGGACGGCGCCCGCCATCGCGCCGGTTCCGTGTGCAGCCTGCACATGATCAAAAATCCCATTTCGGTGGCGCGCCTGGTGATGGAGAAAACGCGCCATACCACCCTCGCAGGTGAAGGCGCGTTTCGATTCGCGTTGAAAATGGGCTTTGAGCCTCAAACCCTTCTCACCCCGCAGAGCCTACAAAAATGGCAGGAATGGAAGGCCAATCCCCATCACAAAACGTTTTGGCTGACGCCGGAAAACCACGACACCATCGGCATGGTGGCGGCGGATGGGAGAGGACACGTCGTGGCCGGCTGTTCGACCTCCGGCCTGGCGTTTAAGATTCCCGGCCGGGTGGGGGATTCCCCGCTGGTGGGCTGCGGAGTTTACGCTGACGACAACGTGGGCGCCGCCTCCGCCACGGGCGACGGCGACCTGATGACTAATTACTGCACCAGCATTTCGATTGTCCACCTCATGGCGCGGGGAGCGTCACCCCAGGACGCTTGTATGGAACTGTTGAGGCACATGGTGAAGACCGACCCGCAGAATAAAGACGGAGAGGTCGCCGTGATCGCCATCAACACGCGCGGGGAAATCGGGGCAGCGTGCATGAATGACGGCTTTCACCTCAAGTACGCCCTGTGGCAGAACGATGAGAGCCAGCTTCTGGAATCGGTGAAACTGCTTTAGAGGCGTGCGGACCATCTATGGCGAATAAACGAAGCCCCCAACGAAAAGTGTCAGGAGTCACTCGCAAGGATGTACGGGAGATTGAGCCGCTTATCAGGGAAGCTGTCAGAAGGCAAGACTTCGAAGCTTATATGGAGATTCTTACTTCGCGGCTCGGCGTAAAATGAGGGAGCGACCAGTGCCGTTTCTCCGAGTCGAAGTTCTAGACCGCCGTGGCTGAGGTTCGAAAGAATAAGATGCAGCGGCCTTGATTCTCTTCCTTCTCTCATCCTCGGGAAGAGGACTTATATGCTTGGCGATCCCGTCCATGATTTCATCCATTGTCTCTCCGTACTTGGTCTTGGTCGCTGTTTCCATTTTTGCAAGCTCTTATCAAAACACTGTATAGTGCAACGTCCCGCCTTTCAATCGTTAAGCCCATCCATGGGGTTTGTCAAGGAAGATACTCCCAATGGGAGGGGCGATTGCTGACAACTGAAAACTGAGAACTGAAAACTGAGAACTGAAAACTTACGCCTTGCTCCCTTCCGCTCCGCCGGGCGACCACAGCATCCACACCAGCACGGCCCCCGCGAGGAGAGCGAGCGCCACACCGTTCTCCAGGAAAAAGGTATTGGATTGCGCAAACAAATCCACGAGCGGATCCGCCACCTGCACGCAAAAAAGCACCATTAGGTATGCCAGGATGTTATCGCGAAGGAAGAATGCCACCACCCCGGTGGCCACCAACAGGGGGAGGAAACTCATCACCCAACCGACGGCGAAAGTAGCGAGGGAGTGCGCGTGGCTAGGTCCCAGTGAAACCAGCACCAGCGCCAACCCCGCCCACAGCCACCAAGCCTGCCTTCGCCAGCCCTCGCGGATTACGTAAATGGCTAATCCCACCGCCGCCATAAATAACAGGGTGCGGGTAAGAGTCGAAAGGAAAAACGCGGCAGCCGGCCACTGCGTGCTGAAGCCGACGGGGAAGAGATCATCTTTGATAGGCGCGTAGGCATGGAAGACGCTGGTAAGGAGCGCATCGACGCGCGCCATTCCCACGCTGGCGGCAAGGCTCAGAACCAATGCCACCAGGGCATCGCGGCGCCACACCCGCCGCGCGGCGGCGTTAAAAAGCTTCCAGGCGTCGGGATAGAGGCTGGCGGCGGAGCCCATCAGCAGCCACGCGAACAATCCCTCCACGATGGGCACCACAATCACGCTGACGGCGATCAACAATCTCCACACCGTTAGAGGCATTGAGGTGTCGTAGTTGCGGGCGGCCAGGGGGAGGCTGTTGAGTGTTCCCAAGAGGCCCAGGATGGCAAGCAAAACGCCGAACTTCGCCGACGGCTTCCACCGCATCTGCCCTGACCTAACCAGATTCACGAACAGAATCAGCCCGGCCGCCACCAAAGCAAGGGCCGTCAGCACCGCAACGCCCATCAGGATGTTGTTAACCAGAGTGCTGGCCTGCTGCGCGCGCACCCAATCCTCCGGCAACTTAAAGGAACGCGAGAAGCCCACCACCTGATCCCCGGCGATGTCCACGGTCAGCCGATAATGCGCCTCACCGACGTTGCGGGGGTCGCCGGGCTGGGCTTGCCAAACCAGGGTGTAATCCTCGCGGGCTTTGCGTTTGGTCGCGTCGGAGCTTTGCAGTTCAAAATCCCCCGGGCGGTATCCGTGCTCCCGCACCGCTTGTTCCGCCATTACCCGAGCTTGCTCCGGCGAAAGCGAGGCGCCGGGGGCGTTCTCTTCCAGGGTATGATGAAATCCGAAAACCTCTCCCGAAACCGGGTCAACGAATACCTGGTACTCCTCTTTTTGCAGAGGGCGGTAGTAACGCACTGACCATAAAGCGAGGCGCGTTGCCTGGCGGTAAATCTGGTCCGCTTGCTCCAGAGACTTGCGCTCCGCCAGGTAGTGCAGCGCAGAAGAGTCGACGTTGTCATTGATCCAGGCGACGCGGCTGTAAATCGCCGGGTCAATTTTCCGCTGGCGCAGGAAATTGTCGGCAACGCGCAGTGCGTCCCGGGGCGATTCATGCAGGACGATGCCCTTCCCAAATCGGTAGACGTGAATGAATGCCAGGGCGGCAAAGATCACTGCGAGTACGCCCGCCAGAGCCAGCCGTGACTGGGAAAGCGGCTGGTAAACCAGCGGCGTTTCGGCTGCGGCAGCCTGCTCGGGTAGAGGCGTGGGGGCTTTCTCAGCGGCATTCAAGAGGGTGTCTTCCTCCGCGAACGTGCCGGTCTTCAAGTACGCGCCCAGCGCCACGATGAGAGGGACGAGCATGATTCCCGCCGCGAATCCGCCCGATAGCATCAGGTAATGATTGGGAGAGCGCAACAAAAGGAAGGCCGTATACAGCGCATCCACGGAGTAATGCCAAATCAGCGTGGCCATGATCCCGAAGCGCAGCATGATGAGGCCAATGATCACGCCGCCAAAACCCACTTCCAGGCCGCGGATGAAGAAGGGTTGATTGGGATAAGCCGAGTGCAGAAATCCCCAGATGAAGGCCGCCAGCACAATGGCCAGAGGCACCGATTTCAAGAATTTCCGCAGGAAGGGGATGGCAAAGGCACGGAATTGTATCTCTTCGGAAACTGCGGGGAAGAATCCGACGAAGAGAACCATCACCCAGGGGAAGCGGGTGTTGAGCAAATCCGAAAAGGGGACATCCGCCGGCGCCCACGCGCCCAGTTTATTGGCGGCAAGATAGAACACCGTTTGGTAGGCGAAGAAGAAAAAAGTAAGGGCGATTCCCACCACGTTCGCCAGGAAGAACGAGTGCGTCCGCAGTCCGTGCCAACTGAAGTAGCGGCGAATCGACACGAAGCGAGGGTAATCATCACGATAAACGGGCTCCGAGCTGGCCAGCAGCAAAAAGATCAGTGCGCCGATTCCCAGGGCGGCAAGGAGGTTTTCCACCACGTAGCCGCTCACGAAGCTGGAATAAGAATCCGTGGTGCGATAACCGTATTCCGCCTGCGAAAACATGTTTAACTGGCCGAGAAAATAGAGCAGCGCCGCGACCAACGCGAAACTCAGCGAGAGATAAATGGGCACATCACGTTTGCGCAGGCGCTGGATCAGAATGGCAAGGCCGGCGATGCACAAGAGAATCCAGGGAACCTCGTCCACGACATTCGCGGCCTCGTTCCTGGAGCGCAGTTTCGCGTAATCGCGCGTCCAGCCCTCCGGAATTTTCACGAACTCCCGATAGCCCGCCACCTGGTCGCCATCTACATCCACATCCAGGCGCAAACTGCCATCACCCAAATCCACATCCTTCTGTTTCCAGGTGAACGAGTAATCGGTGCGGGCTGGGCGTTTCTCACTGACCGAATCGACAAATTCCAGGCCGGCGAGGTCGCGCCGCATGATCTCGACCAGAAACTTCTCCGCCAGCGCCCGCGCCGCCGCTGTATCCAGATTTGCGCCGGGCGCCGACTCCGGCACCTCGCGGTCGAATCCCGCCACCCCCCCCGCGGGAGTTACGTCCACGCGGAACTCTTCCTTTTGTTGAGGTTTGAACCAGCGATGCGACCAATGCCAGAGGTGGATGGGGCCGCGCGTCAGCGCGTTCATGCGCGCCAGGCCTTGCGTGCGCTCCAGGTAAACCTTGGCGTTGTCATCAAAGTCAAAGACCGCGGCATGCCGGTAGTTACCGACACTCCAGCCCCGATCGGCCAGGAATTTTGTGGCCAGGGGGGTCGAATCATCCCGGTTCACGCGGAATTCGATGGCGGCTTCGGGGAAGGCGTGGGAAAAGTATTTCACCCCGATGGCCAGAGAGAAGCCGGCGACGATAATGGCCGTCGCGATCACCCGGCGGTCCGCAGAAGTCAAAGTAATCGACATGGATTCCCCCTTCCCTGCAACGTCAGCGCAAAGCACAGCCGATTATACTCGGTTGTCAATTGTAAGTGGTCAGTTGTCAGTGGTCAGTTGTCAGTAAAACCGACTGTAGCGCGGACATTGACCGCTGAGGCGATCATGTGTACTTTAGCGTCGAGCGAGAACTGAAAACGGAAATTCTGGCCGATGCCACGCTCCTCGGCACCGGGGAAGTCTTCGGTCGGGTAAGCAAGTGAGGATCTGAAAAAACGAAATGCTGAATAAGAAACTGAAACGAAGGACAAGTCATCTGGTATTGATACTGGGAGGAATGCTGGTCGGCAATGCCGTCTTAAATGCGGCGTATGTCAGAGAATTGCGATCCGAGTACCGGACGAACCCGCAGGGTATGGACTCCCAGTTTCCACGGTTAAGCTGGGTCATCGAATCCATCCAACGTGGCGAGAAACAGACGGCTTACCAGGTGCTAGTGGCATCGACGCCTGAACTGTTAGCAGAGGGAAAAGGTGATCTCTGGGACAGCGGCAAGGTTGCTTCGGATCGGCAGAACCAATTGGAATACGCCGGCAAGTCGTTGAAGTCGCGGATGTCCTGTTATTGGAAAGTCCGCATCTGGGATAAGGGCGGAAAAGCGTCTGCCTGGAGCCGGCCTGCGTGGTGGACCATGGGGCTGCTCCAGCCTGGGGACTGGAAGGCCAAGTGGATCGGCGTCAACCAAAAAGCGGCTGCCGGTGCTTTGACGCCTTCCAATTCCGAATCTACGACGGACTGGGCCAAACCGCGATATTTACGCAAGTCGTTTACGCTGGACCGCACGGTTCGCCGCGCCACGGTGTATGCGACGGCCCTGGGGCTCTACGAGTTGCGGCTCAACGGGCAGCGCGTGGGCGACCATCTGCTGGCCCCCGAATGGACCGATTACCACAAGCATGTGCAGTATCAGACCTATGACGTGACAAGCCTGATGCGAAACGGCCCCAATGCGCTGGCGGCAATCCTGGGCAATGGCTGGTATAGCGGTGGGTGGCAGCACTGGGACCCGAAACTCGAGGTCAACTACGGAACCGAGCCGTTTCTGCTGGCGCAACTGGAGATTGAATTTACGGACCGCAGCCGGCAGATGATCGTTTCGGATGACAATTGGCGCGGCACGACGGATGGCCCGCTGCAATTTGCCGGGATTTACGAGGGCGTCACCTACGACGCCCGCTTGGAAATGCCGGGTTGGGATGCTCCCGGATTCAACGACGCAAAATGGTCCGCCGTCACCACCCACCAGGCGGGCGATGATTTCAAAGTGGGCCGACTGGTCTGGCAGCGCAATGAGCCGATCCGGGCGGCGCAGGAACTCAAGCCCGTGGCCATCACCGCGCCGCATCCCGGCGTCTATGTCTTTGCGTTCGCTCAGAACATGGTGGGCTGGTGCCGCTTTAAAGCTCGCGGTAAGGTTGGAGAGACCGTGGAATTGCAGCACGGCGAGATGCGCAACCCGGACGGGACGGTTTTCACAGGGAATCTCTGCGTCGTCAGCAAACACCGAGCCCAGTTGGATCGCTATACTTTTCGGCTTAATGGGATGGAAACCTTCGAGCCCCGTTTTACTTATCACGGATTTCAGTATGTGGAAGTCCGGGGCTTGAAAGAAAAACCGGCTCTGGACAGCCTGACCGGCGTGGTTTTCCACAGTGCCTGCCCGGAGGTTGGTCAGTTCGCCTCTTCCGATCCGCTGTTGAACCGCCTGGCGTTAAATATCCTTTGGTCGCAGCGCGGGAACTACATGGGCATCCCGACCGACTGCCCGCAACGCAACGAACGCTGTGGCTACACGGGCGACGCCCAGTTTTTCATACGCGCGGCCGTTTATAACATGGACATCGCCGCGTTTTTCAACAAATGGCTGGTGGATGTCTGCGAGGATTCGCAACTGCCCGGTGGCTGGTTCGCCGACCATGCGCCGTTCTTCTGCCCGAAGGGCGGTGGCCCCAATATCGGCTGGACGGATGGCGGCATCATCTGCCCCTATGAAATCTACCGGACCTACGGTGACACCCGCGTTATCCGCGATCACTACGCGGCCATGAAACGGAATTTGGACTGGCTGGCCGAAGAGAGCACGGACTTCCTGTATACCGGACGCGTCGGCAACGGCGACTGGCTCAGCACTGGCGGCGGTGTAGGCAAGGAAGTCATCGGCACGGCGTATTCGGCCTTTGACTTTCATTTGATGGCGGAGATGGCGGATGCCATTGGGAAGAAGGGGGACGCCATGGAGTTCCGCGACCGAGCTGATAAGATTGCCACGGCGTTCGCCAACGCCTATCTGGACACGGAAGGCCACATCAAGAATAGCAGTCAGAGCGGCTATGCGCTGGCGTTTACTATGGGGTTGGTTCCCGCGCCACTGAGAGAAAAAATGATCGACCGTTTCGTGGATGAAGTGCGCCGCTTCGACTGGCACCCCAGGACCGGATTCATCGGCACGCCGCGGTTGCTGCCTGGTTTGCACTTGGCGGGGCGGGATGACGATGCCTACAAACTGCTTCTAACCAAGACCGCTCCCTCCTGGCTCTTCCCAGTGACCATAGGCGCCACGACCATCTGGGAGCAATGGGTCGCCTGGGATGGCAAGACTCCGCGAGGCGGCATGAATTCCCTCAACCATTACTCCTTCGGCTCGGTCGGGGAATACCTCTATGGGATGGTGGGGGGTATCCAACCCGCAGCGTCCGGCTACAAGCAGATCCACATCCAGCCTGTGATCCGCGAGGGTCTTACCTGGGCTAAGACCAGTTATGATTCCATTTGCGGCAAGATTGCCACCGCTTGGAAAGTCGAGGCTGACAAGCTGGAACTGGATGTAATTATCCCCGCCAACACCACGGCCACGGTTTATGTTCCGGCCAAGGATGCCGCGGCGGTAACAGAGAGCGGCAAGCCGGCGGCGCAGGCGGAAGGCGTCAAATTCCTCCGCATGGAAGACAAGGCCGCAGTCTTCGAGGTCGGATCCGGTCAATATCAATTCGAGTCAAATAAATGATATTCAGAAAACACTTGAACTAAACAACCCGGCGAGGGCCTTCGATCTGCGGCTTTTCGGCTTTTCATATCAATGGACATGTGAACGCGTTTCCTAGTAAATATTCCCCGGCAAAGCCGCAGGCTTTACGACTGCTGGCCCCTCAAAGGGGCCTGATGGCCGTCGCCAGGAGCCTCGGACGACCCGCGCCAGAACCCCCCCCGCACGCCTATTGCTTCGTCATGTCGAAGCCCATAGTCGTGTTATGCAGCTTGTCGTCATAGCTGGCTTTGGCGGTCTTAGCGTCGGCCGCTACCGTCATCTTGAGTACGCCGATCACTTTGCCGTTACGCTTGTCAGTTTCCACCAGCGTGTCCTTGCCCATCATCTTTACCGACACGCTGGTGGTGCCCGGATCGCCCTTCATCGGCGCGTCCGCGCCGTTGAGCTTGGCGGTGTAAGACTGGCCGGTCGGATTGGTCATGGTGATGTTGTCGCCACTGACTTTATACGTCCAGACGACGGCATTGTCCGACAGGCTTTCCATTTGGGTAATTTGCCATGAACCGGATATGGCATTCGATCCCGCTGGGCCTTTCGCTACGCGTGTCGATTCGCCTTTGCCGGTGACCGGAGGGCCGCCATTGGTGTTGCTGCTGTCGCTGAATTCGACTGTCAAAGTCTTGCCGTCGGGCGAGACGGTTGAGGTCAAGGTGGCGACGACTTTACCACCTTTCTTGTCCGTCTCTTTGATCTGGTGATCGTTCACCACTTGAATCGCGACGGTGTCAACGTAGGGATTTCCGCTGACGGATTGGTCGGTGGCGTCCGCTTTGATTTTGTAAGGTGGAGCGCATGTCTTGCACTCATACATGCCGTTCTGAAGCAGGAACATGTCCGGCTTCTTGGGAAAATTGACCTTGTTCATGTCGATTTTCCATGTGCCGTCGAAGACGCTTTGCGCCGCCGCCCGCAAGGGCGTCAGCAGAGCCGCGAGCACGACTAGGAAAAATAGCTTTTTCATCGCAATACCTCCCTGGGCTTTGAACTGCCCCAACGAGTATACCGGGATTTCCATTTGGGTTCCCGAGCCGCTGTCAGTACGCTCACAGGCTGTTCATTTTCGGGTCGGGGGAAAGAATTGAAGCACTCTCGCGAAGTCGTGTCAATCTCAAATTGCCCGTGGGCAGGTGAGCCCCAAAGGGGCGAAATAACGAAGCCCAGGCTGAAGGCCTGGGTCAGCAAAAGCGCATCAACCCCCGAGCCCTGAAGGGGCGACCTACCTAATCCCCCAGACCAACCTTCACTGTTCTTTCTCGCTCGTCACACGTCACATGTCACTCGTCACTGCCTTTGAAACCGGCGGCCGCTCCGCGCCACAGGCTGCGAGGGCGGACGGGCTCCCCTCCTGATTCAGGAGGGGGACGGCGCGTTCGCGCCGGGGGGTGGTTACGAGATTCAGAAGGGGTCGGAAGGGTCAGCGACGGGGGTGGTTACAGGACCCTAATTCCCAATCCCTAATCCCTAAGTGGGGGGCGGCGGAAGCTATGATGTCGGTAAATCGGAAATATGGAGCCTGTCCCGGTATCCCCTTGCGACGCGTTTTTCAGGCATGGGGAAGCTGTACGCGAACCCCAGGAGAAGGGGCGACACGCGTCGCCCCCCAGGCCTTGCGATCAGCCTCCGACCGGCTATTCCTCAGCGGGTTGCTCGCCAGCAGAGCCCGCCTCCGCTTCACCGGCTGCAAGCCATTCTGAAGTCGAAGGGAGAAGTTTGTCAAAGGAGAACAAGAAATCCAAAAAATCGGCTTGACACGGCATGGCGGTTTCAGAGATGGAACAGCGCGCCATGGCGAGCCCGCCGCGCCAGCGGCTTACTGGAAATCCCCTTCCCACAAGCAATACCACCAACGGGCCGCGGCAGATAGCGCGGACAAGCGTTTTTGTGGTCCGTGTCCTTTCGGCCTCGTGATGGAACGATCAAATTCGTGCATGCGGATCGGAAGGCGTCCTGGCGCGGTCGACGATCAAGCCGCAGGTTGTTCGTCGAATGTCGGCGGGATAGCGCCCAGCGTGATGGGATTTGGAGGCATGGGGCCATCTTCACTTGCAAAAGTTCCCTTCCGGCGTTGCCAGGTCACTGCGATTCAAATCGAATAGCCGTCACTCGGACGTTAATGAACGCGAACTCCAGCCGTTTTCCTTGGGTGGTTTGAACATTCATGATCGCGTCGGCGCCGACCTGGCAGGCCCGTTCTTGGAGCTTCTGAAGAGCTTGTTCCGGTTTGACCCCTGAACCCGACCGATGCCATTCTGCGTGAAAGTTGATCGTCCCAAGTTCGAGATACTTTCGCGCGGGGCTCTTTTCGCTGATGATTTCAATCTTGCAGGGCGATTCCTTGGGTGGCGCTGAAACTCCGGGTGCGGGCGTGAAAATAATCTTGTCGGCTGCCCGGCAGGTCCCCACCGCAAGCAGCAAAAAGCAAACAAGCTGAACCCCCCGTTTAAACACCATACTAAGCTCTTTTATCCCGCCCGGCAGTTTAGGCCCCTTTGAGCACCTTCAGCGCTTCCTGGTAAATGGGTGTTGACCAATTCTTCTTCCCCAGACGACCTACCATGCCCTTTCCCGTCTCGATCTTCACGCGAGTACCCCCCGACTCCGCGGAGAGCTTAACGGTGACTTTCTCGCCGCCCGATCCGACAACAACGCCCACGTGCCGGCTGCGAGTCCCTTCCAGGTAGTCTGGTTTGTCTTTTTTCACGTCGAAGCCGTAGGTTTCCATACCCATCTTCACCGCCCGGTGTACCGCATCCATTGGATACTGGACGACTTCGTCGACATCTTTGCTTCCCTTCGTTACCTCTTCCTCAGATGGTTGTCCCTCCTGGGGCTTCTCCTGTGCCGCCGCAACCTGCCCTAGGAACAGGCCCAGCAGCCCCAACAGCAGAAATGCCAGGAGCTTGCGCAGTGTGCTCATTTTATTACTCCTTTTGGGGAATATCGTCTGGTTACGGTTCACGATCAGCCACCAATCTAAAGGCAACGGGAAAATCTCTTCGCCAAGGGGTGGCACCAAACATTTCGTAGGGAATCTTTTGCTCAGAGGTCAGGATTGCCGCTTTGGCTTCCTGGTCCCCCATTTTGCCTTCCCACTACCGCAGAATCTGACCCCTCACCGTCCAGTCGATGCGCGCGATTCCATCGCCATTCCAAAGGAATGTCAACAGGATTCACGCTGGATTTGAGGATTTTTACATATCCGTCAAGATTTTCACCGAAAAGCATCCGCTGGGGGTACCGGGACCTGCCCCGGTTCTCCCTGATGGGATTCGCAGGCATGGGGGCATCTGCACCTGCAATAACGGGTAGCCACGCTCAGTGCTTTTGTGACCGTGGGCTTTTCATTCGATGACGACTGGAAGACATGCATCTGAATCACCTGCGGAAAGGGCGGCTGAAGAGGCGGGAGGATGGGCGGTGGTCGAGTTACTACCATTTTGCTTTGGACCAGGCAACGATGGCGGCGTGTCCCATCCAGGCTGATTACGTGCGATTGCCATTGGGGTATTGCGCATGAGAAGAACCCACGGTCAGAAAAATGCTGACCGTGGCTACGGACTCGGCTCGATCCGAGGTAAGAACCGTGTGCGCTAGCAGCGCCCGCACGGATCTGTGCGGGGGGCAGCGGGTAACCGCTGTCCCTACCGCGACCGACTTAGGTTTCTGCCATGCCGAAAAGGCAGAGCCGCGCTCTGCGCCAGCCTGCGGATTCAACCCTTCATTCGCGGCTGTAACCTTTGAAGGACAGGAAGCCGCCGACCAGCAGAAACACAATCGCCACCGCAGGGAAAACGCCGGTGGTGTGAACGGCTGCAACCGCGATCGAGGCGAGCCGGGTCGGAAGCAGTATTCGTGAAAAACCGCCAAGAAGGGTGAGCCAGCCGGCAACGGTCACGAGTACCGACCAGTTGCCCTCCCACCGATTGTGCACGCGCACGATGGCAAGTCCCGCGACGAACAAGGGGAAGCCCGACACGAAGATAAGTGCTGGATTGCGGAAGCCCTGCTCGACCAGGGCGGGCCAGGCGCCCAGATTTACCAAAACAGCGAGGGCTCCCACCACAAAAGTGGGGCCGATCAGGCCTGCGATTGACTTCGAGGTTGTCATGGTCCACCTTTCCCTTCGGAGCATGCCAATCATTTTATCTAAACTGGAATTTCCGTTTGGAGCTTCTCTTTCACGCGAAAACCTACGCCTCTTGCCCGGTCGCGTCAAGCCCGAACCGCGCTGGCACAATTCCACGCGAGGCGGAGCAGCAGGTCAGAGGTGGGGAAACGGTGTCAGGAACGTGTGAAAAAATCGATTTTGGGCATGTTATTCACAATGTACCCCATTGAAAAATCATAATGGCAAAGTCGGCAAAATCGATTTTTTCACACGTTCCAGGTACCGTTTTCGCAATTGGAGCCCCACCGGGGCGATCTAACAAAGCCCAGGCTGAAGGCCTGGGTCAACGGGACCCAAACCGATACCTGAGCCCTGAAAGGGCGGAACAATCTTCTTCAATCCCACACGTACCGCTCATCGTAGGCGATTCCGTGCGCGCCCAGCGTATCTCGTCCTTTCAGGGCTGGGGGCAAAATCGGCGGATAATCTAAACCCAGGCCGCTGGCCTGGGCTTCGTTATTTCGCCCCTTTGGGGCTAAATCTCCTTCACCATGATCCACGCGGCCGTCCCGTCAGCGTAATAGTGCGCGATCTCATCGACCTTGCGGTAACCCCTTGCGGCATAAAATCGTTGAGCTGCAAGATTGTCCTGGGCGGTTTCGAGTCCAATCATGCGCAGACCGTGATCGCCTGCCCACTGCTCGGCAGCGTCCATGAGGAGCGAACCCACCTTGCGGCGGCGCCAGAGTTTCAAGACATCGATGGTGACGATGTGCAGGATTTTGCGCGGCTCGCGGTGGGCAATTAGAAAACCGACGATCTCGCCGCCTTCTTCCGCCACCCAGGTTTGCGAATTCCGGTGGCCGATGAAAGCCGTCAGTTCCTCCTGCGAGTAGGAAATCCCCGGAACAAAACAGGCTTGATCGATTTCGTAGAGGGTTTGAAGGTCAGCGAGGCGGAAGGGACGAAGGCGCATGGGGATTTGGGATTGTCGATGGCCGATTGTCGATTTTCGAGTTTCGAATTTCCAGTTACCGGTTTCGCTCAGGCGACTTCCAGCAGCCGGTCGATGTCGGCCTCGTCATTGTACAGGTACGGCGAAACCCGAATCATGCCGTGGCGCAAACTCACGGCGATATGATCCGCCGAGAGCTTTTGATGCAATTGCGCAGTCTCCCCGTCAGTCGCGGCCTGGAAGCCCAAAATCGTCGATTCGTGGTCGGGCAGCGATGCCGCTGAGAGAGTGTAACCCCGGACGCGCAGCCCTTCCTCCAATCGACGAAGCAGCGCGCGACAATGGCCGTTTACAGTCCTGACCGTGACCCCTTCCACGAGCTCCAAGGATGCCTCCAACGCCTGGAGGTTGATGAAATTTCCGGTTTCGCCGGCATCGAACACGCGCGCGTCGTGAATCAATCTGAACTCTTCCTTGGGGAGGGAATCGAAATCCTCCGCGCCTTCCACCGAATGCCAGTTGATGACCGGCAAGTCGAGTAGGTTCAATACCTCCCGCGACACATAGGCGAACCCGGTGCCATAGGGGCCCAAAAGCCACTTGTAGGCTCCGCAGGCCAGGAGATCTACCGGCAGCGCATGCAGGTTCAAATCATTGGCGCCCAGTCCTTGCGTGCCATCCACTACGAATATCCCGCCCCGGTCGTGAATCAGCGCGCCGAAAGCGGCGAGGTCAATCCGATAGCCGGTGGAAAAATCCACCCAATCGAGCGCCAAGACGCGTGTGCGTGGGGTCAGCTCCGCCGCCACCTGCTCAAGGGTCACTTCCCCCTCGGCCGGATGGATGACCTTCACGGTTACACCTTTCCGCCGCAAGTGCAGCCAAGTAAAGAGGTTGGAGGGGAAATTCGAACTCGCCACCACCACTTCGTCGCCCGCGCCAAGCTCCAAGCCCGCCGCGGCGATGCCAATTCCTTGCGTGGCGCTGGTGGCAATGGCAATTTCTTCCTTTTCCGCACCGGTCAAACGGGCAATTCGGGTGCGGACGCGGTCCGGCAGGCTGAAATACTCCGGGGCCTTCAGCCGGTCCGGATGAGACTTAAATTCAACGGCCTGATGAATCCGCTCTACCGTTACCCGCGGGAACGGCCCTTGGTAAGCACAGTCGAGGTAAATCAAGGGCGAAAAGTCCGAAAACTCCTCACGATAATTACGCATAGGTTAAAATCCACTATACCTACCGAACAGTCGGTCGAGCAAAGATTTCTGGGCCGTCGCCTCCTGTATTGGAATATCCACCATAACAAGTTCAATCTTGTCCTCAGGCCAGCGTTGGCGCGTCCGGTCCCACGCAACAACTTCCAGCAACGAGGTCCAAAGTTCCAGGCAATGGAGACACTTGGCACGATGCTCTTCCGCCGGAGTCTTGTCATACCAACTCGCTTGGCCGTCAAGAATACGGACGAGCTGCCGGAGGGGCGTGCAATCCTTCTTTTCATCCGCGCGCGCTGCTCGACAAATGCCGAGCCAGGCAGAGGGCCATAGACACCGGTCCTCACTTCGCTCGAGCACGAAGCTGTAGCAGGCGCACAGCCGCCCCAACCCCTCGCCCGTTACGGCGGGAGTAATCCGCAGAATCTTCTCGAGGGTCGCGTGGGAATACCCGGCCAGGGTCAGGAAAGCAATCTCTTGGTGAAGCAGGGGCAGTCCGCTGAGGAGTGCGCCAAGCGTCTGAACAGTGGGCGGCGGAGGGTCCGCGGCATCCTGCGAGGATTCGAGTTTGCTGGCGACCCATTCCTGGAGAAACGCCCGCAACCCAACCAGAAACTCCCGCTCCGACTGATGCGAGAAACCCTTCAAGGTCGCAAACTCGTTGGCGCTCAAGGCGCGGAGAGCATCGCGCCAACAATCCAAACGCGCGTCGGGCGTCCCGAGTGAGTAAACGCTGAAAAGCTGGAGCGCCCAGGGAGTGTAAACCGCCAGGAAGGCTCTCCAGGCTTCTGGGTTCCCTTCCTCGCATCCTGGAAGGATTTTATGAAATGTCATCAATTTGGACATCGTGGGAAATCGGAAGCCCGGCGCGGCGGATCGTCTCGCTGCCACCTGCCATAAATATCGAAGAAAATCACGCTATCATGGTATGTCTCTTATCGCCGCTGGGCCTCCCGGACGGTCTGCTCCAAGTGCGCTACCACCAAGGTGGCCGTATCACTGACGGCTTGATCCAGCGTCGGAGGATTGAACGGGCGGTAGATGTTGTCCTGCCATACGGACGCGCCAGTGCGGTCGGAAATAAAAACCTCGGAGTGCACGTGCTTCAGCCGGCGCGATTCCAGGCACGATCCCCGGAGTGTGGCGTCTGCATCCTTTTCCTTAGTGACCAAACGAAACCGTCCCAACTTTCCCAAGGCCTCAATCAGCTTTTCGTTCAGCGCATTGTCCATGCTCTCAATGTAGAGAGTGCGAATTCGCATCAATCTCTTAAGGTCGGTGGTGGTGGACGTGTCTGGGCCGGATATTAATCCCGGCCCGGGCCGGGGACCGAGCGTAGGGCGCTCATTCTCCGGCGGCGATTGCCCCGGCGGAGCTGACTGATCAGCATTCTGCCCCGCCTGAGCCCACAGCGCGAAACTGGCAAGCAAAGCAATCAGCAGATGCCGAGCACCCCATTTCATGGCGACCTCCCCGGGCCGACGTCATGCCACTTTAGCCCTTCCGAGCCGCATCGCCCCTAGTGGCCATAAGCTCGCTGGTTGTCCTTCATCGCCCTTTGACGGTCTTTCAAATTCTGCATCGCGTCCTTCTGCCTGTCTTTCAGGTCGCGCCTTGCGCGCTGCATTTGGTGCTTTGCCTGAACGCGCGTCGCACTGGAAACATGCGAGTTCTTCCAGCTCTGCTTCACGTTCCGCTGCTGAGCCTTTAGGGCATTGCGCTGTAGCTTCTGCTGCGCCTTAAGCTGGTGTTGTTGCGCCCGCCAATCGACATTCTGGGCTCGGACGGTGTTGGCTAAGCCGATTCCTAGACACATCGCCGCGACCATCACAATCAGGTATTTAGGCATTCTGCCTCCGCATACGCTCAGATGGCTGTCCGACGCGAGCTTGCCCCGCCATAAGCTTGGCGGCTTGGAGTATCCCCTCTCCACCAGCATCTTAGCGAGAATATGGTCAGAGTACAATACCTTCTGAGAAGCATATCGCCAGGGCAGATCACTGGGCTTCGCCCGGCAACCCTTCCCAGGTACGGAGACCGGTCCGGCTCAAGTACAACGGGATGTTTTTGAGGAGGGGATTCTCGGCTTCAATTTCCCGGATCATGGCCCGCTTCACGTGCGACAGCGCTCCCGCAAGGATCGTGAGCGACCCACCGTCGCCCCCCGCCCCGTTCACCTTCCATCCCAAGGCGTCATGCGCCTTGGCGATTTCGATCACCCGTCGTGCTTGCGAACTCACCAGGTCAGGATGAAGGCGTTCCTGCGCCTCCGTGTTCTCGATCATGGCCTTCCCGAGCCCGGCAAAATCCCCGGCGTAAACAGCGTCACGGGATTTTTCCGGCGTTGCGCGCAGGTCCTGAAGCTTTTGGCAATCCGGTCCCAGCCCCTCGAGCTCCCGAATGACCTTTTCATGGACGGCGGAAGAGGTATGGGACTTTCCGAAGTAAATTAAGACCAGACGTCTTTCCAGCTCCCACCAAATGGAGTTCGGCACCTGGATGGGGGAAACAGTGGCGTGGGGATAATCAAACATCTCGATGTAGTTGATGCCGCCATAAGCAGAACACAACTGGTCCTGGATGCCGCACTGGAGCTTGAGCATTTGCGTCTCAATCGCCTGGGCCGTGTAAGCGACCTCGTGCGTCGTCAGGTGACCCCGGGTGAGGCGGTCGAGTGCCCCCACCAGGGCCACACCCACGGCCGCCGAGGTGCCAGTGGAAGCTCCACTCGGCGCCTCGGAAAATATCGTGAGTTTTAAGGCCAGATCCGAAGGGACCTGCATGCGCTGGATCGCAGCTTCTAATAATGGATGCTCACCCCATCCACCATGCCTCTGGGTTATAGGAAAGTGCTTGCCGTAGTTTTCCGCGAAGACCACAACTTGCTCAGGCTGGTCGCCGCGGTGAAACACTTCCACCTGAACTTCCACATAGGGATACACGCCAATATTGAAGATTTTCCCCGTTTTGGCAAACCAGGTATCCGTCCAGCCGCCATTGTCGCAAATTCGAATGGGCGCGACACCATTGATGATCCGCAGTGGTCGCTTGGCATCCCTTTCCGCCATCCCCTGCCTCCTTGCGATGGTAGGCGCGCGAAAGGGTTGTGTCCCTTGCTTCGAGGCACATTTTCCTTTCTGGCGCGTCAGTCGGCACGATCGTACCACAATCAGCCGTCGCCGGACCCCACGGGCGAGATCCACCCCTCATGATCATCATGCCTTCCGGTTATTCCCTTGCCGGCGGGCAGGAACAAACAACCTGCGGTCCTCTTTTTTCCATCTAAGGAAAAAGCAAATGTGTGTCAGAATCAGGACTTGCCCCCAGGTGTTTTGCGGCCGGAAAGATGGCGCAGGGAAGAAGCCAGAAACACTGCGGGATGGATTCCTACAGTCAAATCGCCCCATAACTGAGGATGCGGGTAAACTTCAATGATGACAAAACAATCGGTGAATCAGGCAAGTCAGTGTTGCGCCAATAACTTCGCGCGTCGATCCATTGTTTGGCGAAGACTCGGTCTTATCCTTTTGGTGGCGCCGTTACTCCTGGCGGATCAGCCGCTCAAAAGCCAGCAAGTGACGGGAGCGCAAGCGCAGGCGCCGCCCATCACTGTGCACGTGAAAGTGGTCAACGTGCTCGCCACCGTGCGGAACAAAAAAGGAGAAATCGTCCGCAACCTGACCCAGGATGATTTCCAACTAAAAGAGGATGACCGTCCGCAAACGATTCGCTATTTCGCGCATGAGACAGATCTTCCTCTAACGCTCGGGCTGCTGGTTGACACCAGCATGAGCCAGCGGCGCGTGCTGGGCGAGGAAAAGGACGCCAGCGCCACTTTTCTCGACCAGGTGCTGCGCGTGGACAAGGACCGAGCCTTCATCATCAACTTTGACCGCGACGTAACGCTCGACCAGGACCTCACTTCCTCCCGGCAGAAGTTGCAGGCGGCGCTGGGCCTCCTGCAAATACCGCAGCGTTCCGATCAAAGCGGCGGCGACTCATCTGATTCTGGGCAGGGGCAAGGCGGAGGGCCCTACGGCAGGGGGCGGGGTGGATATGGAGGCGGGGGCACCGCGCTTTATGACGCTGTTTACCTGGCTTCAAACGACGTCACGGCGAAGCAGCAAGGGCGCAAGGCCGTGATTGTCCTTTCCGATGGAGTGGACCACGGCAGCAAGAAAACCCTGGCCAGTGCCATCGAGGCAGCCCAGCGCGCCGACACGTTGGTCTATTCCATCCTTTTCTCCTCGGAGGAGCAGGGGAATGGCGGCGGAGGCTATGGCCACCGTGGCATGGGAGGGATGGGAGGCGGCATGGGCAGGCGTGGCGGCGGGTATCCGCCCCCGCAACAATCGCGGCCGGACGGCAAGAAAATTCTCGAACGGCTCTCCAAGGAAACCGGTGGGCGCTATTTCGAGGTTTCCAAGAAGCACCCCATTGATGAAACCTTCAGCCAAATCCAGGATGAACTGCGCAGTCAGTACAGCTTGGGATATACGCCTGACCCGCCCGACACCGCACCTGGGTATCACAAAATAACTCTGACCACAAAGAAGAGCGACCTTATCGTTCAGGCTCGTGATGGGTACTACTCTGAATCGAGCCATTGAGCCATCGGGTCATCGAGCCATTTGATCATCTGGCCATCGGGCCATCGAGCCATTGAAAAAACTGCCCCTTGTGCGTCGTCGAGGGCTTCTGACTATCGGTTTCGCAGCCTCAACTGCTGCGGAGAACAGACCAAGGATAAAAGGGCGTCTTTAAATGGCCCGATGACCCGATGGCCCGATCATCCGATTCCTAGAATTTCAAGACCATATACTCGTTGTCAAGGTGCCGCCCTCCGACTTTCAGACCGCGGGGCTCTAATCCGTAAGACTCGAAGCCGAGGGATCGATAAAGAGCCCGCGCAGCCTCTTGTCCACTCACCACGGTCAGGGACACTTGCTCCACCCCCGGGCAGGTTTTGATTCTCTCCAGCAGCGCCACCAGCAACGCCCGTCCTATGCCCTGTCCGCGGCAGCTCCCGCGCACATAAACGCCCCAGATCCTTCCCTTGTGCCGCGCCTTGACGATTGGGTAGCGGAAGAACCCCGCCATGCCTACCAGCACACCTCCCTGGAAAGCGCCAAAGACAAAGTTATCGTCAGGATTCGCGGTCAGGCGTTCGACGGCCGACTCCACGGAGGTTTCGCGATGCTCCTCCGCAGCTTCTCCGAAGGACTCCGGTTCGCGTTCCAGGGCCTCCAGCCGAAAATGCCAATAGGCCTCGGCATCGCGTTTGGTCAGAAGTCGAATTTCAGTGGCAGGCATCATGAAAAGGTCAGTGGCTAGTGGTTAGTGGATAGTGGTTAGTTGTGAATGCCAATCACTCCCACTTCCCGAGCAGCGCTCTATATTACAAGGCCGCAAAATCTTGTTCTTCTGGCAAGAAATTTCGCGCACTCTGTAGGGGTCGCCGCGGCGACCGCTCGGCCAAGGGCGAACGCTGTTCGCCCCTACATTTTTGGTTGCGGCTCGGCCGCGCTGTGTGCTAGCCACTGAGCACTATCCACTAGCCACTGCTATTTCAGCGCGCCCTCGATGGCGGCTTCCGCGACGGGGGCCAGCAACTCATATCCTTTCGCGTTGGGATGCAAGCCATCGTCGGAATAGCCCTGCCGCAGCATGCCTTGGTCGTCCACCAGCGCCGTGTAGTAGTCCGCAATTACGGCGTGGACATCCCGCGCATAACCCTCGAGCCAGTGGTTGAGGTTCACGATATCCGCGGGCGGCCGGCGCTCGCTCTGTTTTGCCTTCATGTAGTCGCTGATGGGAGTGAGCAAACAGAGGATAATCTTGATGTTGCGGCTCGCGGCCAGCTCGCACATGGCGCGAATGTTGTCTTCCACCATCTCCTGCGTCTCCGGACCCGTGTTGCGGGCGATGTCGTTGGTGCCTGCCAAGAGAATAAATGCCGCGGGGTGAAGGTGGATCACATCAGGGTACATACGCACGAGCATCTGCATAGTCGTTTGTCCACTGATACCACGGTTCACGTAAGGCTTTCCGGGAAAGTATCTCGCCAAATCCCACCCGTCGGTTATCGAATCACCCAGGAATACCACGCGGCCCTCCACGGCTGGCGCTCTTTCCAGCCGCAAGTCGTCCTGGCGGTAGCGGCCCAGTTGGTTCCAGTCCTGGAGTTGGTCCGCAAGTTGGGCCGCAAGCCGCGGCAGGCAGCACGGCGACGGCGGCGGATTGAACTCCGGCACGAATTGCGCCCGCGCGACAAAAGGCAGGCAGAGGCTCAGGCAGAGGCCGGCGATGACGTTCTTCATTTTGTCCATGGTTCCCTCCCTTGCCCGTGTTATATCCGATGTTCCACGAAGCCGTCAAAGAGATAACTTCCCATGGGAGTCGGGGGTCGGGGCTCGGGATTGGGGGTTGCACCAGCCGGCGCTAGCAGCATGTGGTACACTCCGCGACTCTGAAATGTTGGCGGTCACCGGGAGGTGCGCGTTTGGAAGAGCAGGTTCAGATGATACTTCGCGGCCAGGTCGGCGGCATCATGCTGGGCACTGTTTTTCTATTCATCGGTCTGGCTGCCTGCGGTATCGCGGCGATTCGTGGCGGCGGCAGGGTTCGCATCCTGGTATGGTTCGGAATCTTCAGTGGGTTGTATATTGAAAACGAACTCGCGATCGCCCGCGAGATCCAGAGTTCAATTCTCCCCCATGGCGTTCCCGAACTCCCAGGCCTTCGTGTCCACGCCGCTTATCACCCAATGACCGCCGTCGCCGGCGATTTCTACGAGTTCATTCCCGTCGATCAGCACCGGGCTGGCTTCCTCCTGGCGGACGTCTCCGGACACGGCGTCCCCGCTGCGCTCATTGCAGCGATGATCAAGGTGGCGATGCAATCGCTGGTTTCCTGCGCACAGGACCCGCCAGAAGTACTGCGCGGGTTGAACCGTATCCTTTCGGGCCAACTGCGGGGCCAGTTCGTTTCCGCGGCCTATTTGTGGGTCGACACGGAGCTCCGCAAGGCGTTCTACTCGGCCGCCGGACATCCGCCGCTTTTGTGCTGGCGGCAAGGTAAGCTGGACCGTATCGAAAGCAACGGCCTGCTCTTTGGAGTCAAATCGGATTCCGACTATCCCGTTTGTGCGATTCCGCTCCACTCAGACGACCGCTTCCTGCTTTACACCGACGGCGTCGTTGAACCCGAGAATGCCGCTGGCGATTCCTTCGGCGATCGCCAGCTTGAACAAGTCGTTCGCAACAATCCCTCGCGTCCGGCTGCGGAGATGTCGGAGCTGCTGCTCTCCGAGCTGCGCCGCTGGCAACCTGCTTCCATGAATCAGCAGGATGACATCACGCTCATTATCATTGACGTCGTTTAGTCACCCGAAATTCCCGCGGGCGCCGATCGAGCGTGCGCAGGCTTTTGCCGCACCGCAAAGGCGATTCATCTCCGCGCACTGCCCTCCGAGTCAGAAATGGAAAGTCCCGGGAGGCATCGACAAAATGTCATAATCAATTTGCAATAATCTTCGATTACAATAATCTTCTATTGACAAGTCATAGTTCAGGCGAGCACAATTCGGGTAATTAGCCAAGCTCGTTAGCGAGGCCAAGAGGGAGGGCGCAAATGCGAAGCGTCCACTCCCGTCTTGCGTTGCGCACACTCCCCAACCTCGGGAAATGCGCTGAGGGGTGGTGTGCCCGCGAATGGACCTGCTGGAAGCCTCGTACTAAAAACCCCGAAACAAATTTCTCAAATAGACCTCCAACGATCCCACGGACACTGAGCAACACCGAGGCAGGAAGAAACGATCGAGTGCGTAACAGAGTGCGCTTCCACATAAGTAGGAGGTGGTCGCCGTTAGTTCACGATGATGCCCTGTGCAGGAAATTCGAACTTAACAAGGGGCAAGGCGCACCAATGTGGTGAATTACGCCAAGGTGAAATAAGCGAGTGTGTATCCCGGCTTGGATTTGGCTTCTTACAGCAACGAGGGCGGACAGTTTGAATGCGACTTTGTCATGGCCCCGGAGCAGACGCGAGCCCCCCTGGGTTTTTCTAAAGCGCCCGGTCAAGCCCGCAACAAACTCAACTTTCGGTTAACGTCCACTTCGGAGGGAGGTCCAGTATGAAAAGGAATATGCATAACATCACCTATCGAGTTCTACCAGGTATTTTATTTGCCCTTTGTGGATTAGTTGGCTTCTTACCGCTCGACGCGTCGGCACAAAACATCATCACCACAATTGCGGGCGGCGGGCCAAGCGGCGGCCCCGCACTGTTAACCGAGTTGCCCTCTCCCAGCAGTGTCGCGGTGGATCAGTTTGGGAATGTTTACATCGCCGAAATGAACCTCGACGAGGTCTTCAAGCTGGATAAGTTCGGAAATCTGACCGTGGTGGCGGGCATAGGATTCTCTGGATTTAGCGGTGACGGGGGCCCGGCTACCAGCGCCGCGCTGAACTTGTCGAGCATTTATATCGGGACCACCCAAGGCATAGCCTTTGATTCCGGGGGAAGTCTGTTTATATCGGACATGGTGAACAACCGGATTCGTCGCGTCGATGCCTCGACCGGGATCATCACAACTGTTGCGGGTAGCGGCCCCCCACTCTACGATAGCTGCGCGTACAGCGGCGATGGCGGCCCCGCTACCAGCGCGAGCCTGTGTAGTCCTGCTGGTATCGCGGTCGACCACTCAGGGAATCTGTTCATCGCTGACGGCAACAATGTCATCCGCCGTGTGGACGGTGTTTCCGGAATCATTACCACCGTGGTGGGTAACGGCGCTTATGGGTATAGCGGCGATGGCGGTCCGGCCACCGGCACCACATTGTACAGCCCAGAAGAGGTCGTCATAGACACGAGCGGAAATTTGTTTGTGGCGGACTCTTACAACAACGTGATTCGGCGCGTGGACGGGTCGACCGGAATCATCACCACTGTCGTCGGCGACGGCCCGGGCGGCGGCGCCGACGGCCTTGGGGATGGTGGACCAGCCACTTCCGCCATCTTGAGCATTCCAACAGCTCTGGCTCTAGACGCGCTGGGAGATCTCTTTATTGCCGATTCGGGCAACGAGCTCGTTCGCCGTGTCGATGCCACCACACACATCATCACCGCCGTCGCTGGCAACGGCTCGCCTGGCTTTAGCGGGGATGGGGGTCCGGCGACGAGCGCTAATCTAAACCTATTCGAGGGGACAATCTCAAACTTTCCCGCCAGCCTGGCGGTGGATGCCTCCGGCGCCATTTTTATCCCTGACACTGCGAATCAACGCCTCCGTCGGGTGGACGGCACGACCGGCATTATTACGACTATTGCCGGAGGGGGGTCGGGTGGAGATGGCGGGCCAGCCACCAGCGGCATCGTGGCGTTTCCGGGGGGTCTGGCGGTGGACAGTTCCGGCAACATATTCATTCCCGACAGCGGCACAAACCGCGTCCGCCGCCTGGATGCGATGACAGGGATCATAACGACCGTGGCGGGCAACGGTTTTCTCGGCTTTAGCGGCGACGGCGGCCTTGCCACCAGCGCCGAGTTGAATCACCCCATTGACGTGGCGGTGGATAGCTCCGGCAACCTGTTCATCGCCGACGAATGGAACTCTCTAATTCGGCGCGTGGACGCTGCCGCGGGCATCATCACCACCGTGGCCGGGAACGGGACCCAGGGTTATGGTGGTGACCGCGGCCCGGCCACCAGCGCGTCCTTAAATATTCCCCGCGGTGTGGCGGTGGATTCCTCCGGCAACCTATTCATCGGCGACTCCCAAAACTACCGCGTTCGCAAGGTGGACACCACCGGTACGATCACGACCGTGGCGGGAAATGGCACACAGGGCTTCAGTGGTGATGGCGGGCCCGCCATCAACGCCGAGCTGGGCTGGCCCAGCGGTGTCACGCTGGATGCCCTGGGCAACCTCTTGATCGCGGACTCAATCAACCACCGCATCCGCCGGGTGGACGCTGTGACGGGTATTATCACCACCGTAACCGGGAACGGGACCCCTGGTTATAGCGGTGATGGCGGCCCGGCGACCAGCGCCAGCCTCTATAATCCCCGTATGGTTAAGCTGGACATCGCCGGCAACCTTTACATCTCTGACGTCTGGAACCACCGCATCCGGATGATCTATGCGGCGAGCGGGATCATCACCACCTTGGCGGGCAACGGTACTGCTGGATTTGGTGGTGATGGGGGTCCCTCCACCAGCGCGATGTTAAATTATCCTTACGGAGTGGTCTTGGACAATTCCGGCCATCTCCTGATTGGCGACAGCTCCAACAACCGCGTCCGCCGGGTCGTCTTGACACCCGCCCTGACCCTGAGTCCTAGCAGCCTGACGTTCGGCCCGCAGAACGTTGGCACCTCCAGCCCGTCCCAGACAGTGACCCTAAGCAACACGGGCAGTGCGACTCTCTCCGTTTCGAGCATCGAAGCCTCAGGCGACTTTGCCCAGACCAACAACTGCGGAAGCGCAGTGGCGGCTGGAGGCAATTGCACCATCTCAGTCACCTTCACGCCCACAGCGTCGGGCGCCAGGGCCGGCTCAATTAGCATAGCCGACAACGCCAGTGGCAGCCCGCAATCAGTGAGCCTGAGCGGCACTGGTACGTCTACTGTTTCTTTGGTGATGGGACCCCAAGCCATGGAGGGCAACCTGCATCTGAGCCCGGGGACTACGCTTGAGGCTGGCTATGACTTCACCATGCCCGGCAGCCATCCCGGCGCCACGGTCAACTTTATCGGGGCCGAGGTGACGTTTGCCTGGAAGTGCGTTTCGGGTGCGGGGAGCGGAAACTTGGCTGTTCCGATGGCGAATCAGAGCTACACGGACACGCAAAGCAGCTCCGCCTGGTATCCGAGCGGCGTTCAGAGCAGCTCGTTGGTGTACCAAGGCTCGACTTCCGTGCCGGACGTGTGTAGCGGTGGGCTCGTCAGCTTTCAGGCGGGCGGAACATTCTTTACCGGCATCGGTTCCACCGACACCAATGACAAAGTAAACGTGCGCTGGCACTACAGCGGTAACGGCAGCGCCGGAGGATGGAGCGGTACCCAGTCTGTGGTGCCCTAGGAGCCGAGAGTGACTAGCCAAGGCGCAAAGTCGTCGGAGGTATGGAGAAAATAAAGCATCTTTCCTCTGCAAGACTTTGCGCCTTGGCCCCTTGGCCCGTTTATTCTTTCGCAGCTTCTGACGCCGCGGGCCAAAATCCATCGACCGCGACAAGCCCGAGCACGCATAGGCGGTCCGCGCTCCGACGGTTTGTTACAACATGGCGCCACGGGCGGTTCGCGAACCGCCCCTACGACGGGCTCGGAAATTGGCGATCCGGCGCTAGCGCTTCCGTCCGCAAGATTTTTAAGAGAAAAATCAGACACAATATTCCTGCCTGATGCAAATTCGCAAGGATTTCCCATCGACTTTGGACCTCAAATTGCTAGCCTACAAAATGGAGATGAGTGCTTGGAAGAACCTGGTTACGCGATAACTGAAACGAAGAGGGATCAAACCGCACCGCTCCCGGTAACGTTCCTTGTCCCCCTTGCTCGGCGCGGCCAAACCACCTAAGATACGCCCTGCCGGGATTATCGTGGCTCGACAGCGATGGGCCATTTCAGGAATTGCAATTGGCGCCCGGCGCAGGTTAACACCAAAAAGGGGAGTAATATGATACGAGGGTATGGGGCTCGCAATATTTTGGGATTGGTTATCACCTTCATCATCTTCGGAGTGGTGTCCATGTCAAACGCTGACGATAAATCGAAGCAGCCTCCCACGGTAGCGGAGGCGGAAGCCTTCCTGAAGAGCGCCGAAGCCAAGCTGCTGGAACTGAGCGTGAACGCCAGCCGCGCCGACTGGGTGAAGGCCACTTACATCACCGACGACACAGAAATCCTGGCGGCGCAGGCCGATGAGCGCGCCATTGCGGCGCAGGTTGAGTTTGCGAAGCAAGCCACGCGCTTCGACCACTTGCATTTGCCCGCCGATCTGGCTCGCAAGATGCTGCTCCTGAAGGTCTCCCTGGTGCTCCCCACTCCCGCCGATCCCCGCCAGAGTGCGGAGATCACGGAGATTGCCTCGCGCATGGAAGGCACATACGGCAAGGGCAAATGGTGCCCGCCCGGCAAAGACAAGTGCCTCGATATCGAAGACCTGACTCGTCTCGTGGCCACCAGCCGCGACCCCAACGAACTGCGCGATGCCTGGGCGGGCTGGCACCAGATTGCGCGGCCCATGCGCAAGGATTTTGTGCGCTTCGTTGAGCTCTCGAATCAGGGGGCGCGGGAACTGGGATTCAAAGACACCGGCGCGCTATGGCGCTCGAAGTACGACATGCCTCCGGATGATTTTGCGAGGGAAGTGGACCGGCTGTGGGAGCAGGTTCGCCCGCTTTACCTGCAGCTCCACGCTTACGTGCGTTGGAAGTTGCGCGAGAAATACGGCGACCAGGTGGTTCCCGCCGACGGCCCCCTACCCGCCGACCTGCTGGGCAATCTGTGGGCGCAGTCCTGGGAAAACGTCTACCCCCTGGTCGCGCCGCCGAATGCCGACCCCGGCTACGACCTGACCCAGATATTGAAAAGTCGCAACACCGACGCCCTGGGGATGGTCCGTTACGGCGAGCACTTCTTCACCTCGCTGGGCTTCGCGCCCCTGCCGCAGACATTCTGGGAGCGGTCGATGTTCGTCAAACCGCGCGACCGCGACGTGGTGTGCCACGCCAGCGCCTGGCAAGTAGACCTGGATCAGGACCTGCGGGTGAAAATGTGCATCGATATCACCTCCGAGTATTTCTCCACGATTCATCACGAGCTGGGACACAACTTTTATCAGCGCGCTTATCGCAATCAACCTTACCTGTTTCGCGATGGCGCCAATGACGGTTTCCACGAGGCCATCGGCGACACCATCGCGCTCTCCATCACGCCGCAATACCTGGTGAAACTCGGCCTGCTCGGCCAAGCTCCTGATCCCTCCAAGGATTTGGGGTTGCTCATGCAAAAGGCGCTGGAGAAAATTGCCTTCTTGCCCTTTGGACTGCTCATCGATCAATGGCGATGGAAGGTCTTTTCCGGTGAGATCACGCCCGCGCAGTACAACCAAGCCTGGTGGGCACTGCGATTAAAGTACCAGGGCGTTGCCCCGCCCATGGCGCGCAACGAGGAGGACTTCGACCCGGGAGCAAAATACCACGTGGCGGCGAACGTTCCCTACACTCGCTATTTCCTGGCGGACATCCTGCAATTCCAGTTTCATCGCGCTCTGGCGAAAACCGCCGGCTGCACCGAGCCACTCAACCGCTGCTCGATCTACGACAACAAGGAAGCCGGCGCGCGCCTGGCGAAGATGCTCGAAATGGGCGAAAGCCGCCCATGGCCCGATGCTCTCGAAGCTTTGACCGGCCAAAGGCAGATGGACGCCACGGCCATCCGCGACTACTTCGCCCCACTGGAAAAATGGCTGGAGGAGCAGAACCAAGGTAAACCGGTGGGGTGGTAGAAGGCAGTAGGCAGCAAGCGCCGCCGCTGCGCGGCAGAGTTGCACAGGGGCGCCCCTCATGGGCGCTCTTCAATGGGCAGGCACGAGGCCCGCCCCTACGCAAGGCACAGCACTTTCCCATGAAGGGCAGGATGAAGACTCTAAAAGCCAAGCAGTGGAGAAAGGCGAGCAAGGACCTCGGAGAGAACTTCGCCAGGAACCCGGCCTGCGGGTGCGGCGCGGCGTTCCTTCCAGTCAAGACTCTTGAGCTGGTCGGCCAACACGACGCCGGTAGCCGCCAACCCCGGTGGCAGGGGGACTTCGAAAGGATAACCTTTAACGTGGCTCGGTCACGGGACAGACGAGCGCAAGGCTGCTCTTCGCATTGTAAGCCGCGGGTGACAGAACTAGAGCAGGGCGGCGTCCGGCCTGTTCCCTGCCTCGCTGTGGGTCGAAGCTGAGCCAGATCGGGTCACCAGCATCAGGAACGTAGGCGCCTGTCACCAGATTTCTTTCCCGACGGGCCCGCCCCAGTCGGTTTCGTCATGCCGATTCCTGGGCGTGATCCCGGAGAGCAGTTCTTCCAGGCGATACTTGCGGCGGGCAGGCCGCATAACGACCGCGCCATCCTTGCCCACGCTCAGGTTCAGCGGGTCGCCTTTCCGCAGGCCAGCGGTTTCGACAATCTGCCGGGGAAGCCTCACGGCGAGGCTATTTCCCCATTTTGCAAGCTGACTTTTGTGCGCAACTCTCATATGTATCTACATAGAATATACACTGGATGCAGCCGTTTGTCGAGCCCCGCTGCGGCTGAAGGTCCGCCGATTTTAGATGGTAGAAAACCGGGAGAAGTGGAAAGAGGATATCAATAGCCAGGGTTAATTGCTGGGTTCGAAGTTGCTGGAGGGAGGAGTCTGGGGATGCCGCGGGTCGGGCAAAGGACAAACGAATTCAAGACCTGCCACAAGTTCCTTCTTGGTAGCCGTGGGACTGGTCCACACGACCCGGCATTGTTCGGGACGTATGCCCAATAATAAGTCCACTATCTGGCCAGGCTCAACCTGGCCGGTAAAGCGGACTCGGGCCCCCGATTCGGAAAGATCGATCGTCGACGCATTGGCGATGAGTTCCCCCTTGCCGGAGGCGAGACTCAATGCCGCGTGCGTAGTGAATGTCACCCGCTTGTGCCGCCGGTAGTCTTGATCACCTAGAGGCATGCGATATAAACAAGATTATTCCATCTTTGCCGCAATGTCAAGTAGATAGTACGCAACTAACTCACATATCAAAAGCGCGGGCTCAGTTCGGGAGAGGAAGCCAACGCCTGAAGGGCGCTCAGATGGAAAAACATGGGCCACGATTCAGCCCAACGCCTATTCGAACTCAAATTTCGGCTTAGCTTGTTCCGGGCCCACTCGGCCTGCGGTGATTTCGGCCTTAAAGTAATTCTCGCCCCGCACGGGGCAGCCGGCCAGGCGGCGCAACATGGCAATCTGCCCAACGTGCGTAAAGGAATCGGCGATAGGACCCTGAAACAGCCCTTGCGCAGAACAGGCGAGCGGCGCTTCGGAAGCAAGCCGCTTGTCGAACGCTTCCAACGCGGCAAAAAAGCGAGCCGTTCCCTGCTCCCAGGTGAGCGGCGGGGAATCGTGCCAAGCTTGCCGGCCCTCGGCGATGGAAAGCGCCCAGTCCAGCAGGTCGCCGAGGTGAGAAAGGATTTGAGCGGGTGTGCGCCTGGTTTCGCCGGCGCGAAACTCGGCAAAATCCGCGGGCGCGCCGCGTAGCACTTTGCCCCCTCGATAAGCGAGGCTGGCAACGGTGTGACGCATCAGGTCGGTTTTAGCGTCGGCCATGAAGCCCTTTCCAGCCCGAGGGGCCTATTTCTTCGCCAGGCTGCGCGCGCTTTCATCCGTGGCAGGGTCCATCCACGCGACGTCCATGTGCCCATCGCTGAAGCGTCGCACGCCGGCCTCCTTAATGGCAGCGTCCGGCACCTTGTGGAGTGGGGTATAGCGCGGATGGTGTGATTCCTTGTAAGGATTGTTGCGCGCCGCGTTGTAACAGCAAATCATCGACCAGCGCGGGTGGTCAGAATGGTTCTGATCGGACCGGTGCAAAAGGTTGCAATGGAAGAACAAAGTATCCCCCGGTTCCATCTCCACGTAGACGAGTTCCAATCTCTTTTGAATCTCGCCCACGCGCTCCATATCCGCGCCGGCCTGCTGTCCGGTCAGAACGTGATCAATGCGGCCGAGCTGGTGCGAACCGCGCAGGACCTGCATGCATCCGTTCTCCCGGGTGGCCGGATCAACCGCGATAAAAGCGCTGCAAAGCAATGGAAACAAAACGCCGTTTTGGTACCAGTACCCATAGTCCTGGTGCCACGTCCAGGCGCCGCCCACCTTGGGATCCTTCATAATCATCTTGGAATGGTAGTGGTACACCTCGCCACCCAAGAGCTTTTCCGCGGAATTGACGATGGATTCGCAGCGCGCGAACATTCCGTACAGCGTGTCGCCGGGATGGTTCCACAAGGAGAGGCGCGTGACCCCGCCCTCGCCATCCTTTCTGCCGAAAGCATGCTGGTCGAGTTGTCGGTCTTCCTTGGCAGCACGCTGGAGCAGCCCCACCTCCTCGGCGTCAAAAAGCCGTTTGGCCAGCACATAGCCGTCGGCGTCGTAATCACGCACCTGCTGATCGTTCAGCGGACCTTTAGCCATGAAAACGCCTCCGTGGTGAAAGTTTGGGAATTTGCCTGAGATTCAAGTGTAGAACTGCGCGCAAGCGAGTGTCAACTGATTCCATTCCCTATGCGCTACGGCAAGCCGAAAAAAACTGCATTACTCGTTGCGCAAGCGCTGCACATCTTCAAGCTCGATGCGCCGCATCATCTCGCTACGGTTGGTGAAGTAGGATTTCAAGGCGCCGCCCAGTCGGGCCGGAACCACGGCGACTTGATTGTAGGCCATTTGTCTCCAGGAAATCGGCCCCCGATGGGGAACCAGGCCGGTGCCCCATTGAAAGATGAAAGCCAGGTTCCAAAGGATCAAGGCGCCAACTATGAGCGCGCTGGTCGCGAATGCCACTCGCGCCCGATTGAACCCGAGACTGGCTTCCTGAAGGAAAACACCAAGACCTAGAATAAACAGTGGAGTAAGAGAAATGAAGAAACGATTTCCAAAGGATGAGACTCCATGCCAGTCGGGGTGACAGGCTACGATGTAATACATGGCAACGAATGCGGCCAGGGAGTACGTGGCCAGTTCACGATCGTAACGGCGGAGAAGAAACAAGCCCACGAGGGACGGAACCACAATGGGAGTCCACGACAGAAGGCCATGATTAGATGAGAGGAGCGGTTGCCAAATCGCCGGATGGGTCCAAGATGACGGATCGTATCCAAAATCCAAAGGGTGGCCATAGATAATCTGCCGGGTGATCAGAGTTGGCAAAAACACGACCAAGGTCACGCAAGAGTAAATGATATTGGCCAGGAAAAGGCGCTGCAATCCATGCCAGTCGTGCTTGGGGGCCCGCCACCCCCACCAATACCGGCGCAGGGATTCGAGGAGCGGTAGCAGCAGAATGGAAATATTCAAATAGTAGAGGTCGAGCATGAGGCCGGAGAGCAAGCCCAATATCGCCCACTGAGCCGTGGTTCTCTGGGGGCGGGTGCGATGCCAGCACCATAGGAAAAGCGCTACGGCGAACGCCGATTGAACGTGCGAGTAGGCCGGCTCGAAATACAAATATACCGGGAAGGAACTGGCGAACCAGATGCCGAGGGTGGCGAGAAAGCTCCATTGTTCCGCGATGAAGAGTTTGGCAAAATGGAACGCAATCCATAGCCCGGCAAAACCGTAAAGCGCAGTGGCCAGCGCCATTGTGACAACATAAGGTTCGGAGAAGCCATCGGCCCGGGCATTGAAGCCAAGTTGCCGCAAAATCAGCATCACCCCATGGACAGGAGCCAAGAATGGCGCCCACAGCATGGACGCGCCCACGGCGAGACGATCCGGTAAATGTCCGGTGTTCGTGTACGACCAGGGGCCGATTTGACCATCCGACCTGACGCCATAGAATCGAAAACTAGGGGGGGCTGCACGCCAGTCGTTCTCAAAGCTCAGGTGATGCTCTACCAATAATGCTCTCACGTAAGCGTAGGTGCCCACCCCATCGCCTAGCACCGAGGGGTTGACGAAAGGCAAGGTCATCAAGAAAATGACAATGAGAGCCCATTGATGGACGGATGGCTTCAGGTGAAACAGAATCTTCCTCATCACTAAGTGCAGCATATTTCTTACAAATTCTCACATGGCCTTGCTTTGTATTAATGGTAATTAAGGTTCGAGACGACCCACAAGGCGACACTCGCTCTAGCGGGAGTCGTAATCGCCAATGTAGGTGCCACGACTGATTCCCAGCATGCTTAGGAAAAACGAAGAAAAGATTATCTGTATCCCCAGCAAGAACCAGAGCGAAAAGAAAATGACCACCCGCACGTCATTCATAGGCCCGAATCCGCTCGCCACCCATTTCCATGACACCCAAATGGCCCCAGAGCCACCCCCCAACGCCAGAAGTGCGCCAGCCAGGAGTCCTTGTTCCAAGCTCACGCGCCGCAGCCAGCGCTCCAAGCTGTGCGGGCCACGCGAGAATCGTTCGGTGAAGCTGAAGGCCTTGGCGAATAGTCCAATCGAAACGATCTGCGCACCTATGAGCGCAAACATCATTCCAAACACCATGGTGTGAAGGTCAATTGTGACTCGACCCACATGGCGGGGCCCCGGCAGCAGCCACAGCACAATGCCGATCCCTAAAATGAAAAGCCCCGCCCCGGGCAAAAGGAACAACCAGTTAGGTGCGTAAAGGAGCATGAACCGCAGGTGACGCCAGCCGTCACGGAAACTTTGCAGGTGGGGCGGACGCCCGCGCTGATCGGGCCAGAGCTTAATAGGAATCTCGCCCACATGGGCGCCGATTCTGGAAGCCTTGATCACAAACTCCGAGGCAAACTCCATCCCCGTGGTGCGCAAGTCGAGACGCTGGAAAAGGTCTTTCGTGAACCCGCGCATACCACAGTTTATGTCGCCGATTCCGGCCCCGAAAAACAGTTTCGCGATGCTGGACATCATCGGGGTGCCAAGGTAACGGTGATGCCAGGGCATGGCGCCTGCTTGGATGCCCCCACGGAACCGATTGCCCATTACCAAATCGTAACCTTCCCCCCACTTCGCGACAAACTGGGGGATTTCGGAAAAGTCATAGCTGTCGTCGCCATCTCCCATGATGATGAACCGACCGCGCGCTTCTTCAATCCCTCTGCGCAAAGCGTTCCCATAACCGCGGCTCGGCACGGGCACGACGCGCGCGCCGTGTTCCTGGGCGATTTCAACGGACCCGTCGATGGAGCCATTGTCAGCCACCACCACCTCCCCACTGAAACCAACCTTGCGAAGGGCCGCCAACGCCTTGTCGATACATACCGCAATCGACCGAGCTTCGTTCAGGCAGGGGATTACGACGGAGACGTCCAAAGGATCAGTCGGGAGCGATTGGGACGAGGGGCACGAATCAATTTTCCGCACCTGGACGTCATTCTGGTCCATCAGTTGGCGATGCCATCTCCTGGACAACTGTCAGGTATTTGCTCTCGTATTGTAACATGCAGGTTGGCAGGGGCAAGTCAGGACCGCCGGGCTATCACCAGGCCCCTCGGCACAGCAAGGTGTTCCCCGGCAGACGGGATGTTCTCGCAGCATGCGGCACAGCTGGGGGAGTGCCGGATGCTGGAATAACGCCTACACAGTGTGCATGTCCCCATTGAAACTCAAGGCTGCATTCCGAGTACAAACCAGCTATAACCACATCCGCGATACGCCTTCATATGTGCGAATCCAGTTCTATATAACAGATCATCGGCCTTGGCTACTATGCGTACTTTTTGTTGGTTCTTCTCTCGAGAGAAAAGCCCCTACTGATCTCACGTAGTCCCTGGTGGAATTATGGCAGCCTGAATCCGAAAACGTTTTTGAAGCCCACTTGTGCGGCGGATGCCAGTAAAGCCGACAGTACTGCGCCTGTCCACAGCACGCGCCGGTCGCGCGGAATCCAATCGCGCAATGAAAATAGAAACGTGGGGAGGACGGGTATCAGGTATCGGGGAAGAGCATAAGCAATGTAATCGGCAGCATTGAACGAGACCAAAAATAGAGTGTAAAACGAGGCAAACAGGACCTCGGGTTGAATTATTCGCAAAAACCCTTGGCGATTGCGAGGGAGCCACATCATCGTGATGCCTGTCGACCCTAACACCAGCCAGACCACGGGCAAGGGGAAATTGGGCCATCGCAGGCCTCGAAGGCCCGTGAGGTAATTGGAAATCAAAGCGCCGAAAGGATAAGTGATTAGCCATCCGTGAGTCTCCCAATCACGTCTGTAACCGGTGAAGTTGGCGAAGGGGCTTCCCAGGATGATCCATAGGGGCACAACGTAGAGCACACCGACGGCCAGTGCGATCAGCGTGATGACGGCCAATTGCCGGTAACTCCTTCGCATGACGAGGACGGCCGCAAAGCCCACCAGCGCGAACACTCCCACCGGCCGAACCGTGGTGCTGAGCGACGCCAACAGCGCCGCGAGGTTCCAACTCTCGGAGCGTGCCGCCAGGAAAGCTGCAAACAGCAAGCACATAAACAGCGGCTCACTGCCTCCCTCCATAGAGATGAAAATCCATTGGTAGTTAATAAAGAAAAAGAAGGCCAAGGCCACCCAGCCTCCATACAACCGATGCACCAAAACGCACACGACCAACGATCCCAGCATCGAAATGAGTACCAATGCCCCTAAATCTGGTATTGAAAACAACTTGGAAATTCCCGCAATAGCAAAGGGGAAACCCCAAAAGTGATGGGGCACCTCTTCGCCCGTGGCGCGCCAATTCCGAATGATTGTGGCGAGTTGCAAATACTGTCCGTTATCGAACCACTGGCCTGTCACCTCCCAGAAGTTACGCACCCTGCAAACGGTCCACACATGTACGATGGACACCAGGCCAAACATCAGAAGAACTTCCCATAGTGAGGGCTCAGAAGAGGTGGATGCCTTAGCGAGTTTGACCTCATCGGCTGTCGGCGGTTGGAACCGGGATTTGTCTTTAGGGGAGCTGAGAATCTTTGTGTCCTTTCCTTTGAGCGAAAGTTCACCTCACACCGGCGGGCTGCCGGCGACGGGGCCCCGCCGGCCGAGAGAATAACAGTGCAACACTCAGGCTGAGCAATGGACCTGCGATGCTAAACACTTCTCTCCCCCAGGTACCAGGCTGCGCAATGTGATAGGCATTTAGAACTACGGCCATAAAAGCTGTGGCTAAGCACGCCAAGCCCCACGGCCGGGAAAGTCGATTGACCCGCACCACACCCAACGGCAATAGCCATATGAAGTCGTACCAGGACTGGCGATCCACGAGCGAGCCCAGGAACCGGCCGACATAGCCTGGCCCCGCAGAAAATGTGGCCGCAAACTGCCATGGCCAAACTGTGTGGCCGATCAATGACGCCTGTAAGATCATGACGGCTGCGAACTCGACCACAACCATGACTGCCACCCAAGTGGCCCGAGAGAGCCGGGACACATGACGACTGCTCGAAAATAGCCACCAGGTACCGACAAGGACCGTTGATAAAGGAACAAACGATTCCTTGGTCAGGGCACCGAGTATCCCCCCCAGAGGGAGAAGCCACCACCGTTCCTCGAACAAAGCCCAGACCAGGAACAACAAAAAGCAGCCTTCCCCCGCATCGATCAGTCCCGCCAGCCTCAAATTTGGTACATCGAAGTTAAGCAGATAGATTGTGGCGCCGAGCAAGACTACGGCGAGACCCTGGACCTGCTGGATACCAATTCGTACCAACAGTAATGCCGTGGTGGCGACGAGCAAAGAATTGGCCATGAGCAGTGCGAAAAACACAGGGTCCCATGTTCCCACTCGGCCCTTGGCGAGCCGGTAAAAGGGGCGGGCGAGCGAAGGAACCAACAATCGGAACCGCATATGTCCAAGGTAAGCAGTCGGGCCCTGGACAACGATTTCGTAATATGCGGCTGAATCTATTATGCCGCTGATGGTCCGCGGGTCATAGCGATTCAGCGTGGGATAGCCCAAGCCGAAACAGACCAAGATGAAGAAAACCCAGAGAAGAATCCCGCGGCCCATCCCAATCCTGCGGGGAGGGCTTTCGGAGAAGTGTACGGTTCGCAGCGGTGTTGACATGATCAGGTCCAATTCCCGTTCAAAGCCATTCCAGGAGTTCCATTATTGGCGGCCCTGTCCCTCGCGAGCAGGGTTCTTGCCAAATCGATTCGAACTCGCGCAGGATTATGGCAATTTGAACCCAAAGACGTTCTTGAAGCCCACTATCGTAGCGGATGCCAGTAATGCCGACAATCCGGCTGCGCCCCACAGCACACGCCGGTCCTTCAGAATCCAATTGCGCAACGAAAAGAGGACCAACGGGGCAACCGGCATCAAGAACCTTGGCAAGTCTTCAAACACACGGCCATAGCCATATGAAAGGAAGAACAGAGTGTACATTGAGGAGAACAGGACTTCGGGCTGGTAGGGTAAAAACCTCGGACGGTTCCGAGGGAGCCACATCGCCACCGTGCCCACCGAGGCCATGGCAATCCAAGTTATGGACAACACGAAATTGGGCCACTGTATTTCATGAGGAGCGAGTAAGCTGGGAATAATCGCCCCGAAAGGATAAGTGAGCGGCCACCCATGAGGCCCCCAGTCCTCTCGGTAGCCGGTGAAATTGGCAAAAGGGCTTCCCAGGATAATCCACAAGAGAATGACATATAGTCCCCCGACCACCAGACCCGTAAGCGTGATGACGATCAATCGTCGATAGCTCCTTCGCATGGAGAGGACGAGCGCAAACGCTGCAAGGGAGAATACTCCCACCGGGCGGACGGTCGTGCTGAGCGCCGCCAGCAAGGCGGCGATGTTCCACCGACCGGAGCGTGCAGCCAGGAAAGAAGCAAACAGCAAGCACATGAAAAGTGGCTCACTGCCTCCTTCCATAGAGGTATAAATCCAACGGTAATTAATAAAGCTAAAAAACGTAAAGGCCACCCAGCCCCCGTACAGACGATGTATCAAGATGCACACGCCCAGTGATCCGAGCACCGAAATCAGCACCAATGCCTCTATTCCCGGCATTGAAAAGAGTTTTGAAATCCCCGCGATGGCATAGGGGAATCCCCAAAAGTGCCAGATCTTCTCGCCGGAGTAGCGCCCATTTTCAATGATTCTAACAATATCTAGATAGGGTGGATTATCACCCCAATTGGATGCCACTTCCCAGAAGTCCTTCACCCGGCAGACGGCCAGGAGATGTGCGGCAAAGACCATGGCGAACATTAAGAGAACCTCCGGGAGCGAAGGGTCGTTGCCGTCACGACTTGGGGGGACATCGCCCTTACTTACCGGCCCCCCCTGGAATCGAGAATTCCCTTTTGAGTTCATAAGGAAGTTGTACGATCCTCTCATCCGGTGGTCAATGCCCCCTTCACGCCGCAGGAAAGATATCAAGATCCCCCGCAAAGCGCATCCGAGCCATCGGGTTAGAGCGCCGACGCTATTTCACCCTGATCGAAAACCGGGGAGAAGTATAGCGCAAGCCTCTGGAAAATCGACAGGCGCCTACCATTCATTTAATGATTTCAGGCTCTTCCGACGGGCATCTGTAGCGCGAGATGTAGATTCTGTAAGCGTCGATATTCCCGCCCGGAAGGTAGCGGCTCCGCAACAGGTAGCCGACATCGGGAATAAGCCGGGTTTCCTCTTGGAGTGAGCAGTGATTATCCAGCCAGGATTGTGCCGCAATGGTGTCGTTGAGATAAGCGTTGCTCCTCCCGCGAACGAACAGGATAGTTGATCGTGTAGGGTGGCCGCTTCCGCCCCAATCGTCGACCTTATACAAGCGGGGATTTTGTGGCCAGCGCGGAGGCCCATCGCGTGACGCCGAAGGATCCGAGTGATCGGCCCGGGCGAGAGAATAGTCGAGATAGAAGAAAAAAACCGGGTGATTGGCCACGACGACGTTCCCCTGCTGAATTGCGTGCGACGCCAGATCGGCAACCTGCGGCCAGGGTTCGAGGAAATGAGGAGACGCATAATATCGCCGCGTCAATATTCCGAACCATCCCACCGCAGCAATCACGCCCAGGCACGTCGCGAGGAGCCGACGCGATCTCTTGTGGTGATGACTAGCAAGAGCGCAAGCGATTCCCAGCAGGAGCCAAGGTGATGTGAAGAGCAGCCGCTTCGTGGTGTCGATCCCGAGGAAGGTCATCATTAAGTAAAGGAGGACGAAGTATGCAAGGAAATAGCGGACCTCCTTTGCGATCAGGCCGAATGAAAGCCCAATAGCTAAAAGGATTGCCAGTGAGACGGGAACGCTCAACGGCCAGCACCAAGGTGCAACGGATTCGCTCACAAACAAGCAGTAGAAATTGTACGCACCGAAGTAAACCTTGGAGGAGAGTGGCCACATGATATCAGAACTGCTCTGAAACTCTTCGAGAAACGCCCTGAGAAGCGGTGTGAAGAGAAGGAATACCCCCAGCAGGAAAACCGTCAGGGCTTTCAATGAAAGCCGGTCACGTCGGCGATGGCGGAGCATGTAATCCAGAGCCAAGCAGCCAATGACTGCCCAGCCGAAGTAGTTCGTATAGACCAACAAGACGGCGGGCACACCGAAAAGAAACCATTCACGCATCGCCGGCTGTCGCAGCAAGCGCAGGTAACCGAGGGTAAGAAGGTTGACCAACAGAAAGGCAAGGGAATACCAGCCCGCCAGCCGGCCAAACTGAAATCCAAAAGGCCAGAGAAGGAATATCCCCAGGAGCGCCCAGCCGGCTGATCTCCCTGCGAGCCTCCAAGCAGCGGCAGTCAACGCCAGCAGGCCGGTAAGATAAAATAGGACAGAAGGAAGGCGCAGCCAGTGCGGGTTCGTGCGACCGACGGGCAGCCAGAAGTGTAGCAGTATATCCGCGAGGGGAGGATGTTCATGTTCTCCCTTTTCCGTAAGGAAAACCTTTATCGTCTCGGTTACAGGTTTGTCAGCTGCCATGAGAATGACAGCTTCGTCATCCAAGAAGGTGAAGTGCGAATCTGCCGCGACCATCGCGGCGCCCAACAGCAGCAGGGCAGCAAGGACTTTCAGAATGTCACTCCGCCGAATATCCATCTGCTGCAGGAAGGGAAACGTTCCAGGTTCGAGTAAGGGGAATGTGGGCTCAACATATTTCATTTCCCCCATCAACACCTCCCCCAAACGGATTTCCGTACGAGCCACAGGCCGCAATTGGGAACATACGCATAACCACTTCGCAATGCAATAGATAGTATTATGTGGGAACAACTTTGGCGGCGGTTCGCCCCGACCGGGCCGTAGCTCGTCGAACGGAGATACGAAAAACCAGTTTCCACCAAGGCCCACCGCCAAGGCCCATCGCGCCATCGCGACCGAGGAGGGATCAATAATGTGTAGGATGCGTGTCCATAACCTGCATAACTGCGCCTTTCGTCAGCTTCCTTGGGTGGTTCCTGTCAAGGCGACAGTGTAAGATTGAATAAGGTGGGAGGGGAGCAATTCGGTTAGCCAACAGCCTAGTAGTTAGTTGTTTAAGTAAGCGTATTTATGCTTAGGTTCAACTGATCGCACCTCACGCTTGGTCCACTCAAAGGGCACGGCCTGCGGGTTGTAGACGGCAATGAACGCATCGATGGCCTCCCGAAGTTGGCGAACGCTGGTGAAACTGGCCCCGCGCAGCGCTTGGCGGG
>Ga0326728_10001335_pt1 | contig 87922 bp, 74 predicted proteins | sample MB3enrmetagenome_FD_207602 | JGI IMG/M metagenome (GOLD analysis project Ga0326728, IMG submission 207602) | Lab enriched peat soil microbial communities from McLean, Ithaca, NY, United States - MB31MN | ecosystem: Environmental > Terrestrial > Soil > Wetlands > Peat | place: USA: New York...
GCCATCGCCTGGGTTTCGACCCAAAAAGCCGGGCCGAGGTGATTGACCATAACGCGAGAGAGGCTTTTCGAAGGGCTTGGGCTTCCAATAATCCCGAAATGCTGCGCTACATGTACCAGCGCATCGAAAGGAAATCGTTCTCCGACAGATTAAGAATGTGGATCCATAAAGACGGAGTGGCGGGAAGGGTCCTCACCCAACTCATGAGCCTCAAAGCGCGCATCAACGGCGCTCCGAGGGGGATCGCGAGCCCATGGACGCTGCTTCCGCGGCGATGGCCGGCAGCCTTGTCCGGCAAACGGAAATAAACATCATGCAGGAATTAATCATTGAACCCGGCCGCGCCGAGAAAAACTACTGGCGCGACCTCTGGCTCTACCGCGAGCTTTTCTATTTCCTGGCCTGGCGCGACATCCTCATCCGCTACAAGCAGACCACCGTGGGAGTTGCCTGGTCATTGATCCGGCCATGTTTGACCATGATCGTGCTCACGGTTGTTTTCGGCAAACTCGGCAAAATGCCCTCCCACGGCGTTGCCTATCCGCTGCTGGTATTGTGCGGCATGTTGCCCTGGCAGTTCTTCTCCACCGCCCTGTCCGAAAGCGGCAACAGTCTGGTGGCCAATTCCAACCTCATCTCCAAAATCTATTTCCCGCGATGGATTATTCCCGCCAGCAGCGTCATCACCAGTTTCGTGGACTTTCTCATTTCCGCTGTCTTCCTGGTGGCATTGATGCTCTGGTATCATTTCGTTCCGCCCGCGAACATTGTGCTGCTGCCCTTGTTCGTGGTCCTGGCTTTTGCCGCCTCCTTTGGCGTCGGGTTGTGGATTGGCGCGCTGATGGTGGAATAGCGGGATTTCAAGTTCATCGTGCCGTTCATCGTCCAGTTCGGTCTTTATGCTTCCCCCGTCGGCTTTTTGAGCAGCGTGGTTTCCGAACGCTACGGCGAACAGGCCCGCCTCCTCTACTCGCTTAACCCGATCGTGGGCGTGATTGACGGATTCCGCTGGTGCATTCTGGGCGGGCAGAATGCCCTTTACTGGCCCGGCTTGATGATGTCCGTCGTGGGCACCGCGCTCCTTCTGGCGACCGGCCTCTGGTATTTCCGCAAAACCGAACGCACCTTTGCCGATGTCATCTGAAGACCGGAAACCATTCCCGACACCATAGAAACGAGCCATCCCGATATTATTTCAGCCAAGCGCGATTCAGCTATGCCGGCGCCTGCCTTCCTTGGAAAATGAGAACTTGGACCGCCATCGTAAAGCAATGAACCTGCCGAGAAACCGGAACGTCATTGTCCGAAGCGATTTCCTTACGGAAGGAATGTTCGGGCAACTAACGCTGTGGGTGTTTGAAATCCTGCCGGCCCTCCGCAAAGCCGGCTTGTTTCCGCGATGGGAAATAAGATCCAAAAACTACGGAGTGCCGCCGGATGGCATAGCCATTCCCGGGTGCTGGGATCTGGCATATGAGGCGGGCCGCCAGCCCGAATCGGCAGAGGCCCAGGTCGTTTCATTTGAGGAATGGCACCGCAAATATGCGCGCGTTTTGACAGGGAACGATTGGGACTGGAACCAGGCCCTTTGGAGCACTTTCTTCAAAGCCGGCCAATCCGCGCTGTCAACGGTGGATGCCTTGCCGCTGCCGGGCCACCGGATATTGGGGCTGCATTATCGAGGGACCGACAAGAATGCCGATTTGCAGCAAACGAACCCCATCACGCGGGAGGAATTCCTCGCCGTGGCGAAAGAGTTCCTTGAGACCCACAAGGACGTTGACTGTGTTTTTGTTGCCACAGACGAGGCTTTGTTTATTAGCCTGGCCCGGGCTGCCCTTGGCAAGAAGTATCGTGTGATCAGCCGCGAACCGGAAGCGCTGCCGTTTTGGCGGGGGGATCATGGCGCGGCCGTGAATCGCGCCAAAGCGGATTCGGCGCTGGCTGACTGCTTGATGCTGTCGCGCTGCCACTATTTGCTAAAGTGCCAATCGGCGCTTTCCGGCTTTGCCAAGGTGCTGAATCCCGGATTGCAAGCGTATCGAGTTGCGGCGAGCAAGTTGTTTCGGGATATTCCCTATTTTCCTGACGCCTATTTGCCCGCCTACCGGGCGATTTCCTCCGAATGCCAGGCAATTCTGAACCGAACTATGGGTGGAGATTGGCGGACGCACCGGCTGGCGGTGCTCCTCTACGAAGGAGGTAAGCGAAGGACGCTGCCGCGCATGCATGCCCGCCTCCGCGGCATTTTATCGCGTCTGCTCCGATTCCCCAGTTCCAGATAGGAGGATGAAGGATGCCTCGATCCTCGATAAGTGATCTTGCCAGGAACCAAGCGAATTTGCAAAAATTGATGGTGTCGAAACTCAGAAAACGCGGCGCCCTTTAACCGCTGATTTCAGTTTTTTAGCATTTCAGTTTTTCAGCTTTTATCACCATGACCGATCCCATCAGATGGCCCAGCGTGTGGGATGTGCCGCTTTTTGTTTCCATTGCCAGGCGCAACCGCATCGGCTATCTGGCGCAGCCGTTTCTGGTTTACCGCAGGCGGGATGATTCGGTGTGCCGCTCGATCAACGGCTCGGCCAAGGATTTTGCATTCATGAGAGGTTCTCTGACCATGAACGATTATTATTGCCATCGCCTGGGTTTCGACCCAAAAAGCCGGGCCGAGGTGATTGACCATAACGCGAGAGAGGCTTTTCGAAGGGCTTGGGCTTCCAATAATCCCGAAATGCTGCGCTACATGTACCAGCGCATCGAGAGGAAATCGTTCTCCGACAGATTAAGAATGTGGATCCATAAAGACGGAGTGGCGGGAAGGGTCCTCACCCAACTCATGAGCCTCAAAGCGCGCATCAACGGCGCTCCGAGGGGGATCGCAAGCCCATGGACGCTGCTTCCGCGGCGATGGCCGGCAGCCTTGTCCGGCAAACGGAAATAAACATCATGCAGGAATTAATCATTGAACCCGGCCGCGCCGAAAGAAACTGCTGGCGCGGCCCTTTGGCGCGTCACAAGCAGACGACGGCGGGAGATAGATTGGAACAATGGCATGACTGAAACTCCACAGATGAATGTTCCGTCAGGCGCAACCTGCGAAGGCTGGTCCACCATTATCACCCCGCACCGCGGCTGGCTCGACTGGCGGCTGAAACAACTCTGGCGCTATCGTGATTTGATTTCCTTGTTTGTGTGGCGCGATTTCGTTTCCGCCTACAAACAAACCATTCTGGGGCCGGCCTGGCACATCATCCAGCCCCTGTTCACCACCATCACCTTCACGCTCATCTTCGGCAAAATTGCCAAGTTGCCCACCAACGGCGTCCCCCCGTTCCTTTTCTATCTCGCCGGCACGGTTTCCTGGACTTATTTTGCGAATAACCTGAACAAGACCGCGAGCACCTTCGTGGGCAACGCGGCCTTGCTGGGAAAAGTCTATTTTCACCGTTTGGTCATCCCGATATCAATTGCCATTTCCAACCTCATTTCCTTTGGCATCCAGCTCGGTATCTTTCTGGTCTTTCTGGCCCTCTATTCGTTCAAGGGGGCGCCTGTGCATTTCACCGGCTGGGTTCTTTGCACGCCGCTCTTCCTGCTGATGCTCGCGGGCTATGGCCTCGGCGGCGGCATCATCGTCTCCGCCCTGACCACCCGCTATCGCGACCTCGCCAACCTGGTCGCCTTCGGCGTTCAATTGCTCATGTACGCCACGCCTGTCATTCTCCCCTTGTCCGCCATGCCGGAGAAATACCGCTGGGTGCTGCAAGACAACCCCCTCACGCCGATCATCGAAGGCTTCCGCCTCGGTTTTCTCGGCGCGGGAAGCGTGGACGCGCTCCAGCTCGCCATCAGCTTCGGCATCATGCTCGTGGTTCTCGTCGTCGGCCTCATGCTCTTCACCCATGTTGAGAAATCGTTTATGGATACGGTTTGAGGGAGGAAGGTGGCAACTTTATGACTGTCATCAGCGTTGAGCAAGTGAGCAAGGCCTACCGCCTCGGCCAGATCGGCGGCGGCACGTTGAGGGAGGATTTTTCCCGGTGGTGCGCCAGGCTGCGGGGCAAACCCGATCCCTTCCTCAAAATCGGCCAGGAACATCTCGCCCGCCGCATGGGCGAACAGTTTTGGGCTTTGAACAATGTGAGCTTTGAAGTCAAGCAAGGCGAAGTCCTGGGCATCATCGGGCGCAACGGCGCGGGAAAAAGCACGCTCCTGAAAATCCTCTCCCAAGTCACCACGCCCACTTCCGGCCAGATCAAAATCAAAGGCCGCATCGCCAGCCTGCTCGAAGTCGGCACCGGATTCCATCCCGAACTCACCGGCAGGGAAAACGTCTTCCTCAACGGCGCGATCCTCGGCATGACCAAGGCCGAGATCCGGAAAAAGTTCGATGAAATCGTGGCGTTTTCCGAAATTGAGGAATTCATTGATACGCCGGTCAAACGCTATTCCAGCGGCATGTATGTGCGGCTGGCCTTCGCCGTCGCCGCCCATTTGGAACCGGAAATTCTCATCGTGGACGAGGTCCTGGCCGTCGGTGACGCCGAGTTTCAGAAGAAGTGCCTTGGCAAGATGCAAGACGTGGCAACCAACCAGGGACGAACGGTGTTGTTTGTGAGCCATAACCTGGGAGCAGTCAAAGCTTTATGTAGCACTGCTATGGAGTTGTTCGGAGGAAGACTCCGTCAAAGGGGGCTTCCAAGCGTAGTAGCCGAGAGGTATATGGCGTCCGAGTCTACGAAACTGAAGCATCTCGTGTGGGCTCGGGACGAAGCCAAAGGCAATGAAGAATTTCGACTCCTTTCTCTTCGTGTTTTTCAACGTGGCATCGAAAGCGAGAACATGCTAATTAGCGATAAAGAAATAATAGTCGAAATACAATTCTGGAATTGTATCGAGGATAAAGATCTTTGCGTTGGCTTTGAACTGCTGAGTCCCGATGGCTTAACGTTATTTTGGAGTTACCAAACCGACCAGCCAATAGATCGCTGGCCCACAATTCGCAAAGGAAAGAATTCGTTTTTATGCCGCATTCCTCCAGGGATCCTTAATGGAGGCACATACTTTCTCGCACCGAAGATTAGCCTCCATAATCGGCGCTGGATTTTTAATGGCGAACCTCTACTATCCTTTGATGTCCGACTTAATCACGGAGTATCACCTTTTTGGACAGCGCTGTCCAACGGGTCCAGGCCAGGAATATTCACCCCAATCCTATCCTGGGAACAGAGCGATGGCACGTGAATGCACAGGTTATCATAAACATGAGGACACACATCATTCGACTTAAACGGTTCCTTATGGCTCGATCGCGAGCCCTGCAACACGACCTTCTAATTCGGCGCCTTTTCCCTGGCCGTGCGATTGCGAGTATTATCGTTCAGAATCGCAAGACGCTTCGCGAAATCCCCTGCTGGATTGAGGATAGCATTTACAACAACGGTGTCTTTCATTACGGCTTGCCTCCTGAGTTGCGGTCTGAGATCGATAAAGACATAGGAAATGAGATCACGTACTCAGACGCGATAGTATATCTCACAAGGATAATCAAGAACCGAATCCGTTATTTGGAATTGGGTGTTTCAGTTGGAAAGAATTTCGTCCAAATCCTAAATGCTGTGAAGAATGGTGAACTCGTTGGCTTCGATATTGAAGAAATAAATCCAACAATTGAGCATCGATTGAGCTTACATCATTCGGATAGTTGGCCTAGCAAAGCGGGATCCCTTAAGAAGGGTTCCTCTTCCTTGAAACGCTACCGTTATGAGGGCATGAACAATGACGTGTTTTACGTTTCGGCCGACATTTGGGATGAAAGGGCGTGGTCTTTTTTGTCCGGTCATCGTTTCAATATAATCTTTTCAGACGCACTTCATTCACCAGACGCTCTTGTTCATGAGTATGAGATGTTACACAGGTACGATTTGTTAGAAAACGAATTTATAATTGTATGGGATGATTTGCACGGTGAAATGGCCAAAGCGTTTTACCATATTACAGATCGCATCATATCCGATTATTCCTGCCAACGACATAGCCGGTTTATTCTTCAACTTAGGGGTTGGCTAGGTGTTAATGAACCGAAACACCCGGTCGGCCTGTTGAAGTGCCTGAGGTAGTGAATGCTGAAAGCCACCTGACAAAGATACCTCATGTATGAATGTTGGATATGTGGTCACTGACCTGTCCCTCAGCGGGACCCCAGCTTTTGTGGAATTTGCCGGCTTGGGCCTTCTGCGTCGCGGGCACTCGATAACGATCGTTGCGGAGAAGGAACCGCATGACCGCGACCAGCGACTGCGCGAGGCGGGCGCGACAGTACATTCATTCGGATCGCCGGCGCCCATCAGCGTTTATGCAGGATGTTTTAAAGAAAACAATGTCGCTCTGGTTCATTTGAATGTTTGGGAGCGCGCCCGCTCCTTGCTTGCTCTGAAGCACGAGCTTGGCGTTCCTGTGGTGCAGCATTACCACCATGTGCCTCGGATAACAAGAAAAGTGCGCATTCGGCAGCTTGTTTCGCTAGCCCGCAGCCGGAAAGGGCTTTATGATGCCTATAGGTCTTGGAAAGAGTGCGATGGTTATATTTGCTGTTGCGCAACTTCCGCCAGGGCTACTAAAATAGAATTCTGGCCTTTCGGATGGAGAAAGATATTCTCCCTTCCGAATGCCATCTACTTTTCTGGCAAAATGGTGGCTAAAGAGGTGCTGTGCGGGCCACCAAAGTTCATTCAGGTTGGCAGCTTGACTGAAAGAAAAGATCCAATTGCAACTCTTTCGGCCTTTGCTATTGTGAAACAACGCTTTCCGCTGGCAGAGCTGAACTATGTAGGCGATGGGCCCCTGTGGCAGCGGCTTCATGAGATGACGGACGCACAGCAGATCGGTAACGTCCATTTTCTGGGCGACCTAAAGGACGTGTCCGGCGTTCTGCTAACCTCAAACATCGCCGTATTGCCGAGTTGGATGGAAGGTTTGCCATATACTTTGATCGAAGCAGCGGCTGTTGGGCTCCCGCTCGTGGCCTCGCGGGCAGACGGTATTCCGGAGATCGTGATGGACGGCGTTAATGGTATTCTATTTGATCCCGGCGACATCCCCGCTCTTTCAGCGGCCATGATGCGGCTCGCGGCATCGGCGGATCTCCGGGAAGGATTTGGCGCGGCGGGATATGAACATTTCAAGCAGAACTTTCAAATAGAGAAACATCTCGACAAACTCGAGTCAATTTATCGCTTAATTTGCAGACGAAGCGGCCGCCACTGGCTTTAAATATCGTTCCTGATAATTGGAACATTCGCCGGCCTAATTTATGAACAATCTGCAATCGTCCTTGCAGTTCTTGCTGCTTCAATATACAGGCAAGTTGCCTAGCAATCACCTGCGCCATTGGATTTATAAACGATTTTATGGGCTAAAACTGGGCCATGATTCTGTCATTTACAACAGCTGCGAGCTTCGCGACGCGCACCGCATCATTATCGGCGACTTCACGAGCATTGGTGACCACTGCATCCTCGACGGTCGAGGAGGCTTAACAATCGGCAATTCAGTGAATTTCTCCACAGGTGTTTGGATCTGGACAATGCAACATAAGGTCAATGACCCCGATTTTGGTTGTGAATGTGCGCCTGTAGCCATCGAAGACTACGCCTGGATCAGTTGTCGGGCTGTTTTGCTTCCCGGTGTGCGCATCGGCAAAGGCGCGGTCGTGGCGGCTGGCGCCGTTGTTACAAAGAGCGTTGAACCTTACGCAATTATGGCGGGCATTCCGGCAGGGAAAATTGGCGATCGTTCGCGTGATTTGCGCTACCAACTCAAGTCGTGTGTGCATTTTTGGTAGGCAGTCTCCGGCTCGAATAGATACATGACGGCGAGGCACCCCAAGGTTTCGATTTGCGTTCCGAATCTAAACACCCAGCCATACCTGCCGGAGCGGTTTGAGACCATTTTCAGCCAGACATTTGAAGACTGGGAATTGATCGTTTACGATAGCTATTCCGATGACGGGAGTTGGGAGTACATTCAAGAATTGGCGGCGCGGGAGCCTCGGATGCGCATCTCACAAACTCCACGGAAAGGCATTTATGCGGGCTTTAATGACTGCATCCGGCAGGGGCGCGGAGAGTATGTATATATCGCCACAAGCGACGATAGCATGGTGCCGGCCTGCCTGGAGAGAATGGTTGCGGCTTTGGAGGAACATCCTGAGTGCGGTTTGTGCCAGTGCGGTTTGGAGATAATTGATGAGAAGAGCCGGCCCCATGCCTCGCTGCATTGGCAAGATTTTGCTTTCGGACGTTTTGCCCCGGAGTGGCTTAAAAAGAGGCATATCCGGCGCGCGCCGCTGGACGGGTTGCTGCATTGTGCCTTGCAGACCATTTATACCTCGGTAACACAACTGCTCATCCGGCGACGGGTTTTCGACCGGGTTGGCCTGTTTGAATCGCGCTGGGGTGCAATGGGAGATTTTGAATGGGGCATGCGCGTTGGATTATTGGAGGATTGTGTTTTTCTGCCCGACATACTTGCCACCTGGCGCGCCCACTTTCAGCAGGCCACCGGAGCAACGGAATCCGTTGCGTCGCGTCGCGGGATGCTCGCGATGAGCAAGGTGGCATTCGCACGGGCGCGTCAAGTGTCCGCACAAGCACTTTCGCATTTGAATGAAAAATCATTTTTGCAATTTTACAAGCAGCAGATTGTTAATTTTGGACTGCGAGAGAGTCGAAGCAGAAGATCAAAGATTCAATTTCTCGCGGGCGAAACGTGCCACGGCAATCTGAGCGCGCTGACCCATATTTGGAACCGATTTTGTGGGAGGAGTTTCGAGGAATCCGCACAATTCCGCGCACTAAGGCTTCTGTTGAATCGCCACGGTGTTGCTCCCCCCATATTCTTGGAATAACTGGAGATTGCATGGGCAAACTTCTCCTCGTCAGCCCAACCCCAACCCACCCGACTAATGCCGGCAACCGGTCCAGGATTAGGAAGTGGCTCGAAGTGTGTGTTGAGGAGGGGGTGGATTTTCACCTTGCCTTCTTTCGAGATGAACCTGGTGATGAAGCGGCGATGGCCCGATGCTGGGGTGAGGATCGTTGTACGTTTTTGGACTACCTGCGACCGCGGCGATCCTTTCAACAGCGTCTGTCGCTGCGTTTGGCGCGTGCCTTCCATGGACATCGAGTGTGGCCACATCACATTGATGACTGGCGTCGTGAATCGTTGGTGAATAATCTCCGGGACCTCGCCAAGCGCATTAAACCGAGTTGCGCCCAAGTAGAGTATGCCTTTTTTTCCCATCTCTTTAATTGTTTTGACAAGTCGGTTTTCAGGATTCTGGACACTCACGACATCATCGCAGGCAGGGATCGCATGTTCTTGAAGGTGGGGCGCGGACCGGAGTGGTTTTACACGACAGAACGACAGGAGGCTATCGGGTTAAATCGAGCGGATTGTATTGTGGCTATTCAGGACCAGGATCGCGCCTATTTTAAGGAATTGACGCGCAAACCGGTGGTGACCGTTGGCCACATGGTGGAGTTGAGGGCGCCAACGATGCCTTGCACAGGCCAGCCGACTGCGGTTTTCATGGGCTCCGCGAACGCGGTAAATCAAGACGCAGTTGGGTTTTTGCTCGAGAAAATTTGGCCCGCAGTCAAAAAGTCAGTCCCAGATGCGAACCTTGAAGTTTACGGCAGGGTTTGTGCCCACGCAACCAACTGTGTGCCTGGAGTCCGTCTGGTGGGGGAAGTGGCGGACGTATGCCAGGCATATGAGAGAGCTTGGTTGGTGCTTTGTCCTTTAAGATTAGGAACGGGACTGAAAATCAAGAGCATCGAGGCGCTCGGTCAAGGAAAGGCCCTTGTTTCAACAACGTCTGGATGCACCGGAATTGAAAACGGTGAAGGAAAAGCCTTCCTTCGCGGAGATTTGGCGGACGACTTTGCCAGGCACTGCATAAACGTTCTCGCTGATAGGAAGCTGCGTCACAGTCTTGAACTGGGCGCCTGCCAATACGCAACCGCCTGGAATGTCGCTCAACGCAGCAACCTCGTGGGCGTTTTAGCCTCGGCAGGTCTCCGATGAGCTAGGGCCCTCCATATGCGCATTGTCATCGCCTCTCCTTACCTGCCATGGCCCTTGACGGAGGGCGGCCGTGCTGCTCAATACCGCACTTTCGAGGCGCTGCGCGATGATTGCGCCTTCACGTTGGTCGTTCCGGTTTACACTCGGGAAGGGCTGGCCGACGCACGAGGCTTTTCGGAGAGTTTTCCTAATGTCAGGGTGGAAGCTGTTCGGTGCGGTGATATCGCCCCTGCACGGTCTCGATATGCCATCGTGCGCCGCGCTGCGGGCAAGCTTCTAAAAAGGGTATTCCCGCCAACGCCGCGCGCGGAGCACTCATTGCAGAAGGCGGCTGAAGCCGTGCCCAGTTATCCATTTAGTCCCTTGTATCCCGAGTTCGTGACGGCAGTTCAGGAGCAGTTGGCCAAAGGCTGTGACATTTTTCAGGCTGAATTCGCGGGTATGTTGACCCTGGGACCCCTCATGACGGGACGCGTTCCTTCGATATTCGTGCATCACCAACTTACTTTCATTTACGCCCGGCGTTTTCTGGAGGCGAGCGAAGGAGGTTCGGCCAACGCGCAATACATCACCCAAAGAATGATTTGCGAGGAGGCTGCGTATTTAAACACTTTTGATTCCGCCATTGTGTTTAGCGAGGTGGACCGCGAGGCTTTGCAAGATTTCTGCCCGGCTCTTGAAGTGAGCGTCTCGCCTTTTCCCTGCCCCGAAGAGCCTCCTTCGGCGGCGGTTCCATTTGAGAAGCCTGCGAGGCGTTTTGTCTTCGTCGCCAGTGAAAGACACCATCCAAACTACGATGGCTTGCAATGGTTTATGAGGGAGGTGTGGCCGGGGATTAAACGCATCCTGCCAGGCGCAAGCATGGAGGTCATCGGCAAGTGGTCGCATCACGGCCAAACGAGTCTTCCCAATTGGAAAGAGATTTGTTTTTCCGGTTTTGTCCCCGACTTGCTGAAATCTCTGCAACACAAGATCATGATTGTGCCGGTCTGGGTTGGGAGCGGCATTCGCACCAAGATTCTCGCTGCGTGGAGCGCTTCCTGTCCGGTGGTGACAACGACCATCGGAGTGGAAGGCCTGCCCGGCCGTTCCGGAGACCACTTCATCGTTGCGGACCATGCTCCGGCCTTTGCGACTGCCTGTATTGAGTTGTCGCAAAACATCAGCGAGATGAATCGGATTGCCGGCAATGGACTGGATTTGGTTCAAAAGCACTATTCACTGGCAGCGGTCCGCAAGACGCGGTTGGAGGTTTATGAAAGGCTTCTTGCCGGTCAACGAAGGCCAAAGTCGTGAAATCTCAGCCGCAGCCAGCCGTGCCGCCGGATTCAATGAACGAAACACTGCGCCACTTTTGGCCGGTGATGGTTCCGGCCTGTAGCGCGCGAGCGGATCTAGTCTAAGAAAAATCATATTATGCCATCAAGCCGTGTTTGTACCATTCCGTACGTGATCAGTGTGGTCCGGCAAATCCAGCCGGCCTCCATCCTTGACGTTGGGGTGGGATTCGGCAAGTGGGGTTACCTGTTCCGGGAGTTTACCGACATTAACATGAGCGAAAGGGAGCCGTCGCGCTATCCCAAGTCCGGGTGGAAGACCCGGATCGAAGGAATCGAGGGCTATCCAGCCTACCTGCACGACGGGCACAAGTTCATTTATGACAAAATCCATCAAGGCGACGCGGTTATACTTCTGCCCGTGTTGGGGCGTTTTGACCTCATTTTTTTCGGCGACATTATCGAGCACTTTCCCATCGAAGCCGGGAAAGAACTGCTTCACCATGCCATCACCCAGGCGGACAGGGCCGTCATGGTGACCACGCCGCGCTTTGAAACGCACCAGGGCGCCGAGTGCAATAATGAGTTGGAGCGTCACCGCAGCTTGTGGCGGCCGCGGGACTTTAAAGAGCTTGGTCCCTGCAAAATTGCGCTGGCCGATCCAGCGACCTTGGTCGCCGCCTATTTCCACGAAGGTTACCGCCATGTGTGGCTTCGCCCGGAACCTCGCGGTCTGGTCCGCTTTGCGTACCGGGTGGTTTCAAAAATCCAAAGGACCTTGCGTGGGAGGCGCTAACGTTCCCCCAAAGACCGCAACTTACTTGGAACATAAGGAAGTCCGGTTTCGGCGAATTATGGCCGGGCTGTTCCCAAGCGAACGGGCGGCGGGCGACTGGCTGGACATCGGCTGCGGCTTGGGCGACTTCCTGGCGTCCTTGCAACGGGTTTTTGGGAAAGAGCTGCGACCTCGCGGCACCGAGCCGAATATGTCCAAAATTGAGACAGCCCAGCGGCGCGGGCTGGATGTTTCGGACACCGACTTGCGGCGGCACGAAACAAGTCGTATCCGAACCGGAACGCCGGTTATGCGGCCCGGCAGATGATCAAGCTGCTCGTGCCGGGCAAACGCGCCAGCCTCGGCTGGTTGGGAAATCCAAGGCGCGGCCTCTGGATCCGGGCCAGGCTCCGTTGAGGATCACGGTTGCAGTTGGCACGAAAATGGCTTACTTTAATCCGCATCTGTCTTGATAACAAGTCATCTAAAAAGGAACAGACATGAGCCTTAGAATCTTTGGCCCAATCCGGGCTTCGTTGACGCTGTTGTCGGTAGTCCTCGGTTTGCCGGCCGGCGCCGCCACCTATTACGTGGATTATGCCAGCGGGAATGACGCCAACGCCGGCACCTCCGCCAGCGCCCCTTGGCAACACTGCCCCGGAGACGCCAGCGCATCCGGGAATGTGCCAGGCAGCGTCTTGCCGGGCGACACAGTGCTATTCCACGGCGGGGTGACTTACAGCTTCGCCGCCGGCGCCAATGGCTTTATCAACATCGCCGGCAGCGGCACATCGGGCACGGTTTCCAGTGCCGGCAGCGGCACATCGGGCACGGTTTCCAGCGCCGGCAGCGGCACATCGGGCACGGTTTCCAGCGCGACCAACGACACCTACGGGCTGGCCGGGTGGTGGACGCTGGATGCCGATGGAACGGATTCAAGCGGTAATGGGAACACAGGCACAGTCACTGGCAGCCCATCCTTCGTCAGCGCGCAGATCACCAATGGCGTGAGCTTGAATGGCAGCAGCCAATACGTTGACTGTGGCAACGGAGCCAGCCTGAATATCACCGGCAACATCACCATCATGGCTTGGGTCAATGTCACCGCCTTTCCATCATTCGGCAACATCGGCGGCATCGTCGGCAAAGGATACGACGGCAACAATGAAGCCTACTACCTGCGCTTGCGAAATGCGTCTGGGACAATCTACCTCGAGGCTGGAAGTTTTGAATTGTCACCGATGGTCAATTTTATATCTAGCTGGACGGTCTCAGGCTGGTCAACAGGAGCGTGGCACCACGTCGCGGGAACCTACGACGGCGCGAACTGGAATGTGTATTTTGACGGTCAACTTCAGGCCGCTAGCGCAGCGGCTTCCGGCGCTCTCAGCAGCGCCGCCGACGTGCAGATTGGCGCGTCCCTCGCCCCAACGGAGGCCCGTTATTTGAACGCCATGGTTGACGACGTGCGCATTTACAACCGTGCGCTTTCCGGGAGCGAGATCACCGCTCAGTACGGTTGGACCACCACCCAAACCACCACCCAAACCACCACCCAGGCCACCACCCAGGCCACCACCCCAACCACCACCCAGGCGACCACCCAAACCACCATCCCGGTCAATACCGGCCCAATCACCTATCGTTCCGGCGATTTGGCCAATCCGCAATGGGGAACCTCTCCAGCATTCATTGATGCAGGCAATGCCGGAACCGCCCCTGGGATCATTAATCTGGCAGGCAACGCGAACAACATCATAATTGACGGTCTCACCATAGCCAATCAAACGAACAACAATCCTTACGGAGGACTGATTGCGGGGAACGGCGTTGGCGGAAATATCACCATCCAGAACTGCACCCTGACTAATGGAGGCGGAAATGGCATTTACCTCTCAGGGCTGTATAATCTGGGGGTGAACCCCTCCAATTTTTGCATCAGCAACTGCGTCATTGAGTATTTCGAATGGCACGGCATCTTCTTCCGTTATGGTGTTGACAACGTGGTCATCACCAACTGCACGATTTACCAAACGGGCACCCCAATTTATCCCGGCAGGTTTGAAGGCGACAATATATGTCTTTATTACGGAGGCACCGATCAAATGCACAATATTTCCATTTGTGGCAACGATCTTTCCACCACGCCCACCAAGGGCTACCTTTTGGCGGAGGCGACGATTACAGGGCTGAATATCGAAGGCAACTATTGCCACGGCACCAACGGAACCGGCGGCTTTATGTTCAATGGACTCGTGACCAATGTTTTCTTTTGTAACAATCTGTTCAACGCGACTATTTCATATATTGGCGGCATTTATAGATTTTACCCGGATGTTGACAATGCCTTCTGTGAGGGGCTGAGAATTTACAACGACACCATCATAGCAAATAACGCTAATTATTCCATTTTTTATTTTGGCAGAGGTGGCTGCGCCAACAATCTTCTTTTCCATAATGTTGACATCCGCAATTGCATCGTGATTGAAACCGAGCCGTTTCAACCATGTATTGAAATAACACGGAATGCGGCGGGAACGGCCCTGGTTGTGGACACAAATACTTTCACTTGCGATTACAATGTGTACAATGGCATCAGTCGGGACAATAGATTCTTTGCTTGGGACCTTACCAACGTCGTCTGCACCCTTTCCCAATGGCAGGCATTCAGCGGTCAGGACAGCCACAGCACTATCAATGTGCCAAGTTTTGTCAACTATGCCTCCGGCGATTTCCGGTTGCAAGGCTCCGACGGGGTGGCGCTGCATAAGGGGATGAACCTTTCCGGTTATTTACAAACTGATAAAATCGGCAACGCTCGGCCGCCTGGGGCAAACTGGTGCATTGGCGCCTATGAATTCTTTGTTCCCCCTCCCACCGGCCTGCGCGTTATGGGAAATCCATAGAGGTTTCCGGCCCGATGCCCGATACGCAATGTTGCCTGGCACAGACAATCCGGTTGTGCGGCAAAGGTCAATTGTTTTTGCCCGCAATATTGCGCTGGAGAGTCCTTTTCGCACCAACACGCATAATTACGCGCACCAATTTGCGCGGGCGGGTTGGCGGACGACGTGGTTGCCCAAGCCAGCCACGCCGATGAACTTCTTTCGGCTGGGGCGGGTGGCCGGGGAAAAGTACGGCATTAAACAACGCCGGCTTTGGTTCTTTTTCAGCTACGGCGGCAAAAAGTTGAACTCATACAAAGTGCTCTGGGATTTGTTTCCCAATTTCCTGCTGGCGCCTGGTCGCGCGGCCTTGAGGGAAGCGGGCTTGATCGAACCTGATATCTTCTTCTCCGGCTCCCTCGAAACGGCATCCCTTCGCCGATTACTCAAGCCAAAGGCGATGGTTTACAACGCGCACGACGCCTTCTCTTTGTATCCCAGGGCGCCGGCGAGCATCCGGGCCATTGAAGCTCAGGTCATGCACGAAGCGACATTGACTGTGACCACGGCTGAAACGACGCGGGAATTGCTTCTCAAGCAGTACGGAGTCGCCCCGGAGCGGGTGTTAAACCTTGGCCACGGTGTGGAAAACGAGCGCTACGCTCAGGCGGCCACGATGCCCGAGGCGACGGAACTGAAAACGATTCCCCGGCCCAGAGTCGTAACTTTGGGAAACTTTGACTTGCAAGACGCCGAACTGACCGCGCGGGTCGTGTTTGGCCTCCCGGAGGTGAGTTTTGTCTTCATCGGCTCCGGGTTGCACGGAAATCCTTTGAAGGCGCGTTTGCAAGACGCCAAGAACGTCCACTTCCTCGGCCCGATCTACCAAGAAGATCTGCCGAGCCGCCTCATACACTGCGATGTTGGCTTGATCGCTTACGATTCGACGCTACGCGACTCGCGACTTTACGGATCCAATCCTACGAAGCGGTACGACTACTCCGCCGCTGGAATGCAGATTGTCTCGGTGGACCTGTTGGAATACCAGAAGAATCCATCGGCCATGTATGTGGCAAAGTCGCCTGAGGAATTTGTGGAGAGCGTGCGCCGGGCCGTCTATTCGCCGCGTTACTCCAGGGAACAAATGAGAGAACTGGCAATGGCGAACGACTGGAAATTTAAATATGAGGCGCTCTTGGATCGTTTGACATCGCTCCATGGCATCTGAGTATCTTCGGAATGAGGCGGAACCTAATTGCAAATCTGGCGCAGCCTTTTGAAATTGGACCGTGCTGGCTTGGGTTTTTTGTTTCCACCGACGCATTATTTGGAAACTTGACAAAAGCTGCCACCTCCCTAACATTTCCCGCATGCATTCGGAAATTTCAGTCAGCGCAAGGTCTAGTTTGAATCATTTTGGGAAGATGTTCCTGCTGCGGCATGGTTCAACCCGGCATACCTGGCAAAATGCGTGAGCATGAAAAGCGATTTTTTAGCCAAACAATTGGTTCACCTGAATTTCATTGCTCGATTCCGACGGCACTTTGAGAATCCCTGGCTGGCTATATTAGTCCGGCTGGGGCTGATCAGGTTGCCTTATTTCTTATATCGGATACGCAACGGGAGCCGAAGGTATGCGATGCTGGCACGGGCGCGACCAGCCGCCCACCCGCTCGGTGATCTAGGCGTACTGCGGGAGGTCTTCTTGAAGGAGGCGTACAAAGATGCCCTTGCACTTTTGACTGCGAAAAACATCCGGTTAGTGGATATCGGAGCGAACATTGGTTCATTCACGATTTGGACACACCGGGTTTTGGGAGTGCGCGAGGCGTTTTGCTTCGAACCCGAGCCGGATAACTTCCAGTTGCTTAATTTCAACCTTTATCTGAATGATTGTCTCATGGCCAAAACGATCCAGTGCGCGGTGGGTGGCGAATCTCGAATGACAAGAATACTGCTCGACAAAATCAACCCTGGTGGATCCAGCATTTATGGCGAGAATCCATCTCCAGAGGCTAAAACTGTTCCAGTGATTGCATTTGAAAAATGGTTGCGTGAAATCGAGGGGGAATTCGATCTGCTCAAGATGGATTGCGAGGGCGCTGAATGGGAAATCGTCCGCCAGACGGATCCGCAACAATTCGCCCGCTTTAAGGTCGTGGTTGCGGAAGTGCATGGTGACCCGCAAAAAAGGCAGTCGGTCTCTGAATTCAAGCAATCCATGGAGAACCTCGGTTTCCGGACGGTTCGATGGGACAATAAAATCCTTGGCCTCTATGTTGGAACCCGCAAGGCTTCGACCGCCTCATGAATTCTCCATCTCCACTGCTTTGTGTGTCTTCTGCTCATTCTTTCTCGCTGTTGATGAGTCGTTTTTTCGATCGGCGCGCCTTTTGGTCCCGGATCAGCCAAGCCAAAATGATGCTTGCTTTGTCTGTTGCGGCAACGATGTGGCCTTGCGGCCTCATGGCGGAAACAGCGGCGGAATCGCCGGCAGCAACTCCTTCAAACAAGGCGGACGTGATATTAGTATTTCGCTACGATGACTATAGCGGGAAGACGGACTTGGAGGCCTTTGAAACCAATATGCTCGCGATCTTTGAAAAGCACGGCGTGGCGCTGACCATCGGCGTGATCCCGGAAGTCTGCAGCGGGGATGTGCATGATCCGTCGCCCCAGTCGTCCGTCAGCATTGGGCCGGACAGGGTGGCTCCGATCAGCCGGGAGCTTCCCTCGAAACTGCTTGAAGTGGCGCAACACGGACTGACTCACAAGACTGTGCGAGAAGGGCCATTATCCGAGTACGTGGGCGTCCCATACGAAGAGCAGCTAGTGTCGCTGCGACGCGGCAAAATGGTTCTGGAGGCGCTATTTCACACCCCTGTGGTCACCTTCATACCGCCTTGGAACAGCTACGACGAAAATACCGCAAAGGCTCTGGACGTTCTGGGGGTGAAAGTCCTTTCGGCGGAGCTAAAGACTGAGGTTTCCTCGCCACATTCCTTCCGCAAGTTGCCGGCGACCTGCGGGTTGGACGAAGTGGATCGCGCCATTGGGCAGGCGCGGGAGTTGAAAGGGGAATCGGTTGTCGTGGTCTTGTTCCACGGTTATGATTTCGACGAGGTTCGTCCTGGGAGGGGAATGTTTAGCCTGCGGAAGCTGGACTCCTTAATAAACAGATTGTTAGAAAATTCGGCGTGCAGGTTTGAAACCATCAGCGAGGCGGCGAAAACCCGTTCCTACTTGGAGTCAACCTACGTTGAGAGCCTCAAACGCGCGCCTTTTGTTTCCTCCCAATTGCTTCTGCCAAGATCACGGCGGGAGAGAATTCTTGTGTTGCCATCTCTGGACCAAGTCTCCAGCCTTCGGAACAATGTTGCCTTTCACGCGCTACGAGCCTTGCTGGCCTGGTACTGCGGGGCTTTGGCGGCGGGTCTGGTTTTCGCATGGTTGACGCATGTCCTTGGCCGGCGCTGGCCATGGGCGCGCATTGGCGTGGCCTGGTGCGGCACTTTCGGGTTGGTGGCTTGTCTGGCTTTTGTGGCTGTTCACGGCGCCGATCGCCTATACTGTTTCACCTTGCCGCTGGCCTTTGTGCTGCCGATTATTTGGATTGGCTTCCGCGGCAAAGGCTCCGCGTCCGCACGCCGATGAAGACATGAAGGGCGGACCAATGAATCGCGGTCAATCGCCGCCAGCCGCTCCATCGCCGGGAGCGCGCCAGGCCTTGGGAGGCCTGCTGGTTCGAAAGGAGGGCTGGACGTTGACGGGCAAGGCCAGGATTATCGTCCTTCTGGCTGTTGTTGGGTCGGCTTGGGCGGCGACCGTCTTCATCTATCCTTTTCTTGCTTTCACAGACCAGACCCACAGCGAGATACTCATCGTGGAGGGTTGGATTCCAAAAGACGCGCTGACGGGTACGCTGTCGTTGTGCCGCAGGGGCGGATACCAAAGGGTCTTTACCAGCGGGTGCCTCGCGCCGGACACTTTGGATGGTTTGCCCAACCAGAACTACGCGGACTTCGCCGCCCGCCGGCTCATGCGGATGGGTATGACAAATGACATCCAGCCGGTTCCCGGCGGGGATCCCCAAATGGACAGAACCTACAACTCCGCCCTGGCGGTGAAGCAATGGATGCAGCAACATGCCCAATTCCCAGCGTCCTTGGACGTCGTGACGGTTGGGGCTCACGCGCGGCGGTCGCGCCTCCTCTTTGAAAAGGCCTTTGGCGACGACGTTAAAATTGGCATCATCGCGATGCCGCCCTCCGAATACGACGCGGCGCATTGGTGGCGCTCCAGCGAAGGGGTGCGCGACGTGATTGGGGAGGCCATCGCCTATGTTTACGCGCGATTGCTGTTTCGTCCGGGCATGTGACAACAAGGCGCGCGATCTGCTTATGATTGATATTATTCTGGCAAGTTACAATGGGAGCCGGTACATTGGGCAGCAGATTGACTCTATTCTCGCGCAAACGTGTTCCGAGTGGCGATTGCTGATTCGAGATGACGGGTCCAGTGATGACACGGTTCGCATCTGCCAGGACTACGCGTTTCGGCACCCGGAAAGAATTCGTTTGCTGACCGATAGCCGAGGCCGTTTGCATGTGACCGGAAACTTTAGCGAGCTGCTCAGTCAAAGCCAGGGTGATTACGTCATGTTTTGTGACCAGGACGATGTCTGGCTTCCTCGGAAAATCGAAAAAACACTCGCCGCGATGCGCGACTTGGAAACCGAACACGGCGCATCGGCTCCGGCTCTGGCGCACACGGATTCCCAAATAGTGGATGAGAACCTCCAGTGGATTGCGCCCTCCCTGATGCGATACTGCCATCGGAAGCCCAATCCCACCCTCAACCGTCTCTGCATGGAACTGCCGATTACCGGCCATACGGTTATGATCAACCGGCCGCTCAAGGAATTGGGTGGAGGCATTCCAGAGGCGTTTGGCAGTTGGGACTGGTGGTTTCCTCTGGTGGCGGTGGTTTTTGGGCACATTCGATTTGTTGATGAGCCGCTGGTTCTATGGAGGCGGCACGCCCGAACGGTCACCGCCACCAGAAGCCATACGCTATCCTCCTATCTGAGCAGGTCCCTGGCTCAATACCACAAAACGGTCTTCATCTCGTGCCAACAGTGTGAAATCTTTTATGAAAGGTTTGGCCCGCGCTTGAGCCCGAAGCACCAAGCCTTTTTCGCAAGCGTCTCGCGAATCCGGCGCTCGAATTGGGCCATGCGGCGTTTTTTGATCATTCGCCACAGGTTATTCAAGACGGGTTTCCTCAAAACACTCGGCGTGCTCATCGCGGTCTGACGTCAGCACCGCCCAGGCCCCAAATGGTATTCAAACTTTCACAAGGGAATTCTGAACCATCGCCCCATAAAACCAAACAACTCTATGCAGACTGAATTCGGCCCTCGGCTGGCACCGGACAACGAATTTGAGCCTTTTGACAAGGCGGAGATCCGGCAAGGGATTCATCAGCGATTCGAGAAGATGGCCCAGAGGTTTGCCAAGCGTGTTGCCATTCGGGACATCCATCGAAGCCTCACTTACGATGCGCTGAACAACGCGGCCAACAACATGGCCGCGGCGGTGACGGCAAGGATCGGGGCCGGAGCCGGCCAAATTGGGTTCATGCTGGACAATGACAGCCATGCGATTACCGCCCTGCTCGGAGTATTGAAATCAGGCCGGGCTTACGTGCCGCTGGACCCGCTCTTCCCCAAGGACCGTCTGGCCTACATGTGCGGTTATTCCGAGGCCAGCGCCATGGTGACCGATCACGCCCACCGCGACCTCGCCCGGGAGGTGGCTGGGGCTGGTGTGCCGCTGCTGTTGCTGGAGGAGATAGATCTGTCCCGGCCGGCCGCCAATCCTGGGACGAAAGTGGACCCGCTGTCCCTCGCCTACATTCTCTATACGTCGGGCTCGACCGGGAAACCCAAAGGCATCGCGTTTGCACACCGCAATCTCCTGCACACCACGATGTGTCTGATCAACAACCTGCACATTGGTCCCGACGACCGGCTCACCCAGTTGCACTCGGTCAGCTTCGCGGCCTCGGTCGTGGATATTTATTGCAGCCTGCTCAGCGGGGCGGCGGTCTATCCGTGGGAAGTGAAGACGTTGGGGACTGGGGACCTTGCGAAATGGCTGTGGCAAGAGGCCGTGACGAGCATTCAATGGATACCCACGCCGCTGCGCCAGTTGCTGGAGACCCTCGAGCCGGGTGAAGCGGATTACTTTCGCTCCGTGCGCCTGCTGATCATGGCGAGCGAGCCTCTCACCCGCCGCGAGTTTGACCTTTACCGGCGCCACTTTCCCGGCCGTTGCCTTCTTGTCAATCAAATGGGCACCAGTGAGTCTTATAATTATTATCTCTTTTTCGCCAACAAACAAACGGTCTTTGACGGAAGCGTTGTTCCGGCCGGCTATCCCGTATCCGGAGACCGCGAAGTCTTGCTGCTGGGCGAGGATCGCCAGCCCGTCGGCCAAGGCGAGATCGGGGAGATTGCCATCCGCAGCGCCTACATGTCGCTGGGCTATTGGCGCAGCCCGGAACTGACCGACAAGGCCTTTCTTCGGGACGCTTCTGATCCTGAACAGAGGATTTATCTGACCGGCGATCTGGGGCGCCGGCGGGAGGACGGCTGCCTGCTTCATCTGGGGCGCAAAGACTTTCAAGTCAAGATTCGCGGCTATCGCATCGAGTTGCCGGAAGTCGAACTGGCCATCAAGAAACTTCCGGCCATCCAGGATGTCGCCGTCATGGCTCGTCCAGACGCAAAGGGGGAACTCAAGCTGGTGGCCTACTATTTGACTCTGGAGGAAGGTGACCTGAGCGTGACCGACCTGCGGCGCGGCCTGGCGGACAAACTGCCTGATTACATGATTCCCAATTTGTTCGTGCGCATGCGCTCTTTTCCGATGACCCCTTCCGGGAAGATGGACAGAAATGCGTTGCCGGCGCCCGATGATAGCCGGCCAGTTCTGGCAAACGCTGTCGTGGAAGCGCACACGGAGTTTGAAAAATCGTTGGTGGGCATCTGGAAAGAGATTCTTGGCCACAAGGAAATCGGGGTGATGGATAACTTCTTTGAGCTGGGCGGCGATTCGCTCCAGGCGGCGCTGATTTTGCACTTGATCCATGTGCGATGCGGTGTGGACCTAGATTACGCGGCACTGCTGCGCGCGCCGCAGATCTCCGAACTGGCCCAATTGGTGGAAAACAAGCAAGTGCAAAATCGCGCACAATGGGTGAACGCGGCAGGGGACGTGAACCGGTGGCGAAAGGAGAACATCTTCCGCGGAGCGCGCAATCGAATCCTGCAAGTTCTGGCGCTCTATTCTCCGGGCCTGACGACGTGGCGGGTGAGGATGCACCGTTGGCGCGGTGTGCGAATTGGGAACCATTGCGCCATTGGCACTGCTGCCATTATCGAAACCGCGCGGCCGGATTTGATCTGGATCGGTGATTACGTGGCCATTGGGATTCGCAACGTGATCCTTGGTCATTTCTCCAATAGCATCGACCACGATCGAGCATCGGGAGAGCCGACCGTGCGGATTGGAAACAATGTCTATATTGGGCCTAATGTGACGATCCTGCCCAATGTGACCATTGGGGACGGCGCGGTGGTCAGCGCCGGGAGCGTGGTGAGCAAATCCGTTCCGGCGCGGACGATGGTGCGCGGCAATCCGGCAGTGCCGGTCGCCATTTGCGATATTCCATTGATGGGCAAGAATGTGACCTACGCGGAATTTCTGAAGCATCTTCGCCCTCTGCACAATGCAAATCTTGAACAACCTTAATCAGGAGGTTCTCGACACCTTCGCAACGCATGATGAAACCCATCCAACCTCTGGTCAGATGCAGCAGGCCGTCGAAATGATCGGAATCCCATCAAGAATGGACATTAGCATAAGAACCTGGGTAAAGGCGCCAAAGCCAATTCGCGGGCAAAGGGATCGTTTTCCAAGATCGTGCGTCTGACAGGACTCGCTTTGATCCAATGGACATTTCACCCAAAAAGATTGGACTGGTTTGCCCCTCGAATGGCGCGGGCACCGAGGGCTTTTTCAAGATGTTGACTGATCGGTTCCCCGGCACAATTGAAAGCGCAAACGGACGCGATTACGATTCCTTTAGCGGCGTGATTGTGTTCAACGGTGACATTCCAAAACAAGACTTGGCTGTTCCGAGCCTTTTTGTGATGCCGTCTTCACGCGTCCTGGAAAACGCGCGCGTTCAATTTGCCGGCTCCAGCTCGGTTCCCGCCGTTTTTCGCAAGCGGGAAGTGGGACAGACGCAGGTTGCTGTATTGGATCAGAGCCAGCTTAACGGTCGCGACGAATTCATTGCCTCGGCCGACGGTCATCCGATTTGGACCGCGCGGGCGGACGACTCGTGCCGCCGGCAGATCTGCGCGGTGTCGTTGGAACAAATTGAGAATCTGCGCCCGCTCTTTCGGTATCTATCGGCAGACACTTTCATGCCATTGCTGCCGATGATCCACTTTATCAGGCAGGTTGCGGGCGAGGACGGCTGGAGCGATCCTCCATTGCGAGCGAATATAATGCTCGATGACCCGAATCTGCACTGCACCAGTTATGGATGGATCAACTTCCGCGAGCTGGCGCAACACGCCCGCGCGCATAATTACCACGTCTCGATGGCCACCATTCCGCTGGACACATGGATGGAATGCAAACAGGCGGTCGGCTTTTTTGCGGACAATCAGGCCCGTCTTTCGCTCCTCATCCACGGCAACAATCATCTCGACCAGGAGTTGGCGAGCTTCTCCTCCGACGAGCAACGACTCGCTTCGCTGGCTCAAGCCTTGCAGAGGATTTCCCGGCTGGAAGCCAAGACATCGCTTGCGGTTTCCCGGGTGATGGCCGCTCCGCATGAGGCGTGTTCCGAGCAAACATTGCGGGTGATGGCTCGGCTGGGATTTGAAGCCGTTTGCATCTCGCCTGGTTCACTGCACAATTGTAACTCCGGCAAATCTTGGGTCCAGAGTATCGGCCTCGGCATGTCCGATTTCGTGGCTGGATTGCCCGTGATTCCGAGATTTGAGGTTGGCCGCCCATTTCAAAACGCCATCCTTTTGGCGGCCTATCTTGACCAGCCCATCATTCCCTTTGGTCATCACCGGGAGGTTGCCGGTGGTTTTGATCTGCTCGAGGACTTGGCGAATTTCACCAACTCTTTGGGCCAGGTTCGTTGGATGGACATGAAGGGAATCGCCCGCTCAAATTATAAGACCCGGACGGAGGGAAGCCTGCTCCGGGTGCGGTCCTATGCCAGAGTTGTTAATGTGAGGATCCCTTCGAGCGTGACGCAGGTATCCGTCCATAGACCCAAGATGGATGACGTGGTGAAAGAGGGAATCTGCATCCGAAGGCCGGGTCAGTCCGACCAGGTTTTTCCGCAATACCTTGGCGAACCGTTCCCGGTTCAGCCCGGGGCAGATTTGGAGATCACCTCCATTCTCCAGAACCAGATTGATCCAAGCACAGTCCGCCAGCCTAAACCAAGAATATGGCCTTTGGCGCGGCGGATCTTGACCGAAGGCCGGGATCGCCTCAGCCCATTCGCCTGTCGTTTGACCGGAAAGGTTCGCCGAAATGGAGGGCGGAAGACTTGATCCCGAAAAAGGGTCAGCCGCCAGACTTTGACTTCTTATGATGGAAAACCGCCCCCGCCTTTTTGCCGGTTTGTTGACACGGCGGGAATGCTGGCGGCTGACGTGGCGCGGACGCTTGGCGGCCGCCTTGTTGCTTCTGGCCATGGCGATCTTGGCCGTGTTTGCGGTGCCAGCTTTCCTCTCGACGACCGCGCCGGTGCGAGCCGATCTCCTCATCATCGAGGGCTGGCTGCCGCCCTCCGCCATGAGGCAGGCAGCCCAGGAATGTTTAGCCGGCCATTACGAGCATGTTCTGGTGATCCGTCCGCTGGCTGATGTGGATGCGGAATTAGTGGAGAATGGACGATACAGCGGCCAGTATCTGGCCGGCTTACTGGCCAAGTATGGCGTCCGGCGCGAGGAGATTGACTGCGCGTTCCCCACTATCGCAAAAAAGGACCGGACCTATCATTCGGCTTTGGCGGCCAGGCAGTGGCTGGCGGAGAAGAAAATCACCGCGAAGTCGTTCGATGTAATGACGCTGGGGCCGCACGCCCGCCGGTCACGGTTGCTCTACGAAAAGGCATTTGGCGGCGGCTATCAGATTGGAATCATTTCCTTGGAAGATCAGGTATACGACCAGGCCCACTGGTGGCGCTCCAGCGAAGGCGTCCGCGAGGTGATCGGCGAGGCGATCGCCTATTTGTATGCCCGAATTCTCTTTCACCCTTCCAGCCCGGCTGCCAGGGAAGAAGCCGGGCAGGGATGAGGCCGGCTTTTGCGCCTGGAGGATTTTGGCAGGCTTGCGAACTCCACCACCACACCAGCCATTGAAGAAGCCACGCTTGCTGGGAGGACTTCTCGTCCGCAAAGAACGCTGGACCCTGTCCTGGGCCGGCAGATTCCTCGTTCTGCTGCTTTGCCTTGGAGTGGCGCTGGCCGCCATCGCCGGCCTCTATCCTTTCCTGGCCATCGCCAGCCCGGTTAAGAGTGAATTCCTGCTGGTTGAGGGATGGCTTCCCCGATGTGCTCTGACGCAAACCGTCGCTTTGGTCAAAACGGAAGACTATCGGAAAGTCATCACCAGCGGAACTCCAGCCAAGGACGACTGGAATGCCCGGCCCGGCGAGACCTACGCCGAATTGGCTGCCGAGCGGCTCATCATGCTCGGTTTGAGCAGCAATCTGGTCCAGGCCGTCCCTTGCGCGGAGGAGCGAAAGGACAGAACCTATAATTCCGCTTTGGCCGTCAAGAATTGGTGCGCCACAAATCATATCCGATTGGGTTCCTTGAATCTGGTGACGCTCGGTCCCCACGCCCGAAGATCGTGGCTGCTCTATCGGAAAGCCTTTGGAGAGGATGTGAAAATTGGCGTTATTCCGCTGGAGGACAATAAGTACGATCCAACCCGATGGTGGCGGTCCAGCGATGGTTTTCGAGACGTCATTGGCGAGACCATTGCTTATTTCTACGCCAAGTTTCTTTTCCATCCGGCCAAAAACACCTGAACTGACGCGCTTGAAAACCTGCTTGATTTGACCTTGCGATCCACGCCGTCCCCTGGCCAGAATCACGAAACTAATGAGTTTCAATATGATGAACGCAAAAATCAGGTTCGAGAATGATGGGAAAGTGTGGTTGGTGACCGGCGTCGCCGGGTTCATTGGCTCGAACCTTCTCGAATCGCTCCTCCAATCCAACCAGCGCGTAACCGGCCTGGATAACTTCGCCACCGGCCGCCGGAAGAACCTGGACCAAGTCAAAGATGCGGTTTCCCGGGAGCAATGGAGGCGTTTTAGATTCTTGGAGGGCGACATCCGGCGCCTGGAAGATTGCCGGCGGGCGCTCCGAGGGGTCCAAGTGGTCCTGCATCAGGCGGCCTTGGGGTCAGTGCCCCGCTCGGTGGATGATCCGCTCGCCTCCAACGCCAGCAACGTCACCGGATTTCTCAATATGCTGGTGGCAGCCCGCGATGCCGGGGTGGGCCGGTTTGTCTATGCCTCCAGCAGTTCGGTTTACGGCGATGACAACCAGTTGCCCAAGATCGAAAAGCGCACCGGCCACCCCCTCTCTCCCTACGCCGCGACCAAGGCGATGAATGAAATGTATGCCGATGTCTTCGCGCGATGCTACCGGATGGAAACCATCGGCCTGCGCTATTTCAACGTGTTCGGCCCGCGCCAGGACCCGGACGGCGCTTACGCGGCGGTCATTCCCAAGTGGATAGCCGCCATGATTCGCAACGAGCCTGTGCTGGTCAACGGGGACGGCAAAACGAGCCGCGATTTCTGCTACATCGCCAATGTGGTGCAGGCCAACCTGAAGGCGGCCACCACGACCCGTCTGGGCGCGGTCAACCAGGCCTATAATGTGGCGGTGGCCGAGCGAACCAGCTTGAACCAACTGTTGCACTTGTTGCGGGAGCGATTGCTGCCGCGCTTCCCGCACCTCAGGAATTTCAAGCCGGTCTACCGGGATTTCCGCGCCGGCGACGTGCGCCACACGCTGGCCGACATCAGCAAAGCCCGCCGCCTGCTGGATTACCGGCCTGACTACGGCTTCGAACAGGGCCTGGATGAAGCCCTGGATTGGTACGTGGCCGATGCCGCGGGCACCCCCGCGCCCAAAACCAGAACCACCGCGCCCAGGGTCAAGTAATAGAATTCTGAACTCTGTTTTGTCACGAAACTCCTTGCGGCTTTGAAACAAAAAACATGAAAATTGCCATTGTCGGTTTGGGCTATGTGGGCCTTCCCTTGTCGCTCCAATTCGCCCGCTCGGGCGCGACCGTTCTGGGGCTGGACGTGGACCGCGCCAAGGTTGAGGCCATCACCCAGGGGCGCAGCTATATCAAGCACATTGATTCGGCCGCCATCGCCGCGCTGGTCAAGTCGGGCCATTTCTCCGCCTCGAGCGATTTCCGCGAAGTCAAGAAGATGGACGCGGTCATCATCTGCGTGCCCACGCCGCTGAACAAGAACCGCGAGCCGGACATTTCCTTCATCCTCAACACCGGGCGCAGCCTCGCGCCCCATCTCAAGAAGGGAATTCTCGTCGTGCTGGAATCCACCACCTATCCCGGCACCACCGACGAAGACCTGCGCGCGGTGCTGGAAAGCGGTTCCGGCCTCAAGGCGGGGACGGACTTCCACCTGGCCTTCTCGCCGGAAAGGGAGGACCCGGGCAACCCGGAGAGCAAAGTGGCGCTGATCCCAAAAGTAATCGGCGGCTACACGCCGGCCTGCCTGGAACGGGCCAGGGCGGTTTACGGACTGGCCATCAAAACGCTGGTGCCGGTTTCCTCCTGCCGCGCGGCCGAAGCCGCCAAGCTGACGGAAAACATTTTCCGCAGTGTCAATATCGCCCTGGTCAACGAACTCAAGATCGTCTACACGGCCATGGGCATTGACGTCTGGGAGGTGATCAACGCCGCCAAAACCAAGCCCTTTGGCTTCATGCCCTTTTATCCGGGGCCGGGCCTGGGCGGCCACTGCATCCCCATTGACCCATTCTACTTGACTTGGAAGGCGCGCGAGTACGGCGAGCACACCCGCTTCATCGAGCTGGCCGGCGAGATCAACACCGCCATGCCCGCCTACGTGGTTCATCAGGTCATCTCCGCCCTCAACGCCCGGAAAAAATCGCTCAACGGCTCCAAAATCCTCGTCCTCGGCCTGGCTTACAAGGCCGATGTGGATGACGACCGCGAATCGCCCAGCTACGTTCTGATGACCCTGCTCAAGGAGCGCGGCGCGGAGGTTTCCTATCACGATCCCTGCGTGCCGGTGATCAAGCCCACCCGCGAGCATCCGCAATGGGCGGGGGAGAGGTCCGTGGCGTGGAACGAAAAAATCATTAGGGCGTTTGATCTGGTGCTCATTGCCACCAAGCACGCCTCCGTGGACTACCGGCAGTTGGCCCGGTGGGCCGGGTGCATTGTTGACACCCGCAACGCCATGTCCGGCGTCCAGACCAAGCCGGGCCAGGTTTGGAAGGCTTGAGTTTCGGTAGGGCGGCGCTGCCGCGCCGCCCAGGAATCCGGGAGATAATTTGACAGGATTTTGAACGTAAGAATCTAAGGACACCGCATGATCGTCTTGCTCGGCTCCAGCGGCTATTTTGGCAGGGCTTTCGCCGCCGAATTGCGGCGGCGCGGCCAGTCCTTTATCCCGCTGACCCGCCCGGCCTTCGATTACACGCGGTTTGACTATCTGTTTGATTACCTGCGCACCATGAAGCCGGTGTTCCTCATCAACGCCGCCGGTTATTCCTGCCGGCCGGAGGAGGACGGGTTGGAAGCGGCGCGGGAACAGGCCATGCTGGCCAATGCCCTCCTCCCGCAAATGATCGCGCGGGTCTGCCTGATGACCAAGACGCCCTGGGGCCATCTGTCCTCCGGTTCCATTTACACCGGCGCAAAGATCATGGAGGAAGGCCAAACCCGCGTCGAGAGAGACCTGGGCCGGCCCGGCGTGAGGGAGATGTTTGAGAAACAGCCGCAACGATTCTGCGGCTTTAACGAGCTGGACGAGCCGAATTTTTCCTTCCGCCACCCGCCCAGCAGTTTTCACAGCGGCACCAAGGCCCTGGCCGAGGAGGCGATCCGGGACATCGGACAGAGTTATATTTGGCGGCCGAGGCTGGCCTTCAGTGACCGGGAGAATCCGCGCAACTTCCTTTGGCAGTTCCAACGGGAAGCCAAGCCGGGCGACACCATTGATTCCCTCTCCCACATCGGGGATTGTGTGCGGGCCTGTCTTGACCTCTGGAAAATCGGCGCGCCATTCGGCATCTACAACATGACCAATCCCGGCGCGGCCAGCGCCCGGCACCTGGCCGACCTGATGCAACGGGCCGGCCAACTGCCGCGCCGGCTGGATTGGCAGACCAACCCGGAAGAGTTGGCGCGGGCGGGCGGCAGAGCGCCTCAATCCCATTGCATCCTGGACGTTTCCAAACTTCTGGCCACCGGCGTCAAAATGCGCAGCCTGGAGGAGGCCTGGCAGGATTCCCTCCACAAACTGCGCGCGGCGGGCCGCTTCCTGCAAGCCCCGGCCAGTCCTCCTCCGCCCTCTCCCTCCGCGCACCCTTGATCTCCCAACATCCTATGAAAGGAATTATACTGGCCGGCGGGGCGGGGTCGCGCCTCTTCCCGCTCACCCTGGTCGCGAGCAAACAGTTGCAGCCGGTTTTCGACAAGCCGATGGTCTATTATCCCCTGACCACTTTGATTGAAAATGGCGTGCGCGAGATTTGCCTCATCTCCACCCCCCAGGACCTGCCGCGCTTCCAGCAACTTCTGGGCGACGGCCGGAAATGGGGCTTGACCATGGATTACCGCGAACAGCCCAAACCGGCCGGCATTGCCCAGGCCTTTTTGATCGCCGCCTCCTTCATTGGCGCCGATCCCGTCACGCTCATTCTGGGCGACAACATCTTTTACGGCGCGGAGAATTTCAAGGCCGCCTTCGATCACTTTGAAGGGGGCGCGTGCATTTTCGGCTACCGGGTGACCGATCCGGAACGCTACGGCGTGGTGGAATTTGACCAGGACGGCCGCGCCATCTCCATTGAGGAAAAACCCAAGTCGCCCCGCAGCAATTACGCCGTGCCCGGACTTTACCTTTACGACAATATGGTTCTGGAGATCACCCGCCAACTGCGTCCCTCCGCGCGGGGCGAACTGGAGATCACCGAAGTCAACCTGGAGTATCTGCGGCGCGGCCAGTTGCGCGTGCGCCAGTTGAGCCGCGGGTTTGCCTGGCTGGATGCCGGCACCAGCAGCAGCCTGCACGAGGCTTCCGCCTACGTCCAGACCATCGAGAAAAGACAGGGCATCAAAATCGGCTGCCCGGAGGAGGCGGCCTTCCGGCGCGGCTTCATTAACCGCGTCCAATTTGAGGCGCTGACCGTCCAAACACCCAAGTGCGAATACCGCGACTATCTTTGCCGCGTGCTCGCGGAAGGGCAACCTTGAGCAGAGTCATCTTGTTGGGCGGGAGCGGTTATATCGGCCAGGTCTTTGCGCGGGAACTGGCGGCGCGCTCCCTCCCTTTCGAGGCCCCGGCGCGCGGGCGGACCGACTACACCCGGTTTGACGTGTTGACAGAATTGTTGCGCCGCGCCAAGCCGGATTTCTTGATCAACGCGGCCGGCTACACCGGCAAACCGAATGTGGACGCCTGCGAAACAAACCGGGCGGACACCTTGCAGGGCAACACGCTCTTTCCCGCCATGGTGGCCCACGCCTGCGCCGCGCAGGGCGTGCCCTTCGGCCACGTTTCCTCCGGCTGCATTTATGCCGGCGCCAAGATTTCGGGCCGGGTGGAAAAGGACCTGACCACGCCGGAATGCCAGGCCTTGTTTCAACAAAATCCCGGGGCCATCGGCGGCTTTACGGAAGACGACGAGCCGAACTTCACCTTTCGCCGGCCCCCCTGCAGCTTTTACAGCGGGACCAAGGCGCTGGCCGAGGAAGCCCTCGGCCTCTTGGGTCAACACTTTATCTGGCGGTTGCGCATCCCTTTTGACCAGTTCGACAACCCGCGCAATTACCTGAGCAAGGTGCAAAATTACCCCAAGGTCTATGACAATGTGAACTCGCTCTCCCATCGCGGGGATTTTGTCGCCGCCTGCCTGGACCTCTGGCAGAAGCGCGCCCCTTTCGGAACCTACAACCTGACCAATCCCGGTTTCGTCTCCACCCGCCAGGTCGTGGCCATGATCCAGCGCATCCTCAAGCCGGCCCGGCCCTTCGAGTTCTGGGCGGACGATCAGGAGTTTTACCGGCTGGCCGCCAAAACACCGCGCTCCAACTGCGTTCTCGACGTGTCCAAACTCCTGGCCGCTGGCGTCAAGCTCCGCCCGGTGGAGGAAGCTCTTGTGGATGCGCTGAACAATTGGACTCCCACCGTTTGACTTGCACACTTTCTTTCCGTAGAATGCCGTCATGACTGCTGTGGAAGAACACCGCTTGAAGGGAATCCTTAAAACTGCTGTGGCTGAAGTTTTGGCAGAACGCCAGGATTTGCTGCGCGACGCCCTCCGCCAAAGCCTGGAGGACGTGGCCATCATTCGAGCCATCCAACTCGGTGAGAAATCTCCGATGATCACGCGCAAGAAGGTCTTCCGGCGGTTCCAACCCGCAGCGTGAACACCTCTTTTCGCGCATCGTTCGACAAGGATTTGGCCGCAGTCACCGATGCCGGTTTCCTGCGACGGGTCCAGAAAATGATCGAGCAAGTCGAAGCCGCCCGAAATCTCCATGAGATTCCCAATCTCAAGCGTCTTGAGGCAAAGGGGAAATATTTCCGCATTCGACTCGGCGATTATCGAGTCGGTTTGGTTTTCGAGCAGGGTGCGGTCACATTTGTGCGTTGCCTCCATCGCCGGGAGATTTACCGCTATTCTCCATGAATGTGAATTTTGAATTTTGGCGAATGCAAGCACGTCAACTCTCTCTCGCAATGCTCAACTCTTAATTTTGCCTTGAACTTATTAGTCACAGGCGGGGCCGGATTCATCGGCTCAAACTTGATCCATCACATCATTGACCGCCCGGAAGTCCGGCGCCTGGTCAATCTGGATTGCCTGACCTACGCCGGCCATCTGGAGAATCTCGAGCGCGTCGCCCATCATCCCAAATACACCTTTGCCAAAACCGACCTGCGTGACAAAGCCGCCGTTCTGGCGGTGGTTGAGCAGCATCAGATTACCCACGTTTTGCATCTGGCCGCCGAATCCCATGTGGACCGTTCCATCACCGGCCCCGGCGATTTCATTCAGACCAACGTCGTCGGCACATTCAACCTCCTCGAAGCCTGCCGCGGCTTCTGGTTCAATCCGCAATCCGCAATGGGAGGCTGGACTCCGGCCAATCCGCAATTGGAATGCCGTTTCCACCATGTTTCCACCGATGAAGTCTATGGGAGCTTGGGCGCCAGCGGCCATTTTACCGAAACCACGCCCTACGCGCCCAACTCCCCTTACTCGGCCAGCAAAGCCTCCAGCGATCTGCTGGTGCGCGCCTACCATCACACCTACGGCCTGCCGGTGGTCACGACCAATTGCTCCAACAACTACGGTCCCTACCAGTTTCCGGAGAAACTGATTCCGGTCATCATCGAAGCGATCTGCCACCGGCGACCCATTCCTGTCTATGGCGACGGGCTGAACGTGCGCGACTGGCTTTATGTGGGCGATCACGCGGAAGCGCTTTGGCAGGCGCTCACCCGCGGGCGCGACGGGGAAACCTACAACATCGGCGGGCACAATGAATGGTCCAATATCCGCATCGTGGAATTGATTTGCGACTTGATGGACGCGATGGCCCCGCACTTGGGCGGGCATTCCCGCCGTCTCATCCATTTTGTCAAAGACCGTCCCGGCCACGACCGCCGCTACGCCATTGATGCCGGCAGGATTGAGAAGGAACTGGGCTGGAAGCCGGCGCACACCTTCGAGAGCGGCCTCCGTGAAACCATCCAGTGGTACTTGGACAATCAGGAGTGGGTCAAACGGGTAAAGAAGAAGACCGCTTAAACCGCGCTTTACATCGCCGGTTCGGCGGGGCTATTCTCCGCCGACGTTGCGAAACTGAAACCAGGCCGCTTTTTGGACACAACAATTACAGTCGCTCGGTGCCGCAGGACAACCCGGGCTCCTGGCCGGTTGGGCCGCGCGGTTCTTCCGCCCGCCCTGCTGCTCCTCAGTTTGGTTGGGTGCGTCACCGGCGCCTTGGCCCAATCCATCCTGGCCCCGTCCTCCGCCGATCTCGAAAAGACGCCCGGAGCGCAGCTTCTCGCCAGCCTCGTTCCCGAAGTGATCAGCCCCCTTTTTGCCCCATCCGAGTTCCACCCGCATTTGTTGTATCAGTTCATTTACGGCGACGGCATCCCGGCCTCGCCGGGAAATCATCTCAAAACGGTCATCCAGCAGATTTCCCCCGGTCTTCTTCTGACCTTTGGCAATCATTGGTCGCTGGATTACACGCCGACGTTCTTTTTGTATTCCAACAAGCAGTTCCAGGATTCCACCGCTGAGTCGGCGACTTTGTCCTGGAGGACTACTTACCAAGACTGGGGCTTCAGTTTCTCGCAGAACTATTCCTCCAGCTCGGCCCCGCAGGCGGAGACCCAAGCGCCTACTGATCAGGAGAACTACGGGACCGCATTCTCGGCCAGCCGGCAATTGGGCAGCCAACTTTCCGCCCAATTGGGTGTGAATCAAAACATTGAGTCCACCGCCGTGGCAGCGTTCAACCAGGACGTTCGGGCATGGACCGTGAACGCCGGCTTGAACGATCAGTTCTGGGCCAGATTCGGCGCCGGCCTCAACGCCTCGGCGGGTTATGATCTGATCACGCCGGGCGCGAACATGACATATGAACAAGCGCAGGGCACGATGAATTGGCGGGTGGAGGACAAGATGAGCATGACGGTGAGCGCGGGACTGGGAGTCACGCAATTGCTGGGGGCGGAATTGATTGATCCCATTTTTGCCGGGACCATTGCCTACCGGCCTTGGGCGCAAACGTCGGTTTCGCTCAACGCCAGCCGCTCGGTGAGTCCTTCCTTTTACGTGAATGACATTGTGGTCAGCACCACCATCAGCGCAAGCTGGCAACAGCGTTTCCTGAAATACTTTAGCTTCAGCCTTAACGGCGGCTACTCCACTACGCCGTATATCGGCTTCGCCACCGTGCAGGAATTCAACTATCACCAGATCGGCGCACCCGCGCCCACCGCCACCGTGCAGGAGAACCGGGCGGATTATTCCCGTTTCATCATGGCGAGTTTGGGCAGCACTTTTCGGAAACGGGGCACGGTTTCCATTTTTTACTCATATAGCGACTATTCTTCTGGATTGGCCGCTTATAACCTGACCAGCACCCAGGTCGGATTTGAAATCGCATGGCGCTATTAAAGGAATCGTGGGGAAAGCTCGCGGTGCTCGCCGCTCTGACGGCCGTTCTGGCCCGTTGTTTCATCGTCCCGCTGTGGGATTGGATGTGGTTCTCCAAGCATAGCGAGTTTTACTCCTACATGCCCCTCATGCCTGTGATCACAGGGTATCTCATCTGGCTCCGGCGCGGCGGGTTGGGCGCGGATTTCCGCCCGAGCTGGGGAGCGGCGGCGGCGGCGGCGGCGGGGGGGGGCGCGATCCTGACATATTACTACCTTGCTCTTCATCACGGATGGATTCCGGCCCAGCAAGATTATTTGTGTATGATGATGCTGGCCTTCTTGCTGCTGCTGCTGGCCGCGGCTCTTGCCTCCCTGGGCGCCGCCACCATGTCGGCATTGACCTTCCCGCTGGCGATGTTGCTGTTCATGGTTCCTTATCCGGAGATGGTGAATGACGGGCTTGAAAACTTCTTCCAACATACTTCCGCCGCCGCCGCCCACGGCTTTTTCAGTCTGGCTGGCACCCACTGCGACCAAGCGGGGCTGATGCTGAGTTTGCCCACGGATTTCCGGCTGAAAGTGGCGCCGGAGTGTAGCGGCATCCACTCCAGCCAGGTCCTGCTTATTACCAGCCTCCTCGCGGGAAACCTCTTCTTGTCCTCGCCCTGGCGGCGCGCCATCTTGGCCTTGTTCGTCGTCCCTCTGGCCATCCTTAGAAATGGCTTCCGCATCTTCGTCGTCGGTGAACTTTGCGTTCACATCAACCACAACATGATCAATTCCTGGATACACCGCCACGGCGGGCCGGTCTTTTTCGCTCTTTCCCTCATCCCGTTCTTTTTGTTTCTGATCTGGCTGCGAAAATCTGAATTGAAACGCCAAAACACTGTCAAAACAGGAAACAACACTTAACCAAGAATCTGCATGATAGCCCTAACGCGATCGCGATCCCTCACCGCCCTCCTCGCGCTGGCCCTGGTTGCCGCCGCGGGCGGCGGTTGCACCAAGGCGGCCCGGACCAACCGCGCCATTGACCTCGGCGACCGGCTTTTTCAAGCCGGGGACTATGGCGGCGCGGAGGTGGCTTACAGCAACGCCTGCCGGATAGTCTATCCGCCCAAGCCGAAAGCTCTGCGTCAATTGGGCTTGGTCTACGTCCAGGAAGGCCGCTTGACTTCGGCCTTGCCGTACTTGCTGGAATCCGCCAAAAAAGAAACCAATGCCCAGGCCCAGATTGAATTGGCCAATATCTGGGCGCAGGCCGGCCGCGCGGTGGAAGCAAAAGCGGCCGCCCAGCTCGCCCTCAAGCTGGAACCGGGCAATGAGAAGGCCCTTCTGGCCCTGTGCGACGCGATTCGAGGCGGCCAGGATGCCGAGCAAACCCGCCACTATATCGAACAACTTCAGAAGCAAGACCTGGACCGTGGCAGTTATCATTTGGCTCTCGGCATGATTGATGGGCGCGAAACCAATCTGGTGGCCGCCGAAAGCGAGTTTAATACAGCCAAGCGGCTCAACCCCAAGTCGAGCTTGGTTTACGTCGGGTTGGCCAGATTGTCCGAAATCCACAATAACCCCAAAGGGGCGGACGAAGCCTTTAAAACAGCGGTTGAACTGGCCCCGCTTCGCTCCCCAACGCGTATCATGTATGCTGAATTCCAAGCCCAAACCGGCGCCACCAACCAGGCCAGGCAGAGCATGCTGGAACTGGTCCGCCAGGCGCCCGATTACCTGCCGCCCTTGCATTTCTTGATGAAGCTCTCCTACGCCGAAGGCAAGTTCGATGAATGCGATGCTTACATCTCCCAAATCCTGGCTCATGAACCTGCCAATTACGAGGCCATGGCGATGAAGGGCGAGGTGAGTCTGGCAAGGAAAGATGGAAAACAAGCCGTGACGGACTTTGAACGCCTGATCGCGCTGTTTTCAAAAGATACCCGCCCGCAGGCTTCATATCAATTGGCCAGGGCTTATTTGCTCAATGGAAACACGGCCAAGGCCCTCTCCAGCCTGAGCCGCTCCCTGGAACTGGACACCAACTTTATTCCCGCCAAGCTCGCCCTCTCCGAACTGAACACGCGGCAGGGCAACCCCGCTTCGGCTATTGCCATGCTCACGCCGCTGCTCAAACAGACCAATCTCCCCCCGGCGGTCATGGTTCAAGCCAGCTTGATCCTCGCCCAGTCCTACCTGATCCAAAAATCCCCCGCTCAAGCCATCGCCCTCTATCGTGGCCTGGAGACATCGTTTCCCAAGGAGCCGGAGCTGGCCTTTCGCGAAGGACTGGCCTGGCAGGACGCAAACAAACCGGTGGAAGCCCGCGCCGCCTTTGAAAAATCCTTCGCCACCAATTCCGATTACCTTCCTCCCTTCGAGGCGCTCGTTCATTTGGATGTTTCCGAATCCCGCTTTGCGCCCGCGTTGGAACGCGTCAAAAAGCAAATGGATAAGGACCCCAAAGCCCCACTACCCTGGCTCCTCCAGGCCGAAATCCACGCCGCCCAAAAAGAGAATGCCCAAGCCCAAGCCGACTTGGAAAAGGTCATTGCGCTGGACCCCAAACTGCCCCAGCCTTACGTCATGCTGGCCAGGCTTTACGAGGATCAGAACCAACAAAAGCAAGCCTTGGACAAACTTAACGCCCTGGTCAGTCTGAACACCAACAACGTCTCCGCCCTCTTGGAGATTGGGATGATCCACGAGCAGTTGAAGGAATATGACCAGGCGCGCCAAGCCTACGAAAAACTTCTCGCCGTGGATCCGCAATCCAGCGCCACCCTGAACAATCTGGCCTGCCTCTATTCCGAGCACCTGGACAACCTCGACAAGGCTTACCAATTGGCCGAAAAGGCCAGGCAGCTTTCACCCCAGGATCCTTACGCCGCCGACACCCTGGGGTGGATTCTTTGCAAAAGGCACGACTATCCGCGCGCGCTGGCACTGTTGCAGGAAAGCGCCGACAAGCAATCCAACAATGGCGAGGTTCATTACCATTTGGGCATGGCCCATTACATGCTTGGGGAGGAAGAATCCGCCCTGCTCAACTTGAAATTAGCTCTTTCCAAAAAGGATTTTGATGCCACCAACGATGTCCTGCGCCGCCTGAAAATCCTCGACCTCGACCCCAAGACAGCCTCCGCCGCCGACCGGGCCGACTTGGAAAAGCAAATCGAGAAGGATTCCGCCGACACCATCGCCCTGGTGCGCCTGGCTGCCATTCAAGAGCGCGATGGCGAATTTGACAAGGCCGCCGCCACCTATGCCAATGTGATTAAGCTAAGCCCCGGCAATGCGCGGGCCATCATCCGGCTGGCGGTCCTGGATTCCACCAAACTCAACCAGGCCCAAAAGGGTTTGGACTTGGCCAAAAGCGCCCACACCCTCCTCCCGGATGATCCTTACATCACCGAGACCTTGGGCCGGATGGTCTTTCAGGCCCGCGACTATCCTTACGCCCTGAGCCTGCTGCAAACCGCCGCCCGCCTAATGCCGGCGCAGCCGGACCTGCTGCACAACCTGGCCTGGGCTTACTTCAGCGTCGGCAATGTGGCCGACGCGCGGGCCTCCATGCAAAGCGCGGTGCAATCCGGCGCCCCCTTCGACAAGCTCAACGACGCCAAACAATTCCTTGATATGATGGCGGTTTGCGGCGACCCGGCCCAAGCCCAGGCCGCAACCCGCGTCCAGCCGGTCTTGCGGGCGGACACTAACTACGCTCCAGCCTTGATGGCTTGGGGCCTGATTCAGGAGCAGCAAGGCCACGGCAAGGAAGCAGAACAATCCTACGAGAAAGTCTTGGCCGCCTACCCGCTCTTTGTCCCGGCCGTCCGCCAGTTGTCCATCCTCTACGCCCGCGATGGCAACAACGACACCCAGGCTTATGACTATGCCGTCAAAGCAGCCCGGGCGTTTCCAGACGATGCGGACCTGGCCAAGGCCATGGGCCTGGTGGAGTACCGCAGCAAGAAATACGCCCAATCCCTCCAATCCTTGAATCGCAGCGCCCTGAAAAGAAAGGACGACGCCGAGCTGCTTTGGTATCAGGGCATGGATTACTACCAACTCAAGCAGAACGCCCAGGCGAAAACGGCGCTGGACCGGGCCGTGGCGTTGAAGCTTCCTGCCAACCTCGACGCTGAGGCCCGGCGCGTTCTCGGGCTGCTGAAGTAGTAATTCTTGACCGCAAACCGTTCATCATCTAAACCCATCAAACAATCAATGAGCGCCCCAGCGGCGCCGTCAGGAGAAAAAATGTCAAACTACTTAATTGCGAGAATTCGATCGAAGCACGGCCTCCGCCGCGGGGCCTTGCCCTTTTATCCGGCCAGCCTGGCCGCCGCCGCCCTGGGGCTGGTCCTCGGCATCCTCGCGTCCGGATGCGCCACCACGGTGCTGCCGCCCATCCTCCCTCCGGCCGACAACACGAATGCCCCCGACTTGTCATTGCACTCGGGAGATGTCTTGCAGATCAAGTTCCCCGGCGCGGCGGAAATGGACGCCGTGCAAACCATCCGGGCCGACGGAAAAATCACCATTCTCAACGCGGGCGAGGTCAAAGTCTCCGGCCTGACCCCGGATAGCGCGGGGCAGGCCATCCTGGCGGCTGCCGGCGACCAGATTAAAATCAAGCAAGTCAGCGTGACCGTCCAAAGCTCCGCCTTTATCGTTTATGTCACCGGCGCCGTCAGCCGGCCCGGCAAGCTCGTCTCCGACCGGCCCTTGACGGTCTTCCAGGCGGTGATCGAGGCCGGCATTGATTCCGCCAGATCGAATTTGAAAAACGTCAAGGTCATACGCACAGACGCCAGCGGGCACAACACCTACAAAGTGCTGGACCTCCAGCGTAAAATTAAGGGAGAATGGGTGTCCGAACCGTTCACGCTCAAGCCCTACGACACCATCGTCGTGCCGGAGAAATTCACCTGGTTCTGACCCTGTTCCAGAATGCCAACAGCCCTGAAAACGTCGGAAATGATTACAGAAATCCGTGAACCCTCATATCCCATTCAATATAAATCACTTACAGATGATTGTGGGTTCAAAACCGGGGTTTTCTGTCGGAATTCATTACGGTTCTCGGCCTCTTGCCGTCCGCCAGCCAAACTGAAATGCAAAATCTGTTGTTTCATAATAGCATGATTATCAATGACTTGCGTACGGAATGGCTGTTGAATGGATGGATGTTGTGAAACTTGGCACGCGGGTTGCGTTAGTTTTCATCTGTTCAGAGTGAACAATTGAGCAACAAATTGAACAATTCAGTGAAAACCAACAAAATTATGAAAAAATACTTAGGAATCATCGCCGCGATTGCGGCAATCGGTCTCTGCCTAAACGCCCAGGCTAATAATATAACTGTTAATTTAAGCTATGGCGGTGGTGGCACCTTGCAGGTTGTCTCATTGACTCCGACGCAGTCCGGCAGTCAATGGACCTACACCTACCAGTTGACCGCCTCCGGCGCTGCCCTTTTTGATGCATTCGACGTGAACTTCGCTTTTTCGAGTGTTAGTCAGGTCATTGGCACTCCTAGTGGTGGCAACACTGCACCTGTGATAACCCCGGGTAGCCCGGGTGATGTCCGTTGGAACTGGAGTTCAGAACAGAGTTCAGCAAGTGGTATGGAAGCTGTGTCGTTTGTGAGTACTATTCCGCCCGGATATGGAAGCGTCATCGCCCTTGATGGCGGAGGGTATCCCGTAGTCAACGGCGTTAACGCTCCAAACGTTCCAGACGGCGGCCTGACTGTGGCCCTTCTGGGCGGCGCGTTGGTTGGCCTGCAGATGTTGCGTCGCAAGCTGACGGCCTAAGCTCATAAAATCTAACAACGGTTTTCACGAAGGCAGGACTTAATTGCCCTGCCTTTTTTATTTTCCCTCCCAATTTGCCTTCCTGCGGGAGTGTGCCAGTGACGATGGGGGAAAGGTAGGGCGGGCAGTCCCCTGCCCGCCGTCGGGCATTGGCAAAACAATCAACCTTCGCACCACCGCCGTGCGGCGGGCAGGGGACTGCCCGCCCTACCCTTCCAAGGCTGACGCATTACTTTCCTCGCCGCTTTTCCGTTGCTCGCCCTGCATTCCGGGCTTACTATCGCCTGAACAAGAAAACTGTTTGGAGCCGATGTCTTGGCCGGCTTCGGTCAACTGATGAATGCTGCCATACTCGCCTTCGCCGCCGCCTTTTTCGGGGCCGTGATCGCCTTGATTGCCGCTTTCCGCGAGCGGCGCTCTGCTGCCGTCTGGTTTTTTGTTGCCGGCATGGCTGTGCTGTCCTGTGAAAGCGTCTTTTCCGGGCTGGTGGCCAAGGCCGTTTCCCCGGAGGAGGCGGGGCGCTGGGAGAATTGGGCTTTGCTCTCCATGTCGCTGCTGCCGGGAACGTGGCTTTTCTTCAGTCTCAGTTACGCCCGGGGAAACCATCGGGAGTTTCTGGACAAATGGCGGGAGGCCTTGGGGGCGGCGTTCATCCTCCCCCTGGCCCTGGCAATCTGCTACCATGGCCGCCTTGTGGCTTGGGAGTTTTTGGTTCCCGCGACAAATCAATGGCTGTTCCCTTTGACCCTCGCCGGCTGGGTCTTGTACATGATCTCCTTGTTGGGCGCGGTCGTGGTTCTGATGCAACTGGAAAGGACATTCTGGGCGTCGGTTGGGACGATGCGGTGGCGGATCAAATTCATGATGCTTGGCCTGGGCTTGTTGTTTGCGGTGCGGGCTTATACCGCGAGCCAGGCGATTATCCTTCCCACCCAACTTCTGGTCAACGGCCAGATGGCTCCAGTGACGGGACCGAAAAGCTCTGGCGCGACCGTCAATTCCGCCGCGTTGCTGCTGGGCTGCCTTTTGATGCTCCGTTCGCTGTTCCGCAGGCCGTCCGAGGTGGCTGTTTATCCTTCCCATAAAGACCTTCACAAATCCGTCACCGCCTTGGTCGCCGGCCTTTATTTGCTCATTGTGGGTGTGCTGGCCAAGGTGGTGCAGCGCCTGGGGTTGACCAACTCCTTCCCGCTCAGGTCCTTTTTGATCCTGCTGGCCTTGGTGGGGGTGACCGTGCTGCTGCTCTCCGACCGGGTGCGGTTGCACGTCCGGCGGCTGGCCAGCCGATACCTGCAACGGCCGCTTTATGATTACCGCACCGTCTGGCGCCGTTTTACCGAGGGCATGGCCAGCCGGGTGGGGCAAAGAGAATTGTGCCAAGCCTCCGTGAAGCTGGCGGCGGACCTCTTCCAAGCCCTTTCCGTGAGCATCTGGATGATGGATGAAAAGGGGGAAAATCTCGAATTGGCCGCTTCAACGTCGCTCTCCGCGCCGATGGCGGAAAAATTGCGGCCGAGCCGCGAGGAGGCCGCCGAATTGATCCAGGCCATGCGCCATCGTCCGGAACCGGTTGACGTGGAGTACTCCGATGAGAATTGGGCGCTGACCTTGCGGCGCTGCCATCCGTCGGAGTTTGAAGAAGGCGGCGGCCGGGTCTGCGTTCCGATGCTCGCGGCGGGCGAACTTCTGGGTCTGTTGATCTTGGGCGACCGGGTGGGCGGGATGCTCTTTTCGCTCCAGGATTACGACCTTCTCAAATGCGTGGGCGACCAGATAGCGGCCAGCCTGCTCAATTCCAGACTCTCGCAGAAGCTGCTGCAGGCCAAGGAACTGGAGGCCTTTCAGACCATGTCCGCTTTTTTCGTGCATGACTTGAAGAACACCGCCTCCACCCTCAATTTGATGCTGCGAAATCTCCCCCTCCACTTTGATAATCCGGCCTTCCGCGAGGATGCCTTGCGGGGCATCGCCAAATCCGGCCAGCATATTAATAATTTGATCGGGCGGCTGAGTGTTCTGCGCCACGACCTGCAGATTCATCCGGAGGTTTCCGACCTCAATGATTTGGTTTCCAAAATCCTGGCCGGCTGGAACGGCTCCGCCGCCATTCCCTTGGCGGCCAGTCTCGGCCCTATCCCGAAGTTTTCATTTGACTCGGATCAAATTCACAAGGTGGTGACCAACCTTGTCCTCAACGCCGCCGAAGCCGTCGGACCCAACGGCCAAATCCGGGTCGAAACCAGCCAGGCCGGGGGCTGGGTGGTGCTGACGGTGGCGGACAACGGTTGCGGCATGGCCCCGGAGTTTCTCCGCGCTTCCTTGTTCCGGCCCTTTCAAACCACCAAGAAAGAAGGCTTTGGCATTGGCATGTTTCAGAGTAAGATGATTGTCGAGGCGCACGGCGGCAGGGTTGAGGTGGAGAGCCAACTGAACAAAGGCACGACTTTCCGGGTGCTTTTGCCGGTAAATCAGAACAACGGATGAACCCGAAATTACTCATCGTTGAGGACGACGAAGAAATACGCACCCAGATGAAATGGGCGCTGGCCAACGACTATGACCTTGTCCTGGCCGGGGACCGGCCTGGCGCGGTGGAAGCCTTTGCGGCCGCCCGCCCCCTGGTCGTCCTGCTGGACTTGGGCCTGCCCCCGCTTCCTGCCGGCCCCGAGGAGGGCCTGGCCGCGCTGGCGGAGTTGACCGCCTTGGAGAGCCTGACCAAAGTCATCGTCGTCACCGGGCAGGGCGAGAAGGGGATCGGTCTCCGCGCCGTCGGAGGCGGCGCCTACGATTTCATGGCCAAGCCGGTGGAAATGGAAGAATTAAAAATCCTGCTCAAACGCGTTTTCCATGTGGCGCAACTGGAAAGAGAAATCCGCCAGATGCAGCAGGAAGCGCGCCCGGACGTCTTCGAAGGCATGCTGGGCACCAGCCCCGCCATGCGCAGCATGTTTGATACCATCCGCAAGGTGGCCACCACGGACGCTCCCGTCCTTTTATTGGGCGAGAGCGGCACCGGCAAGGAAATGGCGGCACAAGCCATCCACCAGTGCAGCCTCCGTAAGAAGGGGCCGTTTGTCGCCATCAACTGCAGCGCCATCCCGGAAACGCTTTTGGAAAGCGAACTGTTCGGGCACGAAAAAGGCTCCTTCACCGGCGCTCATGTCCAACGGAAAGGACGGTTTGAAGCGGCCGTCGGCGGCACCCTCTTCCTGGATGAAATCGGCGAAATGCCCCTCCCTCTCCAGGTCAAACTTCTCCGCTTCCTCCAGGAACAGTGCATCGAGCGCGTCGGCGGCCGCCAGCCCATCCCCATTGACGCCCGCATCATCACCGCCACCAACGCCAATCTCAAAAAAGGCATGCAGGACGGTACTTTCCGCGAAGATCTGTTCTATCGTCTCGCCGTCGTCAAGATTTCCCTGCCCCCGTTGCGGGAACGGGATGACGACATCCGGTTGCTGGCCCGATACTTCCTCCACCGCTTTGCTGAACAGGCCGGCAAAGCCGGTTTGGGGTTTGACCAGGAAGCCATGCGCGCCTTGAGCCGCAACTCCTGGCCCGGCAATGTCCGCCAGTTGGAGAATTGCATCCACCGCGCCGTCATCATGGCCGAAGGAAAACGCGTGACCGTGCGCGACCTCGAATTGCCGGCTTCCACCCCAGGCCCCAGCGGCGCCACCCTCAAGGAGGCCCGGGAGAATCTGGAAAGAGAGATGATTCAAAATGCCCTGCGCAAGCACGACGGAAAAATTGCCGCGGCCGCCCAGGAACTGGGCATCGGACGCCCCTCTCTTTACGACCTCATGGAGAAGCTGGCCATCACCCGGCAGTGATCAGGGGCCTTGCCGCCTCCCGCCGCCCCACCCCTCTTCCGCATCCATCCCCCGGCAGCCCTTGTCGAGACGCTTGTCCAAGACAATTGCGCTTGCCGGGTAACACCTTGGTCTTGGCTGGTAGGGCGCGCACACCGTGCGCGCCGCGGCGGGCAGGGGACTGCCCGCCCTACCTTTCCCCGGCATGGCCGACGCGTTGCGCTTACCGGTGTTTGTGGCAGGGCCGCGAAGAATGCGCCCAAGAACCGCGATGGAACGACTCAAATCCCGTCGCAATTGTGCCGATTATGTAAGCAAAGCCGACAGCCGGCCAATTGATGTCAAAAACCATGCGCTTCTGCCTGATATTCTGAGACTTACATTAAGTACAAACTCTAATTCTGCGATTTTTTCCGTCGGAATTCATTACACTTGCCTCAAAACCATGTGAAAACCCGATTTTCCAATCTGAATGTAAGATGCTGCAAATAAACAACTTGTGATGCTTCTGGAAACAATTTGTCGCACACCTGATGTTGGCACGTGTCTAGCTATGATACACGGCAGCACAGTTTTGAGACGCGAGCTTATTGAGCGGCTGGTGGTAAAACTTGAAAGTTATGATGAAAAGAATCGCAAATGTTATCGTGGCGGTGGCACTGGTTGGTCTGCTTTCGCAGAGTGCCTTTGCTTTCAATGGAGGACCTGCCCCTGACGCCTGTTCAACTGTGGCGCTGCTTTCCCTGGCAATTGGCGGGTTGGCGGCACTCAAACGCTTCATGCGCTGAGATTTCGCGTCGGCTTGAGGTTTAGTGTATTCGGTGGGACACAATCCTGCCTCCTATGGGGGCAGAAGGGCAGGTAGTCTCGTGTTCTGTGGGAAGTTTTTGAGCGGCTCCCCTCGTTGGTTTCCTATTCACAAGTTTTATGAAAATGAACTCGTCTCAATATTCACCTGGAAGAATTCTGTCTATCTTAAGCGCAACACTGTGTCTTTCGTTGGGCCATGCCGCCCTGGCGCAGTATTGCCTCTCCATAACGTCCCCCAACAACACTGCCTCGATCTCCTTCTCCTCGCCGTGGTGGGGCAATTGGAACGCCGGCCCAGCCTATTTTTCCGACAACCTGACTAGCGATACGGCTGGAATTCCTGCCGGCACCTACCTAGGCTGGTGCGCTGATGTAATTGACGATCTCAACGTCGGCACGACGCCGATCTCCTTTCCGTACACCACCTTGTATTCGACGTCGGCGTGCGATACCGGTCTCGACACGGCACTCGGCAACATCGCCGCCAATTATCAAACAAGCCTCCAGACCGTCACGCCGACGACTTGGAACCAGATAAACTGGCTTTTGAACTACAAGAACAATCCCAACAATACCATCCAATACTGGTACGACATTCAACTTGCGATTTGGACCCTGCTGGGACAGTACAATTCGCTTCCCTCCCTTGCTTTCGCCGGACTTCCTTATTATGCCCCCTACAATCTAATCGAGGTGGGTAACCTCGTCAGTGCTGCTACGACAGGCGGGAAGACTTGGCAGCCCACATGCGGAGGCGTTATCGCCGTGGTGGTTTCCATCAATAACAACAATCCAAACGATTCTGTTGTCAATCCATACTCCGCAACCGCCCCGGAGCAGTTGACCATTTTTGAATATCCCGTCTCTTGGGCCAGCGTGTCCGGCAATGTCGTTCGCGATTGCAATGGCCATACCCCGGTTCCAGGCACCGATACCCCGCTCACAGGCTGGACGGTGTCACTCCTCTCCTCTGCTCAGAAGCCGCTTGCCTCGACACAGACCGATAAGAACGGCTATTACAGCTTTCCCAACATCGTCCCCGGATCCTATATCGTGCAGGTCACCCCGCCCCCGCTGCCCGCCAATTACATAGAAACTTATCCCACCGCCGGCGGCAGCAGCAGCGCCGGGCCGTTGACCCTGAACGCCTGCCAGCCCCTGGTGCAGAACTTCGGTTATGCGGATGATACGCTGTCCGTAACCTGCCCGCCCAACACGACGATCCCCATCAATTACTGCCCGGTTTTCTGCACCTTTACCTGCTCTGATTGGTGCAGCCCTTGCAACGACCGTAATGGCAACCCCACTTGGTGGATCAATTGGGACCAACAGAACCATTCCTATGGCAACTACAACTGCATGAACACCTGGTCGGACTGGTATACCTACTGGACCGGGAACAACCCCGGCGGCAATTTGTGGAACTTCTGCCAGAACCAACAGTCCGGCAACAATTCCCAAAATAATTGGTGGGGCGGTTCCTGCAACCCAAACTCGGCCCCCAGTTGGTGCGCTTCCTATAATTATGGCAATCCCAACAACACTTGGTGGTTGCCCTGCAATGGCAATAATCCCGGCAACGTTCTGAACAACTGCTTCTCCACCATCTACAGTTGTGGCTACGTCCAGGTCGGTTCGCCCAGCGGGAATTGCGTCAAGCTCACCTCGTGCAACGCCGTCCGCCAGTGCCTGGGTTTCTCCGGAAACGCCGGTTGTCTGAACAGCAGCGCCATTAATCCTTCTTCTTGCAGCGCCGGCTCGTTCTGCGCCCAGGTTCTCGCTCTGCAATTGAACTGCGACTTTGGTGACGCCGGGGCCAGCACAGGCCTTGGCGGGGCTTGTGGCGATCTTGTTTACAATGATTCCACCTCTCCTTGCAACGGTCAAAAAGTGCGCGACATTCTCAAGACGGCCAATTGCGTCCTGGGCGGCGGCAGCGCCCCGTCCGGCTGCACCGCCAGTTACCTTTGCGGTCTGTGCGGCAACCTCAACCAATGCTTTGAAGGCTGCCAGGTCACCAGTTGGTGCAAAAGCCATCTGGTCCCCGTTTATATTCCGCCGACCTGTGTCAGTGGCAAGGCTACGGCTACGGCCGGCGCTTGCCTCTCCACCCCGGTGCTGACCTACTGCGATACCGTCGCCTCCGGAGCCTGCCCGGGCGACTTTGTCATCACCCGCACCTGGACAGCCACTTCCGGCGGCACAAGCGCTTCCTGCAATCAAACGATCACCATCACCCCTTCCCCTGGCCCCTCCATCTCCGGCACTGTAGTCAATGCTGGCTCTCAAGGCGGTTGGAACAACTGGAACAACTTCTCCGGCGACCCCGGCTTGCAAGGTGTAACCGTCACCCTCACAGATTCCAAAGGCGTCGGCGTCGGCAAGCCGACAACGACCGACGCCAATGGCAACTTCACCTTCCCCAATCCACTTCCCCCCGGAAGCACAAGCTCCGCAACCTACATCGTGGTGGTGACGCCGCCTAAAGGTGATGTCCAGGCCTACCCAACCACTGGCACCGCCAACCAGATTTCGGTGACCATCACCGGAGGCTGCAATTCTGTCTGCAATCTGCTCTTCGCCTATTACACGAGCAGCAACAATTCCTGGTAAGCGCTCTGCTGTAGCGGCGGTCTATGACCGCCGCTATACAGGCCATGTCAGACGCTGCATGAGACTATTTATTCGTTTCGCCTTGCTTCTGGCCGGGAGTGCGGCGCTCCCGGCCTCCTTGTCCGCCCAAACCCCCGGCAACATGCCTGCGGCCCCTCCCGCGCCCGCCGCCGTCTCCACCAACGGTTCGGGACCCAGAATTCAATTCAACACCGAAAACTACAATGCCGGCACCAACCCCGTCGGGGACACCATCCGGTACACCTTCGCGGTCACCAATACTGGGGATGAAATGCTGGTTCTCAGCAATGTGATACCCAGTTGCGGTTGCACCACCGTCGGCGGCGCCGCCTCCGGCTCCGCTACCAAGTGGACCCGCGAAATTGCCCCGGGCCACTCCGGCATCATCCCGATTCAGGTCGCCACCGGCAATCTCCGGGGACAGATTAACAAGACCGTCGCTGTGGCTTCCAATGACCGGACGCGCCCGAATACCACGCTTCAAATCAGCGGTTTTGTCTGGCTGCCTATCGAAATTTCTCCCCAGCCCACGGCCTATTTCAACCTCATGCCCGACTCGACGAACCTGAACACGCAGGTGCTCAAAATAATCAACCGGATGGAGACGCCGCTCACCCTTTCCGACCCGCAATGCACCACCAACGCCTTCTCCGCCGTCCTCAAAACCAATGTTCCGGGCCAGGAATTTGAATTGACCGTCACGGCGGCGCCCCAGGCCCATCTGCCCGCCTCTCTCAGCACGACCATTATCCAGGGGCAGATTTCCCTGAAATCCTCGGCGACCAACAAGAATCCCCTGACCATCCCTGTCTTTGCGAGCATCTCCCCCGAGATCTCCATTTTTTCGCCCGGCATCCAATTGCCCGCCGGTCCGCTTGCCCAGCCGCGCACAAGCCATATCACCATCCGCGACAACATCGCCGATTTGGCGTTGTCCGATCCCGTTGTCAACATCCCGGGTGCGGACGTGTCCATCACCATGATTCAGACCAACCGTATTTACGTCCTTTCCGTGGTATTGCCCCAGGGATTTGAGGCGCGGTCCGGCCAGAACGCCGTTCTCACTGTCAAGACGGATAATCCGCGTTTCCCCACCCTCAACATCCCGGTCACGTTCCTGCCGGGCGCGGCGCAAACGGCGCAGCCTGTGGCCACAGCTCCGCCCGCGCGCATCCTCCTGGCTCCTGCCGCCCAGGCCGGCCTTGCGGCTTCGGCGAATGCCCCCAACGCCCCGGCGTCAACGCCCGGCCCGGCCCTGCGCGCCAACGCCTCTCAGCCCTGAACCGGCGGGGTGCATCTCAGCTTCGTCGAGAGGCAGTCCTAATTTCCAATAACCAATTTTCGATGACCAATTTTCAATCCTGAGAACCTTGAGGTGTGACTCGGTGCCCACGGCTGGCTCATGAAGGGGAATCTCCGGCGTGTTCTCCCTCTCCTCCACACACTTGTGGAGGAGAGGGTCGGGGAGAGGAGGTTTTCGCCAACTCATCCGGTCCTTCATGAGCCAGCCGTGCTCGGTGCCGGAAATTGAGAATTTGCCATTGAGTATTTGTCATTTGTAATTCAGGGTCTGCCGTCAAAATCTCATCACCCGGGAGCGGCCGCCGGGAGCCGGTTGCCCTTCCGCCATCAAGGTTTCATAAAATCTTCCAGCGCCGTGCGCATTTTTTTCAGGTCCGGCAGGTTGACATACATCATGTGCCCGGCGTCAAATTCGGCGGAGATGATGTTGGTGCGGTAGGCCGGGTCCAGCGGCATGTGGGCGAGGCTGAAGCGCATCGTCTCGATCGGGCAGACCAAATCGCGCCGGCCGCCGAAAACGAGCACGCGCATATAGGGGTTTTGGTTCATGACGGAGGCGAGCTGGCCCGTCACGCTGGGGTAACTGTTGCGCGCGGCGTAATTCCACGGCTGCACCCCGACCAGGATTTCATAAGGCAAGTCGTCCTCGAATTTCAATTCCGCGCGGACGTAACTGTTGATCGCCGCCGAAAACGGCCCGTAAGTGGCCGCGTAGGACGGATCAAAATCCGGGGCGGGCGACGCCGGATCATCGTCCCGGCCGGTGATGCGGGCGTCGTAAGCCCCCAGGATAAGCCCCTGATCGCGCAGCAACTGGCGGCGAAAGACACCGCTGTCAATCCGCAGATTGTGGTCGCGGACGATCTGGGGCGAAAGGCCGGTGAGGCGCGCCAGTTCGGCGACGATGCTTTCCCGCTCGCCGGCGGGCAGCGACGCGCCTTGCTGCAAAGCGGAGGCATATTGGGTCCGGACAAATTCCTGCGCTTCGGCGAGGGCCTTGGGCAAGTCGGCCTGGAGATCCGGCGGCAATTTCTGGTGGAAATGCGCCGTGGCGGTGAAGTTGGGCAGGAAAAGCAGATACGGCAGATCGTTGCCCGGGCCGCCCGAAAGGGTTTCGAAGTCCAAAACGCCGGAGACGAAAACCAGCCCGTTGAGATACATCCCGAAGCGCGAGCGCAAATACTCCGCCAGCCCCGCCGCGCGGAAGACACCGTAGCTTTCGCCGCAAAGATATTTGGGCGAGAGCCAGCGCTCGTGCCGCGTCGCCCACAGCCGGATGAATTCACCGATGGATTCAAGGTCGGCGGTCTGTCCGAAGAAGGCCTCGGGTTTTTCGTCCGGCACCGCCCGGCTGAAACCGGTGGCCACCGGATCCACGAAAACCAAATCGCTGAAGTCCAAAACGGAATACTCGTTGTCCATCAGGCCGAAAGGCGGCCGGGGCAGGGTGCCGTCCTCGTTCATCTTGACGCGGCGCGGGCCGAGGGCGCCGAGGTGCAGCCAGACCGACGAGGAGCCTGGCCCGCCGTTGAAACAGAGCATGACGGGCCGGGCGGCCGCGTTGGTTTCGCCCAGCCGGGTGTAAGCCACGTAAAAGACGGACGCGCGAGAGACGCCGTCGGATTTGAGCAGCGGCAACATGCCGGTTTCCGCCGTGTAATTGACGCTTTGGCCGGCGATGGTGACGGTGTTGGTGGTCAAGACCGGTTTGTGGGCGGCGTCGGGAATCGTCCCGGCGGGGGATTTGGCGCCGGGCGGAGTGTTCGTCCCGGCGGACGGGGAATTGGTTCCGGGCGCAGCCGCCGCATGGAAGCCGAGGGCCGTTGCCGTCAGCAAAATCAAACAGTATTTCATCATTTTGGTGTCCTTCTTTACAGATGCGTGATTTTAAAGGCGAGGTCAGTCTGGGTCGTAGCCGGGATTTCCGACGTGACCGAGCCGCCGGCCGCGGTAACCGTTGTTGTGGAGATATTCGTGCCTGCCGCGCAATCGAACCACACCATCCGGTAACTGCCGTTGGCCAAACCGGTCACATTGAGAGTCTTGCCGGAAATGGGGGTTGGCGGCGCGACCGGCGGCGCCGGCGCCCCGCGCCGGCCACTCGGTGCGCCGGGGTCGCCGGTAATCCAGCCGAAGGTGATCTGGTCGCTCGTAATGCCCCAGGCGCTGACCTCCGGGACAGACACTTGCGCAAAAGCAGGATTGGTGAGCTTGCCAAATTCGATGTCCGCGATGAACTGGTTGAAGGCGGGATATTGCGCGGCAGCGCTCTGGTTCCAACCTTGATTGAATTGCCAGAGCAAGGGAGTGACGGAAAGACCGGCGGCGAGACTGCTCCAAAGCCTCTGGTGAGCCTGCGGGGCAGTCGGATCCAGGGAGCTTTCGCCAATGATGCACGGTTTGGTGTAACCGTTCCAGAGGCGGCGAACGACCCCGACCACAGTGGCCGGGGCGGAGGATCCGTAGTGCTCGGTATTCGACAGGTCGTTGACTTTGTCTCCGTCATCCCAGAAACCGCCGAGGGAAGCGTTGGTGGGATGTTTGAAAGGATCGTTGGTCTGGAAGAAAGAGGCGATTTTCGCGATCCAAAGGGCGCCGGCGGGCCGGTCGTACTTATAACTGGTGGTGCCTTCAATTTCGTCTATCACCTGCCAGCCTTCCAGCCCCACGCTGTAGCCCCAGCGCGCGATGATATAACGGTACATCTTCGCCTCCAAGTCCCACACTTTTGCGTCGCTGTAGAAGTTGGTGGACGAGACGATCTTGTTGAAGGGATTCTGCGTCCATTTGGACGGCCAGGTGCCCATGTCGCCGTGGTTGTCGCACAGGTAATCATGAGGCCAGATGACGAGAATCATCCCAAGGCCGCGCTCCGCCGACCAGTTGATGAGGTTGTCGAGCCGCGAGCATTTGGCCTGGTCGTACTTGTCAACTCCCGACGACATGGACGCGATCAGGTTGTCCCCGCCGGCGCTGTCGTAAGTGCCGTTCCAATACACATAAGTGTTGAATCCCAAGTTCTGCATCTGCGTGAGGGTGTTGGTGGATACGCTCCAGGCATGGCAGACGCCGACTCCATAGAACGAAGCCCCGTCGTCGCAGCACAGATACCTCTTATTCGGAGCGACCCTGACCCAACCGTGTAATTTGGAGGCCGTACAGGCGAACGCGCCTTCCGCGCTCTTTGTCGTCCCGGTGGAGTCCTTGGCGCTGACGACATATTTCCAATGGCCCGTCTCATTGGCCGCGAAGCGGATTCTCCAGGCGAAATTGGTTAACGTCACCGCTCCCCGCCCTCCTCGGCCACCGGGCGCGGCAGGATTTGCCACTTGATCCGCGCCATAGAACCCGTTGACTTTCCAGACCTTGCCCGCGGGCGAGGTAAATTCCGCCGACAAGTCAATTTGATCCGGATCGTACGGATTCTCATAGGCTGCCGTCAGCGCCACGGTGAGTTCGAGCTTTTCATATTTGCCCACCGGCTGCGGGTTTTTGACGACCGACGAGATGCTGGGCGCGGCCTGCAAAGAAACGGCGGCAAGCGCCGCGCACCAGAGGCCGGAATTCATGAAACGTGAAAAATGCCATTGAGTCTGTTGCATATTTGGTTTCCTTCTCCTTCAAAAATGACCGGTGCATGGCCGGATCTGGTTGGCTGATGTCACAGTGATAATGCAGGCAGGATGTTGCCAGACGCGCCGGGGGACGTCAAGCGGCCAGCCTGGCCGAGTCTTGGACAGGGTGCATTTCACGTTTTTGGGCAGCCTTTTCTTAATCCTAATCCTAATCTTGCTCGTAATCCTGTGGCGGATAAGGGGCAGGATTAAGATTAAGATTACGAGGGGAACCCAGGAAAGTGAAAGGCACCCTCTTGGACAACCAGGCCAATTCATGAAGTGGCGGTCGCGAATGACTTTCCCTCCGCCATCTGCATGGCTCGCCGGCAGAGGCCGAAAGCCTGGATGGGGATGGCTGTTCATGGTCCAGGGAAATAAAGTGGCTTAATTTGGCTTAATGTTGTTTGATTTAGTTTGATTAGGCTTGATCGGGCTTGACCCGGAAAACTCAGTTTGGCTTGCAAATGGTTCATGGAGAAGCATTTAAATTGATTTGCCGCAAAAAGGCGCACAGAATGGTGAATTGAGAACAGTGAATAGTGAATTGCCTGTTTTCCTGGCTCGCAACCTGGGTTGAATCTAAAAGCGGCGATGGAATCCGTGCGAACCAGCCATTTTTGGGCATGCCGGCCCCCCCATTTTTTTGGCTTCATTCACCTTCATTAGCCTTCATTAGCCTTCATTGGAACCTTCATTGACCTTGCTTCGGGATGGACGACAGCGGGCGGTTGGTGATGGGGAAAAGCGGAAATTGGGAAAGCGGAACATCGGCAAACCCATCTGCGTCCCGCCGCCGTCTGAACAATCCATAATCCGCACCCACAATCCGACACAAAGGCGCCAAGCCAAGAAAACGCCTTCGCGCCTCTTGCCCCGAAAGCTTTCGGGGTTGACAGCCTTTGCGTGACACATCCGCAACCCGCAATTGCCCCATGAACTTCTCACGCCAAGACGCCAAGACGCAAAGCATTTCAGTTTTCAGCGTTTTAGCTTTCAGCTTTTGCCTCCTTCGTCCCGCCGCTGTCCGATGCCACATTGGCCTTTCCCATTCTCACTATCGAATAATAAGCTTTTATGCAGAAAATGTCAACGGAAAAACGCGGATTTTAACGGATTTTTGCAATGCCTTGGTCGTTAGACACTTGCATAGCCGGCTCACGCCATAGTGAAAAGGAAGGCAGTGTCCTAATTTGCAGTGTCGAGCCTGTGGCTCGAAATCGGCGCGTAGCGCCGACGCTACAACAAATTAGGACACTGCCAAAAGGAAAGACGCTTTGACTCTGTGCCTCTTGTGGCATAGATTGCACGCATGAGAAGACACAATATCACCCTCTCGGAGCCTGTGAGCGAAATGGTCCAGGCCCAGGTCAAGCACGGCCGTTACAAAGACTTCTCCGCCGCCCTCCAGGATGCGGCCTGGAACTTCTTCTTTGGGCCGCCGAGTCCCTTTGAAGAGTACGGGGTCACCAACGCAGAGGTGGAAAGGGCCGCCGAGCGGGACCTGGCAGCCATCCGAAAAGACCGCAAGGCCGGGAGGCTCAAACCCTGGAAGCCCGGGCTATGATTTATTACCAACCGGGATTTGAGCGGCGTTACAAAAAGCTTTTACCCCGGCAGCGCTCGCGCGTGGATGACGCGGTGGCCCTATTTGAGCAGGCGGTCGGGCGGCCACGCCAGCATCGGGGCGTCGGCCTCCGTCCGATTGGACGCTACCTGGAGTTCCGGGCTGGCTTGGACTTGCGGATTCTGGCTTTGCCCGAGAGCGGCGATTTGTTCCTGATGTGTGTCGGCAACCACGATACACTCCGGGCTTATATCAGAAACAATCCGTAAACCGATCAGAAGCAGAAATAGACGTAGATGGCCAGGGCGACCGCGACCAGGCCGGCCAATGCGGCGAGGGACCAGAGGAGGTTGCGCTGGCGCGAGGCCATGGCCAGGGTGGCGATGATGACCGCGGCCTGCGCCCCGAGCATGCCGAAGAAGAACCGCTGGCTGCGGGCGTGGTGGTGGTCGGCAGACACGTTGCTCTGGCGCACCTGCAATTCATAAAGGTAGCCGACGATCTGGTTCAGACTGGCCTCGGCTTCGTAGCGCGCGGCGGTGAAGCGCAGGCGGGCGGCGGCAAAGGCCTGCCGCTCCGGCCCCAAGCCGGCGGCGCGGGCGGTCAAATCACTGAGGCGGTCCACCAGGGCGTTAATAGGTTTGACAGCCGCGTCGAATTTGCGCCCTGCGTCCGCCGCGGCGGCCAGGGCGTCGTCTATGGCTTCCGGTTTGACCTTCCTGGCGAGCGCCGCAATCTCGGTTTCCGGGCGGGCGGCTTCGATGGCGTCCAGGGCGGCCTTGAGGTCGGCGTTGAGGGCAACGGCGGGCGGCGGGACGGGCAGTTGGCCCTCCTGCAAGGCGCGCAGCGCCTGGCGCCCGGCCGCCGAGTCCAGCATATCGGACAAGGCGGACCCGGCCTCCGGCGAAAGCCCGGGGTTTTGCGCCGCCGTCCTGAGGGAATTGGTGTTCAGGGGCGGCACGGAGGTGATCTGTTGCAGGAGATCGAGCGTGTTGAGCTGGAAGGCGCCGCGCAGGCGCTTGGCCTGGAAGAAGCCCCATTCGTCGCTGGCTTTGTTCTGCTGTTGGGCGGCCAGGGAGCGGTCGTATTGGGCGCGGGTCATTTCGCTGGAGGCCAGGCCGGCCAGCAGGGTGGCGATGACGGTCATGATGACGGGCGTGGCGGCCAGGACCTTTCCCCAATTGGACTGCGGCATGTCCGCTTTCAGCGCATCAGGAATTTTGATCTGTGCCATAGAATCTCACGTTCAAAATCTCGTCAAATAATCTGCGGGATTTTTGGGCGGCGCGGCAGCGCCGCCCTACCGAATAATCCAAATGGCTTTGACTTGGGTTGCACAGGACTATTTGGCCGGGGCGTTGGTTGAGGGCGGCGGGACTGTCGAAGGCGGCGCGTTGGTATTGGTTCTGTAATTGGACGGCGGCCTGCCGATCGGTGTTTCCCAGCCCCAGTACTTGGTCAGGCGGAAGAGAAAGCCGCTGTAATCCAATAACGAGTAAATCCAGATGAGGAACAGCGCGACGCCCACGAGTTTGGGCCAAAGAACCCGTTTCTCGGCATAGCGGTCTTTGGAGTCGAGGCTGGCGCCGCCGGGCAATTTCGCCATGGTGGTGAGGCGTTCGCCGAAGGGGACGTTGATTTTGGCCTTGGCGTTGATGGCCCAGCCGTTTGCGTCAAGTATAGGGCCAAGATTCCGTTTCCGCAGCTTGATGAAGGCCAGGAGCAGGGACGGCCCGGAGACGATCAGTGCGATCCCCGCCAGCATGAAGGGCAGCAGCGCCACCGGGACTTGGCCAAGGAACGTCAGCGCCGCGCCCGCAGCCACGGCCAGGCTTCCCAGCGCCAAGCTCAACAAGGCGACCACGCTCGGGTCGAACAACGGCTTGGCCGGCGTCCCGGCGGGAGCCGCCGCGGTCGTGGCCGCCGTCAACTGCGACTGGAGATCGGCGTCCGTGGTGGCGGCCCGCTTGGCGATGTATTCCTCGATGGAGCGCACGAGTTTCTTGTAGGGCGCCCAAAAGGCCTGGCGCAGGCTGATCGGGCTGGCCACAATTCTCGTGATGGTGGCGTCGTAGTCCCGTCCTTTGCGGTCGTAAAACACACCGTTGCGCCCGACCATCAGGTTCTCATCGTCCCCTTGGGAAACGATGGCGACGATGCCGAGCTTTTCGCCCGTGCCTTTGCGCACGCAATCGCAATAAGCCAGATAGGCGCCGGAAAGCCCCGCCATCGCGGCATGCCGGCCGGCGTCCTCTACTGTCAAACATAGGAAACAGGCGCGCTGGTCCAGGTAAAGCGCGCCGCACTGGAAAATGGCCGGGCCGCCCGCGACGTAGAGGTCGCTGAAGTTGACGAAATTGCGGCAGAGGAGAAAGAGGTCGCGGACGTAGCGCAACAGCTTTTCCACATTGGCCACGTTGGCCGCTTCCGCCTCGAGCGCCTTGTCCCTGGCGATGAGGGCGTTGACGCTGGCGCGCGTGTTGCCGGCGAGCAGCGCCCGAACGCGGGCGATGCCGAGTTTTTCCACCGCCCCGCCGGCCTTGGCGGCCTGCCAGGTCTGGTAGGCGGCCAGCTTGGCTTGCAAGGCGGCCCAGCCGGCATCGGTCAATTCAGAGCGGTCGCCCAGAAGCGGTTGGACGGCGGCGGTCAAGAGCGTGGCGACGGCCGCGGCGTGGGCCGGATTAAGACCGGTCTTGAGCGGCAGGGCCTTGCCGGGGGCGATCTGGGCGAGCGGGAACGCCGCCAGTTGGCTGGCGTCAATGGTCAGATCGCGCGCGGCGATCTGAATGTATTCCTCCTTGGTGCGATTGAGAATGTCGAGGGCGCGCGGATCGAAGGCGGCCACGCGGCAGCGTCCGAAATAATCGTCCACTTTTGGCTTGATTGTCTGGACGGCGGCGGCGGCGGCGGCGGTATTCGGGCCGGTGGGGAGAATGGAGGGCGTGTCCGCCTCCGCCTGTTTCATCCAGTTGTCGAAGGCGGCGCAGGCCTCGAAGAACTTGTCCGCCCGCTCCTGGTCGGCGCCCGGTTTGCCGGAACGATCCGCCACCGGACCCATGCAGTCCACGATTTCCCGAATGACAACCGCAATGGGCGGGCCGTCGGCGCACTCTGGCACAATGACGCCGTCGCCGTTGAAGAGCGCGCCGGCGAAGACGCTGTTGGCGTCCATGGCCTGGGCCAGAGTGACGGGGGCGCCGGCGGGCTGGCCGAGATGGGCCAGAATGCGGCGGGCGGAGGCGAGGATTTGCTTGCCGTGGGCGGTGGCGTCGTTGATGGCGTCGAGGTTAAGCGAGTCGCCGCCCCGGATGAGGGTGTCGGGATTTTTGAGAGCGCCGCCCGCCCATTGGACGGCCGCGATGAGTTCGGGGGCGCGAATGCGGCCATCGTGGTCGGCGTCAATCAGGGCGGCGGTCTTGGGATCGAACTCCAGGCCGGCAATGGGGCAAGCCAGGGCGACCCACAATTTTTGGTCGAGCTGATCCAGGCACATCAAATCGGCGCCGGATTCGAGGCGCACCTGGTCGAAACCACCGGCGCGGTAGAAGCGCCAGGGATGAGTTGTGGCAGTGGTTGGCATGACAGGGCCGGTTACTTCGACTTCAACAGGTCGCCGACGCCCTTGCCGAGTTTGCTTGCGGCCTCCCCGACAGGATTGTTCGTCCCTCCCGTCAATCCTTTGACCAGGCTGGTTGCGCCTTTGGCGATGTTGCCCGCGCTTTCCGCGGCGGCTTTGGCGGCGGCCTGTTCAATTTCGGCCAGAACGCATTTGGTGAGTTCCGCCGAGGTGATGCCGGCGTCGCCCTTGCCGAGGTCGGTCAAATGAATGGCCGGCAGCGGCACCGTCGCGCCGGCGATGCCGGCGAGGCTGAGATGCAGTTTCGCGCCGGTGAGGAGAAAATCATCCACTTCCAGTTTCTTTCCCTGCCCGGCATCTTTCGGTTTTGGGGCGGCGTTGGTGTGGCTGCCGCCACCGCCGGTGGCTTCGTTCAAGTTGGCGAGGATTTTTTTCAAATTGGATCCGCCGACGCCGGTTTCGTAGGTGATTTCCGCCGCTTCCACTTTGATGGATTTGATGACGATCTTGTCCGAAAGGAGCGAACCGGGAGAAAGGGCGAGGCTGGCGCGGCCCACGCTGATGGCATGGGGCGCCTTGAAGCCGGCCGGGTTGCCCACGACCAAGCCGTCAACCCGGCCCGATCCGGAGAAGAGGGACAGTCCGACTTTGTCCAATTTGATGTCCACGTTGATGAGTTTGGGGCCAATGGTTTCGATGCCGCGCTTGACAATGCCGTCGAGCGAAAAGCCCGCGATCACGACGGCGGCGATGAAGAGAACAACCAATCCGATGACAATTCCGATGATGGTTTTTTTCATGGGAGTACAATATACAATAGCAAGCGGAAATGCGCAATCGGGCCGGAAACTCAGGGCGGGTGCATTTCACATTTTTGGGTTCCCCTCTTAATCTTAATCCTAATCTTAATCATAATCTCATCGCCCTCCTGCATTCGGATTAAGAGCAAGATTAAGATTACGATTAAGAAAGAAAACCGAAAAATGTGAAATGCAACCCTCACGGCCGGCTCATGAAGGGCCGGAGGTGAGGAGAGAACCTCCTCTCCCCGCCCCTCTCCTCCACAAGTTTGTGGAGGAGAGGGAGAACACGCCGGAGATTCCCCATCATGAGCCAGCCGTGCCGGCAACCTTCCCCGGTTTCAGACTTCACAACGTGGCCGCGGCGCGTCAAGATGGCGGTGGTGCTGGAATTTCCCTTGGCATGAGCGCAAGTGACTTGAAAGCGGTAAGCATTTTGGTGGTGGAAGACGAATCGCTGTTGCGACGGCAATTGGCGGCGAATCTGGAACGGTTCGGCGCCGAGGTCGTCACGGCGGATTGCATCGCCGCCGCCCGGCAGCGCCTGCGCGATGGACAATTCGATTTCGTCCTGCTTGATGTCAATCTTCCCGACGGGCTGGGGACGGATTTGCTGCGCCAAAAGGCATTTCCACCGGCCACCGGCGTCGTGGTGATGACGGCGAATGGCGGGGTGGCCAGCGCGGTCGAGGCCATGCGGCTGGGCGCGACGGATTACCTGGTCAAGCCGTTCGATGCCGGCGAATTGCCGCTGGTCATAGCCCGGGCGCAGCGGAGCCGCAAGAGCGCGCGTTTGGAGGAGCAGCGGCGCGACGACACGGCCAGGGCGGCGGCGGTTTTCTTTTTCGGGCGGGCGCTGGCGGAGGTGGAAGGGCAATTGGGAAAGATACTCGAGGCGGACGCGCGGATGCAGACGCAGTTGCCGCCGGTGCTGATTCAAGGGGAAACAGGCACGGGCAAAACGACCCTGGCGCGCTGGCTGCATCAGCGCGGGGCGCGGGCGGCGCAGGCGTTTGTGGAGGTGAACTGCTCGGCGCTGCCCGAATCGCTGGCGGAATCGGAATTGTTCGGCCACGAACGCGGCGCGTTCACGGATGCGCGGACGGCGCGCATCGGCCTCTTTGAGGCCGCCAGCGGCGGCACGCTGTTTCTGGATGAGTTGCCGAGTCTTTCGCCGGCGCTTCAGGCCAAAGTGCTCAAGGTGATTGAAGACAATCGCATGCGGCGTCTGGGCGGGACGCGCGAGCTGGCCGTGGACACGCGGGTGATCGCGGCGGCGAGCCAGGATTGCAAAGAGTTGGTCGCGGCGGGAAAATTTCGCGAGGATTTGTTTCACCGGCTGGATCTCTATCGCATTCAGATTCCGCCGTTGCGGGAACGGGGCGGCGATGTGATCAGTCTGGCGGAGTCGCTGCTGGAAAACTTGTGCCGCCGGCATCGGGTGCCGGCCAAGCGGCTGACGGCGGGCGGGCGGCAGCGGCTGATGGCATACGCCTGGCCGGGCAACGTGCGCGAACTGGCCCACGAACTGGAGCGCGCGATCGTGTTCGAGGGCGGGGCGGAGTTGAACCTGGAGCAGTTGCAGACGCCCATTGATCCAAAGAAAACAGGGGCGCAGCCGGAGTGGTTAAATCCGGGTTTTTGTTTTCCACCGGAGGGTTTTGTGCTGGAGGATGCGGTGGCGGCGCTGATTGGCCGGGCGTTGCAGCAAACGGACAATAATGTTTCGGCGGCGGCGCGGTTGCTGGGGGTGTCGCGGGACTTTCTGCGTTACCGGCTGGGCGGAAGCAAGAACAAGGCGGATGGTTCCGCTGGGGAGGGGGCATGACAAAAAGAAGGCTGAAGGCTGAAGGCTGAATGATAAATGATAAATGATAAAGCCGGAGGGTTCCACCGGCGGAGGGCGCAGGACAGGAAGAATGCTGAAGGATAAATGATAAATGATAAAACCGGAGGGTTCCACTGGGGAATAGCACCCAGTTTTTGCCGGGGAGCGGTCCTGGCATTGGGTGCATTTGCCCAGGGGAGCAAGGCGGAGACAGCCGGGAGGCGCGGCGGTTGCATAGATTACCCCCGGTTCTTGCTGGTTTTCTCGCATGAAAGAATCCGTGGCACGGTTGCTGCTAAAGAACACCCAAAGGGAACCAGCGGAGGCTGGGTCCAAAAAGCAAAGGTATTGAGATTATGAAAACTATTCGTTACTTGCTCTTGACGGGAATGACTGTGGCGAGTCTGTGTGGAGCGCGCAGTGTCCTGGCACAAACCACGACGACAACGCCCCCGGTCGTGGTGGTTCCAAATGATGATAAAGACCTCTACCAGGATCTTCGCGGCGTGCCCAAGGTTCTCCAGACCTTGATCGTCAGCTTCGACAAGACGCGGGACAAATATCTTGCGGCGCAGGACCTGTTGCTCCGCAAGCTCAAGGATGCGACGACCGCGGCGGAGCGGGAGCAAATCCGCGACCAGTTGCAGGAGAATCGCCAGGACTTCCTGGCGGCGCTCAAGTCCTTCCGCGAACAATTGCAGGACGACCTGACCGCGCTGAAGGGCAAAATCAGTCACGAAGAGTTTTTGCGGATCATTGACGCGGCGCATGATGCGGCCACCGAAGGCGGCCTTGGGCATCATCGGGGTCATTGAGCATTGGCCAGGAACTTGCGGCAGCGCCGGTATTTGAGATTTGACCTGGCGCTGCCGGTTTGAATGGATTAAGACGATGAATATTGTGGCGGCATTTATGAAGGTTGACGATGTTCCTTGTGTCGTGGTGCAAGTCGAGCCGAAAGCGGTTGAAGACCACCGGCTGGGTTTGGTGTTGCAAGGGTTGCTGGCCAGAAGCGTTGAACTTCAAGGCGTGCCGCTGGTGCTGGCGTCAAAACGGGATGAATTGTCCGAACCGTCTTTTTGCGGCCAACCCGGCACCGTGCTTGGGCTTCAGAAAATTGGCTGGCGGAATATTCCTTTTAACAACTGCACCGTTTCCATGCCCGCTTAGAAATGCCGGAGGTTATCGTTCCAAATCAAGGCATCACCCAACTTTCTGAACCGGCTTAATTTCAGGCAGGCCAGTCTGCCGGCCCTGGCGGGCCGCCAGACTTTTTTTGCACGCATGGGGCGAAATTGGCGGCGTTGCCTGATCCTCATCTCATTTTTCTCCTTATGCATCCTGCGCGCTGGCGCGGCTGAAACTTCGCAGTCGGACACCAATTTAATTCCTGAAAACGTGTCGCTTTGGACGGAATCCATGCTGTGGGACAAGCAAATCACCCTTTCGTCGGGGGTGGGCTATAACGACAATGTCCTGCTCAGCCCCTTCAATCCGCGCGGGAGCCAGTTTTTCATCAACGGAGTGGATTTGATGGTGCTGCGGCTGCCGTTGGACGGCTGGCAGGTGGTGGGTTCGGTCGCAGGCGATGACATCCGCTACTGGCAGAACGTCGGCACCAACTCGGAAGACTCATTCATTGCCAGCCTGCGCGTCCAGCGGGAATTGCCGGGCGGCTGGCGGGCCGGAATGGAAGTCCGCGGCATCTACGAAAAGCAGGTGCTCGACATTTCCACCAGCGCGGGCCTGCCGGCCACGGCTCTGGTGGACGGATACGGATATACCTTGCAGCCTTCGCTGCGGAAGGACTTCGAGCCGGGGTTCTGGCTGCAACTGGAAACGCCCGTCACGCACTTGTTTTACCAGGCGCCGTTGGATGAGTATTGGGAGTATGGACCGGTCATGACGGCGGGACATGATTTTGGCAAGGCTGCGGATGTCACCCTGAGTTACGGGATAACGTATCAGCCCCACGCAAAATGGGTGGCCCTGGATGAGTATGGCCGGCCCTTGCCCCGGCCGCTGGAGATTTACCAGCAACGGGTCGAGCTTGCCTGGCGCCAATACTGGGATGCCCATCACGATTGGCGGTCTTCCACACGCCTGGTTTTTAACTATAAGCAAGACAATGGCGGCGGCTTTTTCAATTACTACCAGTATCAAGCCGTTGAGGATCTTCGCTGGCAAACTGCCAATTGGCAGATCAAAGGCAGCGCCCAACTGGCCTGCGAGATTTATCCGGTGCAGGGCATCGGCATATTAAATGGCGAAATCCTGGGCCGTGATTTGCTGAATTTATCATTCGAGGCGGAGCACCGGCTCTACAAGGGATTGAAGGTCTTTGGGCAGTGGGAATACCAGCAGGCGCATTCCAAGGAGGCCGGCAACGCCGGCGACTACCTTGCCCGGACGGTGTCCTTTGGCCTGCGCTATGAATTTTGAAGCAACGAACCCAATGGCGGCGCATGACAAGAATCTTCACGCCTTCGGTAGGGCGGCGCTGCTGCGCCGCCCAAGAGTTCAGGGCAGAGCGGCAGCTCTGCCCTACCAGGAAGGTGGAGATCTTTGTCCTGCACCCCAGCCAATGGCGGCAAATATTTTGCAATTACAGAGGGTCTGACTTTTAATAATATAGACAGCAAACGACATGAGAATCGCGGATCACATCGAGCGGCCGGTCCGGCGTTTACGCTGGGCGCCCTTCCTGGTCATCGGGCTGGCGCTGGCCGTCCTGGGCGGCACGCTGGCGTGGTCCGCCCTGGATTTGCGCGCGCGCATCCGCTGGCAAATCGTCCAGCGGGACGGGGAGATTCTCGACGCCGTGACGCTCATGCAACATCTGAACGACCAGGGGAGCGGCGAGACCATTGCCTCGCTGGCTGATCCCGGCGAACAGTTTCAACTCGCCCTCAAGGTTTCCCGATTGCGCAGTGTGCTGGGCGTGCGGCTCTATTCCGCCGATGGGAAATTTGTCAATGCGTTTCCCGCTTACATCACCGAAACGGCGCTGCCGGCGGCCAATTTGGCGCAACTGCGCAACCTTCAGCCGGTCAGTTATTTTTCCGCCAATGCCAGGATGGAGGAGCAGGACCTGCTGGCCGATCCCAACAGTCCCGCCGCAGCCCTTTTATTCGTGGAAGTGCCGTTGCGCACGGACGAACATCAGCATCTGGCCGGGGTGATTCAATTTCTCATGGACGGCAGCAGCATTGTCCGTCAATACGCGGACTTGGACCGAAATCTGGCCCTGAAATTTTCGTCGGCCTTCGTGGTTGCCGCGGGCCTCTTGATCGCCGGACTGGGTCTGGCTTTGCGCCGCGTGCAGCGGGCCAATGAAAAGCTGGCCGAACGCACCGCCAATCTGCTGCAAGCCAATCGCGAACTCGCCCTGGCCGCGCGCACTTCGGCGGTGGGGGCGGTCGCTTCGCATTTGATTCATGGACTAAAAAACCCGTTGAGCGGACTGCGCAGTTTCGTCCACGCCCACAACGCGGAAAATGGCAGCGGCTCCGACACGGACTGGCAAACGGCCCTGAGCACGACGCAACGCATGGAAGAATTGATCAACCGCGTGGTGCGCGTCTTGCAGGAACAGCAAAGCGGCGCGGAATATGAGGTCTCGATTGCCGAACTGGCGGGGATGCTCGCGCAAAAGGCCAAAGGGCTGGCGGACTCGACCGGCGTTCGCCTTGAAACCAAGGTTCTGTTCGACGGGCTATTGTCCAACCGTCAAGCCGATCTCATTTTATTGATCCTGGAAAACCTGGTGCAAAACGGCATCGAAGCCACTCCGCCGGGCAAGAGCGTTGAAGTCCGTGTGGCGGGTGACGCCCGGGCAATCGTCTTTGAGGTGCGCGATCAAGGTCCCGGTCTTGCGCCCGGCATGGAAGGGCGTCTCTTCATGCCCTGCACCTCGGGGAAAATGGGCGGTGGAGGAATCGGGCTGGCGATCAGCAAGCAATTGGCGCAATCGCTCGGCGCAACATTGGAACTGGCGGGCAACGGTTCTGCCGGCTGCGTCTTTCGGCTGATGGTGCCGCGGCAGCCTGCGGGCGCAACCCAGAGCGCCGCCGAGGGACAGTCCCTGGCAGCGAATCAACCTTGTTGAGCATTCAAGACTCTCTATGCGTCTCGCGCGACTCATCTGGCTGGTGATGTTTGGCGCTGCGGCGCCGGTTTCGCATTGTTTTGCTCAAAAACTGGCCTGGAGTTGGTCCAATCCCCAGCCGCACGGCAACGATATTGTGGGCCTGGCTTGGAACGGAACTTTGGGCGTGCAGGTCTGCGACATGGGGCGGGTCTATACCAGTCCGAACCTGATAGATTGGTATCCGCAAAACAGCAACCTGACGAATGACCTTCAGGCGGTGACGTTTTTTGGCAATCGCATCATCATCACCGGATCCTACGGCGCGGTGGCTTATTCGGACGACGGCGTGAATTTCACCGCCAGTTCGCTGAACACCGCCAACTGGATCGTCTCTGTGGCCGCTTCGCCAACCCTGGTGGTGGCCGTCGGCGACAATGGGGCGCTTTACACGAGCAGCGACGGCGCGGCGTGGCATCTGCAAGCTCCGCCTCCTAACTTGGAGTCATACTGGCTTCTCAGCGTTGCCTACGGCAACGGCGTTTTCGTGACCACGGGGGAGCAGGGCTACATCGCCACCAGCAGCAACGGCACCAACTGGACGTCGCATTCCATCCTTGAGTCCTATGGCCAGTTGGAGAATGTGGCTTGGATTAACACGTCCGGCTCTTCCGCGATTTTTCCCTATACCGGATTCTGGACCGTAAGCGATGCGGGCCACGCGTTTCACAGCACAAACAATGGAGTGAACTGGAATCAGTTCGGCTTTGCCAAGCCTTCGACCAACGTGCTTTATACGATTGCGGCCGACAATGGGACAGGACTGCTGGCCGGAGACGCGGAAGTGCGGCTTGGTTCCGCCGATGGCAGCGTCATCGCCTGGCCGGAGCAGATTGGCGGGACCCTTACCAATGTGCCGTCATGGACCTACTTTGCCTCGACGCTGGACACCAACGGGGTGTATGAACTGGCCGGATATGACGGCATGCTGGTGGAAAGTTCTGTTACCAACGGCGGTTACAGTTGGGACACGCCCTATTATTCCGCGCGGGACTGGCTGTTTCAGGTCGCATGCGACAACGGCTTGTATGTTGCCGTGGGCGATAACGCGCGCATCATGACCAGCGACGACGGCGCAGACTGGACGGTTGAGGAAGTTCCGCTGACGAATTCGGTTTCCACTACCAACACGGCCTTCCTTTGTGTCGGAGGCACGACCAATCTCCTCGTGGCCGCCGGCACCAAAGGCAGTCTGGCCGTCAGCCCGAACATTCTGGTCCCCGTCGTGTCCACCAACGACGACGGCAGTTTGTCCACCAACTATGCCAGCTCATTCGGCGTCGTCTGGTATTCCCTGCCCGCGCCATCGGGGACAACGAATGACCTGGCCGGCGTCTGCATGTTCAGCAACAGTTTTTATCTGATTGGCGGCAATGGCACTGTCCTGAACAGCCCGGACGGCACCAACTGGAGCGCGCTCGCCTCCGGGACGCCGAACTATTTGTCCGGCATCGCTGCTTTCAGCAACGGCCTGCTGGCGCTGACGGGCAACGAAGGGACCATCCTCACCAGCCCCGACGGCACCAACTGGACCAGCCGCGCTTCCGGCACGACGAACTGGCTTTACCGCCTGCGCTGCGTCAATGGCCGGCTGCTGGCGGTTGGGGAAAATGGCGTCATGCTGACCAGCACCAACGGCACGAATTGGGCCTCGATCCGCAGCGGCGTGACCAATTGGTTGAACGACGCGATCATGATTAGCAACACCTGCTACGTGGTGGGCAACCAGGGCGTGGTATTGGCCAGCACCAATTTTACAACGTGGACCAACATCGGCGCCATCACCACCGCGTCGCTCGATGGCGCGGCCACCCAAAACGGCCGGTTGGTGGCGGTCGGCTTCGAAGGCACCATTGTTCGCAGCCAGGTTGTGCCCGTCTTGACACCCATTGACTTTATCAGTTTCACGCAAGCAGGAGGTTACAACATTTTTGCAGTTTCCGGCGTGGTGGACCAGCAATTCACCCTGGACTCCAGCACGAATTTGGTGAACTGGGTGACCGGCCCATTACTGGACTTGATCTACGGCGATGGCACGCTGGTCTTTTACCAAAGCGCGCCCAGCCCTCCGCCCTCCGCCCAGTTTTATCGCTGCACCCCTGTGCCTTGATGGATTTTCGGTCGTGTGTGACTGGATTGCGTCTGGCCTGTGTTTGGGTTCTGGAGATTCACGCGATCTGTCGGAGTTATTAACAAGCCGTATCTAACATTATCTCTACTCTATGATCTACTAAGTTGGACCGCGTTTGTCTAACCGCCCCCTCTAAACTGCCCGTAAAAATTGTTAATATCATGCTTACACCCCCCCCAATATCCTGTGAACCGGCTGCTGGTATGTTGTCAGATCATTTCGTTGACCTTTTCGGTTGCGATTCTCATAATACTCAAAACGTGGCTCACATCCTTTCAGATAAACAGATCAAGCCGCTCCTTCAAGAGGTAATAATCGGAGCGGATGAAGACCTTATTAGCCCCAATGGGATTGAACTTCGGCTGGGAGGGTTGGTTCGATTCTTGTCCACGAATGAGAAAAAAGTAATTGCACCAGGGCATTTTTTGGTCATTCACCCCGGTGAGGCGGTTCTCATTGTGAGCATTGAGAGGCTTAATTTCAAGAAGGAGATCGTCCAGAAATACTTTAAAAATGGGATGCTAATGGCCATCATAACCCCCACTACTACGATGATGCGAGAGGGCATGTTGCAGTGCGCCACAAAGGTTCACACGGGGTTTTGCGGGGATTTGAACTGGGGATTTCGCAACAGTAGCTCCAAGGATTTTACCATTAAATATGGAGAGCCAATTTTTAATTTAACGCTTTTCCTCCTGGAAGGCAATGAAATCCCAGAAATTGCTTATGGGGACAGGGGAGAACATAGATATCAAAACTCATCTGGCATAATGAGTTCACAGCGAAAAATCGAAGCCGACATCCCGCCGGAGAAGATCGTAATGTCATCATTTCATAAACTTGATCCCAAAACCCAACTCCAGGAAGCTGGTCATCCGTTCAATTATATCGGGTCAGAATTGACGATATTAGATGGCAAATTTGTATCCGTTTCGGCGGGCGTTGACGGTCTGAAAACACAGATCAGAGAATCAGATAAGGCTTTGCGCGACCACATAAATACGGTTTTTCAAAGCAAATTCCTTTGGGCGGCAAGTTTATGTACTGGATTCATTTCGGCTGTATATACTGTCTTAGGATTGCTGCGTCAGCAACCAAACGTAAATCCAAGTACCATTTATATAATAACCGGGTGTCTCGCAGTTCTCGTGCCTTTATTCGGATGGATTTTGTTCTTTAAAAGAAACAACTAAATTACTCGCCGCTTGATCTTATCCCGCTATCGGCTTGGACATTGCCGACAAGGTGTGCCCGCGTCAATTGCCAAAAAGATTACGGCTTTTTCAATTCTCTGCCAAAACCGATTGACAATTCGAGAGGCATCTGTCAGACAATGAGCATTGTGAACCAATTGCGAATTTTTCCTCAGTGAAAGCTCAACAAGCAACGATTTTGCGATGGGTCAAACTGCCATGTCCGGCTCGCTGAGGCCGCCTTCATGAACGCGAGCGCGCCACCCACTGTAGCGGCGCCGAAGCCCACCCGCGCCCGCCACTGGATGCTGGTGTTTGCGGCGACGCTGGCTGTCATCACCTACATTGACCGCGTCTGCATGTCGAAAGCCAAGGACCCAATCGCCGTGGACTTGGGGCTGAACAGCGTGCAGATGGGCTACGTCTTTGCCGCCAGCACCCTGGCCTATGGTGTGTTCGGGGTGCTGGGCGGCTGGCTGGGTGACTTGTTCGGGCCGCGCGCGGTGCTTACGCGCATGGTGGTTTGGTGGTCGTTCTTCACCGCTGCAACCGGGCGGGCTTGGAATCTGGCCTCCTTGGTCACGGCGCAATTTCTTTTTGGCGGAGCCGAAGCCGGCGTCTTTCCCAACCTGGCGAAATGCTTCACCAATTGGCTGCCTGCCCGCGAGCGCAACCGGGCAGTCAGCCTCATGTGGCTGTGTTCGCGCTGGGGCGGAGCGATCACCCCGCTGCTGGTGGTGTGGACCATCTCCCTGGTCGGTTGGCGGTGGAGCTTCACGATGTTTGCCGCTCTCGGCATCGTCTGGGCGGCGGTTTTCTTCTGGTGGTTCCGCGACTACCCGCGCGACCATGCCCGTGTGAACGCGGCGGAGCTGGGGCTGCTGGATGAAGCGCCGCCGAAGGCGGCCGGCCGCCGGAGCGTTCCCTGGTCGAAAATCCTGCGCTCGCGCACCGTGTGGCTGCTGGTCGTGCAGTATTTTTGTTTCGGGTACGGGTGGTATTTTTACATCACCTGGCTGCCGACCTATCTCAAGGAGGCTCGAGGCTTGGTGCTGGCAAAAGGCGCGTTGCTGGCTGGATTCCCGCTTTTTTTCGGCGGGTTCGGCTGCATTCTTTCCGGGCTGCTGGCCGCGCGGCTGGTGAAGCTGGTTGGAAGTGTCGCCAAAAGCCGGCGCATGATCGCTTACTTCGGATACACGGGAGCGGCGGTTCTGTTCGTCCTTTCGGCTTACATCAAAAGCCCGCTCGCCGCCATGATGGTGATGGGTTCGTCGAGTTTTGCCCTCGACCTGACCCTGCCCAACACCTGGAGCACCTGCATGGACGTCGGCGGCAAGTGCGCCGGCACTGTCTCCGGCAGCGTGAACATGTCGGCTCAAATCGGCTGCAGCGTTTCCTCGGTCGTGATCGGATACATCGTGCAGTACCTTCACGTCGCTCTCCTTGTCCTTGGTTGCGTTTCCTCGGTCAAGATCGGATACATCCTGCAGTACCTGGACCACGACTGGCTGGTTACCTTTTGGATTTCCGGGGCCATTTACGCGCTCGGGGGCCTGTGCTGGATGTGGATTGATCCGGTGACGCCTGTGGCCGGGGCAGATTGATCCGGCAAATAAGATCAGAAGGGGACGACCTCTCTCTTAGCCACACCCTGAATGGCAGGGCGGCGCTGCCGCGCCGCCCTGAATCAGGGCGAAGCAGCAGCTTCGCCCTACCAGACTATGAAATGTCCGGGTCAGGCGTAGGCGATGTTCTGGGCCTTCATGAGGCCCATCATGTAGCCGAAGGCGAGGACTTTGCCGACGACGCCGTAGCCGCCGGTCTGACCGGGAGGATCGCCTTCCATCATCGGGGCGTGGTCCGGCCGCATCGGCAAATCGTAGCCGCAGGAGCCGTAGATTTTGAGGCAGCGCGCCAAGTCCGCCTTGCAGTCGTCGTGGAACACCTCCTGGAAGTGCTCCTTGGTGCCTTCGACATCGCGCAGGTGGACGAAGAAAATCTTTTTCTGATCGCACCATTCCCTGGCCAGGGCGTAGATGTCCTCGCCCATGAGCTTGAAGTTGGCCTGGCAGAAAGTGACCCCGTTCATGGGGCTGGGCACGATGTCCATCACTTTGCGGTAATTGGCGGCGCTGGTCAGGATGCGGCCGATGCCGCGCAGGGGCGAGATGGGCGGGTCGTCCGGATGCAGGGCCATCCGCACGCCGAATTTGTCGGCGACGGGGATGACCGCCTTTTGGAAGTAGACCATGTTGTCCCAGATTTTCTCCTCGCTGACCTTGCCGTATCTTGTGTCGCCCAAGGCTTCGGCTTCTTTGATGTCGAATGAAGTACCGATGGCGCCGCCGCGCATGGGCACGCGCTGATTGGTGCGGGTCCAGCCGAGGCCGGCCATCCAGTTATAGCAAATCATCTTGATGCCCGCCTGGCTCAAGGCCTGGACGGCGTTGATGAAGTTCTGAATTTCCTCGTCCCGCCCATCCAATCCCAGCTTCATTTTCTCGAAGGCGACCGGCGCGCCCTCGACGCCGACAATGGTCATCCCCTCCGCGTCAAAGGCGGCCTTTGTCCTGGCCACTTGTTCCGCCTGCTGCTCCACTGTGCCGTCCAACCTCATGCCGGCGATGACGTGAGTAATTCCCATTTGCTTCATGGTCGTGGTCATGCGGCCGACCCCGGTCAGTTCGCAAAGCTGGATTTTCCCTCCGCTGGAGGCGGGGTTCGTGGCTGGTGGCGCGCCGGATTCGGCGGCGCGGGCGGGTTGATTGCCGATCACTTGCGCCAGACTCAGGCCGCCCAGGCCCGCGCCCAGGCCCAAGCCCGCGCGTTTGAGCATCGTGCGCCTGGAAATTGTCTTCTGCCCGGACTGTTGTTTCATCTGATTATTCATATTGTTGCTCCTGGTGGTAGTGCCTGAATTCAATTGTTGTGGTGTCGGCGTTGCGCGCCGATGTCGAGCCGCAGGCTCGACGCTACATCACGATCACGTTATACGGGATTGTCTCGGGTTCATGGCGGGGTTGGGCCGGCTTCCGCGCCTCGGCCGGCTCCGCCGCCCCCGCCGCCTCGGCCGCCCCTTCCGCCCCGGCCGCCTCCGGCCCCTTGTCCTCCGGCGGCGACGGGGTCGGCCATGATGCGATCAAGCAGTTCCAGCGGCACATGGATTGACTCAACCAGATTGGTCCGGTTGTCTTTCAGCCACCCTGTGAAGTCAGTGTTCATGGCCGCCGTCCAGGTGGAGTCAGCCTGTCCGGGCGTGTAAGTGCCTTCCCTCAATCGCAAGTGGATGAACGTATCTCTGGTCCTCTGGATGTCGCAGGCCGTGACCACTCGTTCGGCCATTTCCGCGGGGACAAAAACCATGCCTTCGCTCTTGGCCAGCACCACATCCCCTGGGAAAACAACGGCGCTGCCGATATGGATTGGGATGTTGATTCCCATGAGCATCATGCCGCTGATGGCGCTGGGATGGGTCCCCCTGACCCAGGCGTTAAACCCTTTGATTTCCTGCGCCCCCTCCCATTTTCGGATACCGCCGTCGAAGATGACTCCGTTGCCGGATCTGGCAAAGATGGCGGTGCATAACATGTCACCCGCCAGGGTCCCGTCCACGACCTTGCCGAAGGCGTCGGCCACGTAGACGTCGCCCTTTTGCAGCATGTCAATGGGCCATGAATTATATTGTCCGATCCGGCCTTCGGCTCTGCCTTCGGCGTTAATCATCTGGCTATACGAGGCGCGCTCCGGCAGGTATTGCGCGGTGAGCACCCGGCCGCAAATCACTTCCTCGGGATGCATGACCAGCCAGCCGGCAGGCCCAACGTAACCGTTGTTCCCAACAGACCCCTCAACCTGCGTGATGGTGGCATACCTCATCCGGCGGATAATATCATCCGAAACCCTCGGCCGGCCGTCCGCCATGCGCTCGCCCGTCCAACCCGGCGTGGCTTGGATGACGCGTTCCGGCGTCGTAATAAGAAACGGGGCGACCGGTTTGACCTCGCCGTCCGCCGCCCGGCTCTGAGAAATGCCGGCGCCGGCCAGTGCCACCAACAAAGCAGCCACAGACAAACCAACCGGCCTTTCCTTCCGGCCGCGCCGCCCCGGCATGGACGCTCCGCGAGTCAAGAATTTTGATCCTAAAACCGCCCCTTTCTCATGGAACCGAAAGCCAGTCAATCCGATGGAATTAAATGAGTTCATAAAACAGGTCTTGAATGATGCCGGCGGGAAGTTCCTTTTTGCCGCGCCGCCCCTCCGTTGACAGGGTGCGCGTGAGGGAGAATTGGTTTTCGCTCGCGCTCATGGTCTAGCCGCATGCTGCCAGACGAACACGAGAGCGTCAAGCGGCAAGTTGCGCCGGGGGCGCATGACAAGAATCTACGCCTTCCTGGTAGGGCAGAGCTGCCGCTCTGCCCTGAATCTTTGGGCGGCGCAGCAGCGCCGCCCTACCGACGGCGTGAGAATTGTTGTCCTGCACCCTTTCGCCGGCTCGGTTCAACTTGAGCGGTGACAGAATGCATCGGCTCTGGTAAAAGAAGGCGCAGTCGCATGAACCTTGCTCCCAACCGCCCGATGGACCAGTATGACGCGCCCTCGCTGATGGGGGATCGCGGGCGCCAGCGATTCCACGTCATGGCCAAGCCGGTCGGTTCCACCTGCAATCTCGATTGCACCTATTGCTATTACTTGAGCAAGGAGAATCTGCGAAAAGGCCCCGGGGCGGGACAAATGTCCGACGAGACGCTGGAGTTGTTCATCCAACAATATATTGGCGGAACGGCGGGCGAAGGGGTGGTCTTTTCCTGGCAGGGCGGTGAACCGACTTTGCTGGGGCTGGAGTTCTTCCACAAAGTGGTCGCTTTCGAGAAGAAGCACGCCAAGCCGGGCCAGCGGATCGAGAACGATTTGCAAACCAACGGCACGCTGCTCAACGAGGAGTGGTGTGAGTTCCTCAAAGCTTATCGTTTCCTGGTGGGGTTGAGTATTGACGGCCCTCGTGAAATCCATGACCAATACCGGGTCACCAAAGGCGGCCGCCCCACTTTCGACAAGGTTTTTGCCGCCGCCAAACTGCTCCAGCGCCAGGGCGTGCCCTTTAACACGCTGACTTGCGTCCATCGCTTCAACGGACGGCGGCCGGTGGATGTGTACCGCTTTCTCCGGGACGAACTCAATTCCACCTATATCCAGTTCATACCCATCGTGGAACACAGGAACTTCGAGCGGACTGCCCCGCAAACCTGGAACAACGCCGCGTTGCCCAAAGACGGCGATGCGGAGGCGCGGCCCGGCCATCCGAACTCGGTTGTCACGGAATGGTCGGTGGACCCCGATGATTGGGGATATTTTCTTTGCCGTGTGTTTGACCGGTGGCTGGATCGGGATGTCGGCAGGGTGATGGTCAATCATTTTGAAACGCTGGTGGCGCAGCACCTCGGACTGCCCTCCCAGATGTGCATCTACAGCGAAGTCTGCGGGAAGGCGGTGGTGGTGGAAAATGACGGCAGTGTTTACGCCTGCGACCATTATGTTTATCCGGAGTACCGCCTGGGCAGCCTCAAGGCCGAGCGCCTTGACCAGATGGTTTTTTCCCGCGGCCAGGTCCAATTCGGTCATGCCAAGAGCGAAACCCTGCCGCAGTATTGCCGCCGGTGCGCTTACCTGACGGACTGCTGGGGTGAATGCCCGAAGAACCGGCTTATCCGCGCGCCTGACGGCGAGCCTGGGCTGAACTATCTCTGCCGCGGATTCAAGAAATTCTTTGGGCACGCCCTTCCTGAAATCGAGCGCATCGCCGCCCGGCTGCGCAAAGCGCCCGTCCCTCCCCGTCCGCGGATGTAACTCAACCCTGAGCAAAAGTGGGCGTCAGGCCCACATCCGCCGGGGCCAGATTAATGGTGCAGAGGCCCATGGGAAATTTGAACCCGGAATTGGTCATCGCGGTCGTGACCCGGTGCGCGACCCCTTCACCGCCGCATCAGGCAACCCGACAATGACGATAATCGTATCCCACCAGCCACAATTGACCTCCACCTCGACAGGGAAGGCTTCAATTCCATTGACCGCAGCGGACAAAACACTGGCAAACAGGAACGGATTGTGGGCGAAGGACGGCGGAAGGGCAATGCCGTTTTTACCGCCCCAGAGCGAACGGCAGGAATTGCAGAGGATGAAGACCGATTCTCATTGCAGGCCACAAGAGTGTCAATAGTGAGGACTGACAGCGGCCCCGGCCAGTGAGGACTGACACCGGCCCCGAACAGATCACGATTACTCAGATGGCAGCGCTCATGAACGACAAGATTTAGGTTGGACCCTTCCTTTAGCCTCTTTTCGTTGCAGCCCAAACACCAACTCTTATACTTCAAATGGTGAACACACTTAGCACACCATATCATTAGAAGTGACCGGCCTAATCATGATGTTGGTAGGTTTATTGAATAGCATTTACAGGTACTTTGCCAAACACAAGATTTGTGGGATCTTCCTTAAGTGCCCATTTTTGGTTTAATCCCATCGCAACACAGCGATTGAGCAATGCCCCAATAGTCGTGTATGCCCTGTATAGTACAAGCTCATGGTCCCTCGGAGAACGTAGATGCTTATGGCAATCCTCCAGCAGTCTTGAGATGTCGAACGCTTCCTCAAATGATTGGAATGGTGCAATCACTTTTGTACTATCAAGATTCTCAAACGAAAAGCCGTTTTCCGCCAACTCCAGGAACGGAAGATTCAGTCCGCGGTGGTCGGGATTAACCCTGCTCATCAGCTTACAGTGGAGTTGCTCATCAATGACGCCGCTCACTGCATTTGTGTCGAAGTTTCCCCTTACTATTTGTCCGTCGAACTCGACTTCAATGGCTTTTAGATCCTGGGAACAACCTTCTCCTTGGGTCTCACCGAGAGAGATGCCCTTCCCGACCACGATCAGCAGGTCGAAATCGCGGGTGGACGCGTCCACATATGTGGCATCCTCCTTTGGGATGAAATGAATGGTTTCAGTGATCCTAAAGTGAAGGGCTGCGAAAGTCTCCGCAAGTGGTCGGTGTAAAATACACGCATTGTCTCTGCCGCGTACTGCATCAACAACTCTTATCTCGCGGTGCATTCTTTTGAAGGTGTTTCCTTCCAAATCCATCCATTCCATCTCATTTGGCACTAACTCGCAAACCACGCTAAGTGCATGGGGGGCAAGGTCCAAAATCATTCCACACTCGAGAGACCTGCGACGCCTGAATTCCTTCTGGATAGTCCCATGTTCGACGATGTACAATCGTATGTTTTTCAAGTATCCATTTCGTCGGTGCAGATCTTGCATGTGACCCTTGAGGTAGGCAGTGAGGGGTTTGTTCCGATAATGATCGTGGACGAAGATGCGTTTTACCAAATCGCGATAGGAACCTTCAACCTTTTGTTGTGCGTGGAGTGTCTCAAGAAGTCCAAAATGACTGTCCACTGGTTTTGGGATGATAAAGTTTCGTACTAAACAATCATGTTTGAATACTTCGGCCAAGTGGAGCTCCGGAATAGTCGATAAATAGGCAAGATCAAAAGGTTCGGCTCTTGCCTCTTTCAGTAAATCGCTTTGTTCGTTTCGATTTCGGCAATTATAGAACTTTGCTACAGGTGGCAGTGCTGGCAATCCTTGAGGATTTGGCTCAACATCTGCCGCGAAAATCTTAACGCCAGCCTTGTTGAAGCATTCCCAACTCGGTGCCATCTTTTTGATGATTGCTCCAGTCCCAATTATTAATAGCCGGGGTGGTGTATTTGTGGAAAATGGATGCTGTTCTTCAAGTTGTTCATCTTTCATAATTCGTGGTGCCTTTCTTTCTACGGTGGTTGCTTGTCGTTGCGTAAATCAAGTCCAGGTAATCTAAGGATTGCTTATGCCATATATTAGTCGGCGAGATAATCGCTGTAGCAGGCGAGGTGACAGAAGACGCTGCCACACGGACTAACATAAACATCCCCGTAGGTACGGTTCCAAAACTTGCGGGCAATTTGTTCGCCAACAAACACATTTATTGGGAGAGCAATTTCAGGCCTGCCAAAGCGGCAGTGCTCGAATTCGCAGCGCAACGCCCTCGCCAGATGAGGAGCTTTCGGCTCAGGGTTAATGGTAGTATTCATAAATATTTGTGATGCTTGCATAATACGGATTGAGGGATTCTTGATGGAGATTCGACTACGCGTTTCGTCGTCGCGCCCAACCAAACGAGCTACGGCGGGGCAACGGCCACACGAACGCACGGTGCCTAAGCCGGGACTTCGAAATCTTGCGATTCGTTCCATATGAGCAATACGGAAACATCGCCCAAACTGATTGAAACGCAAAGTGTCTTTTTTGCTCTTGGCGCGATATACCAAAACACGTATGCGCTTATTCGGGCAACCGTGTTAAGCAAAGGGTTGACAATTTGAATTTTCAATGTTTACTGTTGACTTTTACATCTGGATGGAGTCATATTCTTGATTAAGTTCAGCAAAAACGATGGGATCTCTGTGTCAGATGGATGAATAGACTATGATGTAATATGTTGATAGGCAATATGATACGCAAAGGATTGGGAAACTATCCTAAAACTGGACACCCGCGCACCCGGGTGGGACCAAATCCCGCTCCCGCTGCTCTGGCAACGCCTTTCAATTCCACTGAAAACATTGGGGCGCAAAGTGAACTCTTCAACGCTCTCGAACCAAATTGGTGTTTATGAACGATTTGAAGTCAAGTAAAGGTGACCACATCTCTCGAAGGGCTATTACGGACACCGAAAAAGCTGCCTGGGCACTTGCTCGGTACGAATCATTCGGCAATGGCCGAGGCAATCTAACTCCACTGAAGGACCTGGCAGATCGCTTTCGACGAGACAAGGGTGTTATTTCGCGTGGAATTCAAGAGGCGTTTTCCAAACGGTTCGTCAAAGTTGTTTCTGCGATGGATCCCGAGGAAATTGTAATTCACAGAAATGACCAACTGGAAACACTTCTCTTGGAACAGTTTTCTCACGTTAAGATTGCGATTGTGATCGATGTAATCCCTCCAACATCGAATTCACCGAAAGTACTTAAGGATTACAACGATGACGTTCATAGGAAGCTCGGCATTGCATGCGCCAGAATCATAATCCCGAGCCTGATCGAGTTGGATCATAAGAAACTCGCCTTGTCCAGCGGGCGAGGGGTTTATAGCGTGGTTCACGAATTGAGGCAACACCGAAGATTGAAGGCGAATCAGGTCACGTTGCTATCACTGACAGGGAGTATGTTTTTTCAAACTAGCCAAACCGCCTTTGCCCCTATGGATGCAGATATTATTACCCAGGAAATGCGGTCATGTTTTCCGCCTGATGCGATGGTCAAGATAATTGGAGTGACCATTGCCCACCTACCTGCCGTGTTAAGGAGTGTAACTGCACGAACGTGGCTAGGTGAGTGGAAAAAGTATGTCCCGGATTACGCTATTCTGGGAGTCGGCGTACTGTGCGACGGCCACAGATTCTGGGAATATGCCACAGCTGCGAATGAGGAATTGAAATTGCACCTTGATCCCATCTCTCAAACGCTAAAGGACTTAGTGGCAGCTTGCAAACAATGGACCGAGCGCGCACCGGATTACTGTCCTGTGGCAGACATTGCTAATCACCTTTTTTTTGTTGATCCACCCGTTGATATAATTATACCTCCGGCAGATAAAGCTCTGATTTGCAACCTTGTCAATCAAATCAACCGGCACCTCCTCAATGTGCAAGCAACTCAGCTTAAAGAGATTCAAAACCTGATCCTCGTTGCTGGCACCCAGAAAAAGGCATTAGCTATTCGTAGATTGCTCGATCATTACTCAAACCTTAGTTGTATTACTGTCGACTCCGAGGTTGCTAGGATACTTCTAAGTCGGAAATGATACTCCGGCTCTGGAGAGCGACGAGCGGAACGCCCGTACAGGCAAAGGGGTCCCGCATAATCGCATATTTCGGTGGATGGGCCAAGAGAGGATGGAGCCGTTGCGATAGTTTTGTGCATTTGATGGTGGTTCAGTTTTCACGTCCACAACTGGCGGTCGAGCGAGCGGTATTGAATGGCTTGGGAGATGTGGTCGCTGGTGATTCTCTCGGAGCCGGCCAGGCCGGCGAAGCTCAATTCTGTCACGCAAATGACCGGAAACTCGGCCCCGTTAGTCTGGTTATGGCATCCTCCCAGAATTCCGAATGCTACGAACTCACCGCCGGCGAGGGACGCGACCTCACTGAGCTTGTCAATAAGAGGGCGTGGATCTTGTCCAGCGCGCCGGCCATGCCTTGTTCGGCTTCCGGCGAAAGCTCGCTGCTGAAATCGAACTTCACCGCCGGGATGGTGAGCCACCAGGCTTGCGGCGCGCGGCCGAAGACGTCCCGGGCCAGCGCCAGCAGCGCCCGCGGATCGGCGGCGTGTGTCATTATTTGCGCAGACTCGGCCGGTTCCAGTTTGCGCAGCCGGACCTCGCGCGGCGAATCCACAGCAGCGTCCACGAAGAGGACGGCGCGCGCTTGCGAAATGGGGTCGGCCAGCTCGGGCGTGAGCAGCGGGCAAATCAGGGCGCGCACGCCAGGATAATTCATGGCCGCCACCTTCTCGGCCACGCGCGGGCCTGCGCCATCGTCGCTCCGCAGCGCATTGCCGTAGCCGATGACGAGAAAATCATCGCGGCGGATGGGGGTTGGCGTGGGCTTCATGGGCGCAAGGCGCCGGCATTGGGGGAGACAACTCAGCCGCGCATGACTTCGTTCAAAACGGCGCCGTTGGGGCCGATCAACTGAATGTGCAGGGGCATTTGTCCGACGGCATGAGTGGAGCAACTCAAGCACGGATCGTAGCAGCGGATGCCATGTTCCACCCGGTTGAGCAGCGATTCGGTAATGACATCCCCGCGCACGTAATGCCGCGCGATTTGGGCCACGGTTTGGTTCATGGCCAGGTTATTCTGGCCGGTGGCCACGATCAGGTTGACCTTTTCCAGCAGGCCGTTGCGATCCACCGTGTAGTCGTGGAAAAGCGTGCCGCGCGGCGCCTCGCTCGCCCCGACGCCGCGCAGGCTGTTGATGCCCGCGTCGGCCCGAAGGTCTTCGCTCGACAAGTCCGGGTCGTCGAGCGCGCGCTCGATGTATTCCAGCGCGGCCAGGATTTCGATGAGCCGCGCGTAGTGGTAGAGAAAGGAGGAGGTCACCGCGCCCCGCCCCAGGCTTTTGAAATCCCTCAGGGCGGCGTCCGCTTGAGGCACCCCCATGCGTTCGCAAATGTTCAGTCGCGCCAGCGGGCCGACCCGGTACATGCCATCCGGGAAGCCCAGCGGCGTGTAATACGGCGACTTGAGATAGGACGAGCCTTGCACCGATTCGCCGATAAACTCCGCGTACTTGCGCGGCTCCAGTTGGTCGGCGATGATGCTGCCGCTGCTGTCGCTGAAGCGCAGGTTGCCGTCGTAATGTTCCCAGGCGCCGTGCGGCGTCACCAGTCCCATGAACAGCGAGGGGAAATTGCCGAAGATCTGGATTTCGCGCTGGTGGGTCTCCATCGTCTTTTGGAACAGGTCGAAGGCCAGTTTTGTGGTGGTGAAGGTCTCCGGCAGCCACGCGCGAATGCGGGCGCGCCCTTCCTCGTCCAGCGAACTGCGCGCGCCGCCCGGCACGGCCCAGGCCGGATGAATCTTCCTGCCGCCGACAATCTCAATGACTTCCTGGCCGAATTGGCGGAGGCGGATGCCGGCGCGGGCCAGGTCGGTATTGGAGGCAATGAGACCGAAAATGTTGCGTTGCGCGGGCGGGGTGTCCCAGCCGAGCAGGAAATCCGGCGCGCTCAAAAGGAAGAAACTCAAGGCGTGGCTTTGCACGATCTGGCCGAGGTTGATCAGGCGGCGCAATTTGGCGGCGGCGGGCGGGATGTTCACGGCCATGATGGCGTCCCCCGCCTTGGCCGAGGCGAGAGTATGGCTGACGGGGCAGATGCCGCAGATGCGTTGCGTAATGCCGGGCATCTCGCTATAGGGGCGGCCCTCGCAGAATTTCTCGAAGCCGCGAAACTCAACCACATGAAACTCCGCGTCGGACACGTTGCCCACCTCGTCCATAAAGATGCTGATCTTGGCGTGGCCCTCAATGCGGGTCACGGGGTTAATGACGATTCGTTTTGACATCATAAAATCTGATTTCTGCCTGAACCAGGGCGGCTTTCCGCCGCCCGCCGTCCGGAGGCGGGCCCGGTGGCCGGCCCGGTTACCCAAATTTTAGTTGCATCCCTTCCAGCTTCGGCTCGAGGCCAGCCAACATGGGACCGAGCAGGGCCTTGATGTTCTCTGCGGGCGGCGGGCAGCCGGGCAAAAAGTACTCGACCTTCACGACCTCATGCACCGGCATGACGCGCGGCAGCAGCCGCGGCACGATGCCGTCTTCCTTGGGCAGTCTTGGGTTGTGCCGGGCGTTCTCAATATAAGCGCGCTGCAAAACACTCTCCGCGTTGCCGGGTCCCAGTTGATTGCGCATGGCGGGCACGTTGGCCGTCACGGCGCAGTCGCCGAAGGCCACCAACGATTTGGTCCGGGCGCGGACTTTGTGAAGCAGCGCCAGATTGTCCTCGTTGCAGATGGCGCCCTCGATCAGGCAAACGTCCACGTTTTCCGGATACTCCTTCATGTCCGCGACCGGGCTGTAAACGAGCTGGACCTTCGGCGCGAGTTCGATGAGAAACTCGTCCAGGTCGAGAAACGACATGTGGCAGCCGGAACAGCCGCCAAACCAAACTGTGGCTAATCTGACGCGATCCATTGTTTTTTCTCCCGGGCGGTGACGATGAATTCGAGTTTGCTCCGGTCGCGTTCCATTTCGGCCACCGTCGAGCCTTTATGGAACAGCGCCCCGGTCGGACAACCTTGCACGCATTTGCCGCACGACGTGCAGGAATCGGCCTGGCCCCACGGCTGGTTGAGGTCGGTGATGATGCGGGCCTTGCTGCCGCGGCCGGAGACGTTCTTCGTGCCGGCGCCCTCAATGTGCCAGCACACCCGCACGCACCGGGTGCAAAGGATGCAGCGGTTATGATCCATGCCGAAAAGCCGATGGGTGTCGTCCACGGTCCATTTCGGAAAGCAATAGTCGTAGCGCACATGATCTATCCCCTGGCTCCAGGCAAAGGATTGCAGCTCGCAATGGCCGTTGGCCACACACACCGCGCAAACGTGATTCCGTTCAGCCAGGAGCAATTCCAGCGTCATGCGGCGATATTTTCTCAGCCGCTCGCTGTCGGTTGTGATCTCCATGCCCTCGGCGACTTTGGTGGTGCAGGCCGGAACCAGCTTCGGCGACCCGGCCACTTCCACCAGGCAGACCCGGCAGGCGCCCACGTCATAGACGCCGTCCAGGTGGCACAACGTCGGGATCTTCACCCCGGCCTCTTCCGCGGCCTGTAAAATGGTCGCGCCTTCCTCGGCGCTGATCTCCTTGGTGTTAATGGTTAATGTTTTGGCAGCCATAAAAGTAATCCATTACGCCGCCGCCGGAGCGGGCTGAAGTTTTGATTCCCCGCGGGCGGGCGGGCCGCCGGCATCGGCCAGGAGCAATGCCTGGTACTCATGCCGGAAAAAGCGCAGCGTGCTCAGCGTCGGATTCGGCGCGGTCTGCCCCAGGCCGCAAAGGCTGGTGCTCTTGACCATGTCGCAAAGTTCCTCCAGCCTGGCCAGGTCGGAAGCGGTCCCCTGGCGCCGGATGATCTTGTCAAGCAAGTGGTGCATCTGCACCGTCCCCGCCCGGCACGGAATGCACTTGCCGCACGATTCATCCATGCAGAACTCCATGAAAAAGCGCGCGATCTCCACCATGTTGGTGTCGTTGTCCATCACGATCATCCCGCCCGATCCCATGATCGAACCCAGCTTGCCCAGCGATTCGTAATCCACCGGCGTGTCCAGATGCTGCGCCGGAATGCAGCCCCCCGATGGCCCTCCCGTTTGCACGGCCTTGATCTGCCCGCCGTTGGGCGCGCCCCCGCCCATTTCCTCGACGATGACGCGCAACGGCGTGCCCATTGGGACTTCGATCAAGCCCGTGTTCTTGATCTTGCCGGCCAGCGCGAACACTTTGGTCCCCTTGCTTTTCTCGGTGCCAATGCCCGCGAACCACTGCGCTCCCCGCCGATAGATCGGCGGCACGTTGGCGAAGGTCTCCACGTTGTTGATCAGCGTGGGGAAGCCCCACAGCCCGCTCTCGGCCGGGAACGGCGGGCGCGGCCGCGGCGCGCCCCGCTTGCCCTCGACCGAGGCCATCAAGGCCGTTTCCTCCCCGCAGACAAAGGCCCCCGCCCCGATGCGCAGATCCACGTTAAAGCTGAAGGGCGATTCAAAGATGCCGGCCCCAAGAAGCCCCATTTGCTTGGCCTGGCGGATGGCGATCTGCAACCGGCTGATGGCCAGCGGATATTCCGCGCGCACATAGATGAAACCCTGGTCCGCGCCAACCGCGTACGCGGCAATGGCCATGCCCTCCAGCACGCTGTGCGGATCGCTCTCCAACACGCTCCGGTCCATAAACGCGCCCGGATCGCCCTCGTCCGCGTTGCAGATAACGTACTTCTTGGCCCCCGGCGATTTGGCGACTGTGCCCCACTTCAGCCCGGTGGGAAACCCGGCCCCGCCCCGCCCGCGCAAGCCGCTCTGCACCATGGCCGCGACCACGTCCTTGGGCGCCATTTCGTGCAGCACTTCATGCAACGCCTGGTAGCCGTCCGCCGCGATATAGCATTCGATGCGCTCCGGATCAATCACCCCGCTATTGGCCAGCACGATGAACAACTGCCGCTTGAAAAACGCCGCCCCGGCATCCGTTTGCGCGACGTCGCTGTGGCCGCCCTGGAGGGCGGCGACCAGCGAAGGGGCGTTTTCCGGGGTCACTTTGACGTAAAGAGAATTCTGCGGGTCGGCCTGGACGAGCGGACCCTCGCAGCAAAGTTTCATGCAGCCCACGCCGCGCACTTCCACCTGGTCTTGCAGGCCCGCGTCCGCCACCGCTTTCTCGAGTTGCTGTTTGACTCCTTGCGCGCCGGAGGACATGCAGCCGGCGGCCAGGCAGCAGCGGAGCGTGGTTTTCTTCCGCCCGGCCAGTTCTTTGGCTTTGATCTGGAGTAGATCGCTATGAATCATGTTGCCTCCCATTTCCGAATCTGATCGAGCGCCGACCCGGCGGTCTGGCGCGGCGTCACCTTGCCGTCATAAACCACGGCCGGCGCGATGCCGCACGCGCCGATGCACCGCGCGGTCAGCAGCGACACCCGGTTGTCCGGGGTGGTCTCGCCCGGCTTGATCTTGATGTCTTCCTCCACTGCGGCGAGGATTTTGTCCGCCCCTTTCACGTAACAGGCCGTGCCCATGCAGACCACACAAGTGTGTTGGCCCTGTGGCTTGAGGGTGAAGAAGTGATAGAATGTCGCCACCCCATAGACTCGGCTGGGTGGCAGCTTGAGCTTGGAGGCGACAAACAGCAGCAAATCGTCGTCGAGACAGCCAAACAATTCCTGCGCCTTGTGCAGCACCTCGATCAAGGCGTCCTGCCGGAACTGGTGCTTCTTCATGTGAACTTCCAGAATCTTGAAGCGCTTGTCTCCCGACGCGTGTTCGAGGGCTGACCTCAACCGGCCCTGTTTCTTTTGTGCCATTGTGGCGACCATGATTATACTTTCGCTTTCTTTTCTTCAGGCGGGCGATGAACGCAACCGGCCAGTCTTGCGCGGGCCAGGACGGTAAGGCGGGCACTCCTGTGTCCGCGGCCGCGCACCCAGCGCGCACCCTGCCCACCAAAACCGGCGCATTACGAAAAAGCCACGCCTATTCCAGGGCAAATCTTAACTGTTGCTGGTGAAACGAACAGGGCGGAATTTGGCGTTTGCCTTCCAAATTTTGCGATTGTGGCCCCCGGCCCCGGACATTTCATACTTTCGGTTAGCCCTGGCGAGAGCCGTTGAGGTGAAAGCTCTGTACTCCGTGATAGGCGAGTGCGTTCAAAGGAACGTTGCAAAAGTGGGCGTCAGGCCCACAACTGGCGGTCGAGCGAGCGGTATTGGATGGCTTCGGAGATGTGGTCGCTGGTGATTTTCTCGGCGGCGGCTAGGTCGGCGATGGTGCGGGCCACTTTCAAGATGCGGTCGTAGGCGCGCGCGCTTAAGTTCAAATCGGTCATGGCGAACTTGAGCAGTTCCTTGGTTGACTCTTCCAAGGCGCAATAGGCCTTGAGTTCGCGCGAACCCATCCGGGCGTTGCAGGAGATGGTCCGCTTGTGGGCAAAACGGGCCTGCTGAATTTTCCTGGCCTTGACGACGCGCGCGCGGATGGCGGCGGAATCCTCGCCCGTCCGCTCGCTGCTGATCTCGCGGAATTTGACCTGCGGCACTTCGACGTGCAGGTCAATCCTGTCAAGCAAAGGACCGGAAATGCGGCCGAGGTAGTTTTGAATTTCGCGCGGCGAACTGCGCGATTCACCCGGCATCTTGCCGTCGGGCGTCGGATTCATGGCGGCGACAAGCATGAATTCCGACGGAAAAGTCATCGTGCCGGCGGCGCGGGAGATGGTCACCCGGCCCTCTTCCAGCGGCTGGCGCATGGTTTCCAGGACGCCGCGCTTAAACTCCGGCAATTCGTCGAGAAACAACACGCCGTGGTGCGCCAGGGAAATTTCGCCGGGCGTCGGATTAACATTGCCACCCAGCAATCCGGCGTCGCTGGCGGTGTGATGGGGAGCGCGGAAGGGACGGCGTGTGACCAGGGCCTGGCCTGGTTTGAGCAGGCCGACGATGCTGTGGATCTTGGTGGTCTCGAGGGCCTCCTCCAAAGTCAGTGGCGGCAGAATGGTGGTCAGCCGTTTGGCCAGCATGGATTTGCCGGTGCCGGGCGGGCCGATGAGCAGCGCGTTGTGGCCGCCCGCCGCCGCGATTTCCAGCGCGCGCTTGACCGATTCCTGGCCTTTGACTTCCGCCATGTCAATTTCCTCGTCGTAGGAGTGGTCAAAGATCTTGGTCAAATCCACCTGCGTCGGCTCGATTTTGATTTCCCCTTCCAAGAATCCCACGGCTTCGCGCAAGTTGGCGACGGGGATGACCTTCAATCCTTCCACGACCGCCGCTTCCGCCGCGTTTTCCGGCGGGACCAGCACGCCGGCCCGGCCCTCCGCCCGCGCCCGCCAGGCAATGGGCAGCACCCCCTTGACCGGCCGCACCGCGCCCGTCAGCGCCAATTCGCCGACCATGATGAAATTGTCCAACTCGCGGGATTGGAGCTGGTCGCTGGCCGCCAACATGCCGAGGGCGATGGGGAGATCAAAGCTCGGCCCCTCCTTCTTGACATCCGCCGGGGCGAGATTGATGGTGCAACGGCCCATGGGGAATTTGAATCCGGAATTGGTCAGCGCGGTGGTGACGCGGTCGCGCGATTCCTTCACCGCCGCGTCCGGCAGCCCGACGATGACGATCATGGTATCCCCCCAGCCGCAATTGACCTCCACTTCGACGGGGAAGGCTTCGATTCCATTGACCGCAGCGGACAAAACACGGGCAAGCATGGGCGGATTGTGGAGGAAGCAAGGCGCAAGGGCAATGCGGATTTTGACTACTATGGCGAATCTGGAGCGAGGATGGATTTGCTCCCGACGGCTCAAGACCAAAAGCTCCAGGCCAAAAACCTTGCGTTGGCAACAATCTGTGGTACATTCTTCCCATGCCGCTAACGAATTTAACAGTGGCCGAAGAAGCCTTGTCGTTGTCGCCCGAAGACCGGGCGGCTCTGGCAAGACTGATGATCGAGAGCCTTGAAACCGATTCCCGCACCGAGGCGGAGATCAAAGCCGAGTTGAACCGCCGGCTGGAAGAGTTGCTCTCAAAGAAGGATGCAGCGTTGGCTTTCCACGAGGTTTTCGGTCGCGCATTGTGAAAGCTGTTTTCAGCAGCCGTTTTAAGGCTGATTTGGACGCGGAGGCGGAAAAGTATCGTGCGGTTTCGGACCGTTTGGCGAGCGCGTTCACCGAACGCATTGCCGGGCAAGCCAGGGAAATTATCAAATGGAAGGGCGGGGATCATGTCGGCCCACATGGTTTTCCCGGTCGCCGCACAAGGCCGTTTCCTTTCTATATTTGCTATTTTGTTGATGGCGACACGATTTACTTTCTTGGACTGGTTCACGAGCGGCGCCATCCCGATTTCCTGAAAGCCCGGCTTGGCAACAACGCTTAACAAATGCTAAAAACGACCCAAACTATGGGTTGACCCCTTTTCATGCCACAATGGCGAAAATGAGGCTTTTTGCTTCCATAATGGCCGAAGCGTTGCCGGCGGAAGAACAGGAGATTCTCGAAAGTCTGTTGCGCCAGCGTCGTATCGAGGCGTGGCGCAACGAAACGGCGGCGGCGGCCAAGACCGCCGTAATATAGCTAAGCGCCATTCGGGACTGACCCCTTCACGGTGTGACCAGTCGATATTTTTCTAGCAACTTCTTTCCAGACTCCTCTTTTATCGCATCAAGTTGGATAGCGACTGAGATTGGTCCGATTATTGGCACATTACGATCATAGCTCGTCTTAAAGAAATATGTCTGGTCAGGTTTCGCATCCAAAGGGACTTTCATTCCTAAGACTTTGCCAAAAAATTCGCCGTCGGAAACGACTCCAACTTCGTGTCGCCCAGGGGCGAGCACCGCCATATAATATGTGTTCGGCCCTAAAGTAGCGACGCCTATCCCATCTATTCCAGCGATAATCCAGGAGTTGTATATCACAGGTGGCTCTTGATAGAGCACATAGACGACGGATTTACCCGCGGGAACGCTCGAATGTTTCGCGGCATTGTCTTGTTCGACCGACGCGTAATGTTGAAACTTATCAGCAGCGCAACCAGATCCAAGAAGGCAGAGAGCCACCGTGATCATAAGTGTGTGTGTGGCTGCAAACAGGCTGCTAAACAAATTGAGCTCAAATCGTTTTGTGATTGTCGTCATATTCTTAGTCCTAATCCTAATTTGATTTCTTCACTGGTTTTACTCCCACTCCATAGATTCGCAAGCCCTTTTTCGGATTTGTAAAGGTGTCAATCCTCAAGAACCAGTGTCGTTAAGCGTCTCCGACGGAAGCGACAAAGCCGATTCTAGGGCCTTTCCAGCGCAATCGGCAGCCATTCTACGTAAGCTATTGTACATCAACATGTTATAGGCCATATTCCTTAACTAAGCGCAATTCAAGTCTGATGTTGAGTTAAGGCCGTGAGGAGTCTCCGCTACCCGCACCACTGCCGCCCCGACCAACCCCGCCACCAGCAAATTCTTGAATCAATCTCATAACATGTTCATGTTCAATTATTTACAAATAGTCGCTCTCATGCAGGATAATGCGACCACAACATGAGCGCGTTGTGGCCGCCCGCCGCCGCGATTTCCAGCGCGCGCTTGACGGATTCCTGGCCTTTGACCTCGGCCATGTCAAATTCCTCGTCGTAGGACTGATCATGTGCTCTGACATCCGCCGGGGCGAGATTGATGGTGCAGCGGCCCATGGAAAATTTGAAACCGGAATTGGTCAATGCGGTCGTGACCCGGTCCCGCGACTCCTTCACCGCCGCGTCGGGCAGGCCGACAATGACGATGATGGTATCGCCCCAGCCGCAATTGACCTCCACCTCGACGGGGAAGGCTTCAATCCCATTGACCGCAGCAGATAAAACACGCGCCAGCATGACGGGATTGTGGGCGAACGCGAGCCGAAGGGCAATGCGGTTTTTGCGGAGATGCCGGTTGGTCGGCTCGTGACATGCTGATTGGACCCACGCCGACGCGGCTCGGCAACGGCGCGGCATCCCCTGCAAAGTTGTTAACCCTTCACTCAAATTGACCGGAAACTCGGAGGTGCGCATCGGCGTTACCAATTTCCTAGGCCTGACCCTTTCACAATTTTGACCCTTTCACTCCTGAACAGGGAAGCCCCGTTCTCTGAACGGGGTTAGAGGAAGAGCTATGCTGAAAAAAGATCTGCCCATGAGCATCCTTTCTGAGCGTTGTCCCACAACGAAACAGAAAGGAAAAGAACATGAGCAGATTCAAGAGACTATCGCATACAATTTGGCATTGCGAGTAC
>Ga0326728_10001336_pt1 | contig 87873 bp, 71 predicted proteins | sample MB3enrmetagenome_FD_207602 | JGI IMG/M metagenome (GOLD analysis project Ga0326728, IMG submission 207602) | Lab enriched peat soil microbial communities from McLean, Ithaca, NY, United States - MB31MN | ecosystem: Environmental > Terrestrial > Soil > Wetlands > Peat | place: USA: New York...
CCAAGACGAACTGGTTGCCACTTTGACCCGCGTCTTCGAGGATATGCAATCCTACCCTGAGCTGATCCGACCCCGTCTCCTGCCTTTTTGTTAATCATGTCCCTTTATTTATGCGCGGATGTATAGAAGGCCCTCTGGGTGATTCCAGAGCAGGTACTTCATGTCCCATTCATTCATTGGTCCTCAACTGTGCCCGTTGCCCGTGGTATTTGAAGCAAGCGTAGCGCGAACCTGCCCCGGCCCTTAGCGCAGAGTCTGTCTATCCGGAACGCGTACGACGGCAGCGCAAGTGCGAGTCCTCGTCAGTGTCCCTGAAGGTTCTTTCAGAAAGCGGCCAAGCATTGCCAACACAGACCACTCTCATGCCAGGCCGCCGGTACTTGCCGCCGGAGGATTTGCACTGAACATTGCACGGTGGCTGTAGCCGGAAGATCAGCAGACATTCAATGTCGTCCACGAGTTGCTTGGTAAGATTCATTCCTTCTGGTAGAACAAACTCGGCAACTATTAGACGATGATTCTTAGAGTGCTTGTTGATGCAATCCCAAACGTCCTTCTTGGCGAGGTATCTCCACCGTCCTCTGACGTCGGTTCCCTCGCCGTAGCATTTGCCGATGTAATAAATCGCTGGCTTTGCCGGAGCGAGATAGGCATACACTGCTCTCGAATAGCTCCACCTTACGTCATCGTCGTCGCCGACATAGCGCCAGCGCAGCTCAACCGTGAAATCATCGGCCATAGAGTTGGAGCGTACCAGATTTCTCTGTATAGTCAAACATAACGCCCTTTGTGGTAGTGGTGCAGTCTCGGCGCTGAAAATAAGTCTTCATCTCTCAGTTCTCAGTTTTCGGTTGCCGGTCGCAAGGGACAATAGGCCGACTGCCGACAACTGACAGCTAGTCCCTACCACTGAATCCCAACACCCTTTCCACGCTACCCGCCCAGCATTACAGCCCGCGTAGCCGGCTGGCGCGCGGGAACAATTTCGGACAATTAGACACCATCCCCAAAAGATTTTTCCTTCCGGTGGGATTCCCTTAACATAACGTAGGCTATGGATGCCATCGTGCGGGAGAAGGGTGTGGAGAACAGTATTAGGGTGAAATCGCGCAGTAGGGCTAGGTGTCAGGGCAAGTGCTCAGTGGCTAGTGGCGGATGGCTTGTCACAGGGCGCTGCCCCTCGGAGGTTTTCATGTCCCTCGTCAAAATGCCCCGAATGACGGATTGGCCACTCGCCACTGCCCACTGTCCATCCAAATGAAAAACGGCATCTAGTCTCTGGCGATATACTAGAAAATAAAGGGGTTATTCGTGGAGAGTCGAAATTGCTAAAAACTCTATCTCATTCATATAAAATGAGTTAACTTGAGGTGCGGGGGCCGGGGATAAAAAACGCGGGGGGAGAAAATGAAGGAGAGTTTGGCGATGTTATTGAAAACAAATGCAGGAAAAATGTCCGAAAACCGGTCTCTCGCGATGTTGATGAAATCAAGGGAGTTAAAATCACTCTCTGGCGATGTTGATGAAAACAAGTGGAGTTATCGAAGGGCAATGGCGAGTGGCTAGTTGCCAATGGCTAGCGGTAAAGGCTATGAATGACGGTGGCGAGGGACGAGAAAGGGGCCAAAGCCGAAGGCGGAAATGCGGGTGACTCTGCACCCTCGCAATTAACCGGGTCGCCCACACTACCCCGCTTCGGCTATCGGCTGCATCAGGTGAGAAGATGAACCAATTTGCTGACTTCGCAAATCGCAAATCAGAAGGGCAGTGACGAGCAACAAGCAAGATTACCGATTTGGGATTGTCTCAATCGAAAATCCAAAATCTAAAATGGCTCGATAGCCCGATGCCCCGATTCCTTAATGGTCCGGTGGCCCGAACAAAAGAGCCGTGACTAGGGGCGAGTGAACAGTGACAATATATAGGGAAAATGCGAAGGTGGAAAGGCGGGCGGTGGGGCACGTTCACATTCAGGGGGGCCGGCCACACTCCTCCATATCGGTTATCGACAAGGTCAGGTGAGAGGATGAGCCAACTTGGCGACTTCGCAAATTATCCATCGCAAATCGCCAATCACCCATGGCCTGTGTTGCCGCCGGTCATTGACTTTGGACGCGAAATCTGCGGCGATCTTGCGGCTGCGGAGGCGCGCGAGTGGCTGGTGACGAACGGCCTGGGAGGGTTTGCCTGCGGCACGGTGGCGAGCACGCTCACGCGCCGCTACCACGGCTTATTGGTGGCGGCTCTCCCGCCCGCGTGGCATCGCACTCTCCTGGTTTCCAAAATCGATGAGGTGGCGGAATACGGCGGGGAAAATTACGCGCTCGGCGCCAACCGCTGGGCGGGCGGCGCCATTGATCCGCCCGGCCATGTGCACATCGAACGGTTTCGCCTGGAGGGAACGACGCCGGTGTGGACCTTCGCCTACGCGGACGCACTGCTCGAAAAGCGCATTTGGATGGAACACGGCGCGAACACAACCTATGTGCAATACACCGTGGTGCGCGCCAGCCGCCCGACGCGGCTCTCCGCCAAGGTCATGGTGAATTACCGCAGTTACCACGGCTTGACGGACGCCGCGGAAAAGCACATGGACGTGCAATCCCTGGACGGCGGCGTGCGCGTGCAAGCCTTTGCAGAAGGGGCGCCGTTCTATCTCCGCAGCGCCGAAGCCGAGATTGAACCGGCGCACATGTGGTATCGCCATTACGAGCTGGCGGCGGAGAAGGCGCGAGGGCTCGACCACCAGGAGGACCATCTGCACGCCGGGACTTTTACCGCTGAGCTCGGAACTGGTAAGTCCGTGACCCTCGTCGCCAGCACGGAGTCAACCGCCAGCTTGGACGGGGCGTTGGCCCTACAGGCTCGGTTCTCTCGCGAGCGCGAGCTCCTGGAATGGTGCAAGCATGCACATCCCCGGAGGGCGGAAAGCCCCGCGTGGATCAGGCAGTTGATTCTTGCGGCGGACCAGTTCGTTGTCGCGCGGCCTCTCGCCGATGGCGCCGAGGCCTTTTCCGTGATCGCCGGATACCCCTGGTTCGGCGATTGGGGCCGCGACACGATGATCGCGCTGCCGGGACTGTTGCTGGCCACCGGCCGTCCGCAAGTTGCCGCGGGCGTATTGCGAACTTACGCGCGGTTGGTGGACCGGGGAATGCTCCCCAATCGCTTTCCTGATGCTGGGGAGGCTCCCGAGTACAACACCGTGGACGCCGCGCTGTGGTTCTGCGAGGCGATACGGCAGTACTATGCCGCCACCGGCGATCTATCGCTGGTGCACGAAATCTTTCCCGCGATGGCGCAAATCATCGGCGCGTACACGCGCGGAACCCGGTATAACATCCACGTGGATTCGAGCGACGGCCTGCTGTACGCGGGCGAACCGGGAGCGCAAGTTACCTGGATGGATTCCAAGATCGGCGAATGGGTGGTGACGCCGCGAATCGGCAAACCCGTGGAGGTCAACGCGCTCTGGTTAAACGCGCTGGCGACTCAGGCGAAATTCGCCGAAACGCTCGGAGGACCCGCGGCCTCGTATGCGGATCTCGCCGCGCAAGCCCGCCAGGGCTTCCAGCGCTTTTGGAACACTGGAGCGAACTGTTGCTTCGATGTGATCGACGGGCCTGAAGGAAACGACGCCTCGCTGCGGCCCAATCAACTTCTGGCTGTGGCACTGGAGGAGAGCCCGCTAACCTTGGAGCAGCGGCGGGCGGTCGTCGATATTTGCGCCCGTGAACTTTTGACTTCTTTCGGCCTGCGCAGCCTTTCGCCCCAAGCCCCGCAATATTGCGGCGCCTATGGCGGAGACGCGCGGCGGCGCGATGCTGCCTATCATCAGGGGACCGTCTGGGGTTGGCTGATCGGCCCCTTCGTCGACGCTTTCCTCCGCGTTACGCGCGATCCCCAACAGGCCCTCAGCTTCCTGGCGCCGTTCGAAAATCATCTGAAGATCCACGGCCTGGGGACGGCCAGCGAGATCTTCGATGGCGACCCGCCCTTCGCCCCGCAAGGGTGCTTTGCGCAAGCCTGGACCGTCGCCGAGGTGCTTCGATCGTGGACAACTCTCGCCGGTAATCGGGTGATCTCATGATCGGGCGATCGGATGAACAACAACCTGGACCAGCGTCGGTGGTTTTTTTTGCTCGCCCTATCGCCCGATCACCGGATCACCCGATCCCGCTGCCTCGGTATAAGGTTGTATTTGCGCTTTGGGGTGGTACAATCTCCCCAGGATCCCGTCCCCGCCGATTGTGTATTCCTGTGCGCATTTATGATGGAGGTGTGCCGGCAGGATTATTGTCGTTCCGGGCACAATAATATGATGGACAACATACAAGGCAGGGGAGAGCTGATCAGCAAGGGCGTGATAGGACTCCTCGTGGGATTAGCGCTGATGGTGGCGGGAATCTGGGCGGGCCGCCAACTTCACATTGTTTGGAACATTTGGCCGAGCACCGATGGCGTGGTGGTGCACGGCGCCGTGCAAGAAACCTTGGAGGTCCCCTACGCCAAGGGGGGAATGCCGATTCACCGCTATACACCGAAAATTGAGTTCCGCTACACGGTGAGCGGCAGAGATTACCTCACCGAGGCTCCGTCGGTTTACACCGCCGACACGTATGAGAAGGCTGCTGCGAATCTGCTTCACATGTACGCGCCGGGGACGCATCACCCGATTCGCTACAATCCCCGCGACCCGCGCGACATTCGTTTTGGCATTATCCAGTTTGGCCCGCTGGCATTTTCATTCTTGCTCCTGATCGGGGGTGTGATGCTTTCGGCGGTAGGTATGAAGTCGCTGGTGATGGGATACTCGCAACGCGCGGAGCTTGCACCGGAGAAGGAGCAGCCAATCCCGGCCACGGTGCTGCCTTTTGCAGAGCGCGCGCGGCAGGCGCCTTCGGCAGCCACGCTTCGTTGCCCCGCTTGCGGCAGACTGGTCAGTGTGACTGAGGCAACCTGCCCTAACTGCCTGAAGTCCCTGCGCGCGGCGTGAGGACTTCGAGGTTCGTAGACGCGTCACGGCCGGCATTCCTAGCGAAGCTTTGAGGCTCGCGCCAGGTTGCTGGCTGGCCACGGGGGTTTCGGTTGAAGTTCTCGCGGCGCAACAGGGACGATTCCCAGCCTTCGGGAATGGGTATCCAATCGCGCGAGAAGAAATCGGTGGTGGTCAGGCTGATCAGGATGGCGAGCCAGAGGAGCGCCGAGAGCAGCACCACGCGCATCACGCGCGGGCTCCAGCGCAAGTGCATGAAGAAAAGAGCCACCAGCGTCGCCTTGCAGCAGGCGATGATGAGCGCCACGATGGTGTTCCAGGGGCCCAAGTTGACGTACGCCATGCCCGTGGTCAAGCCGGTCAGCGCCAGGAGAGAAGCGAAAATGGCGAAATAGATTTTCTTCGGGACAACGTGATCCGGCATTCAGTATCGCCCTCCAATTAAGTACAGAAGCGGGAAGAGAAAAATCCAGACGATGTCCACAAAATGCCAATAGAGCCCGGCGGTTTCAACCGCGTTATAGCGCTCCGGTCCGAAACGGCCTTTCCAGGCTTGCGCCAACAACACGCCAAGAACTCCCACGCCCACCACCATGTGCAGCGCGTGCACACCCGTCATCGTGAAGTAGAAACAGAAAAACAATTCCACGGATTTGGCATTGGGACCGGCAAAGGTGAAATTCAGACCAGGCACAAAGCCTTCCAAATAATCGTGCCGCCATTCGAGCGTCAGTTTGATAAGGATGAACGCCAGTCCCAGCATGATCGTCAGGATCAGGCACGTCAGGAGGGAACTCCTTTTTCCGATCTGCGCGGCGCGCACTGCCAGCGCCATGGTCAAGCTGCTGCAAATCAACACCGCCGTGTTGATGGCACCGATGGTGACGTTCAGCATGTGGCTTCCCGCCGCGAAACCGGGCTCGTAGAGGTTGCGATAGATGGTATAGCCGGCGAAGAGGCCGCCAAAGAACATCACCTCGGTGGCGAGGAAAATCCACATCCCCAAGTCGGCGGCATCGTGCTGCTGCTCGAGGTCCTCGAATTGGTGCGCGAGCGCACTGCCGGCATGACTGTCAGCCAACTTAAACCTCCTGCAATGAACGTAAGGGCGAGCGGCGCTCGCCCCAGGGCCGAATCCGCCAATCAGAATGGCGGACCGCGGCGACCCCTACTCACCGTACGCGTAAGCTTCTTCCCTCACCACGGGTATCTCCTCAAAATTCTCGGTGGGAGGCGGGGAAGGCGTCTCCCACTCCAGGCCTTTGGCTCCCCAGGGATTCGGCCCCGCCACCGGCCCGTAGCGCATCGACCAAATCAAATAAACCAGAGGTATGGCATAGCCCACCGCCAGGATCGACGCTCCTGCCGACGACATGACATTCAATACCTGGAATTCCGGCGGATAGATCGCGTACCGGCGGGGCATGCCGAGATATCCCACCATGTATTGCGGGAAAAAGGTCAGGTTGAAACCGATGAAAATAATTGCCGCGGCCAGGCGCGCCCAACCGTCGGGATAAAGCCGCCCGGTGATTTTAGGCCACCAGAAATGAATGCCGCCCAGATACCCCATCACCGCGCCGCCCACCATGATGTAATGGAAATGGCCGACGACGAAGTAAGTGTCGTGCAGGTGGGTGTCGGTCGCGAGTGTAGCCAAGAAGAGACCCGTCAACCCGCCCATAGTGAAGAGCCCGATGAAGCCCAGGGCATAAAGCATGGGCGCCTGGTAGGAAACGGAACCCTTGTAGAGTGTAGCCGTCCAGTTGAATACCTTGATGGCGGAAGGAATTGCCACCAGGAAGCTGAGCGCGGAAAAGACGATGCCGGCGTAAATCGATTGGCCGCTGACAAACATGTGGTGCCCCCAGACGAGGAAGGAAATCACCGCAATGGCCACGCTGGAAAACGCGATGAAACTGTAGCCGAAGATGCGCTTTTTCGAGAAACAGGTTACCAATTCGCTGACCACGCCCATGGAGGGCAGGATCATGATGTACACGGCCGGATGCGAATAAAACCAGAACAGGTGCTGGAAGAGAATCGGGTCGCCCCCCACGGCGGGATCGAAGACACCGACGTGAAAGAGCCGCTCCAACGCGACCAGCACCAGGGTAATGGCCACCACCGGAGTCCCCAGAATCTGGATGATGCTGGTGGCGTACATGGCCCAAAGAAACAGCGGCATGCGGAACCAGGTCATCCCGGGCGCTCGCATCTTGTGAATCGTCACCACGAAATTCAGACCGGTGAGAATCGAGGAGAAGCCGGACACGAACACTCCCAACGCCGCGGAAAGCACGTTGGTGTTGGCGTAGGTAGTACTCAGCGGCGTGTAAAACGTCCAGCCTGTATCCACTCCACCCCAGATCACGGCATACAGCGCCAAGCAACCACCCACCATGAAGATGTACCAACTCAGCAAATTCAGCTTGGGAAACGCTAGGTCGCGGGCGCCGATCATCATGGGAACCAGGAAATTTCCCAACACCGCGGGGATGGAAGGAATCATGAAGAAGAACACCATGAAAATACCGTGCATACTAAAGAGCTTGTTGTAGGTGCCCGGTTCGAAGATCGCGCCATTGGGCTCAATCAGGTGGATCCGAATCAGCACCGCCGCGATGCCGCCCACCAGGAAGAAGAAGGTGATCGATGCCATGTAGAGAATCGCAATGCGCTTGTGGTCCGTCGTCAGCAGCCACGATTTGATGCCGTAACCGGCGTTCAAATAGTGCACGCGAGTATCAAGATCCACTGCTGCGGTTGCCATTATTTCGATGCCTTCCCTTCTTGCGGACTCAAAGACTTGATGTACGCGATCAATTGCAGCAACTGTTCTTCCGTAACTTGCCCCTTGAAAGTGGGCATGATGGGCCCGTAGCCCTGCACGATTTTTGCGGAGGGATAAAGGACGGACTCCCGGAGATAGGCGTCATCCGCGATCACCGTCGAGCCGTCGCTGAGTTTCACCGGCTTGCCGTAAACACCCACCAACGGCGGCCCCTTGCCGGTTCCGTGGCAGGTGATGCAGGCCAGTTGGTCATAGAGCTTGGCGCCGGCCTGGGCCATGGTTTCGCCGCGAATGCCCCCGCTCAGCCACTGTTCATATTCTGTGGGCTCCATCACGATCACTTCACCCTTCATCAGGGAATGGTTGGTGCCGCAATACTGGTCGCAGAACATATGAAACCTGCCGGTCTTCGTGGCCTGAAACCACTCCGTCGTGTACATCCCGGGCACCACATCCTTCTTGACGCGGAAGGCGGGCACGGCAAAGTCGTGGATAACGTCTTCGGATGTCATGGTCAGCTTGATGGGCCGGTTCACCGGGACGTGCAATTCGTTGATCTCCTCGACGCCTTCCGGATGCTGGATCTTCCACATCCATTGCTTGCCCACCACGAAGATTTCCGTGGACGCGGCAGGCGGGCGTGAATTCCGGATGAACAGGCTGGTGCCCCACAAGAACACGATCACGACCAGTCCCAGCGGAATCAACGTCCAGGCAATTTCCAGGGGGAGGCTTCCCTCGATTTGTTGCGGCTGCTCCTGTTCCGAGCGCCGCCGGTAACGCAGCGCGAAATAGAAGATGGTGAGAAAAATGACCGCCGTGAAAAAGAGGTCAATCGCGGTGAGGAAGTAGTAGAGATAGTCCACCCCCTGCGCGATGGTGGACGCTTGATCAGGCCTGATTTGGAACCCTTGCCACATGCTGTTCAGTCACCCTGTTCGATTCAAAATTCAAGATTCAAGATCAAAATCGGAAATCCAAAATTGCAATTCCAAAATCCTCAATCGAAAATCTAAGTTCGTTGTGGGCTCTTAATCTTGAATCTTGAATTTTGAATCTTGAATCGAATTTTGCCGGCCGCCTCGCGAAAGGGCAAAAATCAGCGTCCCCATGCAGAGGAGGGTAATCACTCCGGCAATTCGCAGAATCCGCGCAACCACTACGCCGTACCTCCCCGTCGCCGGATCGTACTCACAGCAATAGAGCAGAACGGCATCCACGGGATTCCCGATCCTCTCGTTGGAGGCCTCGACGAGCGCCAAGCGGATATCTCGCGACGGATAGAGAATCCCGTAAAAATAGCGCGAAACTTTTCCTTGCGGTGTGAGCACGATGATTCCAGTGGCGTGCGCGAACTGCTTCGTTTCCGGAATGTAGTTGTAGTGAAATCCCACTGCCTGGGCAAGGGCGCGAATCGCGGGCTGATCGCCCACCAGGAAATGCCAGCCTTGCTTGGCGCCGGGCCGTCCATAAAGGCCCACATAGACGGCTTTCTTGCCCATGGCCATGTCCGGCTTTTCCGTGGGATCGATGCTCACGGTCACCACTTCGTATTGTTCACCAATGTTGAACTTCACATCCCGCAGCGCATTCAAAAGGCCATTTTCCGCCATCGTGCACAGCATTGGACAACTGTAATAAACCAGCGATAGGATCACCGGCTTCTTGCCGAAAAATGAACCCAAGGTCACGGTCTGGCCGGTTTCATCGCGAAACTTCAAATCCAGTGGCACTTGGTTATTCAAGCGCTGATCAATCCCCACGCCGCGCAACTGCGGAGGCGTAATCGCGGCGTTGTCCTGTGCCGCGGCCCTCACCGCCAGGCTGAAAAGGAAAAGGCTGAGTTGGGCGGCCACCCCCAAGCGGCGAACGATCTCCATGCGGCCAGTCGATGTCTTGACCCGCTGAGGCTCGCTCTTGGCAACGAATTGCATGGTTATTGCTTCCCCTCCGCGCCCGAGGGAGTGGGCGCAGCCTGATGATTTGCGGGTGGAGCTGCAAGCCGAAGGGTTGCCGCTTGGCCGCCCTCCGCCGGGGAACCGCCGCGCACTGGGTACCCTCTTTGCAGAAGCAGATCCATGGCGCGGTCAACAGGAATCCTTACAATGCCGGCCTGGGAGTCTACCCACCCGTACCCATCCAAAATCTTTTCTTGATCGGCGCGGTAGACCTTCAAGTCGAGCGGCGCCGTGGTTTGCAGGCGAGGCTCGGGGGGCAACGTGCGGACGTCCTCAAAGGGTGATGCCGGTGGCCCCAGGGGTTGGTGCCGGACAAAAAAGTGAAACACGGCGGCGCTTCCCAACACACCCAACACTACCAATGCCACCACTCCCCCGGCGAAGGCAAACAGCCGCCCCACGCTCACATCAGAATCTTCGTAGCGACGCTCGGAGGGTTCCGGTCCGTTAACAGGTTCAGACATGTAGCACGCTTTCCTTTATTGCTCGCCACTAACCACTAACCACTGCCTTTAGGTGTTCACGCATGTTGCATTATTCCCTTCAGGCGCGGATCGTGGAGGGGCAGCAGCGGCCGCCCCTTCAATTGCGAGGTGAACCGCCACAGCCACAATCCGCCGATACCCACTACCGCCAGCCAATCCATCAGGTGGAATTCCGGCCCCGCGGGATTAAAAGCCGGCGTGATCAGCCAGAACATATCCACCAAGCTCATTAGGATGAGGCCCGCCGCCACCCAACCCAGAATTTCCGCCCGGCGCTTCACAAAGCGATTGAGCAGTAGCAGGAATGGCACCGCGAAGTGGAAGATGATCAAGATCAGCGCCATGCCAGCCCAACTTCCCCGGGCGCGCGTCATGTACCAGGGGATTTCTTCCCGCAGATTTCCGCCCCAGATAATCAAGTACTGTGAGAAAGAGAGGTACGCCCACAACATGGTGAAGGTAAGGAGCAGGTTTCCGTAATCGTTGAGAACCTGCGGCGAAATCAAACCGGCGAGTGGCTTCTGCTTCGACAGGAGAATCACCGTCACCGTTACCACCGACATCGCAGCCAAGGCTTCGCTCACCATAAAAATCATTCCGAAGATAGTGGAAGTCCAATGCGGCTCAAGCGACATCACCCAATCGATGGAGGCGAAGGTAACCGTCAGTCCGAAGATCAAGAGGCCCGGCGCACTCAGAATCTGGAGGCGGGAGGTCAGGCTGGCTTCGCCCGTCTCATCCTGCTCGCGCGACCACTTGTTCAGAAGGTAGGCAAGCAAAAGCCAAAGGGAAAAGTAAGTCACTGTGCGGGTGAGGAAAAACGGTACATTGAGATAAGGGGTCTTGTATTGCAGCAAGGCATCGGCCTGGACTTTGCTGGGAACAGCCCAACTGTAAAGCAACGGCAACCCGAAAAGAAGGGGAAGCACCAGCACGGCCATCAGGTAAAAGGTCTTGGTCCCGGATTCGAGCGGGCGGCGCAGGAGGAATCCCCACGTGCCCCCTGCCATATGATGAAGCATCAGGATAGCGGAGCAACCCAGCGGCAACCCGAGCCAGAAAACGAAGGCCAGAAGATACGACCGGAAGAACTGCGTGGGGTCGCGAAAACCCAACGCCGCGCAGAGGACCAACGCCGCCAACCCTCCCACCAGCGCGGGCTTCTCCAGACGTTCGATTCCGGGAATGGATGTTTCAGCCGTGTTCATTTTGCTCCGCTTGTCAGTTGCTGCCGTTCTCCCGCCGGCACGTCATCGAGGGTGGCGTGCTGGCTCAGTTGCAGCGCGCGGATGTACGCCACGATCGCCCAACGATCTTCCGGCGTGATTCTGCCCGCGTAGCTGTACATGGCGCCATAACCCTCCGTCATAACCTCGAAGAAATGTCCCGCCGGTGCCTGGCGCAGACGGTCAATGTGGTATGAAGGCGGAGGCGGAAACCCGCGCTGCACGACCATTCCCCGCCCGTTCCCCGTGTAATCGTGGCAGGGTGAACAATAGATGTTAAAGCGGTCGCGCCCGCGCTCCAGCACTTGCCGCGTCACCGGGACGGGAAACTGGTCAGCCACAACACCGTTTACCCGGCCCGTGTAAAGCAGTTCGTCCGTGCGCATGTGCCCCCGCGCCACGGTGTCAGAAATCTCCGGGCGGTCGGCTCGGCCGTCTTGAAAAAACCTACTGCCATCGTCGGGTTTCAGTTTTGGCTGCACGTGCATGTCGACTCGGCAACCCCAAGCGCACACCGCGGCTAGAGCCACGAGCGCCCAACACGCGCCCGCCCAACAGCTCCGATTTTTACGGCCGCTAAACCTCAATATCCGATACCTCGCGGGGATTCAAGGTTTGCAAGAACTCTCGCGTCTTCTGCGCGTCGAATTTTGCGTCTCGCGCCTTGATGCAAAGAAAAAATTTATTGCGCGTCGCCAACTCGAAGCGCGGCGCGTTAAATACGGGGTGATAGGGCGTCGGCAATCCGTTCAGCGCCAGCATCCCAAAGACTGTGGCCAACCCCGCGCAAAGGATCGTTAACTCAAAAGTGATGGGAATAAACGACGGCCAACTGTTGTAAGGCTTTCCTCCAATATTCAGCGGATAACCAATCACATTGGGCCACCATTGGAGGAAGAACCCGCCGGAGCAGCCGATCAACCCGCCGATCAAGCAGATCAGGGGCACGCGCGTTTTGTGAAAGCCGATGGCCTCCGCCAACCCTTCCACCGGGAAAGGAGTGAAAGCATCCACCTGGCGATAGCCCTCCGTGTAGGCGCGTTGAGCGGCGCTCAGCAGGTCGTCCGTCGTGTTGAATTCAGCCATCAGGCCGTAAAGCGGATGTCGTTTCATCGGTCAGTTGTCAGTGGTCCGTTGTCAGTTGTCAGTCTTTCACCACCATCTGGCCCTCTCATTACCAAGGAGAGGTGCCCGGAGGGCGGGGTGGTTCCTTCTGACTCCTTACTCCTATCTTCATTCCTTCTTTTCCTCCAATTCATGCGCCAGCCCGCGCATCTCAAAGATCGAGATCATGGGCAGATAGCGGATGAACAGCAAGAACAGTGTCAGGAACAATCCAATCGATCCAAAATACGTCATCCAATCCCAGCGGGTGGGGGAGTACATTCCCGACGATGATGGCAGAAAGTCACGGTGCAGGCTGGTCACCACGATTATGAAGCGCTCCAGCCACATGCCCGTCTGGACAACGAGGGAGATCACGAAGAGCGCGGCCACGTTGCGGCGGATTTTGGAATGCCACAAGGTGCCGAGCGGAATCACGATGTTGCAGAGAATGAGGCTCCAATAAACGGGAGCGTAAGGGCCGGTCATCCGGTTCAGGATCATATAGCGGTCGTAAGTATTTCCGCTGTAAAACGCCATGAAGGTTTCCATCATGTAGCCGTAAGCCACAATGAGGCCGGTGGCCATCAGGATTTTCGCCATGTTGTCGAGATGCCGAAGTGTGACGAAGTCCTCTAAGCTATAAAACTTGCGTATAGGGATAGCCAGGGTCAAAACCATCGCGAAGCCGGAATAGATGGCGCCGGCTACGAAGTAGGGTGGAAATATCGTGCTGTGCCAGCCCGGAACTACCGCCAAGGTGAAGTCGAAGCTCACCACTGTATGTACTGAAACCACCAGGGGGGTGGCCAATCCGGCGAGCAGCAGGTACGCCATCTCATAGCGGTGCCAGTGCATCGCCGAACCGCGCCAGCCCATAGCCAGGAAGCCATAAACTACGCGCGGCAGGCGGTCCTTGGCGCGATCGCGTAACGTGGCCAGATCGGGGATCAAGCCCACAAACCAGAACAGCAGCGAGATGGTGGCATAGGTCGAGACCGCAAACACGTCCCACACCAGCGGACTGCGGAACTGCGGCCAGGTTCCCATGGTGTCAGGGTAAGGCAACAACCAGAAAAACAGCCATGGCCGGCCCATGTGCAGGAGCGGAAACAGACCGGCCGAAGACACGGCAAAAAGCGTCATGGCTTCCGCAAAACGATTGATGGATTGCCGCCATGCCTGGCGCATCAACAACAGGAAGGCGGAAATCAGCGTGCCAGCGTGGCCGATTCCGATCCACCACACAAAATTGACGATGGCAAATCCCCAACCGACCGGGATATTGATTCCCCAAATTCCCACGCCCATGATCAGCAGGTAGCCAATCGCCACATTCAAGACCATGAAGAGCATGAAGGCAATCGCGAACCCGAACCACCACCCGCGCCGGGTCTTTTGCAGCAAGACAATGGCGCTGATCTTGTCGGTGATCGTCGCGTAGGTGTACCCCGGAGCGAGAACCGGAGCGTCTCCCCCTGCTGTCGGCGTATTTTCGAGTCCCTCAGAGCCCACCACTTACTCCTTGATCTCCGGGTTGGGATTCCGCAACTTTGCCAAATAGGTCGTGCGCGGCCGCGTGTTCAAATCCGTCAAGAGGCCGTAGTTCCGCGATTGCCTTTTCAACTTCGCGACACGGCTGTCATGGTCGTTGATGTTGCCAAAAACGATTGCCTGAGCCGGACAAGTCTGCTGACACGCGGTCAGGATTTCCCCGTCGTCTATCTTGCGGTCTTCTTTCTCGGCCGAAATCTTCACCCTATTAATGCGTTGGATGCAGTAAGTGCACTTTTCCATCACGCCGCGGCTGCGCACGGTCACATCCGGGTTGCGCAACGGCTCCAGGCTAGGCGTGGTCCAGTCAGCGAAGAGATAGAAATTGAAGCGCCGGACTTTGTACGGGCAGTTGTTGGAGCAGTAACGCGTGCCGACGCAGCGGTTGTAAATCATTTCATTCAGCCCTTCCGGGCTGTGCACCGTCGCTCCCACCGGGCAAACATATTCGCAGGGCGCGTTCTCGCAATGCATGCAGGGAACCGCTTGGTTGTATACTCCCGGATTCGCCAAACTCCCCTCGAAATAGGTGTCCACGCGAATCCATTGCATTTCCCGGCCAAGTGCAACCTGCTCTTTTCCCACGACCGGAATATTGTTCTCGGATTGACACGCCACCACGCAGGCATTACATCCGATGCAACTATTCAAGTCGATGGACATGCCCCAGGCGTTGCCCGTGTACGGGTAGGGTGGATAGATCGAAGGCCCGTTTCCCTCGCCTTCTTCACGGCCCACCGTGGGGTCCTTGCGGAATTCCTCCAGCGTCGCCCCTCGCACCAGCTTGCGTTGCAGCGCCGACACGCTCTCCTCTTCGCGCTCTTCGCCTTCCTTGCCCATGATGTGGTGGTGCTGCGTCGTGGCCAGTGGGTATGTCTTGCCGGTTTTCTGTAATTCGGCACTGCCGATCCAGGGGCTATCCGTAGTCGAAAGCAGGTAGGCGTTGAAGCCCCTCCCCGTACCCACGTGGCCCGCCCGGCGCCGCCCGTAACCCAGATGCAGGGTAAGGGAATTATCGGCGTGGCCCGGCGCAATCCAAATGGGCGCCTCCACCACTTGCCCGTGCCCGCTCAACTTCACCACATCGCCGTTGGTCACACCCCACTTCCGGGCGCTCGCGGGACTGACCAGAGCGGCGTTGTCCCAAGTCAACTTGGTGAGAGGCTTGGGCACTTCCTGCAACCAGCCATTGTTCGAGAAGCTGCCATCACCAATCGAGGGATCAGGGCGCAATACGATTTCGATTCCGCCCGCGTTCGCTCTTACCGCCGCGGTGGCGAGCGATGGGCTGAGCTTAACCGGCTTAGGAGCGAAGGTCGAATCCGCGATCACGCCGTTATTCAGTGAGGTTTGCCAGAACTGCTCGAAATCAGCTCCCGGCTTCTGCCGTTGCCAGTAGCTACGGACAATATCATGCCCGGAGGTCTCCCCTTGACCTGCCAGCACTGCCAGGATTTCATGCGCCGATTTGCCGTCATACAAAGGAGCAATAAGCGGCTGGATAATACTTATGGTGCCGTCATAAGCGCGGGCATCACCCCAAGCTTCCAGGAAATGCGTTTCCGGAATATGCCAATGGCATTGTTCAGCGGTTTCATCCTCGTACAGGCTGAGGTGAATTCGCGTTCTGACTTTGAGCAGGTTTTCCTTAAAGTTCAAATCCGCTGGGGCGTTGTAAACCGGATTCACGCCCAGGATGAGCAGGGTGTCAACCTGGCCCGCCTTCATGTCGGTCACCAGCTCCTGGAGTGATGCCATGGCGTTTACCGGGTTCACCTCGACGGGGTCGGTGTAGTGCATGGTTTTGCCCACGTTGCCCAAGGTGTCGTTCATCGCGTGGGCCAGGGCATGGACGGCGGGCGGCTGTTGCTCGCCGGCGATCACCACACAAGCGCCACGATGGTTTTGTAAATCGCGCACGAGAGCGGGAATCCAGTTGGGCGGCACGTGGGCGGGGGCGGCACTTCCGCTTTTGACTCCCAGCCCCTCCGCCAAGGCGCGGGCAAAGGCTTCCACGTCGCTTGCGCGCAGCGGCATGCGGTGATCCGCCATCGCTCCCGTGACCGTCGACGTGCTTTCCACCACGTACAGGCGGTTCATCGTGGACTCTGGACCGGTAACGCGCCGCTTATCCGCGAAGTCGCGCGCATAGCGGACCGCCCCCGGCCCGGCGCTGAGGAAATCCGCATCCAGTGAAACGATCACGTCCGCCTGGTCCAGGTGATATACGGTGTTGACGTACTCCCCGAAGGCCAGTTTCGAGCCTTCGCGCACCGTGTCGCGGCTGCCCGGCTCATATTGATGCCACTTCGCCTGCGGGTACTGAGCGAGCACCGAGCGGATTTGATCCGCCAGCGCGGGCGAAGTCACCATACCCGTCAGAATGCGCAATCCCGCACCCTTACGGATGAGGAGCTCGGCGCAATTTTGGTCCATCGAGGTGAGGAACTTGCTCCAGTCGCCGATGCGGCCACGGTAAACCACCACCTGTGCGCGATCGGGATCGTAAAGGCTCAGCACGGAAGCTTGCGCGATCACATTGGCGGCTCCCAGGCTGGCAGGGTGGCTGGGATTTCCTTCCACCTTCGTGGGTCTGCCTATGTGGCTTTCCACCAGCAACCCCGTAGCGTACCCCGCCAGAGGCATGGCGGTGGCATAGAAGAGGGGTTTGCCGGGGACAAAATCCTCGGGCTGTTGCTGCGTGTAGGGAACAATCTTTTCGGTGGGCAGCTTGGTGCAGGCCGTGAGGCCCGCCAGGGCCGCGGACGCCCCCATTAGCTTCAGCGCGCTCCGGCGACTGACGCCCTTTGCTTCCGAGCGCGGGTCGTGCGGGAACTCGCACTCCAGGAAATCGCGATATTCCGGCGAGCCCGCCAATTCTTCCAGGCCGCGCCAGACACGCTTTTCCGGCGACTGTTCCAGCTTCGCCTGGATTTGCACTAGGTCAAGCGCATTCCCAGGTTTTGACTTTCGTTGCATAGATTTTAGGTGTCAGGTGTCAGGTGCCAAGTGTCAGGTTTCGCGGCCCTGGCACCTGATACCTGACACCAGACACCTGCATTACCGATGACACGTATAGCAATCAGTAATTTGTTTCGGCTCCTTGATTTTGTATTCCTTCACCAGCCGCCGGCCCAAAGCAAGTTGGTCGGGCGGTTCCACGTAGTCGGCCTTGAAAACGTCTTCGCGGCGCCGCACGTGGCGCTCCGGGTGGTTATGGCAATCGATACACCAACGCATGTAAAGAGTATTCGCCCGATAAGTCAGCGGCATCTCGCCAATCGGCCCATGACAGGTTGTGCAGCCAATCCCTTTATTCACATGAATGCTGTGGTCGAAGTAAACGAAATCCGGGAGGGCGTTGACGCGCGTCCATTCCAGCGACTTGTCCGTCAAGTAACTCGCGCGCACGGGCTCCAGCATGGAACTATTCAGCCACAATTTGGAGTGGCAACTCATGCAGATTTGCGTGGTGGGAACACCCGCGTAAGAAGACTTCTCCACCGACGTGTGGCAGTAACGGCAATCGATGCCGTCGTCCGTAACGTGATGCTTGTGGCTAAAGGGAACCGGTTGCTGCCGGGCCACATTAACGTCCGTATAGTAGGGAGATTGGTTGACGGCGAAAATGAGATATCCCAGCCCTAACAGGATGAAGACCGCGCCAAAGATCGTCACCTTAGAGATCGTGTTCGTGCTGCGATGGAAGATCTGCGCCATCGAAGGATTTTGCCTGACGCCCCTGAGGAAGCCTCACCCCGGCGGCGGTCCTTGCCCCGGTCCCACTTGGGTTACTCCCCCGGGAAGGCGGTATCGGATGTTTTCAGCCCTGTATGATTTCCCAAGGCAGTCGATCTAACCCCGGGTCATGCCGTGCTTTACAGCCATCTCTTCCCCGCCATCGCGTCGCGGACCATCACCGAACTCTGTACGCCTGAGGCACCCCCGGGAATGAACGCTGGGGAAGGGAAGAGACTTGAGCCGGCAGCAGCGCCAGCCCAGGGGAATACTATTATCCAAAGCAATAATCCGGGCCCTAGACACGAAGGGAGTCCGGAAACTTCTGGTTCACCACGGTTAGCTGCTTTTATAAAACCTGCCCCGGAAATAGCAAATTATATTTGCGTGGGATTTTTTTGTCAAAAGAAAATCGCGAGACCGCTGCTGATGCGCCTCGCAGCATCCCGCGATCTTGATACACATCAAATTTATCTCACAATGTGATGTTTATCGACCCCGCCGGATGACCCTTCCGCGGAGGTTGTTAATGAGGTATGGCACCGCTACTGAGGCGATTTTTCACTTCCGGGCACCATGGGAACAAAGCGCACGGGCAGCAGGCTCTCGCGCTCCAAGCCTTTCGCTGTGCGGCGCAGGCGGATCAAATCCTGCACGAAACGGCCCACCGGCACCACCATGCGGCCTCCCGGGCGAAGTTGCGCGACGAGCGCGGGCGGCACGTCGGGCGGGGCAGCCGTCACCATGATGGCGTCGAAGGGCGCCGCTTCCGGCCAGCCGCGGTAACCATCTCCGATCCGGACGCGCACGTTGGCATAGCCCATTTCTTTCAGCCGCGCCTCCGCCTCTTTGCCCAGCGGCTCCAGGATCTCCATGGAATAAACCTCGCGTGCCAGGAGTGACAGCACGGCTGCCTGGTAGCCTGAACCCGTGCCGATTTCGAGCACTCGATCCTGGGGCTTCAATTCCAGGGCCTCCGTCATGAAGGCCACCACATAAGGCTGAGAGATGGTCTGCCCCAGACCGATGGGCAGAGCCGAGTCCTCGTACGCGGAGGGCTGCAACTCCGGCGGCACAAACCGGTGGCGCGGAACTTTTCGAAGGGCGTCCAAGACGCGTGGGTCGCTTATCCCTCGGGCTAAAATCTGCTCTTGGACCATTCGCTCCCGCGCCTCGCGCGTCTCCGGCGATTCTGCCGAGTCCGCGCGGGAACGTTCCTCCGACCTGCCCACCGGCAAGGAAGCAAGCGTGTAAAGGTACAGGACAATGATCATCAAAAACCACGCGAGGCTCTGGGGTGGGTCGCTGCGGCGGCGCTTCATGGCAGCCTCTACATGGATTTTAGCACCTTAAAGGAAGCACGGCGCGCCATTTGCGGAGGACTCCCGGATGTTATCCTGATCCCGTTGACACTGTCGCTTGGACAGGCCTCGCTGGAATTAGGTGGAGCGCTCCGGCATGTCACCGTACTGAGCTCGGGGTAGGGTGAAGAGAATAATGAGGGTGACGAGGGCCAGGATGGCGACGACGAAGATGCTGCCTTCGGGGCCGGTAGCTCCGCCGCTGAGGATGGGCTTGCCTACCGGGTGCGTAGCGAGGAGATGGTGCTGGACCATGGTACCGCTATCGGCGACGCCGTAGAGGAAGGATTGCGACCAGTCCCATGCGGCATGGAAGCCAATGGCCCACCAGAGAGAGCCGGTGCGCCAGAGGCTGAGGCAGAAGACCAGGGAGACCAAACCGGCGGAGAGCAATCCGATGGGGGACTCGCCGGGGTTGCTGCTGTGTCCAAGGCCGAAGAGAATGGAGATGATGACGGCAGATGTCCAGAAGCCTAAAGTTGCGCTGCGACGGGTCTTGAAGGCCCACTGGTAGACGCCGGCCAGGCCGCGAGTAAGGGTGTATTGGATGTAGCCGCGACTAAAATACTCCTCAAACAGGCCGACCAGGAGGAAGCTGAGCAGCCAGATTCCTCCGTAACGGAGAATGTCGCTGCCGAAGAGCAGGCGGCTGTCAATCGCCAGAAAGCCGGTTTTCCAAAGGGTCAGGATGAGAAGGGAAAGACAGGTGACTCCCCAGGCTGAGCCGGCGAGAAATTTCGTGAGCCTGCCGCTGCCACCGAGGCCGTAGACGGAGACCGGGCGTTGCTCGATCTTCGACATGATCCAGGTGACGAGAAAGGTCACGAGGACGGTGATGGAATAGCCGATGAACAAGCCAGGCGAGGGGGGTATTTCCGAGGCCGTACTTCCGGTCCTGGGGGCAGGCGGGTGGATTTTGTGGCCGATGACGTTTGCACAGAACATGAAGGCAGCGAAGAGTGCGATGAAGATGAGCAGGCTCCAGCCGGCACGGAGACCGTCTTTGCCGATGAAGACCCAGTGAACTCCCGACTCTTCGGTCGGTAGGATGGGTTCATGAGGTATCAGTGTTGCGTCATCATCCATGGGGGCTTCCCGGTCGGGCAAGAGTCTATCATGACCCTATGCTTTCTCGATGACCACCGCCGTGCCGTAGCAAAGGACCTCCGTCGCCGACCCCTTGCTGACCACTTCCGACGCGTCGTATCGTACGCCGACCACGGCATTGGCACCCATTTCCGTGGCGTGCTGGAGGAGCAAATCGTAGGCTTGCTGGCGCGCCTGCTCGCACATTTCGGTATACGCTCCAATCCTGCCGCCAATGATGTTTTGAAGGCCGCCAAAAATTCCTTGAGCAATCGTCGGGGATCTCACGATAATTCCCCGAACGATGCCCTTATACTCGCGAATTCGGTACCCTTCAAACGCAAAGGTGGTCGTTACCGGTATTGGCATTGGGAGCCTCCATGGTTTTTCCAGATTTTATTAAAACCTAATAAAAACCCTTTTGGGTTGACAGAACGAGCGCAGGGTAATCCCGCTCCGAGCGGGATTACCCTGCGGCTTCGGGATTCTTCGCTCATAGTCCGCACTCCTTTGCCGCCTGACTCTTGTTGAGGCCGACCTGCATGCCCCCCAGGAAAACAAATCTGCATGTTCAGCGGACGGGCGCTCGCGCGCTCCGCGGAGTACACAGGATAAGCAGCCCTCCGGCAATTCCTGAAATCATCATCAGGGCCAGCCCGGACGAAAAAGATCCTGTTCGAGTGTTCAGATAACCGAACAGGTAAGGACCCGCAAAGCCTGCTGCGCTGCCAACCGCGTTGACCATTCCCACGGCGGCGGCCGCCGCCGACTGGCTCAGGATTTCTGTCGGAATCGCCCAGAACGTGGGGAGATAGGCAAAAACCGTGCCCACCATGCAGAACAGGACCATGGAGAGTGGAAGGGAGTGAGGTTGACAAATGAGGCTCAGTAGTCCGGCTGCGGCGACGAGTAAGGGGACCGTGGAGTGCCAGCGCCTTTCCCCACCCCTGTCGGAATGCCAGCCGTTGACCTGCATGGCCACGAAGGCCACCGCGTACGGCAACGCCCCCAGCAGCCCCACCCGAATGTCCGAAAGCCCTGACTGCCGTTTCAGCATGGTCGGGAACCAGAAAGCAAAGGTGTAAAGGACAATATAATTGAGGAAGGTTAGTGAGGCCAGCAACAGGACGGTGCGAGACCTGAGCGCCTGCCCCATGGTGGTTGCCGGGGGGCTGGCGGGCTTTTCCTCTTCCAATTTTTGCTCAATCCATTGCCTTCGCTCGGGCGCGAGCCAAGCCGCCTCGCGCGGCCAATCAGTTAGAACGTAAAACGCCACGGCACCCAGCAAGATGGCCGGAATTCCCTCCAGAAAGCAGAGCCAGCGCCAGCCCGCGAAACCGAGCCACGCGTGGCCGAGGATCCAGCCCGCGAGCGGCGAGCCAAGAACAAATGATAGGGGAATTGCACCCATGAAGTTGCTGGTCGCTTTGGCGCGGTCCTCAAGGATAAACCAGTGGCTCAGATAGACGATCACGCCTGGGAAAAACCCCGCTTCTGCTGCGCCCAAGAAGAAGCGCGCAAGGTAAAGTTGGCCGGGGGTGTGAACCAGCCCCGTCAATGCCGTGAGCGATCCCCAAACCATCATGGTTGCAGAGATCATCCGTCGGGCGCTCCAGCGCTCCACCAGCAGAGCGCCAGGAATCTGTAATGCCAGGTAGCTGATGAAAAAAATACCGGTGCCCAAACCATAGACGCGGTCGCTGAAACCCAATTCTTGAGACATGCCGGTCGCGGCATAGGCCACGCTGGTGCGGTCCAGATAATTGATGATGTAAAGTATGAAAAGAAATGGAAGCAGCCGCACAGCGATGTGGTGTCGCGCGCGGTCCGCCACTTCAACCGTAGCGGGCCCCATCGTGCATGAGGGGGCTACAGCCACTCAGGAATCTCCGGTAGAGGGAGTTTGGAATGGACAGAGTATACCGAGATTAAGATTAACCTCTGACCGGGATTTCCCTTCTAGCTCCCAATAGACCCACACTATAACCCCTGACGGGGTTCCAGTGCACTATTTCTTTGGCGGGGTTCAAGGGCTGCAGGCTGGGTGACAGGTGGGTGTAAGGGCGTGGGGAGCCCCGCAAGGGTATTTAAGCAAGATGGAAAAGCCGACTCGACAGGCGGGGAAGAGCGAAAAGCAGAACGGATTAATCACGCAATTACCGTTTCGTGTGGTAGAGTACGAGTCAATTAGTTTGTAGGCAAGGCGCGCCTCCGATGAGGGCAGAATAAGATGAAGCTGGGCATAAGCTCCTACACATTCCCATGGGCCATAGGCCTCCCTGAAGCGGTCCCCCCACACCCCCTTACCCCGCTGCAACTGCTGGAGAAAGCCCAGGATCTTGGCGTGGGCATTGTCCAATTCGGACCGAATATGCCTCTGGACCAACTCCCTGAGAAAGAGTTGCGGGAGCTGGTGAAGCAGGCGGAGGCATGGAAAATTGATTTGGAAGTAGGAACGATAGGAATTGACCCTGGGCACCTGCGTGAGCAAATACAATTTGCCGAGCGAATCGGCGCAATACTTCTGAAGACAACGCCGGAGCGCGCTAAGGGGCGCGTTCCGATGCGGACCGAGATTTCGAATTGCTTGCGCGCCGTCCTGGATGATTTAACCAAGGCGCAAATTCCCTTAGCCATTGACAACAGCCGCGTCCTCGCGCACGAGCTCAACGAAATACTGGAATCTATTCACAGCCCCTGGCTGGGAGCAGCCATCGACACAGCGAATCCTCTGGCCCTTCCCCAGGGATGGCAAGTCTCCGTCCGGGTATTAGGCCATCGCACCTTGATTCTCCAGATCAAGGATTTTGTCGTGCAACAGGCAGTGCATGGAATGGGCTTCTCGGTCAAAGGCTGCCCAGTGGGTAAGGGCCAACTCAATATTGCCTGGATAGTGGAGTCATTTGCGGCGCTTCGACTTGAGCCTTCCGCCATATTGGAATCCTGGCCGCCGGAGCAGAAAACCCTACAGGAAACCCTCGCGCTTGAGGATGAGTGGGCAAAGCAGGGCGTGGATTACCTCCGGCGCTTCATACCCTACTAAAAGGAATTTAGCCTCGGCAGCACTCTGGCGTTAACGCACACGGCTTCATCCTACAATTTTCTGGTTTCACCACTTTGAGGACGCTTTGGGATCTTCTATGCCGAATCCCCCTTTGTGTCATTGACAACTTTGGGTGCCTGTGCTAACTAGAAGCAAGAAAGGATTTGCAACCACTGATGGGTGCCGAAGAACTCCAAGCCGCGTGGGACCTGCTCAAGGAAGCGTATCAATACCAGATGGGCGGAGATTACGACATGGCGGTCGAACTTTACAAACGCTCTCTGGACCTCCATCCCACCGCCGAGGCCTTTACGTATCTGGGATGGACCTATCGCTTCCAGGGAAAGATTGATGACGCCATTGCAGAGTGCAAAAAGGCCATCCAGATCGATCCGGAGTTTGGCAATCCCTACAACGACATCGGCGCGTATCTGATCGAGAAAGGCGAGTACGACGAGGCAATTCCGTGGCTCGAACGCTCGCTGCAATCCAGGCGCTACGAGTCTTATCATTATCCCCATTACAATCTCGGGCGTGTATACGCGGCAAAGGAACTTTATGGCAAAGCACGCCACCATTTCGAGCAAGCTCTGAAACTCTCTCCGGATTACGCTCTGGCAAAGGATGGCTTGGCCAAAGTCCGGCACAAACTTCAATAGCGGCCTCGGCCCTTCACGCGGGCCTTCCCCGCACTTATCCTCGCACAAAGGCGGTGTGCTATCATGGCGCGTTAAAGTCGCCAGGAATCACCTGTTGGAGTTTGAAAAATGCCTAAAGCAGAGTTGCAATATCTTAGCGATGAGCTCGAAAAACTGCGCGAGCAGAAGCTCTATCAGAAATTGCGCGTTCTGGAAACCGAGCAGCTTCCCATCTCGCGTTTCGACGGGCATGAAGTCATCAACCTTTCCTCCAACAATTATCTGGGATTGACTACTCATCCCAAACTTCGGCAGCGCGCCATGGAGGCCACGGAAAAATGGGGAGTGGGCTCGGGCGCCGTGCGCACCATTGCCGGCACCATGTCAATTCACATGGCCCTGGAAGAAAAGATCGCGCAATTCAAGCACGTGGAAGCGTCCGTGGTGTTCCAATCGGGCTTCACGGCCAATGCCGGGACGGTCGCCGCCATCCTGGGGCGCGAGGATGTGATCGTTTCCGACGAACTCAACCACGCTTCGATCATCGACGGCTGCCGGCTGTCACGCGCTGAAATCAAGGTCTTCCCGCACAAAGACGTGGAGGCTTGCGAGAAAGTCCTGAAGGAAATCGCCGCCCGCAAATGCCACAAGCTCCTGATCACCGACGGCGTGTTTTCCATGGAGGGCGACATCGCTCCGCTGCCGCAGCTTGTGGAATTGGCCGAAAAGTACGGGTGCATCATGATGATCGACGACGCGCACTCATCCGGAGTGCTCGGCCGCAACGGACGCGGCACCGTCGACCACTTCCATCTGCATGGCCGCGTGGATATTCAGGTCGGCACGCTCTCCAAGGCCATCGGCGCGTTGGGCGGCTACGTGTGCGCCACGCGCGACACCATCGACTTCCTCTACCATCGAGCGCGCCCGTTCTTGTTTTCGACGTCCCACCCGCCGTCCGTCGCCGCCAGTTGCTTGGCGGCCTTCGAAGTCCTGGAAGAGGAGCCGCAACTCATCGAACAGCTCTGGGCAAACACGCAATTCTTCAAGGATGGACTGAAGAAGCTGGGCTTCAATACGGGCCTGAGCGAAACCCCTATCACGCCCGTGATCGTAGGCGACGCGGCTTTAGCTCACGAATTCTCCCGGCAGCTCTTCGCCACCGGAGTGTTCGCACAAGGCATCGGTTTTCCTACCGTGCCGCAAGGTAAGGCGCGCATTCGCACCATCGTCACCGCCACCCACACCCAGGAAGAATTGACGAAGGCGCTCGGCATCCTTGCCGACGTCGGGAAAAAACTGAAGATTATCGAGTAGGGACCTTGGATTGGCGGCCAGAGACCTCCGGTGACATGCCGAATAAGGGTAGGAGCTTGGCACGCGATGCTCATATAGTCGCTAGCGGGAAAGATGAGGGAAGCGCCGCAAGCGTGGTCGTGGCCTCCAGGGCCGCGGACCCAGAACCGCGGGCCAGCGCAACAAACTTCAGCCGGGAACGGAGACTGCCATGACGATTCCACCAAAGGACCATGCTATTGAAAACTACTCGCGACGAAGTTTTCTAAAGTGTTCGACCGCCGCTGCCCTGGCGGCCGCAATGCCCAATGGAGCCGCGGTGGGCGCCCAGGAGGCCGCGCGCACCACCGCCTTGCCGCCCGGCAAGAGGTTCATCGGCATTCAAGTGGGAGCCGTCTCCTTCGTCGATGAAGGGGTCGACCGAGTGTTGGATATCTTGCAGGAGCGGGCGGGGGTTAACGCGCTGATGCTCGCCGTTTTCACTTACGGACGCGGCATTGCGGGACGCCAACTCCCAGGCCAACCCCTGCCGGACCACGGCGCACAGCGCTACGACCTGGATAGTTTTCACGGCGGGGATTACGCGGCTGTCCATCCCCAGTATTACGCCCAGTCGGTCTTCAAGGATTTTCGCGCCCCAGATCTCGGTGATTTCGACCTGCTCGCGACGGTCGTGCCCAAAGCAAGAGCGCGAAACATCAAGAGCTTCTGCTGGTTCGAAGACGTTTACAGCCCCCGCCTGCTGGACAACTTTGAAAAAGTCGCGGAAATCGATGTTGACGGTCGCCCTACCGGGCAGGCTTGCTTTAATAACCCTTATTTGCGCAACTTCCTCGCCTCACTGATCGAAGACTGGACGAAGTCCTACAACGTGGATGGCATCATGTGGGGTTCGGAGAGGCAGGGACCCCTCAATCGAGCGATCGGCGCCACCCACGGCGAGTTCAAAGGACCGGACGCGCCGACTTGCTTTTGCAGATATTGTGCGCAAAAGGGCCTTGAACGCGGGATCAATGTGGAGCGCGCGCGGCAAGGAATCAAGGCTCTCTGGCAATGGTTGCAAGCAGCGCGCACCGAACCTCGGCCAAGCGATGGTTACTTCGTTACCTTCTGGCGCCTGCTCTTGAACTACCCGGAAATCCTGGCGTGGGAGCAGTTGTGGACAGACAGCCAGTATGAGGTCTACGGGCTGATTTACGCGGCAACCAAAGCCATCACCCCACAACTCCAGGTGGGCTTCCACGTTTGGCACCTCAATTCCTTCAGCCCCTTTTGTCGCGCGGAGCAGGACTACTCGCGGCTCCGGCAAACTTCCGATTTCCTCAAGGTCGTTATGTATAACAACTGCGCCGGCCCGCGCCTGGCGAAGTACATCGCAAATGTACATTCCACAATTTTTGGCGACTCGCCGCCGGAAGAAGTGCTGCGGTGGCATTACGACGTGCTCGGGTACAAGGGAGAGGCAAGCCTCGATAAGCTGCCCACCTCAGGACTCTCCGCTGACTACGTGGCGCGGGAGACGCGACGCGCCTTGGCGGGTGTTGGCGGCGAGGTCGCGATCTATCCCGGCATCGACATCGATATTCCTACCGGAGATAAAGAGAAGAAAACCCAACCTTCCGACGTCAGAGACGCCGTGAAAGCGGCGCTGACAGCCGGTGCGCCGGGGGTGATCCTTTCGCGAAAGTACTCGGAAATGAAGCTGGAAAACTTGTCTGCGGCCGGTGAAGCTCTGCGGGATTTGCACCTCGCGTGAGGCGCGCGCGCGGCGCCCGAGCGCAAGCGGGCGCGGCGAGTTCATCTGCTCAGGGCGTGTTTGACCAGTTCCACGCTTTGCGCCCACACCCGCCCGCGGACTTCCGTGGCCTCCGCCATCACCTGATCCATAGCGGAAACGATCGCCGCCACTTAGCCATGTTGATCCGTGTTGATCCGTTGAGGGGGGATTTCAGTCTTCAGGTCTTTCAGATTTGCCGAGAGACTTGAGGGTGACTCGGACGGTTTGCGCAGCTTCCTTGCCCGTATCCGCATCGACGGTAACGATATCCAGGTCCCCGATCAAGCGAAGGTAATCCGCATCCTTCTCTTCGTGGCCCTTGCCGCGTTCCACCGTTCCGGAAAAGCGGTAGAACTTCCCGTGAATTCGGTTGGTGCGGAATTTCACATGGGTCTTATCGCGGGATCCTTCCACGATGTCGTAGCTCAGAACATCGTCGGACTCCTCTTCCGGCTGAGTGACCTCGATGTACCCCTTGAGCCTGCCCTCCTCGTCGAGAATCGCCAGGGTATCGTCAGCAGAAAGGAAATGGTATTTAGCCGTCATGTCATCGACGGTTTGGGTCTGGTCCTGGGCTTTAAGAACGCCGCCAGCGAGCAAAGCAAAAGTGAGGACGGCTAGCCACCCGAGGGACTTGGCAAGCCTGAATCCTCGGCAAGAATCGGATAACGCCCTCTCCGCGACCCTCTGGCCCATACGCCTTCCGCAACCTTTCATGTCGCGACCTCCGCGCACAACGCAGCCGCGAGCGTGCCACTTCGACCAGTTTATTCTGACTTTCCCGCGACGGCAAGCGAAGGAGTGGAGCTATCGGCCTTGCTTTGAGGGCCGGCCCGGCATATGTTACCTGTCTGAAGGGAAATCAAAAAAATCTTAGGCTCACAACTATGACCAGTCGACATCTCCTGCCCGGGGTGGGTTGTCTCGTTTTCTTGTCTCTGTCGTCCCCTCTGCTGCTCGCGCAGTCCGAGCTAGCCGAACGCATTCAGGCCGTGATGAGCCAGCCGGAGTTTGCTCATTCCCGTTTTGGCATCGAAATCTGTTCCCTGGATACCGGAAAGCGCATCTTCGGCCTAAACGAGAAGCAATTTTTCGTTCCGGGCTCCACTACGAAGCTGCTCACTGAGGGAACCACCCTCGAACTTCTCGGCCCAGACTACCGCTTTCACACCCGCGTCTACTGGACGGGCAAGCTCAAATCCCAAGCCGTCCTCGACGGCGACATCGTGCTGGTGGCCAGCGGCGACCCCAATCTATCCGGGCGTATTCAGCCTGACAATACCCTGGCGTTTGAAGATGAGGACCATTCCTACGGTGGCCTCGACAGTAAGGGCGTCAGCGGCGACCCGCTCCTGGTGATCGGCCAGCTCGTGGACCAGGTCGCGGCCAAAGGCCTGCGGAAAATAAAAGGCCGCGTGCTTGTAGACGCCACGTTGTTCCCGGAAGGGACTCGGGAATTAGGAACCGGCGTCGTCATATCGCCCAGCGTCGTCAACGATAACGTCATTGACGTTCTCGCCAGTCCCGGCGCCGCGGAGGGCGCACCCATTAAGCTCCAGATTCGCCCGGAAACCGCCTATGTGCGATTCGTGAACCAAGCCACCACGGGGAAAGCAAGCGCCAAGCCGGAAATCCGCTATGACGACGGCGAGTTGCAGCCGGACGGCATGCGAACCGTGACGGTCACGGGGACTCTGCCGCTGGGTAGACCGCCTGCCATGTATTCCTATGCGGTGCCGGAACCAAGCCGTTTTGCCTCGGTGGCGCTCACAGAAGCGCTGCGCAAACGCCATATTGAAATCGCCCACATCGATCCGCCCGCGGCGGTTGACTTCAAGAGACTCGCAGCAAATTACGATGCCGCTCATCTTCTGGCGGAGCACATCTCACCGCCGCTCGCGGAGGAAATAAAAGTCACACTAAAAGTCAGCCAGAATCTGCACGCCAGCATGACACCCTATACGCTGGGCGCCATCCTCGCGCCTGCCAGCAAAGATCCCGAGCAGGCCGGTTTTGATCGCGAGCATGCTTTTCTCGAAAAAGCGGGCCTGGATTTAACCGGCGCCGCGCAAGGCGACGGCGCAGGCGGCAACGCCTACTTCACTCCGGATTTCATGGTGCATTACCTGACCTATATGTCGATGCGGCCCGACTTCCCGGTCTTCCGCTGCGCCCTTCCGGTTCTAGGCCGCGACGGCACTCTCGTGAAAATTCAAGTCGACAGCCCGGCCGCAGGCCACGTCTTCGCCAAGACGGGGACCTTGGTAGGTTACGATGCATTGAACAAGAAGTTGATGGTCACGGGAAAGGGCCTGGCAGGTTATATCGACACCGCCGCCGGACAACATCTGGTTTTCGCCGCTTACGTAAATTTTGTCGAAGTGTCCCCGGATAACCCCGAGGCCATTAATGAAATACCGGGCCAGGCCCTCGGCAAAATCGCCGCAGCAGCTTACGACTCATCGCCTCCTCAGTAGCCGGCGACTGGCTCGGGGGATCAGGTGTCGGGTACCAGACCGGTACTCGGCATCAATCCCAAATCTGAAATTCTCCCGGCTACGCCTCTATACCCTCGGGAGCAATATCCAGTCGGCCGAGTTCTTCGGTGGAAAGTGTGGCGATCGCGCCCGGGGGCACCACCAACTCATCACCGGCAGGCGCTGGCAACTCGGTGTTTTCCTCGTAAGGGCTTGCCCACTCCAGGAACCGGAACGGTTTGCCTTCCCAATGGATGCGAACGCGTTGGGGCGCGAGGGAGCGATTCAGCAGCACGAGCGTTCGAGCGCCGTTATCGGCCACGAAGGCGGTGGACAGCAGGTCAGGATTGGAGGCTTGCGCTTCTACGCGCACCATGCCGGCGCGAATTCTGCGGCTGTACGCGCCGAACACACGCGCCTGGTAACTGGAGGATGCCGGCAGGAAACCATCGGCGGGGTCGGGAACGAAGAGCGAGCGCGTCCATCCGAAGGAGGGCTGCTCGACATTCAGCAACAGCCAGCAATACATCAGGGCCGAGGCATTCGCGAGCGTCAGATTCTTATGGTAGAGCTGCCCCATGCCCAGCGCCAGCCGATAGCTCCGGTCCTGGAATTCAGAGCTATTGATGCACATCTCCGTCGACAGGAAAGGTTTGGTCCCTGCCGCCTCGCGCCATTGGGCCAGCAGCGGATCGTATTGGTCGGGGTCGTGCAGACACTTTTGATAGTCGTAGAGGTGCGTGGCAACATAATCGATGTCGTTCCACGCCGCGCTCGATTGCCGGAAGGCCCGAGCGCATTCGATCCCGCTGGCCAGGCGGCCATCGTCACGCATGTGAATCTTGACGGCGGAAAAACCGGCCTTGTCCAGCTCCGCGCGCAGGCGCAGGGTCATTTGATGCCAGATCTCCGGCGGCTGCGGCAGCTCGTTCTGAATGCCGACGATGTCCGGCGGCGCTCCCACGCGGTCGCGGGAAACCTGGCAATAGCGGACCATCGCGCGCGCATAGGGCTCGGGATTGGCGACGCCCTCGTGCACCTTTCCCTGCGCATCGGTCCAGTTTTGCAAAGCCCAGGGAGGCAACGCCCAAAATTCAAAGACCACCTTGCCACCTATGCGCCGGATGTTGCGCAAGTAAGTGAAGTCGCTGACCTCGCCGTTGGGGAAGTTGTCACTGTAGTAGTTCGGCATCGCGTCTTGCAGATGGTCCCAGTTGGTCATCTCGGCGTTCAGCCGCGCACCCATGGGGTACTCGCGTTGCAGCAGCAGATTGTATTCCGCCAGCAGCTTCCACCAGCGGCGTTTGCCCTCGCCGCTCAACTGCACGTATGCCGTGGGCGTGGTGATGCCGCCGAAGCCGAGCATGGTCTGGTGGGTCTGCGAGGGATCAACGTCGACACTCGCGCCGGTGGTTTCAGGCACCAGCAGGTACCCGGCCGCTGCACCCTCGCTGCCCTCCCAGGCGAGCTGGTGCCGCCGCACGTCAAGAAAGCAGCTTTGCCGGATCACTTCCTTGCCGTTCAAAAGCACCGCCAAGCCGAGCCGCGAATCAAGGCGTACGGTGATGGCACGAAGATTTCCCTGAAAGGTGATGGTCGATTCCGCCGTAATCCTTTCGGGATGGCGCTGGGGTTTTTCCAGATTGCCAAGGGCAAAAGAATCGTAGGACCGCTGGAAGACGTGAATCCCCTTGTCCGATGCCGCGACGGTGAATCCGCCCGAGTCGCCGGTGAAGATCCATGCCAGCGCGCCCTGCTTGAATTCCAGTTGGTCGATCACGAGCGTGCGCTCAAACGTGGCTGGCAGGAACTCCTGGGAATATCGTCGCGGCAGCCCCGGGACTCGCCAATGCGCGCCCTGGAGCTTTTCGGGAGAAGCGTCAAAGTGAAAGCGCTCGGTAGGAACGGTCGCGGGTGGCGACCACGCGGGAAGTATGCCCACATCCTTCGCGGCCAAGGACTCCGTGGCGGCGGGTGGTGCTTGCCCCCCGGTTTCGAGACTCACGCTCTGCCGAGAGGGGGATCCGGGGGCGGCAAGCAGGTGCTCCGTGCCCTGCGCCACACCCGGCAGAAGCGTCGAGCCACCCAAGGTGCCTATAAATCGGCGTCGGGAGATCATAGTTTCTTCCTTTCGAATCCTGATTCCCCGACCCTAACCCCCCCTATTCCGAGCCCCGAATTCCGAATGTGGCCGGTTATGCCTGTATACCTTCCGGAGCAATATCCAGCCGGCCGAGTTCTTCCGTGGAAAGTGTGGCGATCGCGCCCGGGGGCACCACCAACTCATCACCGGCAGGCGCCGGCAACTGCGTGTTTTCCTCGTAAGGGCTTGCCCACTCCAGGAACCGGAACGGTTTGCCCTGCCAATGGATGCGAACGCGTTGGGGCGCGAGGGAGCGATTCAGCAGCACGAGCGTTCGAGCGCCGTTATCGGCCACGAAGGCGGTGGACAGCAGGTCAGGATTGGAGGCTTGCGCTTCCACGCGCACCATGCCGGCGCGAATTCTGCGGCTGTACGCGCCGAACACGCGCGCCTGGTAACTGGAGGTTGCCGGGAGGAATCCCTCGGCGGGGTCGGGAACGAAGAGCGTGCGCGACCATCCGAACGAGGGCTCCTCGACGTTCAGCAAAAGCCAGCAATACATCAGTGCCGAGGCATTGGCGAGCGTCAGATTCTTATGGTAGAGCTGCCCCATCCCCAGCGCCAGCCGATAGCTCCGGCATTGGAAATCAGCGCTATTGACGCAAATCTCTGTGGCCAGGAAAGGTTTGGTCCCTATGGTGTCGTGCCATTGGGTCAGCAGCGGATCAAAACTGTCGGGATCATGCAAGAACCTTTGATAGTCGTAGACATGAGTGGCGGCGTAATCGATGTCTTTCCACACCTCGCTCGATTGGCGGAAGGCCCGAGCGCATTCGATCCCGCTGGCCAGGCGGCCGTCGTCACGCATGTGAATCTTGACGCCGGAATAGCCGGCCTTGTCCAGCTCTGCGCGCAGGCGCAGGGTCATTTGATGCCAGATCTCCGGCGGCTGCGGCAGCTCGTTCTGAATGCCCACGATATCCGGCGGCGCCCCCACGCGGTCGCGGGAAACCTGGCAATAGCGGACCATCGCGCGCGCATAGGGCTCAGGATTGGCGACGCCTTCGTGCACCTTTCCCTGTGCATCGGTCCAGTTTTGCAAAGCCCAGGGAGGCAACGCCCAAAATTCAAAGACCACTTTGCCACCCATGCGCCGGATGTTGCGCAAGTAAGTGAAGTCGCTGACCTCGCCGTTGGGGAAGTTGTCGCCGTAGTAGTGCGGCACTGCGTCTGGCAAGTTGTCCCAGTTGGTCATCTCGGCGTCCAGCCGCACGCCGATGGGGTACTCGCGTTGCAGCAGCAGATTGTATTCCGCCAGCAGCTTCCACCAGCGGCGTTTGCCCTCGCCGCTCAACTGCACGTATGCCGGGGGCGTAGTGGTGCCGCCGAAGCCGAGCATGGTCTGGCGGGTCGCGGAGGGATTGACGTCGACACTCGCGTCGGTAGTTTCGGGCGCCAGCAGATACCCGGCCGATGCGCCCTCGCTGCCCATCCAAGCGAGCTGATGCCGCCGCACGTCCAGAAGGCAGCTTTGACGGACAGCTTCCTTGCCGTTCAACAGCACCGACAAGCTGAGCCGCGAATCAAGGCGCACGGTGATGGCGCGGAGATTTCCCTGAAAGGTGGCGGTCGATTCCGCGGTAATCCTTTCGGGATAGCTCCGGGGTTTTTCCTGATCGCCGAGGCCAAAAGAATCGTAGTAGCGCTGGAGGACGTGAATCCCCTTATCCGACGCGGCAACCGTGAACCCGCCCGACTCGCCGGTGAAAATCCATTCCAGTGCGCCCTGCTTGAATTCGAGTTGGTCGATCACCAGCGTGCGCTCAAACGTGGCCGGCAGGAATTCTTGGAAATATCGTCGCGGCAGCCCTGGGACTCGCCAACGCGGGCCCTGGAGCTTTTCGGGAGAGGCGTCAAACTGGAAGCGTTTGGTAGGAACGGTCGCGGGTGGCGACCACGCGGGAAGCATGCCCACGTCCTTCGCGGCCAAGAACTCTGGGGCGGCGGGTGGTGCTTGCCCCCCGGTTTCGAGACTCGCGCTCTGCCGAGAGGGAGATCCGGGGGCGGCAAGCAGGTGCTCCGCGCCCTGCGCCACACCCGGCAGAAGCGTCGAGCCACCCAAGGTTCCTATAAATCGGCGTCGGGAAATCATAGTGCCTTCCTTTCGGATCTTCACCGAGGTCCGGCGAAGTTGGCGTGCGCTAAGCAGTACCCCCTATACACCCTCGCGCAACAGATGGCAAGGGTGAAACGGGACTTGGCCTCCTCCCAGCCTGAATACGGCAGCAGGTGCGAAGGTATTCAAGCCCTGAAGGGGACGGTTTCTCACCGCCCTGGCCCAGGAGTTGGAAGTTGCCCGTTCCGGGTCACTTTGCCAGTCCGGGAGCGAGGATGGATCCTCCCCTGGCAGCGAGCGTGCTTGAGAAGAGGTGAGGCTTGGCTTATAGAGGTCAAATAGGGACATAATGTCGTGTTTTGGCCAAGTGGCCTCAACGATTTTACGAGTTTTGCCGCTATTTCTGCAGGAGGGGTTCATGGAAATTCTTGAGAAATTACGCGCGCGCGCCCGGCTTTCTCCCCAGCATATCGTCCTTTTTGAGGGCGAGGATGACCGCACGCTGGAAGCCGCTCGCCTCATCGAAAATGACAAAGCAGCCCATCTATCTATACTAGGAGACATCAACAAGATCAATTCCCGTTTGCAAGCTTTGGGGATCAGGTTGGAAACCTCTCACCTTCTTGATCCCGCCTCCAGCCCCAAGCTGGAGGAATATGCCGACCTGCTCTACGAGCGCCGTCGGGCCAAAGGCATGACCGAGGAGCAGGCGCTCAAGGCCGCCCGGCAGCCGCGCAATTACGCGGCGCTGATGGTGTCCGCAAACGATGCGGATGGCTCCGTGGGCGGCGCGCTGAACACCACGGCGGAAACGGTGCGCGCGGCGCTGTGGGCAATCGGCGTGGCGCCGGGCGTCTCGCTGGTATCCAGCTTCTTCCTGATGATTTCTCCGCGCCGGAACCTGGGCGCCGACGGGGCCACACTGTTTGCTGACTGCGCGGTGGTGCCGCAGCCCACGCCCTCGCAGTTAGCGGATATCGCCATCGCGACGGCCGCCAACGCGCGCGCTTTGCTGGAAGTCGAGCCGCGGGTGGCCTTGCTCTCCTTTTCGACCCGCGGCAGCGCCGAGCACCCCATGATCGACGCCGTGCGCGAGGCCCTCGAGTTCGTCAAGCAGCGCGCCCCGGAACTCGCCGTGGATGGCGAACTCCAACTGGACGCCGCCGTGATTCCGGAAATCGGCGCACGCAAGGCGCCCGGTTCAGCGGTGGCGGGACACGCTAATGTGCTGATATTCCCCGACCTCAACGCCGGCAACATCGGTTATAAGCTGGCTGAGCGCTTCGGCGGGTGCGAGGCCATCGGGCCGATTCTCCAAGGGCTGGCCAAACCGGCCAACGACCTTTCGCGCGGCTGCAAGGCGGAAGACATCGTGCAGGTCGCGGTGATCACGTCGATTCAGGCCCAGAGCCTGAAACAGGATCGGCAGGCCGCGTGAGGGAAAAGCTGGCGGCCCCTACCAGCGGCGACCGGCCAATCATAGTTTTTTCAATCTTTCACGGGATCAGACGATATTGTGAAAAGGGTGAACAAAGAAAAATTCGGATGGAATTGGTTTTTGTTCACCCGATCTCCCGATCACCGGATCACTCGATCCTAGCCGCGGCGATAGACGATCCTGCCTGCAACGATGGTGGCCGTGACCGCGCCACGGAAAGTGCGCCCGTCGAAGGGAGTGTTGCGGCTCTTTGAGCGGCCTTCGGCCACATGGTAAGTCCAGGTCAGATCCGGATCAAAGAGAGTGAGGTCAGCCGCTCCGCCGATCGGTAATCGCCCGAGCGGTTGGTTGATGATGCGCGCAGGGTTGGCGCTCAGCAGTGAAATCATGTGCCACAGTGAGATCAACCCCGTATGGGCGAGTTCGGTGAGCGCCAGGCCCAGCGCTGTTTCCAGCCCGATGATGCCGAAGGGCGCGCTGCTGAGGGGCCGGGCTTTCAAATCCGGCGCGTGGGGAGCGTGGTCCGTGGCGATAGCATCCACGGTGCCGTCGGCAATGCCGGCGCGAATCGCTTCCACATCCGCGGCACTGCGCAAGGGAGGATTCATCTTGGCGTTGGCGCCGTGCGCCAACACCGCTTCGTCCGTTAGCGCGAAGTGGTGAGGTGTAACTTCGCAGGTCACCCGCACGCCGCGGCGTTTGGCTTGCCGCACCATGTCGAGAGCGCACGCGGTAGAAAGGTGCGTGACGTGCAAATGCCCTCCCGTGGCTTCCGCCATCACCAGGTCGCGCGCCACGCACACATCCTCAGACGAGTTGGGAATCCCCCGCACACCGAGCTTTTCGGCTACGGGCCCATCGTTGATCACGCCGCCGGCGCTCAGGCTGGGGTCTTCGCAGTGGTCGCTGATGGGCGCGCCCAGGTCGCGGCTGTGCTCGAGCGCGCGCCGCAAGAGGCCCGCCGTTTTCACCGGACGTCCGTCGTCGGAAAAAGCCACCGCGCCCGCCGCCACCAGCGCCGCAAAGTCGGTAAGCGACTCTCCTTGACTCGCCATGGACACCGCCGCCACCGGGAACACCCGCGCCAGACCCAGGCGGCGTGCTTTCTCGATTTGCGCGGCCACCAACTCGGGTCGATCAATGACGGGTTTGGTGTTGGGCATCGTTGCGACGGCAGTAAAGCCTCCTGCCACCGCCGCAGCCAAGCCGCTTGGGAACGTTTCCGAGGCCTCGCCACCGGGCTCCCGCAAATGCACGTGGATGTCAACAAAACCGGGCGCTACCACATTCCCGCGCGCGTCCAGCGTTTCATCCGCTCCGACCGCCAGATTCGGGGCGATCTCGCGAATCACGCCGTCTTCAATACGGATGTCCAGTGCCCCGTCGAGATTGTCTTCCGGCGAAAGAACGCGGCCACCCTTGATGAGTATGGAAGCCATGAGGTCCCCATTAGTTTATCTAACTCGGTGGGCAGCGAGTATAACACTGAAAAAGAGCAGTGGGCGCGGCGCGCGGGTCGCCCCGAATCACGCCGGTGACTCCATAGGGAATAGGGGCAGTAGGTAGTCCTTTACCGGTTGGTAGGTTTTGCGATGCTCGGGGCAGGGACCGAAGCGGGCGAGCGCAGCCAGGTGATCGCGCGTGCCGTAACCTTTGTTCTTGGCGAGGCCGTATTGCGGAAATACGCCGTCAAGTTTGGTCAGGTGCTCGTCGCGCGCCACCTTGGCCAGAATGGAGGCGGCGGCAATGCAAACCGAACGCGAGTCACCGTGCAGGACGGCGCGGTGGGGAATGCAAAAGTCCTCGCCGGCTTTGCTTAGGGGCATGGCGTCCGTGAGGATGAAATCCGGCGCGGGGACGAGAGCTTTGAGCGCCCGCAGCATGCCTTGCCGCGAAGCTTCGTAAACATTCAGCGCGTCCACTTCCTCGACTGTGACCGCTACCACCTGCCATGCCAGAGCTTTCGCGCGGATTTTTTTTGCCAGCGACTCGCGCTGTTGCACTGTGAGCTTTTTGGAATCGTCGATGCCGGAGATCGATTTCGTGGGGTCGAGGATGACCGCAGCGGCATAAAGCGGCCCCAGCAGCGACCCGCGCCCGACTTCATCGCAACCGGCGATGAACCGGCGCCCCTCGCGAAAGGCCAACAATTCAAGATGGCGCGTGCATCGGAATTCGAGGGGGTAGCGTGGCGGTGCCATGATGCTCGAAGTCATTTTTATCCCCGCTCGGGTGCGAATGCAAGCAGGAAATGGGGCGCGGCGTGCGAAGGTGAACGCCGCATTGCGACTATCTTTTCTGCAAAGCCTCTTCGATGCAGCGCAGCATCATGACGTCTTCTTGGTTATAAGCGAGCACTTCATTCTTAAGGCGCTCGTCCCGCGTCGTTTCATATTTCTTCCACGTTTCGTCGGCCCATTTGCCATCTTTGCCCGGGAGTTTTCGCTTGAGCCCCAGCTTCTCCTCCACCACCTTCTGTCCGCCCCAGAGCCCTTTCCGCCAGCATTCCGGACACAGGTCCACGTGCGCGAACTCCAGGTCGAGTACCACTCCCAGTTGAGCGGCAATCACGGGGAAGTCGAACCCCACATAACCCTTCATCTTGTCGGGAATCGACCGCCCGTTGTATGTCACCAGCCGCTCCACCTCTTTCAGCACCAACATCAAGTTGGCCCGCGTTGCCTCCTCCCCCAACAGTTGGATGAAAGGGTCGCGCTCTCCGTCCAGAACTCTTACGCCGATCACTGTAATGCAATGATGCTTGTAGTCCTTGAACAGCCGTTGATCCATGAATGTCCCGCGGTAGCTGGTTTCAATGTCGAGGTAAGCGATTTTCATGTGTTCCTCGCTCCGCAAATAGCAGTGATTACTACCAAGGCTCAAAGACGCCAAGTGAAAACTGCATCATTCCCGCCCCAGGAACTCGCGGCGCTTACGCGGCTTCGCAGACCGGGCCGTTTCCACGGAGCGGGCCAATTGTACCGCGTCAAATCCGAACTTCTCCCGAACCTTGTCAGCCGCCTGAAGGGCCTTATCCAGCTTCTCGTGTTGCGCCGCGTCGATCAGATTGCGCTGGAACACACCGCGCTCCAGATTCGACGAGCGCACCCCCACCAAACGAATCCTCTGTTTGCCGTTCCAGGCGTTAGTGAGCAGACGCAGCACGTTCGAGAAAATAACGGAGTCGAGGTTGGTGGGTTCGTCGAGCGTCGCATCCCGCGTCAGGGTTTTGAAAGGAGCAAAGCGCAGCTTTAGCCCCACTGTGCGTGCGAAAAGGCCGTGGTCGCGCAGGCGCCGGCCCACGAGTTGCGCCAAATACGAGAGCGTTCTCTCGACTTCTTCCAGGTTGTCGATGTCCGTGTCGAACGTGGTCTCGTGGCTGATCGACTTAGGCTCTTCTTCGTACTGGTAGGCTTCAATATCCAAGCCGCAGGATTTGGTGTAGAGCCATTCGCCGAATTTCCCAAAACGCTCCCGCAGCTTTTCCCGCCCCGTCTGCTGCAAGTCGCCGATGCTCACGATGCCCAGCGAGCGCAGCTCCGGTTCCGTCACTTTTCCAATGCCCGGCATACGCCGGATGGGCAGCGGCGCCAGAAATCTCGCCTCGCAACCCGGCAGAACGTAAAGGAGGCCGTGGGGCTTCGCCTGGTCCGAGGCGATTTTGGAAACGAGATGAGAGGTCGAGAGGCCGATCGAGCAATTCAGGTCCGTCCGTTCCTTGATGGTCCGCATCAACCGGTCGGCGCCGCGAAACGCCGAACCGTGCAGCCGTTCGCAACCGGTGAAATCGAGATAAGCCTCATCGATGGAAACCATCTCCACCACCGGCGTGAATTCTTCGAAGATCCGGTGGATTTTACGTGAGTACTCGCCGTACTTGCTATGCTGGCCGCGCAGGAAAATCGCATGCGGGCAGAGCTTTTTCGCCGTGCCAATCGGCATGGCCGAATGCACGCCGAACTTGCGCGCCTCATAGCTCGCCGCCGCCACCACGCCTCGCCCGTCAGGATCGGCGCCCACAATGACAGCTTTCCCCTTGAGGGAAGGATCTTCAAGCTCCTCCACCGAAACGAAAAAGGCGTCCATGTCAACGTGCAAAATCTGACGCAACATCGTCCGTTGTCCGTTGTCAGTGGTCCGTTGCTCTCAGTCGGCGGCCCGCTCCAATTCCCCGCCCCAGGGGGAAAGGATTACTTAAAGATATGCTCCACCCATTCCGCGTACCCTGTGCTACTGACAACGGACAACTGACTACGGACGTCCTTTCATTGCACTCACTACCCTCGGAATTCCCGCCAAGTCCGGCGTCACCTGGATTTCGACCCATTCTTCGCCCAGCAACGCCAGCACGCGGTCGTGCATGTTATAACCGATTTCGACTACCACGTGCCCGCCTGGCTTCAGGATCTCGAGCGCTTGCGGAAACAAGCGAGCATAGATTTCCTCTCCGCGTTCGAGGTCACCGCCCCAAGCGAGGCGCGGCTCGAAATCGCGCACTTCGCGCTGCACCTTGTCGATTTCGTGCTTGCCGACGTAAGGTGGATTGGAGAGGACAAAGTCAAATGTTCCCGCAAAGTCGGGCTCCAGCAGCCGCTTCAGTAAATCGCTTTCCAGAAACTTAACACGCTCCGGCATGCCGAGGCGCACGGCGTTGCGCGAAGCCACCACCAGGGCGGCGCGCGAAATATCCGCGCCGAATAGAATCGCACGGGGGAATTCTGCGGCCAGGGCCAGGGCGATACATCCCGACCCTGTGCCCACGTCCACAATCCGCAAGCGCGCGTCCTTCGCGTGCCCCTGGCGGCGTGCCAATTCCAGCACGCATTCCACCAAGTGCTCAGTCTCCGGGCGCGGGATCAGTACGTCCGGCGTCACCTCAAAATCCAGCCCCCAAAATTCCTGATGGCCGGTGATGTATTGGGTGGGTTTGCCCGTGACCCGTTCTGCGATCAATTGAAAGTAGCGCTGGAGGGCTTGCGGCGCCACCTCCTCCTCCGCATGGGTGTGGAGGTAGGCGCGGTCGCGACCCAGAACGTGCATCAGCAGTAATTCTGCGGCGAGTTGCGCTGAGGGCACCTGATGGGCGAGGAGGGTTTGGAGTCCTTGCCGAAGTGTGGCGCGGAGGTGCGGCATTGCTGATGGCCGATTTTCGATTGCCGATTGTCGATGGTCGATTGAACCCGAGTGTACTTGCAGCCCCTGGTTTTCAGTAATGACCTTTACCAACTACCGATGAAGGGTAAATGACGATGTTCAATCGACAATCGAAAATCGGCAATCCTATCCGGCGAGGGCCGAGGGCTCATCGTCCTCCCCCGGTTGGCGCGGGGGAGGTTGCTTCAATTTCTCTGCCTGGTAGTACGCAATGAGCGCGTCGATGATGTCGTCTAATTTACCATCGATAATCCGGTCGAGCTGATGCAGCGTAAGGCCGATGCGATGATCCGTGACGCGATTCTGGGGAAAGTTGTAGGTCCGGATTTTTTCACTGCGGTCGCCTGAGCCGATCATCGAGCGGCGCTCCTCAATGATTTGCTTCTGCTGCTGCTGCAACTCCAGTTCGTAGAGCCGCGAGCGCAGGACTCGCAAGGCCTTGGCGCGGTTCTTGATCTGCGACTTCTCATCCTGACAGGAGACGACCATTCCCGTCGGCAGGTGCGTGATGCGCACGGCGGAATAGGTGGTATTCACCGACTGCCCGCCCGGCCCCGAGGAGCAGAACGTGTCAATACGAATGTCCTTGGGGTCGATCTGGATTTCCACTTCGTCCGCTTCCGGCAGCACCGCCACCGTGATGGCCGAGGTGTGAATGCGTCCCTGCTGCTCTGTTTCCGGAACGCGCTGCACGCGGTGGACGCCGCTTTCATATTTGAGTTTGCTGTAGACCTTCTGGCCTTCCACCAGCGCAATAACTTCCTTGAGCCCGCCCACTCCCGACACGCTCGTGGAGAGCACTTCCACGCGCCAGCGTTGCGACTCAGCATAGCGCGTGTACATCCGGGAGATTTCCTGGGCAAATAACGAGGCTTCATCACCGCCTGTCCCGGCGCGAATTTCCAACACCACGTTCTTCTCGTCGTTGGGATCCCTGGGCAGAAGCAGGATTTTCAGTTCTTGTTCCACCTTCTCCTGACGCTTCTCGAGTTCGAGAAGCTCCTCATGCGCCAGCGCTTTCATCTCCGGATCAGCAGAGGATTCGTCCACCAGCGCTTTCGTTTCCTTGACCGACTTGTTGATCGTCTTCCACTGTTGAAATTTCTCCACAATCTCCGTAAGATCCGCGCGCGCCTTGGCCGTTTTCTGATACAGAGCGGGATCCGCCAGCACCTCGGCTCTGCCGAGTTTCTCCGTCAACTCCGCGTACTTCGCTTCGATTTCCGCGAGCTTGTCAAAATAGTGCAAGGGTTGCTCCGTGCATATAGTTACTCGAAATTCGAAAATCGAAACTCGAAAATCGTGAAAACGTTTGGGCGGAGAGCGCGGACTTGGTCTATAGGTCCGGGGTGCGTCCAAAGTTAAGAGCGGCAGACCCAAACGGCGAGTCTGCACTACGTGGCTCGCGGTGAGTTTCGAGTTTCGAATTTCGCGTTTCGGTTTTCATCACGCCACGACCAGTTCGCCGCCGCGATTCTGCTCGAGCGTCATGGCGGTTTCCAAGGCCTTGATGGCGGTTTCCAGTTGGCGGTCATCAGGCTCGCGAGTGGTGACGCGCTGAAGCCAGAGGCCGGGCTGCGATGCCCATCTCCACAGCCTTCCCTTCGACTTCGCGGCAAAGCGGATAAACTCGTAGGAAAGGCCGGCGATCACCGGCAGCAGAACGATCCGCCCCACGAACCGCAGCCAGAAAGAATGAAAGGGCAGAAACATGTAGAGCACCATGGCAATGCCCATGACCACCAGAAGAAAACTTGTGCCACAACGCGGATGAAAACGAGGGCAAGCGCGCGCCGTAGCCACATCAATAGGGCCGCGCTTTTCAAAAGCCCACACCACCTTGTGTTCGGCGCCGTGATACTCAAACACTCGCTGGATTTCCTTCCATTGCGCAATCAGGAGGAGAAAGCCCAGGAACAAGACGATTCGAATTGTCCCGTCCAGCAAGTTGAAGATCACGTTATTGTCGGTTTGCAGGTATCGATGCGTAATGCCAGTGGCCAGGTAAAGCGGTACAAGCTTGTAAAGAAGAATGAAAAAGGCCAGGGAGAAAGCGACATTGGCGGCCAGCATCCATCCACTCAGTTCCACAGCCTTCTTGGGTTTTGCGGCTTCCGAATCCGCTGCATCCTTTTCTTCCAGCGCCTGCTCGGCGGAGTAACGCAGCGCACGCATTCCCAGCACCATCGCTTGTCCCAGCACCCCCAGTCCTCGCAAGACGGGGTACTTCAGCCACGGGTGCCTTTCCGAAGGCCGGTCCAGGTACGCTTGCGTCACCGCCAGCGACCCGCTGGGCTGCCGTACCGCCACGGCATAGGAGTGGGGCGAGCGCATCATCACCCCTTCGATAACCGCCTGCCCGCCCATCAGCGCTTCCTCCGGCGCCTGAAGAACCGGCAGCGTGATCAGCCGGAACGCCTGGCGTGCAGTCCTGTCTAAGGCAGTTAATATCGGAGTCATCTTGAAAGAATTCCGTTTACCCGCGAGGGGGAGCTTCACACCGCAGTCTTTTCGAGGTTGTAACCCAACGTCCTGATGGTGATACAGAAACGACCCCGCACCCCGAAGCTATAACCAGAATAACTGCAATTACAGGGGGTGTCAAATCGCGGCCAAGCGGGTTTTGTTTTTGTTGCGCTCGCGCTATAATGGCGGCGCTTGCGTTTCAGTCAAGAAAAATGACCGCCTGCTGAGGGCCCGCCCATGACCGTTCCGTTGTTACGCCTGGGTGATGTGATCGACGACTATTGTCCGCGTTGTAAGCTTCTGCTCAACCATGCGGTGGCGAGCATGGTGGAAGGCAATGTTGTGAAAGTCGTTTGCCAGACCTGTCATAGCGAACATCCTTACAAGAACGCCACCGTCCCTCCCAAAAAGAGGGCAGGTCCGAAGGCAGTTTTATTGGATCAGGTACTGGCGAAGGTTGCGCCCGCCGTTCTGGTCCCAGCCCTGGCAGATGAACCTCCTGAGCCTGAAGTACCCGCGGAGCCCCGCAAGAAAAAACGCGCCGCTGCTCCAGCCCGCTATATTTCCAGGCACGCCACCCGGCCGCCGCGGGGCAAACGCTAGGCGCAGCCTTCAGCCGCCGCTTCTCTTCATGACGCGGACTTTGTCTTGCGAGACCAACTCGTATTCAGTTCCCCGCCACTCGATGCGCCGGGTGAATGCGGACATGACGAAGTTCGCCAGCGAGATCCACGAAACCAACGGCGACAATTGCCAATAGCAGGACCCGCGCCCGCCAAGTTCCTCGGCAAAAAGCTCCCGCGCCACGACGGTGCGGATATAGCCTTTGCCTGCCCCCAGCAAAAGAACCGCGCATAGGATGCTCGCTACCGTGACCCGCTGGTATGCCATAGCGCCGGGCATTGCCAACACCGCCAATCCCAGCATGAAAGTCGCGGCGTTGAAGAGGCACACGGCAAACCCTAACCTCCAGATGTGTGGCGCGTAAATCCGCGTGAGAATGATTTGACGAGTTGACCAGCGAAAAAATCCCCACAGATTCGATTCTTCCCGCGAGGCCACCAGGCACCGGGGTTCAAATGCGATTTTTCCGCCCGCCTCCCGGACGGCGCGTGTCAGGGCGAAATCGTCGCTTACCGTACTCGTCCAGTATCGTTGGGCAATACCTAGTTTGTGAAAATCGGCGGCGCGGATCGCCATTGATCCACCCCATGCGAAGTTGCGATCATGCTCACCCATCATCGTGGCGATCGAGGTGTCCCACGCGGCTCGCAGCCGCGAAGCAAAGCTGGTCCCCGGCAGATACCATCGGTAGCCGGTGCTGACGGTGATGTGAGACTCGGCGAGAGGCGCCACCAACGATCGCAACCAATTCGGGGAGGGCGCCGCATCGACATCCGCAAAGACCAACACCTGGTTGGCCGGATCCACGGCCTCGATTCCGCGCAGCAGATTGTTGACCTTTTCTCCCCGTTCGTCCGAAACCCCCGCTACTACCATGGAGGTTCGAAGTTTGCGGATCACGCCTGACGCCCGCGGCGAATCCAGCCGTTTATGCAGGCCATGGTAGGCCAAGTCGGCGGAGGTGGCGACGACGAAGACAGCCTGATAGTCCGGGTAATCCTGATTCAGAAAGCACTCGAGGTTGGCATCAAATCCCGCATCCACCCCCTTGCAGGGAATCACCACGGCGGCAGGTGGGGTATAACTTCCCGGCGGGCAACTTCGCCTTCTCCGGACCAATCTGAGAAAGCGGAACCCATCACCCAATAACCAGGCGCTCTGCGCCAGCAGCAGAACTCCGAGCACGAGAAATATTTTTATCGGCCACCACATCTCGAAATGCCCAACCGCATGAGAGGTCAAGGAAAAGGCCCCGGAAAGCGCGAGTGTACCATAACCCTGCCGTCCCTTCGGGGACACTGGTTGCCTCGCGTCAGACTGAGCAGAGGTGCCGGGGCCAGTCCGCCCACGGTGGCGCATCACAGCGCCGCCGCATGCAACCGAGTTTCTGTTAAGATATGTTTCGCCCCTTCAGGGCAAGGTACCGCTCCATGTTTGCACGCCATAACCGGCTGATCGGTCTCCTTTATCTATTTGCAGATTTCCTCTTGGTCTTGGCCAGCTTCGGGCTGGCGTGCGCACTCCGCGCCCACCTCCCTGGGGCGCGGCAATTCTTCCCGATTTCAAATTATCCCTGGATTGTTCCCCTCATCGTGGCTTTGTGGATCGGCACCGGGTTGGTGGCGGGAATCTACCGCGAGGTCCACGAGGAGGATCTGCGCCGCGCCTTCGCGGATCCCCTCAAGGTCGGGCTGGCTGCTACGATCCTCCTCTTCGCTGTAATTTCCGTCATCAAGTTCGAGTACATCAGCCGGCTGCTGCTGGGAATCTATGCGTCGATAGATTTCTTGATGATGATCTGCTTCCGGTTGGTGGCTCGGTCTTTCGCTGCGCCCTTGCGTCGAAGCGTCTCCGGTCTCCGGACCTTCCTTCTGGTGGGTGGAGGGCCCGAAATGGCGGAGATTGCGCGCACGCTCGAAGCTAATGAAAGCCGCGGCATGCGCCTGTTCGGATTGGTTCACACCGGGGCTGGAGCGGCAGCGGCAGATTCGTCCGGGCAAGGACTCGCCAAGTCATATCCCTCGTTTACCCTCCCCAACCTCCCGGACTTATTGCGCCGTCAGGTCATTGACGAGGTTATTTTTGTAGTGGGCAAGGAGGAATTGGAAAAGCTCGGAGACACTTTCCTTGTCTGTGAAGAAGAGGGGGTCAAGGCGCGCGTCCTGCTCAGTTTCTTCCCTCAAGTCATTTCCAAAGTTTATCTCGAACGTTTGGGCTCAAAGCCCTTCCTGACTTTTTCCGCTACGCCCGAAGACGAATTCCTGCTGCTCAAACGCACCCTGGATTTTATCATGGCGCTCGTCGCGCTGGTGGCGCTTTCCCCCCTCCTTCTGCTTCTGGCGGTGCTGGTCAAACTCACTTCGCGCGGGCCCATCCTCTTTTCCCAAACGCGCTGTGGCCTCGGCGGGCGAAGATTCACTCTCTATAAATTCCGCTCGATGCGGGCGGACGCCGACCTGCTTCGAGAGGAGCTTGCGGCGCTGAACGAGGTGGACGGACCAGTGTTTAAGATTCGGAATGATCCGCGCTGTACGCCGATCGGACGCTTCATGCGTAAGTTCAGCCTGGATGAATTCCCCCAGTTACTCAATATCCTAAAGGGTGATATGTCCTTTGTGGGTCCGCGCCCACCCCTTCCCGAGGAAGTGGAAAAGTACGAGCGCTGGCAGCGGCGCCGCTTGCGCATGCAACCCGGACTGACCTGCTTGTGGGCACTCGAAGGCCGCAGCAAACTCAGCTTCCGGCGCTGGATGGAGTTGGATCTGGAATACATTGACCACTGGTCAATGACGCTCGATTGGAAAATTCTCCTCAAGACCATCCCTATCGTGCTGGTGGGGCGTGGCGCGAGCTAGTGCCGCGTTTCTCTAGAGCCCGCACAACCCTCGGCGGGCGCATACGTCGAACCGGGGTGGCGCAAGCAATGAGGTTCGATGTACGCGACGCCCGCGGCAGCGTGCCTGGCATGGCGCGACGGTGGGCGATTACTAAACCCTTGGCGACTAGGCAGGAGTAACTCGTGAAGGCGCGGACTAACTTCCGTGTGGCCGAATCCGGTACCAATTCAATTCCACCAAAGCATGAGGAACCTGGACGCATTCAGCCCCTAGCAATTGCATCGGCGCGTTTTGCTCGGTATGATCACCAGCGGACCGCTGCCTGTCCCAGGAGCGTGTCTCATAAGCACCTGGACGTTCGAGGGTCGCGGAACATCCTTTTTCAAAACGATGGAATCTAAAGCGCCGTAGCTGACCAAGCCGGTCTCTGGATGACTTTATGTCCCTCCCCAGAGGAAGTCCGTTTTCGCGGATTCTGCTTGTAACGGGGCTCATGCTGGCGACGTTGTTCATCGCTGCCTCGGCAGGCCCAGTGCCTTCATCTCTAGCGACGCTGCCCGTACAGAAAGCGCGGGAGGCCGAGAAGTACGGAAAAATCCCGCTAACTTTCGAGGCCAATCAAGGGCAAGCCGACAAGAGCGTGAAGTTCCTTTCGCGAGGCAGCAGCTATGGCGTCTATCTGATGGGGAATGAAGCAGCCTTGATGCTGTGCCAGCCGGTCTATAGCACACTCCGAGCGCCTTTTCACCGCCCTGTGAGCCCCTTGGGGAAATCCGCTGTGTGCGATGTGCTGCACATGCAACTGGCGGGAGCAAAGAGCACAGTGGGACCGATAGGCGAGGAACGGTTGCAGGGCAAGGTCAACTATTTTGTCGGTAGCGATCCGGCCAAATGGCTCGCCAGCATTCCGACTTACGCTGAGGTGCGTTACACAAGCATCTATCCCGGAATCGATCTGATCTTCCACGGCAATCCGTCGGCTGACGGACAACTCGAATTCGACTTCGTGATCGCCCCTCACGCTGCTCCGCAAGCCATTCGACTACGGTTTAGCGGGCCAAACCATCTGCATCTCGCAGCGAACGGAGATCTTCTGGTGGCCACTGCGAACGGCACTTTTGCCTTCCGCAAGCCGTTGGCGTACCAGGTTGTGGGCGGACAGCGCCATCCAATTGCTGGGAATTTCGCGCCGGTAGGCAGGCACGCCGTGAGATTCCAGATGGGACGATATGACCGGACGAAGCCGCTGGTGATCGACCCAGTGCTGGCGTTTTCGACGTTTCTGGGCGGGAGTGGCGACCCGAACGCCGCCCTCATCGGCGGGGGCGCCTATGCGATCGCCGTAGATTCGCAAGGCAACACCTATGTCACCGGCGGTGTGTACTCGACTAATTTTCCAGTGACGGCGGGAGTCTTCCAGACGACCGATCCCAATGCAAATTTCACGTCGTTCGTCACCAAGCTGAACGCTGCGGGCACTGCCCTCGTTTACTCCACCTACCTTGGCGGAAGCGGCGCCGACCAGGGGAGCGCGATTGCCGTAGACGCCGCGGGTGATGCATATGTGGCCGGGCAGACGGATTCGACCAATTTCCCGGTGACGGCGGGAGCCCTTCAGACCACGAGCAAGGGCGCAGCAGAAGGGACAGTTACCGGGTTTGTCGCGAAGCTAAGCCCAAGCGGTACCAGTCTGATCTACTCCACGTATCTGGGCGGAAGCACCTATGACGGGGCGACGGCGATTGCCGTGGATGCGGCGGGTGAGGCGTATGTGGTCGGCCAGACATCCTCCAGCGACTTTCCGGTAACACAGGGGGCTTACCAGACGACGAACAATGCCTTGGCGGCGCAAACCACCAACGCGTTCGTTGCCAAGCTGAACCCCGCGGGGACGGCGCTGACCTACGCCACCTATCTCGGCGGAAGCGGTGGCCCGCGCATGCCCGAAGGCGGATGTCTGAGCGCCGCGGCTGCGCCGAATGGTATATTGGGTTGGCCCTTAGGCAACAACGAAGACGGGGCTTTCGCGGTTGCCGTGGACGCCGCGGGTGACGCCTACGTGGCAGGCCAGGCTCTCTCGACCGACTTTCCGGTGACCCAAGGCGCGTTCCAGACGCAAAGCAACGGCGCGGCAAGCCCCTCTACAAATGCCTTTGTCGCCAAGCTGAACCCCGCAGGCAGTGCGCTGATTTACTCCACCTATTTGGGCGGCAGCGGCCTTCATTTGTGTGGTAGCGCAACAGTTAGTGCGTCTGCCGGCGACGCGGCTTTGGCGCTGACAGTTGACAGTTCCGGCGACGCGTACCTCGCGGGGGTCACTTTTTCGTCCGACTTCCCCGTAACTCAGGGTGCATTCCAGACCACCAATCGATCCCAGTTGACTTACGCTACTCCCAATGGTCCACTCATCGGCGGCCCAACTGGCTTTATAGCCAAACTGAACCCTTCTGGATCATCGCTGCTGTATTCGACGTACCTGGGTGGGAGCGGTGGCACCATCAACTTCCTACCATTCTTCGCGCAGTATCTCGGAGACCAGGCGAGCGGGCTGGCCATCGACAGCTCCGGCAATGCCTACGTGACGGGAAGCACTGCCTCGACCGATTTTCCTGTGACCCCCGGCGCTTATCAAACAACGAATAACTACCCGGGGGGCGCGGTTACTGGTTCTAGTTCGGAAGGCGCCGATGGCTACAACGCCTTTGTGACCGAGATAAACTCTGCGGGCAGTGCGTTGGTGTATTCCACCTATTTGGGTGGGAACGGAGCCAATCCCAACGTTGAGAGCAGCGAACACGCCGTCGGGATCGGTGATACTTCGAACGCATTGGCCCTGGACAATTCCGGCAGTGTGTACATCACGGGTCAAGCCCAGTCCGCCGATTTTCCGGTCACCAGCGGAGCCTTCCAAACGACCAATCCTGCGTTCATTAGCCCCTTTGTCGCCGAGCTGAATCTGAGCGCGATCCCCCGCTTTACAATCACGGGCACGGCGGTTACTGTCACTCCCGGCGCAGCCACAGGAAACACATCCACCATCACGGTCACACCGTCTGGAGGTTTCACCGGCAGCGTCGCGCTGGCGGCCGCCGTCACCTCCAGCCCAGCTGGCGCAGAGGCTCCACCCACGTTTAGCTTCGGTTCGACCAGCCCGGTGGACATTACCGGTTCAACTGCCGGCACGGCCACGCTCACCATCACCACCACGACAGCAGGCGGTTGTAGCGAGGCCCAGCAAACTCGTCGTGAAGTTCCGTGGTACGGCGGCGGTGCTATTCTCGCCTGCCTAATGCTCTTCGGCATCCCGGTGCGCCGGCGCAGGTGGCGGGCTGCGCTAGTTATGGCAGCGCTCCTCATTGTTGTCGCGGCCAGCTTGCTGGCGTGCAGCGGCGGCAGCGGTTCAGGCTGCAACGACACCACAGTTGGCACTACGCCAGGATCGTACACTATCACCGTGACCGGGACTTCAGGAGCCACCACGGCCACAGGTCCGGTCACGCTCACTGTGCAATAGCCAGCCAACCCATCAAGGCTGGCTGCATCCTTCGCAGCGCGCGGCGACCTCAACTATCATCCGCCCCATCGACTCTGAGCAAAGAATTTGAACCCAGGACAAAGCACGGAGGAGAGTTGCGGATCCTCGCCACAGCCGGTTACGCATGAATGACTACTCGGAAGTTGTCCCGGACGGGCTCGCGGCGACGGGTCTAGAGGGCGCCGAAGCTATTGGTCGTGCCTGACGGCGCAGCATTTACCAATTCCCTATCCCTTGATCGCAGTCGCTAAGCGCAGAAGTTAGACAGGATGCTTCTAGTCGAAACGCCACGGGGTCGCATTTGTTCAGCCGCCGCGACAATTTGCGCTTTCCTCTGCCGCTAGGCCAGGCGGAGACGAGGATGGGTGGAAATCTCTGCATGCATTCTTCCCACCGGTAGGAATTTGAACGATCAAATGTAAATATTCTTGCCGTTTAGGAACAATTAGTCAATAGCTGTTGCTGCAATGGACGCCATCGTGCAGGACCATTAGACGGGGGGCTTTGCCTAGTACTTGCTTGATTTAATTAGCGTTCGTAACTGGCTGTAGGGCGCGCTTTGATTTCAATGACTTAAAAATGCGCGAATTAATCCAAGCAGGTACTAGGTGAAATCGCGCTATGAAGAATAGGTACTGAAATTTGGGAGCGAGGAGTCAGGAGTCAATTCCTAATGCCGGGGAACCTCATCCTAAATTCTTGCCCCGAACGAAGAGCTTTCGCACGATGAAAACTCAGAGAATTTCGAGTTTAGTCCTTAATTTTCAAAGAGATCAGGCAAAATGCTGCAAAAAAAAGATGTTAAAAAAATGCGTTCGAAGCCGCTATGTGTATGAAAGCATTAGAAATTCAGACAAAATGCCCGAGAGAAAGTCGGACATTTTTGTATAAGTTTCGGACATTTGCGTCTAGCCGACGCGATTTTCACGAAAAAAGCGGCTTCGTGAGCGTAATTTGCGACGTTAATTTGGTTTTTCAGGCAGGGATTTTTCATGCCTAATCCAACTCATCTTCGACGCCGGCATTGCCGTCCGTCATACACTGAACTTCGGGGTATGTCCCTTCGGGCCTTTGGCCCGCGAAAGGTCATGAAAAGACCCCTCATCCGACCTCGTCCCTCGGCCACCTTCTCCCCCAGGGAGAAGGATGGAATGATTTTCCCTCTCCGAGGGGAGAGGGTGGCGGCCGCGCGCCGCCGGGTGAGGGGTTTTTCGACCCTGCGCCACCCTGGATTAGAGGCGCTGGAGAGCCATGGCGTAGGCCTCGAGCAAAGCCCGCTTTTCGATGTCCCAGTTCAGTTGATTCTCAATGCGTTTTCGTGCGCGAGCGCCCAATTCTTTGCACAAGCTCTCGGAGTCCAGCAAGGTCAGGATTTTCTGGGCGAAGTCTTCCGTGTCGCCATTGCGAGCGTAAAGGGCGGCGTCACCCGCCGAGCGCCGGCCTTCCGTGAGGTCATAAAGCACTACGGGCAGCCCAAACGCCATGTATTCCAGAATCTTATTCATCGTTGACTTGTCGTTCATGGGCGTATTCCGGTCGGGGGCCATGCCGAACGCCGCGGTCGAGAAGTAGGCCGCGACCTCTTCGTCGGGCAGCCTCCCGGCGAATTTCACCAGGGTGTCGAGCCCCTTCTGGCTCGCCAGCACCTTAAGCCGCGGGAGTTCGGGACCTGAGCCAATCAGGACAAACAGCGTGTCTTCGCACTTCCGCAACTTGGTGAGGTAGGCAATCGACTCGAGCAATAGATCCAATCCGTCCTGATGACCCATGACGCCGAGATACACGACCAGGTGGCGCCGGCCTTCCTTGAGCTCGGGTTGCGGGGGGCGTATTCGAATTCTGGCCAGGTCCGGGCAACTCCGCACCACGAAAGTGCGCCCAGGCCGCATGCCCCCGCGAGTCAGGGCCACTTCCCGGTAGGATTCGTTGGTGGCAATGGAAACGTCCGCGGTTCGGAAAGTCCACCGTTCAGCCCAGCACACGAGTTTGTATCCGAAATCATGGCGCTGGAATTTCGTCTCGTAAAGCTCGGGGTTCAGATCGTGGTGGTCGAAGATAAATCGCACGCCGAAGAGCTTGAAGAACCGTCCGATCAGAAATATCGTGTCGGGAGGATTGCACGCCTGGAGAACGCGGAAGCGAGTTCGCGCGTAGACCCGCAGTGATAGGAAGAATTGGGCCGCGAGCGCCCAGGAATATTCCAGGAGATAGCCCAGCGGCCCGGAGGCCTCCCAGAGCCAGTGCCGGTAAATTTCAATGCCTTCCAGGGTTTCGCGACTCTTTTGGAAACCAGAGCCTTTCGGGCAGATGATGGAAACACGATATCCAGCTTCTCGTAAGGTGCGTGCTTCCTGCCATACCCGGCGGTCGATGGGGACGGGGAGGTTTTCAACAATGATACAGACGGCGGGCCGTTCATTGGGCATGCCGGCACCACAATTCAAAATTCACCAAAGCCCAAAGTTCCTTTTGGCGGTCGCGGACACCGTCAAAGTGCTCGCGGACAAATTTTTCCATGCTCCGGACGTTGAAATACCCACGCGCCGCGGCCTGGGGGGAAAGAAGCAAGTCCGCAACCATGAACCTCAAGGGTCCCTTGAACCATTCACCTATCGGCACGCGGAACCCGACCTTGCGCCGGAACAACGCCTCCTCCGGCACATAGGGCCGGAGTGCGTCCTTCAGCAACACCTTGGTTCGAAAGCCGCGCGTCAGCAGGCGAGTCGGAAGCCGCGCCGCCAGCTCCACCAGGCGCTGATCGAGGAACGGTCCGCGTTCCTCAATCGATGCGGCCATGGTCATCTGGTCACCGCGCAAAAGCAGGTTATCCGGCAACCACACTTTCAGATCGGCGTAGAGCATCCGTTTGAGGGGCGAGCGATCGCGGACTTTTTCGAGGTAGCTGGCAAAGACCCGGGCCGGATGCGCAGGGTCGACTTGCGCCAGAAATTCCGGGGCGAAAAGGCCTTCCCGCTCCTCGCGCGAAAAGGAGGCAAACCATGTGGCAGAACGTTCCGCCTCATCGCGAATGGAGAGCGCCTCGAGGGCGATTTTTGCCCGGCGCTGCCGATACGGCAGCCAACGGATGAGGGCGCGGGTGACTTCCTGCGGGAACGCCGAGACCAAACCCGCCAGCCGGTCGGCGGCGTACTTGGGGTAGCCGGCAAACAACTCATCGCCGCCTTCACCGGCCAACACCACCTTGACGCTTTGTGCGGCCACTCGCGAAATCAAGTAAAGCGCCACGTCAGTGGGCTCGGCGATGGGCTCATCTCGGAACGCCACCAAGCGGGGCAGTTCGTCACGCAAGTGTTCCGGCTTGACGATGAATTCCTGATGCTCTGTGGAGAAGCGGCGGGCCACGGCGCGCGCGAAGGGCAACTCACTGTAATCGGGTTCCTCAAACCCCACCGAAAAGGTGCGCAGCGGGCGCGCGCCGAGCTCGGCCATGAAGGCCACCACAGCGCTGGAATCTGTTCCCCCACTCAGGAAAACTCCCAGAGGAACGTCGGCAATCAAACGCAGTCGCACCGACTCGCGCAGTTGCTCGACGACTTCGGCGGCGATGTCCTTAGGGCGCTTGGCCGTTTCTTCTTCCGGTGGGATATCCCAATAAGCATGGCTGCGCACACCCATCGGGTCAGCGACAAGGAAATGGCCGGGCAGGAGCTTCTCCACACCTCGGTAGAAGGTCCGAGGGGCGGGGATGTAACGAAATCCAAAAAAGTCGTAAATCGATTGCGGATCGATTTCGGGTGGCCGCAGCAGGAGTTCGCGCAGCGCGCGCAACTCGGAAGCAAACGCCAAGCGGCCCGGTTCCAACTGGTAAAAGAGAGGTTTTACTCCCAGGCGATCACGGGCCAGCAACAGCCGCCGCTTGCGGCTATCCCAAATCGCGAATGCGAACATGCCACGCAAATGATCAAGGCAACTGAGGTCATAATCCTCGTAAAGATGCAGAACGATTTCAGTGTCACTGTTCGTCCGGAACTGATGGCCCCGCGCGAGGAGGTCCGGGCGCAGATCGCGGTAGTTATAGATTTCACCGTTGAAGGTAATCCAGACGGACTCGTCCTCATTGGCGATCGGCTGGTGCCCGCCCGGCAAATCAATAATGCTCAGGCGCCGGTTCCCCAAACCCAGCGCGCCGTCAAGGTGAAAGCCTTCGTCATCAGGCCCACGATGCGCCATCGCGTCCGTAGCGCGCTTGAGCGCGATCGGATCAGCAGGCTCGCCCGTACCGAAACTGAAGACTCCGCAAATGCCGCACATAAAGGCAGTAAAAAGTGCCGAGTGGCGAGTGGCGAGCACACGCGCCACTCTTGTTTGCCTGCTCGTCACTCGTCACTTTTCAGTCGTCACTGTCCTTTCAAACCCGTTGCCACAGGCCGGGTAGAGCAAGTGAAACAGAGTCATGACCTGCGAGCGTGGGTACGATCGGCCATCCCGCAAAAAGCCATAGTCACCCGTCGTGTAAGCAAAGCTTCCATCGGGCCGCTGCCGCCGAAGGAGGCGAGCATAGCAGCGCTCACTGAGTTCCCCAGCCTCCGATGCGCCCAGCCCCTTCGCCTCCCGCAGCGCCGCGGCCAGAACGGCGGTGAAGTAATCCGTCTCCGGCTTCGCATGAAAGCAATCGGCAGCGCTCGCTCCGGCTTGGGTAACACCTTTGGCCAGGAAGCCTGCGAGCGCCGAGAGGAGGCGGTCCGTCCGGGGATCGGAGCGCAGGGCGGCTGCCCAGGCGAGCTTCAGAAATTGAAATGCGTTGTACTGGTAGCAGAGATAATGAATGCGGCCCTTCTCATACGGGCCATCCACAATATAGGGCAACTCCCCGGTGGGAAGCTGAATATTCACCAGAAAATCCAGCATGGGATCCACGTGCTCGAGGTAGCGCGCATCACCCGTGGCCTTCCAAAGCCGCAAAAAGAGCCACACCGCCTCCACGGAATTGTTGGGGATTTTCCCCCGTGGCTTATCAAAGTAGTTAATAGCCTTTCCGGGCGAGTGGGCTTGGAAGCCGATGCTCCCCACCAAGTAATCGTACCAGCGAACCGCCGCCTGGAGGAATTCTTTTCGCGCTTCGCGGGCATAAGTGGCGAGAAGTCCAATCGCCCCCCAATTCCCCTCCACGGTGGCGATCAGATGCCTTCGCTCCGGCAGGGGGTACAGCCAGTAGCCTTTTGGCTGCTGCAAGCGCAGGGTCGCCTCCGTGCTTTCCAGGGCAAGAGCCCGATACTTTTGTTCTCCCGTCGCTTCATGGAGTATCCAGTTGGACAGAATCCAATAGCCTTGCGTTTGCACAAAAACGTAGTCATCGCGCCAGGGAACAAAATCCAGCGAGGCCTTGAAAAATCTCCAGAAGCGCAGATGGAAACGAACCCCCGCGTCAGGGCCCCGAACCAACCCTTGCGAGTAATGGCGTTTCAGCAAGTGCGTGTGCAGGCGCTCGGCGGCATGGGTGAGTTCTTGGTCGGTAGGCATTCTTGGTTTTTGCTCGCGCAAGGGGCGGAGGCACCAGCTTAACGGCAAGCATTATACCCCTCGGTCCGAAGGGTGAGTTTAATCGAAACGGCGTGCCCCCGTGGGGGAGAAATTGAATGGGAAAATCCTCGAGGCTGAGTCCCCGCCGGCGCATTGACCGTCCGCCGCTATCGCCGCAAAGCCGCCGCGTAGACTTCAACGATCTGTTTCGCCACTGCCTCCATGGAAAGCTTGCGAATCCATTCGCGGCCATTCGTGCGCCCGCCGCGGCGGCAGACTTCGATGATCTTCTCCGCCATCGCCGTTGCCTCACGCCGGACCAGGTAGCACCCGGCAGTGGGACCGATCAGTTCAGCAGCGTCACCGACATCGACGGTAATCACCGGCAGGTTTGTCGCCATCGCCTCCTTGACCGCATTGGGTGAACCCTCAAACATGGAAGCCAAGACCAGGACATCGGCGGCGTTCATATAGATGGCAACCTGTTCCTGAGGCAAGCCGCGAGCCATAAGGAGTTCCAAGCTGGGGACCTGTTCGCGCGCCAGGGAAACGGCGGCCTGAATCAGATCAAAACGCTTGCGGGCTTCCTCGGGGTTGTAAGGAAAGAGTACAAACTTCTTCCCCGGATCGAGGCCCAACACTTTGCGCGCCTGTGACTGCTCCATGGGTCCGAATAAATTGAGGTCAACGCCGTTGGGAACGACATGCGCGGAGGGCATGCGCAGCTTGGAAGCCATTTGCCGCGATTTCACAATCACGGAGTTGGCCAAGCGCGCCAGAATGAATCCGGAGATTCGCAAGAAATGCCCGGTAAGGGTAATCCCCCCGCTACGGGTGGGCCGGCCAAAAACATCGTCACCCATGAATGACACGACGACCGGCACACGAAATTGTAAACGCGCCACCCACCCAGAAAGTCCAAAGTGCGCGTGGATCAAGTCGTACTGCTTCGCCCGAATTTGCCTGCGAACCTGGCGGACACCGCGAAGGTAATTCCATTTGGATTCCCGGCCATTAATGAAGAGAACATCAAACTTAACCCCGAGCGGGCCGAGAGATTCCATTTGCGCCTTCACGAAGCTGCCGTAACTCGGATCAGCTTCTGTGGGCCAGAGGTTGGTGACAACCAAAACGTTGTAGGAAACCATTTCCGTCCGGAAAGCTGGCTTCATCCCAAGTCATAAGGATTCGAGGTCACCTCGGGATGCATTTTCACGCGACCAGAGCAAGGCGAATTGGGTCAGGGGAAGAGCGCGCAGCGCTGTCAGTGTGGCTAGGTACACAACACTGCCCAATCCGCAAGTGAGGCACAAGAAGGTGAAATCCTGGGCGCCTGTTTCCGGCCGTGGCAACCAAAATCGCAGAGCCCCCACGCTGAGCGCGGCAAAAAACGCGGCGACGAGGTTCTTCAAGAAAAAGCGGCCCAACACCCGGTCCATCGTCACCTCTAGATCTCCGAGATTTCTGTGGATCGCCAAGCCGCACGCAATGAGAGAGCCCGTAAGGAAACCCAAGGGAATCCCCTTCGCCCCGACCCGTAACACGCCGACATAGAAAAGGTCGAAAATCAAAATCGAGCTGTAATGAAGCAGAGTGAGGCGGAGGTAAACGCCCGGTTCGCGGCGTGCGAAGAGGCAAAAATTCAGCAAGCGAAGAAAAGCAAAGGGCAACAAACTGAGGCTGTAATAAAAGAAAATCATGGTCATGATTCCCGTCGCTCCAGAGGTGAATTGTCCTCGCTGGAAAACCAGGCGGATGACGTTATGGGCAAGCATCAGGCAGAAAACCGCCATGGGGGACAGAAGGATGAGGCTGATCTCAAATGTGTCACGAAAGGTCTTGTGTTCCTCCTCGCGGTTTCCCGAAGCCACGGCGCGGGAAAGCCTGGGCAGAGCGGCGGTTCCTACGCTACCACCGAGAAGTTCGGCAAGCGTGCCGAGAATCCGGAATCCATAATTCAATGCGGTCAGCGTCCCGGCCGGAAGAAATGAAGCGATGATGCGTTCCGCTACGACCACTCCCTGCCAGCCCAGAGCCCCCGCCAACTGCGCCGTCCCCGCGCCGCGCAAGTTGCTGAAAGATTCGCCACTGGCGGTTAACGTCAGGGAATAGCGCGGGCGAAAAGACCCCAGAATCTGAGCACCCAGGACGACCAACTGCAAAAGATACCCGGCCAAATACCCTAGGAAAATGCTTTGGGGGCCATAACGATGAAATCCCAGGAGAATGACCACAATCGATGCGACGTTGCGAATGAACCCTGACGCAGTCGAAAGCCCGAAATAATGCCGGCTGAGAAGAAAAGACCGCAGCAGTTCTCCTATCCCGGCGGGAATGATGATGAGGAAGAGCCAGCGCGAAAGTTGCGTCGCGAGTGCATCTTCTTGGCGCGTGAACCCCGGAGCGATGCCGTGGATAATCCATGGCGATGCCACCGCGCCCACGAGGGCGATTGCCCCCAGCCCCAGGAAAAGGATATTGGCGACGTAACTGAAACCGCGCCAGAGCTCGTTCTCGTCGTGGCTCGATTCCAGCGAAGCGAAGAACGGCACCAAAGAAAACTGGCCCGTTGCCGTGAGCAAGTTGGTGATGATGTAAGGGATCGTGTAAGCGACGTAAAACGTGTCGGAGCGCGCTGAAAGCCCCAAGTTGGCCGCAATACTGGTTTCCACCAGTATTCCGCTAAGCCCGCCCAACAGGTTGAAAAACGCTACCACGATCGAGCTTCGTAACATTTGCTGCTTAGGGTTCATTTCAGAAACAGTGTATCTTGAAAAGTGTAATTCACTTAAAAATACGTTTAGACCGGCGGTTGGAAATTCATTCCAAGTCGCGCGTACCCCCTGTTTCTTCCATCTCTTTGCCGGAAGCAGCGACGCTCCTGGCTATGAAAGGCGTGGAAGTGAGGAAGAGAAACGCCATGAGGACGGGCGAAGTGCCAAAGTTAAATTCGAAACAGCCTTCCGCCAGAAATGCCACCCAGGCGGCAAGAGACGCGTCGGCGATCCACCTTTGCACGGAAAGCTGCCGCCGAAGCTTCCCGGTATACCAGCCCAGCGCCGCCATGAGCCACACCCACGAGGCTAAACATGGCAACCCGCGCTCGGCGCCGAATTGAAGAAAGTCATTGTGAAAGTGGTTGTGATAACCAACCTCAGGCGTTTTCCCCGGTGGCAGGTAAAGATCATAAACTTCCTCGATATTGTTGGGGCCCACTCCTACCCAGGGGTGGGCGCGAATCATTCTTAGTGCGACGCCCCACATCTCAAGGCGAATGGATAGTGCAGGCTCCTGGGTAGGGTGCATCGCCAGATGGAACCGCTCTCGAAGCAGAGACGGCGCCACCAGGTAAGCCAAAGCCAGCAGGATCGGCAATGCCCAGAGCCCCCTCGGTCTCCATCGAGCCACAAGGTAAATCCCCGCCAGGAAACATCCTAACCACACTCCGCGGGTGAAGTTCAGAATAATCGAAACAGCGACGAGGGCGAACACCGTCCACCAAAAGACCGAAACTGAAAACTCGAAACTGGAAGTTCGGTGATCAGCTTCCGAGTTTCTAGTTTCCAGTTTCGATTTTCGACCTTTGGAGAGCAGCAGAAATCCCAGCAGAAAGGCGAAAACCAGCATCTGCTGTCCACCGAAATTCATCCAGTGTCCCATAAACCCATGGCTGCGCGTTGAGGTCAGGTAATGGTAGATCTCGGTGGGGTGATGCGCCCGCACGTCGCGGTACTGGATGACGAATTGCGAGATACCGACAAGGCTTGTCAAGAAGGATACAAAAAACAGGCCTTGCAACAGGCGGCGCAAGTGCTTCGCGCTAACCACCAGGTTTATCGCCAGCAGCCAGATGAGAAACAGTACGAGTTTTCGAATGGCAAACCACGCCACTGTGGGGTTCGTCGCCCATAAACTCGAAACCACAGATAACACGCAAAAGAGCGCGAGGGGAAGTTTGACAGGCAAGAAAAGGACTCGAGGCCGCGCTCGCAAGAGGTGAATCACATAGAGCACTCCGGCGCCCGCCAGAAATGCCTGTGAAGCCGCAATCGAAATCTGAAGCGTCAGAACAAATAGAGTAAGGAGGACAGCGGCCCATCGGGCAAAAAGGGGCTTGGGTAGTTCGCCACACGTCCGTTCCAGGATGTTCTCGACGCTAATCACAGAGACCTTGAGACTGTATTGGACAAGCCTGGTCACGGACCGCAGAGGCAACTCCAACCGAACCCACTACGCAAGGAAGAAGTTCAAGAGCGCGCCGCCAGCTTTCCCAGCAGGCGCGCGACATCCTGAGCCAAAAGCACCAGCAACAGTGGCCCCGTCACCATCACATTGCGATTGTAAGCGAGTGCCTGTGCGAGCTGTCCATGAAAGAACGCGGACAGGGCCCGAGTGCTGCCACAGGCGGGGCAGGCGGCGAGACCGAATAGGTGCTTCCACAAGCAGATGTCCGGCCCCCGCGCCAGCATCTCGGGTGGGAGTGCCATGAAAACTGCCAGAGCCAGTGACAGCACCATCCAACGAGGTATTCCCTTGGAAAAACCTGCCATGGCCCTCTACATTCGGAGAAGTTTGCCGTTGGAGTCCGGCAATTTATTCACCGCAATCAAGACCGAGTCCACCAGGCACCAGATCCCACATGCGCCGCCGGTCACAAATTTCAGCACTCCCAATCCGGTGTAACCCAGGTAAAAACGGTCAATGCCCAGCCACCCCAGAAAAATTGAGAGCAGCAACGCGGACCCCCAATCCTTATCACTGGGTTGGCTGGGAGAAACAAACTGTAGGGGGCGGCCCTGGGCGTCCGGCAGTTTCTTGAGGATGATGAGGAACATATCGACAAGCGCCCAAATTCCACAGCCGCCCAGGGTAACTAATTTCAGAATTCCCAGTCCAGTGTAACCGAGGTAAAAGCGATCCACCCCGAAGACTCCCAAAAACATCGAAAGCACGGCAGCGGTGCTCAGATCTTTGCCGCCACCGGCAACTGAGCCGGCGCCACACTGGACGCAGATTTGCGCGTTGGGAACCATTTCCTTCCCGCAATTGGAGCAGAAGCGCGTGCCCGCCAGCGGGCGCTGGCCGCAGTCCACGCAGAACTCGGCGCTGTCAGCAAGCTGTCGTGCACAATTCCGGCAATACATGATTAACCCTCGTGAACAGACTTAACAGACTTATTGGAACTGCGTTTGGGTACTTATAGTGTCTTCTGCGCCAAATGTAAACGGGTTTGATTGGAAATCCCGCAAGGGGAGTGGCTAGGCAGAAACTGAAGCGCCCGACGCTTGTGGTGATTACCCACAGCAAGGACACGCTGGTGAGGACTGGCTTGCTCCGCCCCGGCGTGCTAGGGAAAGGCTTAGCCCCTCCATAGCACGAGTGCCCTGACCCACCCCTTTGTGTCGGCCTTAATTCGGGGTCCCTGCGGCCGCGGGAGTCAGGGCCACATTGCGGGCCAGCCGGTCCACCTCAACGGACACGGGATCTTTTTCGAGAGCTAATTCAATGACTTCCCGAATCGTCTTTACATAGTGAAGCGTCAAACCTTCGAGCATCTCGGGGTTCAGATCCTCGTGGACATTGGGCTCGTTGTCGGCGGGGAGAATTACTTCAACCACGCCCGCCCGTTTGGCGGCCAGCACTTTCTCCTTGATCCCACCCACGGGCAGCACTTGGCCGCTCAGCGTAATTTCGCCGGTCATGGCGACCCGCTGCCGCGACGGCCGCCGCGTGAGGGCGGAGACGAGGGCGGCAACCATCGTAACTCCCGCCGAGGGCCCGTCTTTGGGAATGGCCCCAGAGGGAACATGGATGTGAATATCCTTCGACTGAAAGAATTCCGGATCGATGTCGTACTCCGCCGCGTGGGAGCGAACCCAAGCGAGCGCAGCCTGCATAGACTCCTGCATGACTTGGCCCACGTGTCCGGTCATCGTGAAGCCCTTGCCGCCTTTCATGGCATTGGCCTCCACATAGAGGACGTCGCCGCCCGTGGGCGTCCAGGCCAGTCCCACCATCACCCCCGGTTGGCGGGTGCGCTCCACGATTTCGTTTTCCAGACGGTAGCGTGGGATTCCCAGAAAATCTTGCAGGTTGTCAGCCGTCAGCAGAAGCTTTTCCGGCTTGCCTTCGGCAATTCGCCGCGCCTGCTTGCGGCAGACTGTGGCAATTTCTCTCTCCAGGTTCCGCACCCCGGCCTCTCGCGTATAGTGCCGGATCATGCTGGCCAGGGCGCCCGTGGAAAATTCAATCTGCTCGGGACTCTTGATCCCATGCTCTTCGGTCTGCTTCGGGATCAGGTGCCGGATGGCAATCTGGATTTTTTCTTCCTCACTGTATCCCTGGAGTTCCAGTACCTCCATACGGTCGAGGAGCGCGGGGGGTACGGTATCCAAGACGTTCGCCGTGCAGATGAACAGCACCTTGGAAAGGTCGAACTGGACGTCCAGGTAATTATCGCGGAAATGCGCGTTTTGCTCGGGATCAAGAAGCTCCAGCAAGGCGGAGGAGGGATCGCCACGAAAGTCGCGCCCGATTTTGTCCACCTCATCGAGCATGAAGACCGGGTCACGGGTTTCGGCCCGCCGGATCCCTTGGATGACCTGGCCGGGCAGCGCTCCAATGTAAGTCCGCCGATGGCCGCGAATTTCCGCTTCGTCGTGAATTCCGCCCAGCGACATGCGCACGAATTTGCGATCGAGCGAGCGCGCAATGGATTTTCCCAAAGAAGTTTTTCCCACACCCGGGGGGCCGACAAAGCACAAGATGGGGCCCTTGAGCGTCGGCTTTAGCTGCAAGACGGCGAGATAGTCGAGGATGCGCTCTTTGACTTTTTCCAAATCCCAGTGGTCGTCATCGAGAACTTGCTTGGCTTTGGTAATATCCACCCGGGTGTCGCTGAATTTGTTCCAGGGCAGCGCCACTAGCCATTCCAGGTAGGTGCGCGTCACGTGGTAATCCGCCGCCGCCGGGGACATTTTCGCCAATCGCCCCAGCTCCCGCATCGCCTCCTTCTTGGCCTCTTCGGTCATTCCCGCAGCTTCGATCTTCTTGCGGAGCTCTTCGATTTCCTGCTGCTCGTCGGCCTCACCCAGTTCCTTTTGAATGGCTTTCATTTGCTCGCGCAAGTAGTACTCACGCTGGCTCTGCGTGACCTGGTCCTGCACGTCCGATTGAATCTTGGAACGGAGTTGCAGCACCTCCACTTCCCGCGCGAGTTGCCGGTTCAAGCGCTCGAGACGAACCTTCAAGTCGAGGCTTTCCAGGAGTTCCTGCTTTTCGACGCTGGAAAGCGACGGGAGATTGGCGGCGATAAAATCCGAAAGCCGGCTGGGGTCGTCGATGTTCATGACGACGGTTTGCAGATCATCCGACAGCGTGGGTGAGAGTTGGACGACTTGTTGGAACATCGTCGTCACGCTGCGCACCAGGGCGTCGAAGTCCGATTGCTTCCCCGCGGGGATAACGTCCGCCAAGGGTTTTACGCGGGCGCGCAGGAAAGGCTCCACCTGAGTGACTTCCTCGATGGCGATCCGCTGAAGGCCCTCGACAAAAATAAACAGACTTTGGCTGGGCAGCTTGATGATCTTGTGGATGAAAGCCACCGTTCCAATTTGAAAGAGATCGACGGGTTGGGGATTATCAACCCGAGGATCGCGCTGGGAGACGACCCCCACATACTTCTCGTCCTCTTTCAGGTCGTTGATCAGCTTGAGGGAGCTGTCCCGTCCAACTGTCAGCGGCAGGATAGCATTGGGGAACAGGACGGTGTCGCGGACGGGAAGAATCGGTAGTGTAGTGTAGTCAATGGGAGCTTTTTGCTTGGAAGCCATAGCCAGAAAACCTCGTTCCTATATTTACAGCCGATGGGTACAGACCGCTGGGAGTTGGCACTTTATCACGTCCTGGTAACATTTTGATAGGCCTCATCCTTGCTTTTGTAAACGACCGGGTACCGCGCAGGCTTGGAAGCATGTTCTTCCGCGGCACCCTGCCTACGGCTACGTAGTTAGATGCGGGCTGGGCCTGAAGCGACACTCACGAAATGCGGTTGCCCCAGGTGGGCTGGGCAGAGTATCTTAACCATTTATCCTCCAGGAGAAAACGGCATGATTGCGGATTTGGCGCGCGCCATCCATGTGAGTAATAAGCTTTTCTATACCCTCTTGTTCGGAACATTGATCATCAGCTCCTTGCTGATGGGCTTTGCCCTGAACCGCCTCTTTCACCAATGGGCGAAAAGGCTTCGCGATGGATGGGTCCAAATCTTCTTTTCCCTCCTCGAATCTTTGCCCATCCCTTTGCTGTTGATTGCCGGCCTTTATATCGGCTTGGAATCACTTCCCCTCCCCCCGCGATATGAACATATAGGGTCCAAGCTAATCCTGGCGCTGGTGATTCTGGTAATGATGTACTTTCCCGCCAAGGTTATCGTCCTTGCCTTGCGCCGTTTGGGCCAGAAGGATCCCAGCCTGCTGCGGGTAACCCAGCCCGCGGCGCTTGTGGTCCATACGCTCTTCGCCTTGCTGGGGACCATCATCCTCCTCGAAAACTTGGGCGTTAGTCTCACCGCGGTCTGGACGACATTGGGCGTGGGTAGTGTGGCCGTCGCCCTGGCTTTGCAGGAAACTCTGAGTAATTTCTTTTCCGGCCTTTATCTACTGGCCGACAGGCCGGTAAATCCGAATGATTACATCAAACTTGATTCCAACCAGGAAGGTTACGTATTGCGGGTCGGCTGGCGCTCCACGATTCTGCGGACGCTTGGCAACAACTATGTGGTGATTCCCAACTCCACCCTTGCCAAAGCCACCATCACCAATTATTCCGTGCCCGACCCGCAAATGTCTTACACCCTGCCGGTGAGTGTTACCTACGGAACGGATCCGAAGCGGGTTGAGAAGGTCTTGCTGGAAGCCGCCCACGAGGCCATCCGGGACGGACTGCCGGGCTTGCTGGCGAATCCCGAGCCTTCCGTGTCGTTCATCCCCGGCTTCGGGCAGTCCTCCCTGGACTTCTCCCTTAACCTGCAAGTGCGCCAGTTCTCGGATCAATTCTCGGTGCAGAGCGAATTGAGGAAACGTATCGTCAAGAAGTTCCAGGAGGCAGGAATCGACATGCCCTTCCCCACCCGCGCCCTGGTCCTCGACAAGTCCACCCAGGATCTTCTCAGCAGGGGCTCCCAAAGTTAGCGGCGCGATGCAGTGCCTCTGCCTGTGCCTTCACCGCCGTGCCTTTCTTTGTCATCCCCGCCGCGGCGAGAATTCGCAGGGGGAAATGCTTTGGAGTGTCGTTGACACCCTCGGAGGCGTCCGTTATAGTGGGACTGGGAAGCTCGAGCACCCCTTTCTCTGGCTCCCGGCATTTTAGATAGCCTGACCCGTGCGATTCCTCCCTCGTGAAGGGTGGGTTCGAAGGCTCATGAATCTCCCCATCTCGCTAACCCTTCTCCGAATCTTCTTCGTGCCCATTGTGGTGGTCTTGCTCCTTACCAAGGGTGGGAACATGGACCTGTGGGCGGTGGGCGTCTTCCTGCTCGCCGCCGTCACCGACCTACTGGATGGATACCTGGCCCGAAAGCGCGGCCAAATCACTACATTGGGAATCTTGCTCGACCCTATTGCCGACAAGCTTCTCACCTCGGCCGCCTTTATCTCTTTGGTGGAACTCCACCTCGTCCCCGCGTGGATGGTGGTGATCATCGTGGGAAGGGAGTTCGCCGTTTCCGGCCTGCGTTCCATTGCTTCCGCAGAAGGATATGTGTTGGAACCTTCGGAGCTAGGCAAAACAAAAATGGTGTTCCAGGTAGTGGCCATCACGGTCATCATATTGGAGGGTCGCCGGTTTCGGGCTTTGCACCCACTCGGTGAAGTTCTATTATGGATGGTCGTGCTGTTTGCGGTGGCTTCCGCCGTGCAATACTTCTGGAATTTCTGGAAGCGTTTGGATGAACGAGTAAAGCGTCGCGCCTCCCGCCGCGTGATGGTCATTGAGGCGGACGAGAAAGCGCCGGAAGAGAAGGATGTTGCCGCTCACTGAAACCGACCAGCAGACCCTGCTGCGAATGGCGCGGGAAGCCCTGGTGGGGTATCTGAACTTTGCTGAGCTTCCCAAAGTTCCCGAACCTGGCGAAGCTTTGCGCCAGCCCTGCGGAGCCTTTGTGACCCTGCGCAAAGGAAAAAATCTGCGGGGATGCATAGGTATCACTGAGGCGAACAAGCCGCTCTACATCACGGTTCGAGAATGCGCGGTATGGGCCGCACTGCACGACCCACGCTTTCCTCCGGTTACAAAACGGGAAGTGCGGGATCTGAATCTGGAAATCTCCGTCCTCTCCCCCCTTTCGGACATTGCCCCCGAGAAGATCGAGGTTGGGCGGCACGGGCTCCTCATTTCGCAGGGAGCCCTGCGCGGCCTTTTGTTGCCGCAAGTGGCCGTGCAATGGAAGTGGAATCGCGAACAATTCTTGGAAGAAACCTGCCGCAAGGCGGGACTACCACCTGATGCGTGGCGGCAAGGGGCCAGGATCCAGGCCTTCACCGCGCAAGTGTTCGAAGAACCTCACCCCGCTCGCTCTTCTCATCCTGCGGCGTAAGCAACATTCCTCAATGAATTCGGATCCAATTTCCGAGCAAGGAGGCGGTAGCGCCGGGTTCCCCGATTCATGAGACCAGGAGCGCGCGGCGCAACGACCTCTCCCTGCACGTGCCAGGCCTCAACCTTTCCGAGTCCTGGCCTGGGCGGATGGTGCGAGCCTTCCTTATTATCATTATCCTTGGCGGGGCTATTCCGCTTCGACGTAGTCACCGGCAGAGATCTCGCGGTAACTTGAAACAATCATCGCCACACACGATTTCGACTGCACGGAAAGCACCACAGCCTCTCCGATGACCTCAGACGGCGTTCGTTCGTGGGACAGAAAACCCGTCGGGTGCGGGGGAAGAACCTTGTAAATACGAAACCGCTGGCCGGCCCTGGCTCCATCATTTTCACCTAAGTTCAAATAAACAACCGTATCCTCGCCAAGAAAGCCGTAATTGTTGCGGCTTGCGGTTATCCTTCCATGTGGTTTGTTGCTATCCAGAGGCGCGAAGGGGTCAAGCGGTTTGGAAACCGTGTATTCCGGAATGACACGAGGTTGGAAAGGCACCAAGGTGTCGCCAGCGACAATGGACCCGCAAGAAAAGGTGACTCTTGCCACCGCTCCCGTCGGACCCACGTGGGTCACCCTGACCCTCCCCACGTCCTCATAAGGTTTGCCCAACTTGCGCATATCCCATCTCTCCCCCTGGTAATGCTTGGTGATAAAAAGTTCGTTCGCGGGACGGACCACGCTGTACTCCGCGCCCACAGCAAACTCTCCACCTTTGTTCTGGGAAATGAAAATCGAGTCGCCCTGCGAAAACTGACGGACCAAGGAGTGGAAGTCATCATCCGCTCCTCCCACGACATACACGTCACGGGGCACGGCAGGATCGGCAATAAACCCGGTGCAATCTGCCTGCGTGCGGGTGGCTACAGGAATGGATGGCGAGGCGGGCTCAGGTTGTTGGGCTTGGATAGTTACCGCCGAGATGGCAAGAAACACTACGCCTAAAGTGAACACAAATCTACGCACAGGTTTCCTCCTTTTACAGACCGACTGGCGCAGGCGGATTACCCCCCAGTAACGCCGCCGACCGCGGGCTAACCCCTACTGGTTCGTAAGTATAAGGAAAAAAGGTCCCTCTTGTCAAGGGAGGCTAGAAGAATGTGGAAGCCCCGCTGGCGTAGAAGTTTTCATCAGCCGGCCTTCCCCGCGGCGCGCCTTTGCATGGGATCATTCGCGGAAAAAGTCGCCCCCTGGCACGCGGGTTTGCCCTCGCACCGCGCGTCCGGTTGTGCACAGCCACTAATATTCGACAGAGGCTTCCAGCGCCCTAATGGGAGCGGCTAGTGGACAAAGTTTGATGAGGAGGCGAAAAATGTTTCCCTGGTTGATCGCCGAGATAGTTTCCGGCACTTTATACCTCCACCAGCAGACGCGGTACCTCTGCTGCCATAGCACGCCAATGTGGGAGGTGCTTTTGGACTCCCAGAGAAACCAAGTACTCCTCCTTATTTTGCAATCCGCTCTCTCCAAGCGAAGGAGGGGAGGAATCAAGTTCCCGGGTCAGGAGGTTGGCGATATAGACAGCCGAAGCCGCGTCGAAGTTCTGGTGCGGCACGCGATTCGGGGCATGGTGCAGGGCGACGGCCTCGACGACCGCGTAGGGCAATCCCCAAAGTCCCAGGAGATAGGCCCCGATCTCGGCGTGGCTGAACCCATATTCTCTCTCTTCCACTTTGTAAAGGGGGCATTGCTCCTCCTGCACTTCCGCCAGCAGCTTTCTAAAGCGCTCGGGAAGCTTCCAGGCCATGATGAGCTTTCCCACGTCGTGGAGCATGCCGGCGACCATGGCGATATCGGCAAGGTGTTTGGGCACAGGGAGGCGAGCAGCAATGTAGGCGGTGAGGCGCGCATGGCGTTGGAGATCTTCCAAGGAGAATCCCGCTAGGGGCCTCTTGGGAGCAAAAACCCGGAAGACCTCCACGGAAAGGACCAGGCTCTTCAGCGTACTGATGCCGAGATAGTTGACGGCATTCTCAACATTGGTAATAGAGCGCGCAATGCCAAAGAAGGCGGAATTCACCAACTGAAGAATCTTGGTGGAGATCCCGACATCAAACTCGACAATGCGGGCGATTTTCTGGGTAGATGTGTTAGGGTCTGCCAAAGCCAACGTCAAGGCATGATACGTGCGCGGGAGGGAGGGAAGCTCGCACAGCGCCCCCACCGTGCGACGGATCGGCTCATCGTGGAGCAGTGCCTTAAGGTGGCAGGCGCGCTCGATGGCGACTCGCAGCGTTTCCGCATCACAGGGCTTCGCCAGAAACTGGTGCGCGACCGGTACCACCCGCAAAGCGGTGGAAAGCTCGGTGTGGTCCGAGAGAATAATCCGCACGACCTGCGGATATGCCTCACGCACGTGGGCCAGTAGAGCGGCCCCATCCATCCCCGGCATGCGCATGTCAGAGACAATGACATCGAAAGGCGAAGCCTCCATAAGTGCGAGTGCGGCATGACCGCTCCGCGCGAAAGCCATCTCCCACTCATGTCGTTGGGGGCGTAACATCCGCCGCAATTCCTCCAAAATCCGCCCCTCATCATCTACAAAAAGCACTCGTCTCATGGCGCCCTCACCTCCTGGGAACAACCCCCGGGTTTATGGGTAACGCAAGCGCCGGCTTGCAACGTTTTCCCGAATGCTCATTTGCTATTTCCGTAAAATGACTTCCGCTTGTCAGCAGGCACAGTGCGCGTTTGCCAGAGGAGAGGAATTCCTCGCCCCGGGGAACACGGCTCGCTTATGCCTCCATTCGTTTCTATCGGCAAAATCTATGCACTTCATGAGGTTAATGGGGGCCCAGATTCAAAGTGACGCTGCGCGACTTTGGGAAGCGATCAGCGCCTGTCAGCGCAAAACTAGCCGCTCGCGGTAAGTGGTTGACAGAGGTTCGAAGGCAGTGGAACTGAGTATGTGGGACACGCCTCCCTTGGGCTGGCTATCGTGCATCTCGGAACGCGGAAGGGAGAAAATAGGACATAAAGTCCACACGGCGAAAAGCCCTTTCGCCCCGCTCCGGAGTGTGCTATCCCTTTTCATGTTGTGAAAAGTCGCACAGGGGGGGTACCTCCATGGAAACTCGCAAACCGCATCGCAAAAAGGAAGACTACAAGCTCCGCACGCACATGATTCACGGGAATTTTGACAGCAAGAACTGGGACTACGACCATCACGTGGTGCCGCCGGTTTCGCACACTACGGCGTATCGACTGAGTTCGCTGGAGCGAGGCGCGCGGGGCTTCGTGCAGTTCGCCTCAGCGGACGAACACTTGAGCGGGCATATCCCGATTTACATTTACGACCGGCTGGATGAACCCACGCGCTCAATGCTGGAAGAGAATCTGGCTTATGCCGAAGGCGGGGAGATCTGCGTGACCTTCGCGACCGGAATGGCGAGCATCAGCGCGGCTCTGGGCGCGGCGTTGCGTCAGGGACAGGAAGTTGTATCACATCGGATCGTCTACGGATGCACGTACAGCCTGATGACCAACTGGCTGCCGCGTTATGGCATGGACGTACGTTTTGCGGACTTCCTCAAGCCGGAGTCGCTCGCGGCGGAGATTACGCCCGCGACGCGCGTTCTTTATTTTGAGACGCCCATCAACCCCACCCTGGAACTGATTGACATCGCTGCCATTCGCCGCTTGGCGGACCAGGCCAATGCCGGCCGCGAGGAAAAAGATCGCGTGCAGGTGATTGTTGACAATACTTTTGCCACGCCCTTTTGCCAGCGGCCCTTGCGGCTGGGCGCCGACTTGGTGGTGGAAAGTCTTACCAAAGGCCTGGGGGGATTCGGCACCGACATGGGGGGCGCAGTGACTGGTGCCAAAGAGTGGTACAACCTGATCATGCTGTTTCGCAAGGATTTCGGGGGCGTGCTTTCGCCGCGCAGCGCCTGGGGAGTGCTGGTGTACGGCCTGCCCACGCTGGCGACGCGCATGATCAATATGCAGAAGACCGCGCAGCGCGTGGCCGAATTCCTCTCGAAGCATCCCAAAGTGGCGAGCGTCAGCTACCCGGGCGCCGAGGGCTTTGTGCAGAAAGCCCTGGCCAAGCGGCAGATGGTCAATCCCGACGGCAAATTCGCCCCCGGCAGCATGATTTACTTTGTGCTCAAGGGAAGCGATACCAAGCAGACGCGAGCGGAAAAGATGGTGGATTACCTCGCCGAGCATGCTTATTCCATTACCCTGGCCGTAAGCCTGGGACAAATCAAGACGCTCATCGAGCACCCCTTCTCGATGACCCACTCGGCGCTGCCCGACGAGCAGAAGCGCGCTTTCGGAATGCACCCGGAGGGCATACGCCTTTCCATCGGCCTGGAAGATTGGCACGACATCATCCGCGACCTGGAATTGGCTTTGGAGAAAGTGTGAACAACCGGGACACGGGATACGAGGCGCGGGACTTGGGCTGTTTTTCCCACATGCCACCTACGACCTGCCACCTATCGGTGTGCTTCTCCGCTTGCGCCCCGGCGGGGTCCTATCTACAATCCCCTTCGTGCTCGATGAAACGCACCTTCGGCAACTTCTCGAACCCTTTGGTTTGGACCTCTCCTCCGCTCAGGCGGACCAATTCCTCGCCTATCTTCACCTGCTTCTCCGCTGGAATCAGAAAATCAATCTCACTGCCATCCGCGATCCGGAGGAGTGCGTAACGCGCCATTTTGGTGAAAGCCTTTTCCTCGCACGGCACATGGAACTCCGTGGCAACCTGCTCGACATTGGCAGCGGAGCAGGCTTTCCCGGCTTGGCCCTGAAAATTGCCTTCCCCGGGATCTCCGTCACCCTGCTTGAGCCAGTGGCGAAGAAGCGAGCTTTCCTCAAAGAAGCTGCCCGCGCCTGTGGATTCGGCCAAGTCGAAGTGCGCGGCGACCGCCTGGAAGACTTGGTTCGCGCCAGCCCGGCCCCAGCGTTCGACTTTGCCACTATGCGGGCCGTCGGCAATCTGGAGGCGCTCGTCCCCCTGGCCGCGCGGTGCCTTAAGCCGGAGGGAAGCCTTCTGTTGTGGCTGACGCGGGACCAAGCTTCCGCGCTCGCCGGCATCGAATCCGGTCTCGCCTGGAACGAACCGCTGCCCATCCCTCTTACCCGCACAGGGGTAATCTGGCGGGGAACAAGACCGGCGTAAGCAGCCTGGCGTCACTCCTCATCAATGTCAGGGTCCTCGTCGGGCTCTTCATCAGGCTCTACGTCAAGGTCTACACGCAGCACATTGAAGACATAGAAGAGCTCATCATCAAAATCTACCGATAAAATACCTTCGAAAAGTCCCTCGGCATCAATTCGGTCTTGATCGGTTATGGGGAGCTTTGGATCACGCAATTCTATGTAATCGTACCTTGCTCCCGGCCGGACTAACTTCAAGCAGCAGTAACTGGGTCCGCCCGCGATCCCCACCCACGAACTCGAAATTTCCTTGACCCCTCCAGTAATTTTAAACAGAAACGATTCGGGATTACTGGGATCACCATCGGAGACAGCAACGACTATTAGCTTTTTGTCCGCTTTCCACTTACTGAAGAGTGAAAGGGCTTCGTCCAGCGATGATTTCATAATTTCAACCTTTTCGGACAGGTTTGGGGTCAAAGCGACGCCGGGCCTTGCCGCATCATACCCTGCTATTGAGCACGTTGCACTGATCACTGTACTCTAAAGGCCGAGTTGCCGAAGGAGGGCTTCTGTCGTATGCCAGGCGACGCCGGCGCCCTTAAAATCCTTGTCGTTAGACCAGACGGGGACATGGAAGATAATGGCAAGAGCCATTAGTTCTGCGTCATCCGGGTCTCGCTGCCCAATGCGCTTCATCGCCTCAGGGATGGCCGCTGCATATTCTGCCCTCCCGACAATGGTGAGCGGCAAAGCCCCAACGGCGAGAAGCACCAGGTCTGCCGCGAGGCGCTTCTTTTTCGCCAGTAGGCAGGCATACTCCTCCACTTCCGCCATGATGGGCTCGACGGTCAAGATTTCATCAATTTGAGGGGATTCGAGAATAAGTCTGGCGCGGCCGCCCAGAACGGCCGAAAGGAGAACATTAGCGTCCGCGGCGAGTCGCACGGCGCTCCTTCCGCCAGCGCTCGAAATCGGCGAGCACTTCTTCCTCGCTGAGGCCCCGCCGTTTGATTTGGCGCGCGATGACTTGGCTCAGCATGCCGAAGAGCTCCCGCTTCATCTCCAGCGGCAGCGTGGCTTGCGGGCAGGGGAAGAACACCCCCGCCAGCCTGCCCCGGCGCGTCACCAGCACAGGGTCTTTTGAGCGTAGGAACCCCCTTGCGCCGTCTCGGAACTCTCGAACGGTACTGATCTTCATAGTGGCCACCCCAGTGACCATTATACGCTAGAAGTGGTTACGCGGAAGGGGAGCGCGGCGCAGACCGGCTGTGCAGACTCGTCGCGAGCGGCGAGGGTTGCCTCAGATGAGCCGGCCTTGCCGGCATCGAATGCGGCCTGGAGCGACCCCCTGTCCATCCCACTTACCCGCACGGCAGAAGTCTGGCGAGGTACCAAATCAACTTAAGAGGATTTCTGGGGAGCGAGTTACGCATGTCAACGTATTGATTCTTGGAGTTGACGTTTGTAGGCGCACCTGGAACCCAATCTCTAAACATATCCTCATCATATAAATACTCAGGCCTTTATAATGGTATCGGTTAAGCGTTTGGACTTCATCCCGCGGCTGTAAGAACACTTAAGGCGAGGGGGGCGAGCGCCGCTCGCCCCTGCGAAGGCTTAATACCGAACGCGACTCTAACGAAACCGAAACGCTCCCGCAGCGACCCGTAGCAGGACAACACCGTGCTTGGGGACGGTAGCGGTGAAGCTATCACCGGTGACCGGCACGTCTTCGTGCTTCCACAGGTCACGCGCCTTCAAAGTCTTGTTGCCAAGGTTGGCGCCCAGGTGCAGGCTATCCCAGCGGAAACTCATCTCGGCCGGCTGATCGCCTCGATTAAAAAGCCCTACGGCCACCGCCTCTCCTGTCAACGGCCGCACCAGCACCTCGCCTTTCCCTTCCACGGATTGAACCTGCAACGGCTTGGCTTCAGGGTCCTGATCAATGGCGATGACATCGGTGTTCATTAAGATGGACTTGGTTTCCTCGGTCATCTCCCGCAGGTCGTTGCCGGCGATCAGGGCAGCTCGCAGCATGGCCCACAAGCCCATATGCGTGCGGTACTCATCCCCCGTCATTCCGCCGTTGCCGACTTCAAGCATGTCAGGGTCATTCCAGTGCCCCGGCTGCGGATACTGAGTAATGTCGAGTTGGGCAAAACCAATGCGATCCATGGATTCCCAATGATCGGAAATGTCGAACGTCGTGCGCCACAGGTTGGCCCCGGCCTTGGCGCCCCAGGTCCATACATCTCCCAGCCCGTACTCGCACAAACTGTAGACGATAGGCCGTCCGGTCTTCTGCAACGCCTCACCCATCTTCTGATAGGCTCCCTGAAGATCGGCGCGGGTAGATTGATAAACTCCCGAGGCGCTGCACCAGTCATACTTCAGATAGTCGTACCCCCAGTCGGCAAAGGTCTTTGCGTCCTCCTCTTCATGGCCATAGCTGCCTTGGTAACCCCCGCAAACCTGCGGTCCCGGGGAGGAATAGATGCCAATCTTCAATCCCTTGGAGTGAACGTAGTCAGCCAGCGCCTTCATGTCCGGAAATCGCGCATTGCCGGTGATCTTGCCGTTCTTATCGCGGTAGCTGGACCAGCCTTCGTCGACGACGATGTAGGTGTAACCAACCTTGCTCATGCCGCTGGAAACCATGGCATCCGCCATTTGGCGCACGATGGCATCGTCGAAATGATCGTGGAATTTGTTCCAGCTATTCCAGCCCATGGGCGGGGTACGGGCCAACCCGTTATCCGGAAGGTCTCGCAGGTCGGGGAGGGGCAGCCGGGGCGGTATAGCCTCATCGTGAGAGACTCGTTCAAGAGTTCCCTGGACCAATTCTCCTTCCGGAGCTTGCCGCGTGGCCGCGAACTTATCGCCTGCCACCACCGCCTCGTAAATGAGAATGCGCCGGGCACTGGCCGGCCCAAACGGCGCCTCCAAATGTAGCTTGCCGTTGTGAAGCGTTCCGGTCAGGGGGCGGCCCGGACCGCCCCGACCCATTCCGGTGATCGTTTCACCACTTTGTTTCAGCTCCAAGAAGCTGACGCCACCATTCGGCACACTGAATTTCCAATATCCTGTCAGATCCGCCTGCGCCCATACCATCACCGGTATTCCCAACCACAGCGCCCAGGCAACAGCCAACGCTTTCATCCACGCTATTTTGGTAATCATCGCTGCCATTCCCCCTAGATGGGTTCATCGCTATTATTGCGGACCCAATAAGCAGGTTTATCCAATATTTCTGTTCTTGGATCTCAAGCGGGCGATAACATACACCTCCCTGCCTCTGAACGCAATTGCACCTGAAAGTTACCTTTTTAAATGGCTTGATATGCGGTGCAGCAGCGGGTTTTTGGTTCCGGGCGCGTCAACGACCACACAAGCCGCTGGTCCCATGTTTTCGCCGATCCCTAAATCCTTGACGTGCATCTAATAAGGGCGGCATGGGGGTCTTGAGAATTTGGAAACGGCGGAAAAGCGGCGCGCGATTCAAGACGCGGAGCGTAACAATGAGGAGGACCGAGGACATGGCGTCAGAAAAGGCGACTTTCGGGGCGGGTTGTTTCTGGGGAGTGGAGGCGGCGTTCCGCCAGGTTCACGGAGTCACTGCCACCGCGGTGGGTTACATGGGCGGGCATCTCAAGAATCCCACCTATCGCGACGTGTGCACGGACCAGACCGGACACGCGGAAGTTGTGGAGGTTACATTTGACCCTTCACAAGTTTCCTACGCGGACCTCTTGAAGGTCTTTTGGGAAAATCACGACCCCACGCAATTCTACCGTCAGGGGCCCGACTACGGCAAACAATACCGCACCGCGATATTCTTTCACTCGCCCGAACAGGAAGCCGCGGCCCGCGCGTCGAAGGAAGAACTCGAGCGGTCCGGGAAGTACAGTCGGCGGATTGTCACGGAAATCACTCCGGCTTCGGAGTTCTGGCGGGCGGAGGATTACCACCAGCAGTATTTGGAAAAGCGCGGATTGGCGAGCTGCCATATCAAGTGAGGGCCGCACTCCTGCTTCGCCGCCTGAGCCCCCTCAAACCAATGGCACGAGTTTTCCAACCTCGTCCTATGCCCCGAAGAATCTCCCTTGTTCCCGTTCTTCCCCCCGTGCCTCTCAAAACTTAAGACAGAGCCCACCAAGTCCCTCGGTGACCTCAGTGTCGAGTCTTTTCCAGCTACGGAGGACACGGATAGCATACTTCAGCTATTCACCCTCAAAAGAACAAAGAAGCGATGGGCTTGCTCCTTCTCGGAACCGAACAGAGAAGCAGAGATTTTGTTTTAGCCGCAACGTCCCCTATAATGCCTCGCGCTTGAAGAAACCGTTTTCGAAAAAGGGAGAGGGATAATGGAACCATTAGAACCTGCTGTGCTCGACCGTTTGCGGTCAATCAATACACCCACGGTTGCAAACGCCATCGAAGTTTTCGACGTGCGTCCGCGCAACGAAGGATTTATGCGCCCGGAGATCCGGTGCGTCTTTCCCCATCTGGGCGTCATGGTGGGCTATGCCGTAACCCTCAAGATCCAGTCGGTGACGCCTGGAGCAAAGGGCGCAGCCATTCCTGCCAGTGTGCATTGGCAGGATATTATGAAGGTGCCCGCGCCGCGGGTGATTGTGGTGGAAGATCTTGACGATCCATCCGGCTTGGGTTCGTTTTGGGGAGAAGTCAACGCCAACATGCACCGGGCCATGGGATGCGTGGGCGCCGTCACCAACGGTTCGGTGCGCGATCTCGACGAAGTTGAGCCCCTGGGTTTCCATTTCTTCGCGAGCCATATTGCGGTTTCGCACGCTTATGTGCATATCGTGGAAGTGGGAACTCCCGTGCGCGTCGGCGGGCTGACCGTGCGGCCGGGCGACCTGCTGCACGGTGACCGCCACGGCGTGACGAATATTCCGCTCGACTTGGCCGCCCGTATTCCCGAGGGTGTAAAAGTGGTGGATACGATGGAGCGCCAAATCATTAACTATTCCCAGTCACCCGAATTTACGGTTGAAGGGCTCACCGCCCTCTGGAACCGCTTGCGGCCATGAATGCACCACCTTTGGCAATATGCGCGGCTGTAAAGAATTCGCCGGGATAGTACACTCGGCGAACAGCGTTGGGACCAAAAAGAAGAATCCATCGCCCGGCATTGCGGGGTACAATACCGCCGCTCGCGCGAATGGAATCTGTTGAAAGGAGGAGAGACTATGCGTAAGGCATTTTGGTTAGTGGGAAGTTGTGTGGGTCTCGCCATGATTCTAACCATGGCGACAACCACGCAAGCGTGGGCTGCGTCCCAAGATGCTCAGCAACAATGGAGGCAGCATGATCGCAATCGGCCGGAGCCGCCGATTATCACGCCGGGGACCGCCAGTACACAGGACCATCCGGGGAAACCTCCCTCGGATGCCATCGTGCTCTTTAACGGCAAGGATTTGTCGAATTGGGTAAGCGTCAAAGATGGGGGCCCGGCGAAATGGACCGTGGGAGATGGTTATTTCGCCACGGTGCCCGGCACCGGATACATCCGGACCAAAGACGCCTATGGCGATTGCCAATTGCACGTGGAATGGGCCGCGCCCAATCCGCCTCACGGCACTGATCAGGATCGCGGCAACAGCGGAGTTTTCTTACAGGGGCTCTATGAGATTCAAGTTCTCGATTCCTACGATAACGTAACCTACGCCGACGGCGAAGCCGCCGCCGTTTATGGCCAGTTTCCTCCCCTGGTGAATGCTGCGAGGAAGCCCGGCGAATGGCAAACGTATGACATCGTTTTTCACGGCCCGCGCTTCGATGCCAGCGGTAAGTTGCTGCGGAAGGCGACGGTCACCGTGTTCTTTAACGGCGTTCTGGTGCAAGATCATGTGGAAATCATGGGGCCCACCGCGCACAATGAGCGTCCACCCTATAAGCCGACGCCGGAAAAGCTCCCGCTCGCGTTGCAGGATCACAACCATCCTGTGCGCTATCGCAATCTCTGGATTCGAGAGCTCAAAGAGGGGCAGTGAAGGATGAAGTGTAAAGGTTAAAGTGAAAAGGGTGAAGGGTGGAGGTTCGTCTGTTGAGCTTTTACCCTTTATCCTTTACCCTTTACACTTCATATGGATACGCATGCGGGGAAAAGATACTCCTTGTGGTTAATGCCCACAGGAGACGTGTGCGACCGCTTGTCGCGGATTATCCGTCAATTGAGTGCCCGGTACGGCGGGCCGCAATTTGCCCCGCACGTAACGCTGCTAGGAGAGTGCACAGGTCCGCGCCGTGAGCTGATTTGCAAGGCCGCACGTGTCGCCGCCAGTCTCCGGCCGTTCACCATCCGGCTGGAAGACGTCGACTTCCGCGACGAATACTTTCGCTGCCTTTTCGTTCACGCGGCGCTCGCGGAGCCGCTCCGGAAAGCGCACCAGGTCGCTTGCGAGGCGTTTGGCCATGAGCGCGAGCCGGCCTTCATGCCCCACCTCAGCCTCCTCTACGGAAATTTCCCACGGAGCTTAAAGAAAGAAATGAGGGCGGAAATCGGGCCCCGGCTCGACGTTCAGTTCAAGGTGCGAAGCCTGTACCTTTACCGGACCGATGGCGATCCACGCCCTTGGCGGCGCGTGGCGAGTTTCGGATTGAAGTGAAGGAGGTAGATCATGCTGATCGTTCACGTGCACGTGAGAGTGAAGTCCGATTGTATCGAGGCCTTTAAAGATGCGACGATCGAGAATGCGCGCCAGAGCCTCAAGGAACCGGGCATCGCGCGCTTTGATGTGGTGCAGCAAAATGACGATCCCACGCGCTTCGTCCTGGTCGAAGCCTATCGAAGCGTAGAGGCCACAACCGCGCATAAGGCCACCGCCCATTACGCCGCGTGGCGCGATCGGATGGAGTCCTTGATGGCGGAGCCTCGCTCGAGCGTGAAATACTCCAACTTGTTCCCCGCCGAAGAAACTTGGTAAGCGGATCAGGGGTTAGCTCTTAAGCGAGAGATGAAGGTTAAAGGCTAAAGGGTGAAGGGTAAAGGATAAAAGTCAAAGCCACTTCTCTTTTAACCTTCACCCTTTAGCCTTTAACCTTATTTATGACACCTATGTCATTTGAATTCGCTACCGCGACACGCATCATTTTCGGCGAAGGCGTCATCCGGCAGGTGGCGCCAGCGGCAAGGCTCTGGGGCCGCCATGTGCTGGTGGTAACGGGCCGCGCGCCCGAGCGAGCGGACCAACTGCGCGCAGACCTCGTGGCGGGTGGGGCGCGGAGTTTTACTTTCGCCATCCAGAGTGAACCCACGATCGACTTGATTGCCCGGGGACTCGAACAGGCGCGGGAGGAACAGTGTGATGTGGTCATCGGCTTGGGCGGAGGCAGTGTCATCGACGCGGGAAAAGCCATTGCCGCGCTGCTCACCAACCCCGGCGAGCTGATGGATTATTTGGAGGTTGTGGGCAAGGGGAATGCTCTCCGGAATCCTGCAGCGCCGTTCATTGCCGTGCCCACCACGGCGGGGACGGGCGCCGAGGTGACGCGCAATGCGGTGCTGGGCGTGCCCGAGCGGCAAGTGAAGGTCAGCCTCCGTAGTCCGTGGCTTCTGCCGCGTCTCGCGGTGGTGGACCCCGAGCTGACTCTGGGCCTGCCGCCGGCTGTTACCGCGCGCACGGGACTCGACGCGCTGACGCAATTGATTGAGGCCTATGTCTCGATCCGCTCGAATCCCCTGACCGACGGATTCTGCGTGCAGGGAATTCCGCTGGCAGCGCGGTCGTTGCGCCGGGCGTTTCACCAGGGCCATGACCCGGAAGCGCGGCGCGACATGTCGCTCGCGGCGCTGTTCAGCGGACTGGCCCTCGCCAACGCCGGCTTGGGCGTCGTTCACGGATTTGCCGCTCCCCTCGGTGGAAGGTTTCCCGCGCCGCATGGGGCCATCTGCGCGGCCATCCTGCCCTATGGGATGGAAATGAACCTGCGCGCCCTGCGCGCTCGCGACCGGCAAAGCATTGCGCTGGGCCGTTATCAAGACGTGGGGCGCATGCTCACGGGGCGGGGAGATGCCACCGCCGATGACGGCATCGCCTGGACGCGGGAGATTTGCCAAGAATTCGGAATCCCACCCCTTGCAGCTTATGACGTGCGTAATGAGGACGTGCCTTCGCTCGTCGCGGAGGCGGCCAAGGCGAGCAGCATGAAGGGAAACCCACTGGTGCTCACACCGCAGGAGTTTGGCGAGATTCTAACTCGGGCGATTATAGGACAGTGATGAGTGACGAGTGATGAGTGATGAGTGACGAGCAAAAGGCAGCATCCAACGCGAAAGATTATTCTTCCCTCGCCCCTTTGGGCTCACCTGCCCACACTTCGTGACTCAGCCTTACCGGCTTTTTGGCGTGCGGCCGGGGAGGCGGGGGCGACGCCGCGTGAAGCTCAGAAACCCGAAGGATGACCACAAAAAATTGGAATTTTGTGACCATTATGTGATCGATTTTTCAAAATGTGAGCTCCGGATTCAAAAGCGTCATGAGCTGTTTGTCGTGGTTGTAGCGGACTTCGCTCTTGTTGTCGAAAATCATGGTCGCGCCGTTTTCGCGGGTGTAAGCCGGCCAATGGGGCAGGCCTGGCGCGTTCGGATTGCCACTGCGTGCAAAGTTAATCCACGCCTGGCTAATCTTGTCCTGGAGAGCGTAGGCGTCTTTTCCCCCTCCTGTTCCCTCTTCGTCGAGCGCTACATTATCGAAAGCGAAAGCAATCTCTGCGCAGTGCGGCGCACGGCTCATTCCGTCCAAGACCGGCGACTGCCAGGCAAAGAGATAGTTGTAGACCGGCGCGGCGTGCTGGTCAGACTTAAGTTCAACCTGCATGATGGCGCCAGGGCGCATCATAGTATCGACGAAAAGCCAGTCGTTATACTTCATGCCCGGATAGGCCTTTTGATAGGCAGCGATCACCTCATCGGCTTTATCGCCGTACTGGTCGTGGAGATAACTCTTGAGCTGGTCAAAGGTCCAATGCTCGGCGCCGCGTGTCTTCGGGTCCAAGTCAACCCTGGAGGCCATCTCGTTCAATGTGGTTCCGACCATCATCGGGGTATCTTTCGATTGTTCAGGAGCCGCAGGGCCAAAAGGCTGAAGAGGAATGTAATCACCATCGATGGTCGGACCCCACGCCAGTGAGCGGCCACGGAATCCCTGGTTGCCGAATTCTTCGCCCGCCGCCTCGAGCGCCTTCTGGCCTGCATCGTAGAGCTCGCGGAATGGGATCGTTCTCAATTGATCGAGCTGAGAGGCGTCAAGATGAAGGTTCTCAAGCGTCAGTGCGGCAATTCGCTGGCTGACCTTGGAAGTCATGACCGCTCCGCTGTGGCGGGGGGATCCGCTTTCCACGATGGCCTTCTGGAAGAGCCCTTTGGCCGCCGGAGCGGCCAGCAACGTTGAAACTTTGCCTCCGCCGCCCGATTGCCCGAAGATGGTCACATTCTCCTGATCGCCTCCAAAGCTGGCGATGTTGGCCTCGACCCATTGCAACGAGGCTGGCGCTTCCCCAGGATCCAGTAGTCTCTCAGTTTGATGTAGAGGCGGCTTTATGCCGCCACATGGCGAGGTAAACTCGCCGCTACAAATTCAAACTGAGACACTACCCAGAATCCTGGCTCTTGTCAGGTTTCCAATTTGCTAAAATAGCTCGCCGGAAAAGCAAAGCGAGCAGGAGGAATCTTAGTAGGGCGAGTCGACGCGCATTCATGCAAAGAGCCAAGGCCGCGCCGTAAGTTGGGATGAGCAAGAGGAAGAGATCGTTTAGAGGGTGGCGCTAGAGCAATTCAATTCCGTGCGGGCGGAGAATTCGATGAAAAAAATCCTCAATGAACCTTTTGCCTACGTTGACGAGATGCTGGAGGGTTTGTGCTTGGCGCATCCGCAGTACTACAAGCAGACGGGGACAGCCGGCCGCGTCATTTTCCGCGCGGACGGGCCGATCCGTGGCAAAGTGGGAATTGTCTCCGGCGGCGGCTCCGGACATTTGCCGGTCTTTACCGGTTACGTCGGAAAGGGCCTGCTGGATGCCTGCGCGATTGGCGACGTGTTCTCTTCACCGGCGGTCGACCAGGTTGCGGAAGCCATCCGCGCGGCCCACGGGGGCGCCGGAGTGCTGCGCCTGTACGGCAACTACGGCGGCGACAACATGAATTTCGATATGGCTGGGGAGATGGTCGAGATGGAAGACATCCCCACCACCACCGTGCGCGTGGCGGACGATGTGGCCAGCGCCTCGTTGGCCGAGCGCTCGAAGCGGCGTGGTGTCGCCGGCTTGGTGTACGCTTACAAAATCGCGGGCGCCAAAGCTGACCAACGCGCGACGCTCGAGGAGGTGACTGCCGTTGCCCAGAAAGCTGCGGACGCCTGCCGCTCCGTGGGGGTTGCGCTGACACCCTGTACCGTGCCCGCGGTGGGGCGCCCCACTTTTGAAATCAGCGAGACGGAAATGGAAATCGGCATGGGGATTCACGGCGAGCCAGGGGTGCGCCGCGGGCCCATGCGGCCTGCCGACGCCATCGCGGAAGAGATGCTTTCTCTTCTGCTGGCCGACATGCCACTGCAATCCGGGGACCGTACTTCGATATTGGTGAACAGCTTGGGCGCGACGCCGCCGGAAGAGCTCTACATCGTATACCGCTTTGTGGCCCGAAAACTCGCCAGCCTGGGCGCCAGCATCGTCATGCCGCTCGTGGGCCGTTACGCGACCTCCATGGAAATGGCCGGCATGTCGCTGACGTTTTGCAAACTCGATGCGGAGTTGGAAGCCCTGCTGAAGGCTCCCTGTGATTGCCCGTTCTTGCGAATCTAAGCTCGAAAATCGAAATTCGCATTCAGTTGCGAATGTCAAGTTTCTTGATTACCGTTACGCGCCGACCGATGGCAGCAAAGAATTCAAGATGCCCACTTCTCTAAATACTCAGGTCCTGCGCCAGGCGCTCAGGCGCATCGCCGCCAAGATGGAATCATGCTCTGACGAGTTGAACGCGCTCGATGCGCAACTTGGCGACGGCGACTTGGGTGTCACCATGGTGCGCGGTACCCGAGCCATGGCGTCCGAGTTACCCCAACTTCCCGATGATGTGGGCATGGCGCTACTGAAGTGCGCGCAAGCTTTCACCAAGCTTTCGGGCTCGACGTACGGCACTCTGCTGGCGACGGGGTTGATGAGCGCGGCAAGAGCCACGAAGGGACGGACGGAAATTCCCTGGTCCGAGGTCTCGCCGCTTCTGGCGAGTGCCTTGCAGGCGATGGCGCAGCGCAGTGGGGGAAAATTGGGGGAAAAAACCGTGCTCGACGCCTTGGAGGCGGTGCGCGCTGCCACCGAGGGAAACGATGACCCCGCCGCGCTGGTTGCGGCCGCCGGCCAAGCGGTGGGCAACTGTCTCGATCGCTTTCGCAACCAGCCCGCACGTCAAGGGCGCGCGCGTATTTTTGGCGAGAAGAGTGTTGGCAGGGACGATCCTGGAATGGTGGCCTTCCAACGGATCATCGAAGGATTGGAGAGCAGTGACAAGTGACAAGTGGGAGAGTGCGCGGATTGCCGATGGTCGATTTTCGATTTTGTCCAATCATCGATCGGCAATCGAAAATCGGCAATCCACATCCTCACTCGTTACTTCTCAAGGGGCCGTATTGCCGGCCGGAGGAGTGGGCGGGCTGTCAGGAACCGGCGTGCGCGTTGCTTTGCTGACTGCCTGCACCAAGAGCATGGCCTCTGCCGGAATGGGCACCTTCCCGTCGAGGATATTTTCCCTGTTGGCCGTGGGGCCGTACAAGGCTTGGTTGCCGGTATCATCGGGCTGTACGACGGCGCCGCTTAGGCTGATCCCCGCAAAGGCTCCCCGGCTGCGCGAGTAGGTGAGGATTTCAGCGTGCAACGCAATATCCGTGCCGGCCGACGCGCTCCTTCCCACCGGCCCCGCGGCGGCAGAAAGGTCACCGCCGATTTTAAATTTGTCGCTCAATAGCTTTTGCAATCCCCTGCGCCCGCGGAATACCAGGATGAAATCCGTCGAGGAGCCGCCAATCTGGAAACCGACACTCCCGCCGCTCACGGTCAAGAACACCGGCGCGCTCCAGCTTTTGGGGGCGCGGCATGTCACCAAACCCTTTCCGTAGTCCGCGCCGACAAAGAAGGCAACCTTCTTCTCTGCAGGAATGATAGCAATGCACTGCGCCGATTCCAGCAAGTCCTGGGGAATGGTCCTGTCCGGCGCCCCCAGGATTTCCTGAAAAATCTGGGTGGAATCGTCAATACGATGGATGTCGTCCTCACGATTCGAACTGGCGCGCGCGGAAAGGGACAGCGCCAGGGTTATCATGAGGTATAGCGTGGCTCGCTCGCGCATGTTTTTGCCTCCAACCGAGTGCTCAAGCATATTGGACCTAAGGTGGTATAGCAATCTTCTTTCCAGATGCCGGGGGCTTGAGGGGTAAGCACTTGTCTCGCACATCAGGCCTTGGGGGAAGGTAAAGTCCATACGAAAGGTTATTCTAGTATGAAAAAAGTACCGATGGAACAACCCTCATCTCTTGGCGCTGGAACTAAAACCCAAAGCGCGCAAGGTTCTGCTTCCGGCCGCGCGACCGTTGTACTGACCGCAGTGGTCGCGGCGCTGGGAGGATTGTTGTTTGGGTTCGACACCAGCGTGATTTCCGGCGCGATGCTTTTCCTGCGCGCGGACTTCCACCTTTCGGACGTACAACTGGAATTCGCCGTGGCGATCGCGCTGGCGGGGGCGCTGCTGGGATCGGCGTGGGCGGGTTACTGTACGGACCGATGGGGGCGTCGCTGGATGCTGCTGGTGACGGCCTTGGGATTCGGCCTGTTTTCCGTCCTGAGTGCGCTGGCCGTCGGACTGGTGTCGTTTTCGGTGGCGCGTTTCTTTGTCGGCGCGTGCATCGGGATGGCGTCGCTGGCGGTGCCGCTCTACATCGCGGAGATGGCGCCGGCGCGGATTCGCGGTGCGCTGGTCTCGCTCAATCAACTCGCCATTACCGTGGGCATCGGCGTGGCTTACTTCGTTGATTACGCCTTTGCGGCTTCCGGGAGTTGGCGGTGGATGTTCGCCAGCGCGGTGCTGCCTGCCATCGTTCTGTTGATCGGCATGATCTTTCTGCCGGAAAGTCCTCGGTGGCTCGCGCGCAAAGGATTTCGCGACCGGGCGCTCGAGAATTTCCGCCGCTTGGGCCGGGGCGGGGAAGCGGAAGCGGAGCTGGCGGAGGTGGAAGGCGCCTTGCAGGAGGAGCAAGAAGGCTCTGGTATTCTGTTACAGCCGGGATTTCGTGTAGCGGTATTAGTGGGAATAGGTCTTGCCATCTTTCAACAGATCACCGGCATCAATACGATCATTTATTATTCGCCTGCCATCTTGCGCATGTCAGGTTATCCCTCGGCGAAGGCTGCCATCCTGGCCGCGGCGATCATTGGGGTAGCCAACGTCCTCATCACGGTAGTCTCCATTGTTCTGGTCGATCGCCTCGGCCGGCGGTTTTTGCTCCTCCTGAGCACGGCGGGAATGGGTGTGGCGCTGGCGTTGATGGGCGCCGCGTTTTACCAGAAAGCCGGGAGCATCGTGGTATTTTATGAGGTCATCGCTTACGTCATTTCCTTCGGCATCGGCCTGGGTCCGGTCATGTGGCTGCTGATTTCGGAGATTTACCCCACCAAAATTCGTGGCAAAGCCATGTCGCTGGCGACGCTCACGGTTTGGGGAACAAACTGGGTCGTGACGGCAACCTTCTTATCGCTTCTGCACGCCGCAGGGCTGGCGGCAACCTTCTGGATTTATGCTTTCCTCTGTGTGGTGGCCTTCGTCTTTTGTTTGGTTTTTGTTCCGGAGACCAAGGGCCGCACCCTGGAAGCGATCGAGCATCACTGGCGGCACTTCGGAGAGAAGCCGGTTTCATAGTGGCGGTCCTTCTCGCCGCAGAAACCACACGGCGCTATGCCCCTATGCGGGTGAACGCTGCCAAGGTTATCATGTTCAGGTCCGAAGTCCGAGGGTATACCTTCAATCGTCCAAGAGGGCGAGGCGATTGCTTACAAGCCGGTGGTAAGTGACCACTGCGTGCAATTCACATAGGAGGTTCAAATGAGCAAGCTGATTTTCCCGCACGGGAGCATGCAACTGAAGCCCCTGCTTTTGGAGGGCTTGCCGCGGGAGCAAGAGAACAAGAGAGCGAAAAGCCTTAAGAGAGTTCCTATGACCACTCGGGAAACCAGTGATCTGATTATGATGGGCATTGGCGCATTCACTCCCGTCGAGGGGTTTATGGGCAGGGATGACTGGCAGGGCTGTTGTGAAACCTATAGCTTACCCAGCAAAAATGGCCTATTCTGGCCCATTCCGATTACGCTCTCCGCCACGGAAGGCTTGGCCAATTCCATCACGGTCGGCGAAGAGGTGGCGCTTTGGGACATGGAAACCGAATCCATCATGGGTACCATGAAGGTGACCGAAAAATACCCTATCGACAAGGAATACGAGTGCAGACAAATCTTTCGCACGACCGATTCTGCCCACCCCGGCGTGCAGAAGGTCCTGGAGCAGGGCCCCATGAACCTGGCGGGCCCGGTCAAGGTCCTTTCGGAATCGTATTACCCGGAGATGTTCAGCGGCATCTATCAACGGCCTGACGAAGCCCGCAAACTGTTTGAGGATCGCGGATGGAGCACCGTGGCCGCGCTGCAGCTCCGCAACCCCATGCACAATTCCCACGCTTACTTGGCTTGGATCGCCATCGAAGTCTGTGACGGGGTCTATGTTCATCAACTCGTGGGCAAGCTTAAGCCCGGCGACGTTCCGGCTGAGGTGCGCGTGAAGGCGATCAACGGGCTGGTCAAGAAGTATTTCCGGCCGGATCGCGTTATCCAAGGCGGGTACCCCTTGGAGATGCGTTACGCCGGACCGCGCGAAGCCCTTTTGCACGCCGTATTCCGCCAGAATTACGGCTGCTCGCACTTGATTGTGGGCCGTGATCACGCCGGTGTTGGAAATTATTACGGCCCGTTCGATTCCCAGAAAATCTTCCAGGAAATTCCGGCGGACGCCCTTCGTCTGCGTCCTCTGTGCATGGACTGGACTTTCTATTGTTACGAATGTGGGAGCATGGCGTCGATGAAAACCTGCCCCCACGAAAGCAAAGCCGTCATCGATGAAAATGGCAACTACAAAGGCGGCGCACGTTTGCTCCTTTCGGGAACACTACTCCGCAAACTGTTGAGTGAGGGGAAGCCGGTCCCGGCCGAATACTCCCGGCCCGAGGTAATTGCGATTCTAAAGGAGTACTACGACACTATGGACGAGAAGGTGGAAGTAAAGCTCCACCGCTTTGCCGCTGGGGAAGCGAAGAAGTGAGGCGTCCATTACGGCGGATTCTACGGCGCTCGAATCTTTGGAAATCAATTTCTTGTGGGAGTACTTGGCGCGCATCGAAGAGCACAGGATTCTTTGACTCACCCTGCGGGAGAATTCCTGCCCGATAAGCGGTCATGCAGTTAGACCATTGATGCCGCATAGAAGCACCTGTCTAAATAACTGTGCAGGCTTACCATTTGCTGCGTTTTACCAGGAATTCTCGGAACGAAATGTCCATTTCTTGACGCATCTCCATCGCCGTGATATGCTGGATTCTGTTGAACCGATGACCACGAATCTCCATTCCGTGAGGAACAGTAACGCCCGGCCGACGTGTTGTTGTACGCCATCCGCCAGCGGTATTCTGTCCTCAGGGAATAGAAATTTGTAAGACGCGCTAACACAAAGTTCAAGACCTGAGACGCCCGCTGACGGAAATTGCCGCAGCGGGCGTTTTTGCTTTTACGCAACTTCTTGGAAAGGGAGATCAAGCCGCTCCAACGGGGGACGACCGGCCAGCAGGGTCGCAGCATCGCCATGTTCATAACGGTCATAGGATTCATTACAGGAATACTGATTGGGCTGACGGGCACGGGCGGGGGTGTGCTACTGACCCCGCTTTTGATGGTTCTGACGCCTTATCCCGCCGTCACGTTGATCGGAACGGACATCGTCAACGGCGCTTTCACCAAGTTGCTGGGGGTGTTTGAACACCGGCGGCTGGGCCAGGTGCGTTGGCGGCTGGCCACGTTTCTGATTATCGGGACGGTGCCGGGCACGATCAGCGGTATTCTTCTGCTCAGCTTCTTGAAGGCAAGATTAGTAGGAGCCGAACTGGACCATCTCCTCCGCTTGGTGCTGGGAGTAACGCTGTTCTGCGTGGCCTTCCTGTTGCCGCTCGTCCGGCTGGGAAAGATCAAACCTCCCAAGACTTGGGCTGACGCTCCGGTGAGTAGCGCGCGGCTGAAGCTTATAGCGGTGGGCGCGCTGGTGGGGTTCCTGGTGGCGCTGACCTCGATTGGCAGCGGGAGCTTGCTGATGATCTTCCTACTGCTCCTCACGCCCTACCCCCTGGGCGAACTGGTAGGAACCGACATTCTTTATGGGCTCGCGACCATGGCGCTGGCGGGCTCCCTCCATGTGCGCATGGGCCACTTCGATAGCGGCCTTTTCCTGCGCGTGGTGGTGGGCTCGCTGCCCGGCGTGGTGATCGGCAGCCGGCTGACCCGCGTCATTCCTGAGCGTTATTTCAGTTGGCTGTTCACGATTCTCTATTTCTCCTTGGGAACACGCCTGCTGGTGGGGTGAGCGCAGGAGACAGGGCTTAGGATTCAGGATTTAGCATCAGTACTGTCCCATCATAAGTTGAACAGATCCAATTGGATAGAAAGATCTGTTTTTGGAACTTGCTCGTTGTATTGCGAAAAAGCCAGTGAAATCGGGCTTTTTTCGAAACTCGTGACGCTCAGA
>Ga0326728_10001338_pt1 | contig 87723 bp, 76 predicted proteins | sample MB3enrmetagenome_FD_207602 | JGI IMG/M metagenome (GOLD analysis project Ga0326728, IMG submission 207602) | Lab enriched peat soil microbial communities from McLean, Ithaca, NY, United States - MB31MN | ecosystem: Environmental > Terrestrial > Soil > Wetlands > Peat | place: USA: New York...
AGCGGAGGTTCGGCCTGAGAGGATCATGAACGATCTGAAGTCCTACGCCAGCCGCTGTCTGAATCGGCGGGAAACCGACGAGTCTGCTCGCAAACGATGGGCACGGCATGGGAGTACGCGGTGGCTATGGAAGCCAGAACATATTTCCGCTGCCATTCGCTACGTTGTCGAGGAGCAGGGCGATCCGATGGCTGTTTTTAGGGCCGTCGAGCCTTGAACAGACCGCTTCCTTCGGTCGCGTCTCAGAACGTTCGCTTGCGGCTTCACCACTTTCCTGTCGCCCAAGCGAAACCACCCCCACCAAGCGGCCTTTATTCCACGCGCCGCACTTCGACCTGGCGATAGATCTCTTCGGTCTCGGCCAAGGTGGCGAAACTCATGCCCGGCAAGCGGGCGGACGCGGTCCCGGCGGCCACGCCCCAACGCAGCGCATCCTGAGGATTCCGTTTGCGCGTCATGGACCACGTATAGGCGGCCGATAGAGCATCGCCGGCGCCGATCGGACAAACGGCGTCCACGCGCGGCGCCACGGCTTCGAAGAGCCCGTCCGCGAAAGCGCCCACCGCGCCGCGGCTGCCGAGCGACAAAACCACCGATTCGGCTCCCATCGACCGGATCTGCCGGGCCGCCTCCAGGTAATGCGTACGCGTGAGAATGGTGCGTCCCAGCAGCCGCTCCGCTTCCTGCTGGTTGGGAGTGACCACCGTGGGCTTGGCCTCGATGCCTTCCCGCAGCGCTTCCCGATCGGCGTGGAGCAGCGTGTTTACTTTCTTCGCGCGGGCCATCTCGATCATTTTCCCGTAGAACGAAGACGGCACGCCCGGCGGAAGACTGCCGCAGAGCATCAGCCAGCGCGCGCGATCGAGCGTCTGCCGCACCGTCCGTTCCACGCGCGCCAGCTCGGGCTTGGTGAGCTTGGGACCGGTTTCGTTGAGGTTCACGGTCAGCCCCTGCTTGTCCGTGACCGTCACATTGGTGCGGATCTCGCTCGCGATAGGCACTACCGAGACAGGAAATCCGCTGTTGCACAAATGGGCTTCCAGCCGTTTGCCCGAATCGCCGCCCGAGATGAGCACGGCCAGCGTTTCGCCGCCGAAGGAGTGGATCACGTACGACGCGTTGATGCCCCGGCCGCCCGCCGATTCATGGCTGGAATTGATGTAAGCGCGGTCTTCGAATGCCAACCGATCGACGCTGATGATCCTGTCGATCGCAGGATTGACGGTAAGTGTGACGATCAAAGTACCATTCTAGCTTGCGCCCGGCGCGCCGAACGGATTATGTGCGTTCATGGCGCCGGCGCGGTTTGCGCCTGGAGCAGGCTGGGGAGCCGTTCGCCGGCATGCCCCAGCGCGCGCGCCAAGCTCAATTTCGCCACATTGTGGGCGAAGACGCTGTCGATCAAGTCCAGTTGGGCGGTCGCCACGGTCTGCTGCGCTTGCACCACCTCCACCGTATTGACCACGCCGGCTTCCATGCGCGCGCGGCTCATGTCCAACGCTTCCCGCGCAACGTCGAGGTTCTTGCGCGCGACTTCCACCTGGCCGGCCGTAGCCGCGAGGTCGAGATAGACCTGCCGGACTTCGGATTCGATCTGCCCGCGTGTGTCTTCCAGTTCGGCCCGGCGCTGCGCCAGCACCGCTTCGGCCTGCGCGATATCGCCCGCGGTCCGGCCGCCTTGCCATATCGGAACGTTGAGCGTGCCCACCACCGAATAGGCGCCGTGCAATTGCGCGGGATTGGTGCCGATGTACTGATAATCGCCGCTGACCGATAGCGACGGAAGACGCTCGGCGCGCGCCGCCGAAAGGGCCCTGGCGGCGGCTTCCACCTGGGCTTCGGCGGCTTTCAAATCGGCGCGCTGTTGTTCGGCCTGCGCCACCGCCTCGTTCACGCTGGGAACCGCCGCCGGCCGGAACGGGAAATCGTCGGTGAGCCGATAGCCGGAATCGGGCGGCAAACCGGTGAGGCGGGCCAGGTTGATCTTCTGTTTGTCCAAATCGTTGCGCAGGGTGATGATCTGCTGTTGCTGGGTGAGCGTGCGGAGCTGGCTCTGGTCCACGTTGAGGCGTCCCAGTACGCCCTCGCCGTGCTGTTCGGTGGATTGGCGGAAAACGGCGTTGGCCGTGTCGAGTTGCGCCTGCGCCGCATCCAGGCGCGCCTGCGCCGCGAGCACTTGCAAATACGCGCCGCCCACGGCCAGCGTGACCAGGTCGCGCGCATCCTCGAGGCTGTATTGGCCGGCGCGGGCCGTGGCCAAGGCGGAGCGGTAATTGTGCAGCGCGGTGAAGTTGGCCAGGTTCTGGTTGAGGCTGGCCTGCAGGTTCATGTAATTGAACGGGCCCGCGACCGTGGGAAAGTGAAAGCCCGGCACGCTGATGCGTATCCCGAAGGCGGCCAGATCGATCTGCTCGAAGGTTTCGCTCAGACCGCCCGAGACATTCGGCAACAGGGCGGCGCGCGCCACAGTCACCTGCGCGCGGTTTTGCCGCGCGGTATGCGCCAGCCCGACGGCGCCCAGGTTGTACGCCAGGCCGCGCTCGAGCGCTTCCTTCAGCGAGAGTTGGCCCGAGAACGGCATGGCCGCGGTGCTGCGCGTGCTGCCGCTATACGGTCCGGAAATCTGCACGCTGGGGTTGAGGGTGTTGACGCTGGTGGTGGTTCCGGCCACGGGTTGTTCGGTGGCGGCCACCGAGCCCTGGTTGTTGCGGCCGGATGCCGGCAAAGCGACCGCCGAAGGGCCGGCACTGGGCGCGGGCGCTCCGGACGGCGACCCCCCGGACTGGGCGAAGGCGGCGCCGGCGCCCGCCAGAAGAATCGAAAACACAATGGTGCCGAGTGGTTTCATGGCCTCTCTCGTCATTTCGAAGTCATTACCAATTTCCGCATGGCGGCTACCAACTGGTGCCGATGGGCCTCGGAAAGCACCGCCAATTGCCGCGCTTCGGCGCGCTGGGCGCGCGGCAGCGCGCGGGCGAACAGGCGGTCGCCGGCTTCGGTGCGCCGCACCCATTGCACGCGGCGGTCGCGCGGGTTGCGCTCGCGCGCCAGCCATCCGCGTCGCTCCATGCCGTCGAGCATGGCCACCATGGAACTGGGGTCGATACCGAACGCGTCGGCGATCTCATGCTGCGAAACATTGCCGAGGCCGGCGATGGCCAGCAGCCAATAATCCCGCGAGCGAAGCCCTAACGGCGCCAGCGCGCTATCCAATCGCTGGCGCGCCTCCATCCAGATCTTCCAGTTGCAAAACCACAACCCGGGCTCGGCCGGTTCCAGTAGGGCGATCAGTTTCGGGGTGGCGGGTATTTTAGTGGCGCGCGGCATGGCTACAAAGTCCGCCGGAACAGCGCCGTGGCTCCCGCCAACACCACCGCCGAAGTCAGTGTCAGGGCGAAAATATCGTGGGTGACCGCGCTGATGCCGAAATCCTTGAGGAGCAGCGTGCGGAAGGCATGGACGGCGTAGGTGAACGGATCGCACACCGACATCCACCGCAGCCAGGCCGGAAAACCCGCGATCGGATACACCGCTCCGCTGGGGAAAAACAGCAGCGTGTTCAACACGCCGAAAATGGCGCGCGGCACCAGCGGGTCGTTGATGCGCGCCATGATGAAGAACATCATGCCGATGAGCGCGATGGAAGTGAGCACCACCATGAGGGTCAGTTCCAGCAGGCGCGCGGGTTGGAAGAAGTTCGGCACCCGCGCCACGATGGCCCCCAGCACCAGCACCGTTTCCCCCGCCAGCACGGCCTTGATCACACCCGATAGATTGAAACCCAGGATCAGCTCCCACTTGGTGATGGGGGTGACCATGTAGCCCTCGTGCAGGCCGCGCGATTTATCGTCGATAAACAGCATGCCGCCACCGATCATGGCCGTGACGAAGATGGCGAGCACCATGGAACCCGGCAGCAAATACTTGATGTAGTCGATGTAGGGATAAACCTCGACCACGTCGAGTAAGGCTTGCTGCGCTTCGCGCGGCGCCACCTGCGGCGCGTTGATGGAAGCCACCAGGCTGGACATCTGATCGCCCACGGCGCCCGCCACGGAGCGATCCGTGTTGTCCGTAATCAGCGCCAGGTGCGGTTGGTGCTTCTCGAGCAAGTCGCGGGAATAATGCTGGGGAATGATCACGACCGCGCTCACCACGCCCTTGCGCAGGTCGTGGATGGCCGCGCCCTGGTCCACGTAATCGATGGGCAGGAAGGTGCGCGCATTGGCGCCCACGGCGCGCAGGCGCTCGATGACGTCCACCGATTCCGGCCCGTGATCCAGGTTGACCACTCCCAGGATGACGTTCTTTATGTTGCCGCCGAACGCACTGCCGAGGATGATCAGTTGCATCAGCGGCAGCACCAGCGACGAAACTATCAGTGCCGGGCTGCGGCGGAATTTACGCATATCGCGCTCGACCAAAGCCAGCGCTCGTTTCATCGGGGACCGCCTCTCCCGGCCGGGACGGCGGGAGCGCCCGTGGCATCGAACTCCGCCAGCCCGTGGCCGGTGTAATGCAGAAATACGTCATCCAGACTGGTGGATTCGACCGACAAGCTTTTTAGCTCGAGCTTGTGCTCCTTGGCCAGTTCGACCAGTTCCTGGGCGGATGCCGGGCCGCGGTCGCTCGAGAGCCGGTAGGTAGCCGAGCCCATGGCGCGCACCGATTTGACCGCCGGCAAAGCCTCCAGCGCGGCCGCGCCGTTGGGCAGATCCGGCTCGAACTGCACCTCGATGCGGCTGGCGCCGGGGACGGAGCTTTTGAGCGCCACCGGCGTGTCGATCGCCACCATGCGGCCGTGATCGACAATGGCCACACGGTCGCACAGCCGGTCGGCCTCATCCATGTAATGCGTAGTAAGAAACAGCGTGCGGCCCTGTTGCGCGCGCAAGTGCGTAATCATATCCCACACCGAAACGCGCGAGACCGGGTCAAGGCCCGTGGTGGGTTCGTCCAGAAACAGGATTTCCGGGTCGTTCACCAACCCGCGGGCGATTTCGAGCCGGCGCCGCATACCGCCGGAGAGCGTGCCCGTCAGCGCGTTGGCGCGGTCCGTCAGGTTGACCGCTTCCAGCAGTTCGGCCGTGCGCTGGCGCCGCCGCGCCCCGGTGATCCCGTACAGCCGGGCGTGAATGCCCACGTTCTCGGCGCAGGTGAGATCGGGATCGCTGGTCATATTCTGCGGAATCACGCCGATGCGCGTGCGCACCGCGTTGGGGGCGTCGACGATATCGTAGCCGGCCACCACCGCCGTGCCGCTGGTGGGCGGCACCAGCGTGGTCAACATGCGGATGAGGGTGCTTTTGCCCGCGCCGTTCGGCCCGAGCAGGCCGAAGATCTCGCCCGCCTTGACCGAGAAGGTAACGTTATCGACGGCCAGCAGGCTGCCGAAGCGCTTGCTGATGCCTTCTACCTGGATTGAGAAGCCGCTGGGGGCTTGCCTGTGTGCTTTCATGGCGGCTAATCCATAGAGCCGGTAGCCGCGGGCTGCGGCGGCAAGGCCGGCACCGGCAGCATCACCCAGGCCGTCATGCCCAGGGGGAGCTTGCCTTGCGGATTGGACACGCGCACGCGAATGGCGACGGTCTTGATGTCGCGCTTGGTGCGGCTGACATCCCGCTGCGTGGCAAAGTCGGCTTCCACCGCTTTGTAGATCACCGGGCCGGAGACCTCCGTGCCGGAAGGCAGGCGCACCCGCAGAGTCTGTCCCATGGCGATGAGATCGGCGTAGGTCTCCTCGACGTCGGCTTCCACCCAGGTGGAGCTCAAATCGAAGAGCGTGACGATGGGATTGCCGGGGTTCACCACCTCTCCTTGCCTGGCCGCGCGCAGCGTGACAATGCCGCTGGCGGGGGCGTAAATCCGCGTCTGGCCGAAGCGCGCGTCGGCGGCGGCGGCGTTGGCCTCGGCTTCGGCGGTGGCGGCGCGCAGAGCGTCGGTCTGTTGCTTTTGCACCGCCACCTGGCGCTCCTCCTGCTGCGCGTCCGCCAGCGCGGCGCGTGCCGCCGCCACCGAGCGGCGCAACGCTTCCGTCCCGGCCTGGGCCGCCGCTACCGCGCGCCGCGCGGCCACGATCGCGGCTTGCGCGGCCTTTTCATTGGCCTTGGCGGAATCGAGATCGGTCTGCGCCGATACCAGGTCCTGCGGCGGATTGATATCCCGTTCCACCAGCGGGCGGATGCGGTTGAAGTTGTCCTGCGCTTTGGCCATCGCGGCCTGCGTCTGGCCCGCCTGCGCCTCGGCTTGCTGCAGTTGCGCCTGGGCCTGCGCCGCCTGCGCCTCGGCTTGTTGCAATTGCGCCTGGGTTTGCTCCACCTGCGCGTCCGCCTGGCGCACTTTGGTGGGCAGGGTGCCTTCCAGCAATTCCGTCTGCACTACGGATTGCCGCGCGCTGGCGCGGGCCTGCGTGACGGCGTGGCTGGCCGCGCCCTGGTCGGCGCGCAACTCGTCCTGATCGAGCACCGCGATCAGGTCGCCGGCCTTGACCCATTGCCCGTCGTCCACGGCGAGCGTCACGATGCGGCCCGTGATCTTGCTGCTCACCACCACTTCGTTGCCATCCACGGTGCCGGTCAGCACCAGCGTCTGGGGCCGCGGGCGCTCGGCCCACCAGATGACCGCGGCGAGGACTAGCAACAGCAGCAGCACGGGAATCGCGCGTTTCATGCGGAATACCTCATTCGATGAAGATCAAAATAAATTGTAAACCAAATTATTGCCAAGTCAAAGTAAATTTCGGCCGCGCGAGACGGCTGTGCCCGGAGTTACAATTCTGCTGGGCGCACCGCCGCCCGAAATCGTTCTGTAATCTGTAATCCTCGCTTTCCGATAAAGGAGTCCCATGAGTGCCGCCAGTATCCAAGCTGTCCGGGAACGTACGTTCGCCGGCCACCAGGCGCTGATCGAGCGCCCCAACGAGCCCTTGCCGGAATCGAACGGCTGGTTCCGCCGCTATCGCTACCCGGTGTTGACCGCGGCCCACACGCCGTTGTTCTGGCGGTATGACCTGGACCCGGCCACGAATCCTCTATTCCTGGAGCGGCTCGGCATCAACGCCGCGTTCAATGTGGGCGCGATGGAGTGGAACGGCCGCGTGGTGCTGATGGCACGCGTCGAGGGCGTGGACCGCAAATCGTTCTTCGCCGTCGCCGACAGCGCCAACGGCATCGATGGGTTCCGCTTCTGGGACTACCCCGTCGTGATGCCCGAAACCGCCGAGCCCGCGACCAACGTCTACGACATGCGGCTGACGGCCCACCAGGATGGCTGGACCTACGGCCTGTTCTGCGCCGAGCGGAAAGACCCCGCCGCGCCTCCCGGCGACTTGTCTTCGGCGGTGGCGCAATGCGGCATCGCGCGCACCCGCGATTTGAAGACTTGGGAGCGGCTGGACGATTTGCGCACCCCTTCGGCGCAGCAGCGCAATTGCGTGCTGCACGCCGAGTTCGTGGATGGCCAGTACGCCTTCTACACCCGGCCGCAGGATAGCTTCATCGAAGCCGGCAGCGGCGGCGGCATTGGCTGGGGCCTCGCGCCCTCCATCGAACACGCCGTGATCGAGCGCGAGATCATCATGGATCGCCGCGAATACCACACCATCAACGAAGTCAAGAACGGCCTGGGGCCCGCGCCCATCAAAACCGCGCAAGGCTGGCTGCACCTGGCGCACGGCGTGCGCAATACGGCGGCCGGGTTGCGCTACGTGCTGTATTGCTTCCTGTGCGAGTTGGACCAGCCCTGGAAAGTGATCGCCAAGCCCGGCGGATATTTTCTGGCGCCCGAAGGCGAAGAGCGCGTGGGCGACGTCTCCAACGTCACTTTCTCCAGCGGCTGGGTGCGGCGTGGCGACCAGGTTCTGATCTATTACGGCGCGTCCGATACGCGCACCAATGTGGCCGAAACCACCGTGGAACGTCTCCTGGATTACGTGACCAATACGCCCCCCGACCCGCTCGGCAGCGCGGCTTGCGTCCAACAGCGGATCGCGCTGATCGAGCGCAACCTGAACTTCATGAAAGGTGCCCGGCCATGACCGCCACAGCCAGTAAGACCGAATGGGCCGCGCGCCTGAGAAAAGAGGTCGCGGAGAATATCCTGCCCTTCTGGGCGCGTTACGCGGTGGACCGGGAAAACGGCGGCTTCTACGGCAAGATCGATTGCGGCCGGAAGATCGACGCACAAGCTCCGCGGGCCGCCGTAATCAATGCGCGCATTTTGTGGACATTCGCGGCCGCCGCCCGCCTCATCGACCCGACCTACCGCGAGACCGCCGAACGGGCCCGCCAGTACATTGCCGATAAATTCTGGGACCCCGCGCACAGCGGCCTGTACTGGATGGTGGATTACCTGGGGCGCCCAGTTTCCGATCGCAAGCAGATTTACGCGCAAGCTTTCGCCATCTATGGCCTAGCCGAGTACTTCCGCGCCACCGGCCACGCCGCAAGCCTGGAACGCGCTAAAGAGCTCTACGGCTTGATCGAAGCCCACAGTCGCGATCCGCTCCACTGCGGCTACATCGAAGCCTGCGCGCGCGATTGGGGCGCGCTCGAGGACCTGCGGCTGAGCGAGAAAGACCTGAACAGCCCCAAATCCATGAACACGCACCTCCACATCCTGGAGGCTTACACCAACCTGCTGCGCGTATGGCGCGATCCCGGACTGCTGGCGCGGCAAAAAGAGCTGTTGGAAGTGACCCTGGACCGCATCATCGACAACCGCACCGCCCACTTCCGCCTGTTTTTCGATATGGAGTGGCATTCGCTCACCGATCACATCTCCTACGGTCACGACATCGAAGGCAGTTGGCTGCTGGTGGAAGCCGCCGAAGCGGTGGGCGACGCGGCCCTGCTCGATCGCACGCGCGAGCTGGCCGTGCGCATGGCCGATGCGGTTGCCCGCGAGGCCGTGGACAAGGATGGCAGCATCTTTTACGAAGCCAATTCCGCCGGGGTATGGATCGACCCCAATAAACACTGGTGGGCGCAGGCGGAGGCCGTGGTGGGGTTTTATAATGCCTATCAACTCACGGGCCAGGAGCGGTTCCGCGACTTGTCCTACCGGGCCTGGGAGTTCATCGAGCGCAAAGTTGTGGATCGCGCCCACGGCGAATGGCATGCCAAGCTTAAGCCCGACGGCACCCCATTCCACGAACAGGAGGATTCCGATGCCTGCCTGGTGGGCCCGTGGAAGTGCCCGTATCACAACAGCCGCGTGTGTTTCGAAATGCTGGAACGGCTGGAGAAGTAAATCGCTACTCCGCCGGCACCGCCCGCGCGCTCTCGAGGGGCATCTCGATCTCCATCTGTCGCAAGTGATCGTACCAGGTGAACTTCAGGATCAGCGAAGTGGCCGCCACCACCGCAAAAGCGATGAGCGCGTTGTTGTACCGGCGGATCACGATGTAAACCGGGAAAGCAATCAGGCTGGTCTGCCAAGCGATTCCCACCACTACATTGAACATGTCGCGCAGAAAGTCGGGATTGGGTTTGAACGCCGGATCGTCTTTTTGCACCAGTTTTAGGATCGGTCCCCAGAAGCCCCACGGCCGCACGCGCCTGTAAAAGTCTTTCAGAACCTCGGGTTCTTCGGGCGCCGTCGTCAGCGTGCCGGTAATCGCGCCGATCAGCGAGACCCCCAGAATCACCGGGAAAGAATTGAGCGCCGAAACATGCGGCAGAGCGAAGGGAACCACCATGGCGGCGGCAATCCCCGTGACCATTCCCCAGAAATAGCCGTAGCCGTTAAATCGCCACCAATACCATTTCAAAACGTTGGAAGCCGTGTAGCCGCCCCACAGAGCGGAGACAATCCATTTGATGACTTCGTCGATGGAGCCCACGAACCAGCCGAATGTCACACCCAGCACCACCACGCCGAACGACGCGGCGTAACTCATCCGCATGCAAGTCCGCTGGCTGGCGGCGGGATTCACAAAGCGTTTGTAAAGGTCGTTGACGATGTAAGGCGGCGCCGCATTGACCGTGGCCGCGAAGTTCGACATGAAAGCGGCCAGTAAGCCGGCGATCAGGATTCCCAGCAGGCCCATCGGCACGAAGTTGCTGAGCGCGTCCGGCAGCACCATTTCGAAATCCATCTTCGCCCCCATGGCCTTGATCTTGTCGGTGTAGAAAACCAGGGCCAGGATGGTGAGGCCGGCGATCATGAAATACCGCGGCACGTTCAGCACCACGTTCACCATGGCGCTCATCATGGAAGCCTCGCGCGGGTTCTTGGTGGAAAGAATCCGCTGCATGTCATAGTTGGGCGCCGGCCCGGCGGCGCTCAGCAGGATGCCCTTGAACAGCATCATCATGAAGAAGGCCCCGAAGATGGCGTAACCGTCCTGTTGTATCTTGGCGTTCACCGCCGGCACCAGCGACGACCAATCCAGATTGAGGTGCCACCCGAAGAAGATCCGCTCCCAGCCTTCCGGAATGACGCGCCGCAAGGCTTCCGGTGAAACCCGCATGATGGCGATGATGCCGATGGCAATCGAGGCCACCGAGAGAATGCAGAACTGCATCACCTCGGTGATGACCACGCTGAACATGCCGCCTTTCACCACGTAGAACGTCGTGAGCCCCATCAGGATCAAGGCGTATTGGTTGGCCGAGAGATGCCAGGGCAGGAAGTCGGTCGCGAACTTGCCGATTCCCTTGAACGCATAAGTGAGGAAACCGGTGACGCTGACCAGGGCGAAAATCACCACGATGATGTGCGACAACCGCGCGCCCTGGCCCTTGCCGAAGCGCGTGGTGATCCATTCGGCGCCCGTCATCACGTTCGAGCGGCGCAGCCACGCCGACAGGTAGACCATCAGGAAAATCTGGTTGAACACCGGCCACAACCACGGGATCCACACGCTTTTCAAGCCGTAGATGAACAGCAGGTATACCAGCCACATGGTGCCGGCGATATCGAACATGCCGGATGCGTTCGAAACACCTAAGAAATACCAGGGCAGGGTATTGCCGCCCAGGAAATAGGCTCGCATGTCCCTGGAGGCGCGGTGCGAAACCCAGTAGCCCACCATGACGGAGGTTGCCAGATAAGCCAAAATGATTGCGATATCGATGGCGTGTAGATGCATTCAGACCTCAGTTATCCTGATGTGATTCCGCCGAGCGGCGGGTCACGGCAGTCGCCGGCTGGCGTACGGCCAACCGCACTCGGCCGCCAACATTCTATCAGATTGAGGGCTCCGAATTTATGCCCGCGGAAATGCCCGCCTCCTCAGACAGTGGGCGCCACGGCAGGCGTATTCAAATGGATGTCGATGGCCGGTGCATTCAGCAGCGTGTTGTGGATCAGGCACGATTTCACGGCGCGCAGGATACCCTCCCGGTGCCGCTCATCCAGCTCGCCCACCGTCACCTCGATCTCGAAGCGCCCCAGTCGCGCCGGCTGGCTGGCCTTCTCCGCCGTGACCTTGATTCTCAAACCGTCCGCGGGCAGGGACCGCGCCTTGAGATATTGTGCCGCGTAGAATCCCGCGCATGTTCCCAGCGAGACTAACAGGAACTCCGGAGGAGTCATACCGCTATCGGAACCGCCGTTGGTGGGTGGCTGGTCGCAGATCACGCGGTGGCCGCGCGCGCTCGCCTCGAATTTCACATCGCCGGAATGTAGGATTTCCACTTCCATAAAGGACCGTCTTTCTAGACTTCTATAACCAAAGATGCGGAATCCCGGAAAACGTGACACACGCGGCTGTGTGTCACCTCCTTCCGCCATTTGCATCTCCGCAGATGAAGCTGGGTGAAAATCATGAGAAAGTTACCCCTTTTGGTTCTGGCGGCGCCTTTGCTGGCGCAGGATTCCCTTTCCTTGCGCGATGCCGTGCGGCTGGCTCTGCGCGAGAACAAAGCCGTGGCAGCATCCCATGCCGAAGTCCGCGCTTCGGCGGCACGCGTCGAGGGCGCCCGCGCGGGGATGCTCCCCAAGTTGAACTACTCCGAGTCCTTCGCGCGCAGCGACAATCCGGTTTTCGTTTTCAGCTCCTTGCTCACCGAGCACCAGTTCGGCGCGGCAAATTTCAATATCGGACCGCTGAACCGGCCCGATTCGTTGAACAACTTCCAATCCTTAGTTACGGTTGACCAGCCGCTGTACGATGCCGGCGAGACCCGCCACGCCGTGAAATCGGCCAATCTCGCGCGGCAAATGACCGTGGAGGACGAGCGCCGGACTGAAATGCAAATCATCTGCGGCGTAATCAGAGCCTATTACGGCGCGGTACTGGCGTCGGAAAGCCTGGCGACCGCGGAGCAGGCGCTGCGCTCCGCCGCGGCCGATCTGGAGCGCGCCGAATCGGTGCGCGCGGCCGGCATGTCCACCGATGTGGATGTGCTGTCGATCCGCGTACACCTGGCCGCCGTTACGGAACAGCGCATTCAAAGGCGCGCCGATCTGGACGTGGCCCAAGCCGGACTGAACGACGCGCTGGGGCTGCCGCTCGATACCCGCCACACGCTCATCACCCGGCTCAGCCCATTGGATCCGCCGGATTTGGAATTGGTGTCCCTGGAACGGGAGGCCTCCGCGGCGCGTCCCGAAGCCCGCGCCACCCATTTAGCCGCCGCGCTTGCCAGGACGCAATCGGATTCGGCCCGCGCAGCTCTGGTTCCGCGAGTCGGTTTTCATGCGGCGTTCGAGGCCGATCGCCAGCAGTTCATCGACAAAGGCGGGGCCAACTGGCTGGCTTCCATCGCGCTCAAATGGAACGTTTTTGACGGCGGCGCCGACAAGGCCCGCATCGCGGAATCCAGCCACTGGCTGGAGCGCGCCCACGCCGAGGAACAGCGCGTGGATTCCGCCGTGCGCCTCCAGGTGCGGCGCGCGTTCGCGGATTTGCGGTCGGCCGGGCAGCGCATCGAAGTCGCCAAGGCGGCGGTGGCGGAAGCGGAAGAGAGCTTGCGGATTACGCAGAACCGCTACCAGGCCGGCATGAGCAACGTTACCGACCTGCTGCGCACCGAGACCGCGGCCCTCGAAACCCGCACGCGTTATCTGGCGGCGGTGCACGATCAACGCATCGCCGCCACTATGTTGGAGCTGGCCGCGGGGCATCTTTCCGCGGAGTCCGAGGTGCTGAACCGATGAAACGTTTCTCCTATTTCCCGGCTATCCTGCCGCTCCTGTTGGCTGGTTGCGGCGGCGGTGAGCCGCATCCCCAAGCCGCGTCGCCCGCGCCGGCGGTGGCCATCCAAGCCGTGGCGGTTACCGTAAGCCCATGGCCGGAGGTGTACGAAGCCACCGGCACGGTTCGGGCGCGCACCGCCGCCGTCATCGCGAGCAAAGTGATGGCCTACGTGGAGCGCGTGGTTGTACAGGTGGGCGATTCCGTGCGCGAAGGCCAGCCGCTCGTAACGCTCGATTCCCGCGACCTGGAGGCCAATGTACGTCGCGCCCAGGCCGCGCGCTCCGAAATCGAGAGCGCCATTCCCGAAGCCGATAACGGCGTGGCCGCGGCCAAAGCCAACCTCGATCTGGCCGAGACCACTTTCGGGCGCATGAAAGAGCTGGAGTCGAAGAAATCCATCTCCCGCCAGGAGTTCGACGAAGCCTCCGCCCGTCTCAAGGCCTCCCAGGCGGGTTATGAGATGGCCCGCGCCAAACGAGCGCAGCTCAACGCCAAAATGGCGGAGGTGGAGCAGGAGATTGGCTCCGCCACCATTATGCGCGGCTACGCGCGGATCGCCGCGCCATTCGCCGGCGTGGTGACCGCCAAATCCGTGGAACCCGGCAACCTGGCTACGCCCGGCGCGCCCCTGCTCACCATCGAACGCCAGGGGGCGTACCGGCTCGAAGTGTCCGTGGACGAATCGAAACTTCCTTTCGTCAAGCCCGGCGAAACCGTGGACGTGTCTCTCGATGCCCTCGGCCGGCGCCTGGCCGCGCGCGTTTCGGAAATCGTCCCCGCCGTGGATGCCGCCTCGCGGGCCTACACGGTGAAGATCGATCTGCCGGCGGTCGCCGATCTCCGCTCCGGCGTGTTCGGCCGCGCCTGGTTTCCCATGGGCGCGCGCCAAGCCATCGCCATACCGGAGCAGGCGGTGATCGAGCGCGGGCAACTGCTTTCGGTCTTCGTGGTGGAAGACGGAGCGGCCCGCGCGCGCCTGGTGACCGTCGGCGGACGCGCCCGGAACTCCGTGGAAGTGCTCTCCGGCTTGTCCGCGGGAGAAAAAGTGGTGAGCCCGGTTCCCGCCGCACTAACGGATGGCTCCCGCGTGGAGGTTCGGCCATGAACGGGCCGCGCCGCCTGGGTCCCGCCGGCCGCTTTGCCCGCGCCTGGATCTCCTCCAAGCTCACGCCCCTGATCGTGGTGGCCGCTCTGCTCATCGGCGCCTTCGCCGTTTGGAAATTGCCACGCGAGGAAGAGCCGCAAATCATCGTGCCTATGATCGATGTGTTTGTGCAAATGCCCGGAGCCTCGCCGCGCGAAGTGGAAGAACGCCTCACCAAGCCCATGGAAAAACTGCTGTGGGAGATTCCCGGAGTCGAGTACATTTACTCCACTTCGAGCCCCGGGATGTCGATGGCCATCGTGCGCTTCCAGGTCGGCCAGGATGAAGAGAAGAGCATCGTGCGGCTCAACCAGAAGCTCTACGCCAACACCAACCTGATTCCGCCCGGTGCGTCGCTGCCGCTGGTGAAACCGCGCTCCATCGACGACGTGCCCATCTTGGCGCTCACCCTGGCGAGCAGCCGCTACGGAGATTTCGAGCTGCGCCAGATCGCCGCCCAGGTGCATGACACTATCAAGCAGGTGCCGGATGTTTCCGCCGTGACGCTGATCGGCGGCCAGCGGCGGGAGATTCGCATCGTGCTGGATGCCGGCCGGCTGGCGGCCTACAACCTTTCCCCGTTGCACGTGGCCAGCGCGTTGGGACTTTCCAACCGCCGCCTGCCATCCGGCGAGTTCGACACGGCCAATAAAGAATACCTGCTCGAGACCGGCGAGTTTCTGCGGAGCGCCGAAGACGTGCGCAACGTGGTGGCCGGCGTGGCTGACGACAAGCCGGTATTCGTGCGCAATATCGCCGAGGTGATGGATGGCGGCGAAGAGCCTTCCCAATACGTGCGCATGGTGCGCGCCGACGCGCGCGAATTCCTGCCCGCCGTGACCATCGCCATCTCGAAGCGCAAGGGCACCAACGCGGTGGCCGTGGCCGCGAGCGTGCTCGAACGCGTCGACCGGTTGAAGGGCAGCGTGATTCCTTCGGATGTGCGCGTGGCCATCACGCGCCATTATGGCGAGACGGCGGCCGAGAAATCCAACGAGCTGCTGTTTCACATGCTGATCGCCGTGGTCTCGGTTAGCATCCTGGTGGCGATCGTCCTGGGTTTCCGCGAATCGTTGATCGTATTTGTCGCCATCCCGGTCACGCTCGCGCTGACGTTGGCGGTGTTCTTTCTCTACGGCTATACCCTCAACCGCATCACCCTGTTCGCGCTGATCTTTTCCATCGGCATCCTGGTGGATGATGCCATCGTGGTGGTGGAAAATATCGCGCGCCATTGGCGATTGCCGGCCAACCGCAAGCGCCCGCCCTTCGAGGTCGCGGTCGAAGCCGTGGATGAAGTGGGCAACCCCACCATACTGGCTACCCTGACGGTGGTCGCCGCCATCCTGCCCATGGCTTTCGTGGGCGGCCTGATGGGCCCGTACATGCGGCCCATCCCCATTGGCGCGAGCGCGGCCATGGTGTTCTCGCTGCTGGTGGCGTTCGTGGTGACGCCCTGGGCGGCGGTGCGGATTTTGAAGCCGAGTCATGCCGCGGCGGACGGCGAAAAAGAAAATCTTCCGACACGGCTCTACCGCCGCGTGATGGGAACGCTGCTGCACGTTCCGCTGGCGCGCTGGGGCTTTCTGGTGGGAGTGGTGGCGCTGCTGATGGGGTCCGTTTCTCTCTTCTACTTCCAGTTCGTCAAAGTGAAGATGCTTCCGTTCGACAACAAGAGCGAGTTCCAGGTGATTGTCGATATGCCGAACGGCACCACGTTGGAAGAAACCGCCCGCGCCGCTACGGCCATGGCGCGGGCTACCCTCTCTCAGCCGGAGGTGGTGGATCTCGAAACCTACGTTGGCACCGCATCGCCCTTCAACTTCAATGGCCTGGTGCGGCACTATTACCTGCGCCAGGGCTCGAACGTTGCGGATATCCAGGTAAACCTGCTCCCCAAGGGCGGCCGCAAGCTGCAAAGCCATGAGATCGCCAAACAAGTGCGGCAGCTCCTCGTGCCCGTGGCCGAACGCTTCGGCGCGCGCATCAAAGTCGCGGAAGTGCCGCCCGGTCCGCCGGTGCTCGAAACCCTGGTGGCCGAAGTTTACGGCCCGGAATTGCAGGAGCGTACCGCCATCGCGCGGCGGATTCGCGACTTATGGAAGCGCACCGATGGCGTGGTGGATGTCGATTGGTACGTGGAAGACGAGCAGCCCAAGTATCGGCTCATTGTAGACAAAGAGAAAGCGGCATTGAACGGCATCTCCGAGGACGAGATTGCCCAGACCATGGCGCTGGCTTCATCCGGCTACCAGGCCGGCCTGCTGCATGCCGATTCCTCGAAGGAGGACATCCCGCTGATGCTGCGGCTCGACCGCGCCAGCCGTTCGGACCTCCAGAGCCTGCAGGCGCTTAAGGTAGCCGGGCGCGCGGGCCGCCTGGTGGCCTTGAGCGAACTGGTTCGCGCTGAAGCCGTCGCGGCCGATCGGAGCATTTACCACAAGAACCTGCTGCCGGTCACATATGTCACGGGCGACGTGGCGGGCGCCATGGAAAGCCCGGTGTACGCCATTCTCAAGCTCGGGCCGGAGATGGACAAATTCCGGGCCCCCGGTGGTTATGCCATCGAGCAGCACATGTCGAGCCTGCCCACCGATGCCGCGACGTACTCCATGAAGTGGGATGGCGAATGGCACATCACGTACGAAGTGTTCCGCGATCTGGGGATTGCCTTCGCGGCCGTGCTCATCCTGATTTATGCGCTGGTGGTGGGATGGTTCCAATCGTTCGTCACGCCGCTGGTGATCATGGCCGCCATTCCGTTTTCGCTGGTTGGCATTCTGCCGGCGCACGGCCTGCTGCACGCATTCTTCACCGCCACCTCCATGATCGGCTTCATTGCCGGAGCCGGCATCGTGGTGCGCAATTCCATCATCCTGGTGGATTTCATCGAGCTGCGCCTCGGTGAAGGGATGCCTCTCGATGAAGCCGTGATCGATGCCGGCGCCGTCCGCTTCCGGCCCATGATGCTGACCGCGTGCGCGGTGGTGGTGGGCGCGGGGGTGATCCTGTTCGATCCCATATTCCAAGGCCTGGCCATCGCTTTAATGGCCGGGGAAATCGCATCTTTGGCGCTGTCGCGCATGACCGTGCCGGTAGTTTACTTCATCATGAATCGCGGGAGAAAAGCCGCATGTCCATCGAACGTTACTTACGCCTGATCGCGGGCTTCTTCGTCATGCTGAGCGTGGCGCTCGGCTACTGGCTAAACCCGGCCTGGTTTCTGTTCACGGCTTTCGTCGGCCTGAACCTCTTCCAGTCGGCATTCACTAACTGGTGTCCCATGATGACCATTCTGCGGAAGCTCGGAGTCGAATCGCCGCCGCGTGTTGCTCAGTTGAGGAAATAGGTGCGATAGAGCGTGTCGCGCTGCTTGGGGATAAAACCGGCATCGCGGATGATGCGACGCAGCTCTTCTTCCGTGGCGCGATGATGGGCGCCGGCGGCCGAGACAACGTTCTCTTCGATCATGATGCTGCCCACATCGTTACCGCCGAAACGCAAGCCCAACTGGCAGGTTTTCAGCCCCTGCGTGACCCAGGAGGATTGCACGTTTTCGATGTTCTCCAGGTAGATGCGCGAAACGGCTAGGTTCTGCAGGTATTCGACAGCGGTGGCCTCTTCCTTGACGGAACGGCCGAGCGAAGTATTCTCGCGTTGAAACGTCCACGGGATGAAGGCGGTGAAACCGCCGGTTTCCTCCTGGAGGTTGCGCACCAGTTCGAGGTGATTCATGCGCTGTTCCAGGGTCTCGCCGCAGCCGAACATCATGGTCGCGGTGGTGCGCATGCCGAGCTGGTGGGCGGTGCGGTGCACATCGATCCAATCCTGGACCGAACACTTGAGCCGGCTGATGCGGTGGCGAACGGCATCGTCCAGAATTTCCGCGCCGCCGCCGGGGATGGAATCGAGCCCGGCGTCCATGAGCCGCTGGATGGTGTCCCGCAGGCTGAGACCGCTAACCTCGGCGATGTTGGTGACTTCCGGCGCTGAAAGACAATGCAAATGGATGCGGAAGCGCGATTTGATGCCGCGAAACAGATCCTCGTACCACTCGATCTTCAAATCGGGGTGCAAGCCGCCCTGCATGAGCACGCCCGTGCCGCCCAGGTCGATGGTCTCCTGGATCTTCTGGAAGATGGTCTCCCGCGGCAGCACGTATCCCTCGGCGTGGCCCATCGGCCGGTAAAACGCGCAAAAGGTGCAGTACTCGGTGCAGAAGTTCGTGTAGTTGATATTGCGGTCGATGATGTAGGAGACGATGCCTTCGGGGTGCCACTTGCGGCGCATGGCATCGGCTTCCATTCCGACGCCGATCAAATCTTCCGACCGAAACAGATCGAGCGCTTGTTCGCGAGTGATCATGGTCTATCCCAGCGGGTAATTCCAAGATACCACTGGGAGTGCGGGGTTTACGCTCCGGCGGCCACCAATTGGCGCTTCAAGTCCTGTGCGAAAAGATAAACCGTAAACAAGGGCTTGGGATCGCCCTTTCCCCAGCGGTTGACTTGCCACTTCACGCGCAGATACCGGACCTCCGGCCTTTCCGACAAATCCAGCATAATCTGATACGTTCCACAGTAGAATTTTTGCGGGAACGATGCGACGGGTTCAACACCCCAATCGGAACCGTCGGCCGAACCCCAGATGGAAATATCGATGCTTTCCTGCTCGATGATCCGCGTGATGCCGAGGGTGAGCATCAGCGTCTCGACCGTTTCCTGGCCGAGGCTGATTTCCGGCCCCGCGCCGGCCTCGCGTACGGTAACTTCCGGCAATAAGAACTCTGGCAGCATGGCGTATTCCTGGCTCGTCAGCCGTCCCGGTTAAGTGCGTTCCTGAGAGTTGTTTCTGAGCTACCTTTAGCGTCTCATATTTCTTATAAAAACGAAAGCGAATTTGTGGCGTTCCACCACATCGCTAGGCACAAAAACGCTTAGCGGGCATAGGAGTAAGTCTTCTTATTTCAATAATATATATATGGAAGATGTGTGCTATCGGAAGGCCCGGCGCGGAATATGAGTCATCCTTTAGCACATTCCGCGTGGAATAAAACCACGGAACCCGGACGCTTGGAAGACCGAGATTAGGTGATTTCGCCGAGTTGTGAAACCTACGCAAGGAATGGAGTTGGAGAAGCCCGAGCGGAGAGTCGCCGAACCGCACGGGCTCCTCAGAGAAAGGAACCTTACGGTCAAAATATCACTCCGGTCTCGTTGAGGACAGATGCCAATAGTTAGTATCGGCGGAATCTCATGCCATTCGACAAGCGAGTTGGCAGCGGCCGGCCGATGGAGTTAACAACAGGCAACGGATAAATCACTGGAAACCTCGCATTTTTTACCCGATGTGTCAACCATGAGCCCATTGCCCGCTCCGCAGCCCCAGGAATCTGCGTCCGGCCGGAATCCCACCTTGGAGCGTTGCCTCAGGCCTTTCCCGCGCGTTGAACTCGCCCCCCGCATTCTGGTAATCGCAGGCAGCCCCGGATTTGAGCAGGAAGTGCGTGACGCGCTTTCCCAAGAGGGCTCCGGGTTCTCGGTCGATGCGGTTTCGCGGGGCGAGGAGGGCCCGGAATTAGTCCGCTTGGCCGCCTCGGAAGGCCGGCCCTATGCGGTTACCTTCGTCGATTCGGCGGGCACGGAAAATTGGGACGGGCTGGAGACGGTAGCTCACCTGCGGGAGGCGGACCCGCGCCTCGAAGCGGTACTGGCGGTGGCGGGCCTGGAGTACGGCCGGTTGGATACTCGGGCGTGTTTCAGCGATGGGGAGAACCTGCTGATCCTGAAGAAACCGTTCGATGGGCTGGAAGTGCTCCAGCTAGCCCGCTCGCTCGCCCAAAAATGGACCGTGACGCGGCAGCTTGAGGAGAGATCGAAAGCTCAGGATGCCTTTCCCGCCATTCTCCAGAATGGCCCGATCGCCATGGCACTGCTGGACGGCGAAGGCCGGTTTGTGGACGTGAACCATACCTTCGAAGCGCAATGGAACGTTTCCCGGGGGGATCTGGTTGGGCGGCGCGTGAGAGACATGGTTGTTCTGGACAACCAAACCTTCGATGAATTCCGCCAGGCGGTGGACGCGCAGGGCCACTTCGCCGCCAAGGAGTTGGAATACACACTGCGCGGTAGTGAACGGCGCTCCGCGCTGGCATGGATTTCGCGACTCTCGATCCGGGAGTCGCCCCACTACATTGCCCTGTTCCTGGACATCACCGTCCGCAAACACATGGAAGAGGAACTGCGGGAAGCGCGCCGGGCGGCGGAAGCCGCGGCCAAGGCCAAGAACGAGTTTTTGGCCAACATGAGCCACGAGATTCGCACGCCGATGAACGGGATTATCGGGTTCACGCAACTTGCGCTGGGAACCCAGTTGGACGCCGAACAGCGCGATTTCCTGCAGACCGTCGAGGCGTCGGCCCAATCGCTGCTGCGCATTATTAACGACATTCTGGACTTTTCCAAGATCGAGGCGGGCCGCGTGGACTTGGAACGGATCCCGTTTTCGCTGCGGGAATGCGTGGAGAGCGCCGCCAAGACCGTTTTGCCGGAAGCGCGCCGCAAACGGCTGGTCCTGGGGGTGGAAATCGGCCAGGAGGTCCCGGATGCCCTGGTTGGCGATCCGGCGCGGCTGCGCCAGGTGCTGCTCAACCTGCTGGGGAACGCCGTGAAGTTCACAAGCGAGGGGTCGGTCAAGCTCTCGGCGCGGCCGGAGCCAACCAACAACGGCACCGCGCGGCTGCGATTCACGGTGCGCGACACGGGAATCGGCATATCCGCCGAGCAGCAGCGCCACCTGTTCGAGCCCTTCCGCCAGGTGGATGGTTCGGTCACGCGGAAATACGGCGGAACGGGGTTGGGGCTGGCGATTTCGGCCCGGTTGGTGGAATTGACGGACGGCCGGATCTGGCTGGAAAGCGAACCGGGGCGGGGCAGCAGCTTCCACTTCACCAGCGCTTTCAGTCTCGCCGGCAAGCTGGCGGCGCCGCGCGTCGAACAGCCGGCTAAGAGTACGGCGCGCGACCGGTCGCCGCTCTCTATTCTGGTGGTGGAGGACAACCCCACCAGCCGCACGCTGGCATCCTTGCTGCTGCGGCACAATGGCCATACGGTGGAAGTGGCCTGCAACGGACTGGAGGCCCTGGAGAAGGTGGAAAAGCGCTCCTTCGACTTGATTTTCATGGATGTGCAGATGCCGGAGATGGATGGGTTCCAGGCGGTAGCGGAAATTCGCCGGCGCGAAAAGGCGGGGCGGCGCCACACCCCGGTAATTGCCATGACGGCCCACGCCATGAACGGCGATCGCGAACGGTGCATCGAGGCGGGGATGGATTCCTACATCTCGAAGCCATACGAACCCAAGGACATGCTGGCCCTGGTCGCGAAATACTCGCCGCCTCTTCCAGCCCTTGTGGAAGGGTAGCGGGCGTACAAACATGGCGTCCACCATGCCCAAGCATGCGCGCCTGCTGGCGGAACTGCCACCGTTCCGCCAGGTAGCCGTACAGTTGCTGAAGATGGTGGGCAATCCTTCCGTCTCTTTCGGGCAGGTTGCCGCCCTGTTGCGGACGGATTCGGTGCTGACGGCGGAACTGCTGCGGGCCGCCAATTCACCCCTATTCACGGTCCGGCAGGAAATCACCAGCGCGCTGCAAGCCATCGTGTTTCTGGGGCTGGACATGGTGAGCGCACTGGTGGCGACTACCGCGCTGCGCGCCCTGGTGGACAAGAATAATAGCCAGTTTACGTACTCCTGCTGGCGGCACAGCCTGGCCGCCGCGTTGATCTGCCGGAACCTGGCGAGCTTCGACGGCATGGCGCCGGAGCGCTGCTATACCGCCGGAATCATGCACGATATCGGTCAACTGGCGCTGCTCCGGGTGTTCCCGGATTACGCCGGGTTGATGCGCGAAGCGGCCGAGCGAGGCGACAGTTTATACACGGTTGAAAGCGAGCAATTCGGCATCACCCACGCGGAGGCCGGCCGATGGCTGCTTTCGCAGTGGGGTTGCCCGATAGAATTACAGAATGTGACGGCCTTCCATCAAAGGCCTCCGCTCAACTACACGCGCGACCGCGACCTGATTGTTCTGGTCCACACCGCTTCGAAGCTGGCGGACCTGATGGCGATGTCGGTTTTCCCCGTGGCGCCCGAAGGCGGATTGGAGCAGGCCACCGCTTTGTTCCCCGAAACCCACCGGCAGACGGTGATCCGCGATTTTCCGGCGCTCGGAGAATCCGTCGTCACCAACGTAAACGCGCTTGAAGTGAGCTTGGGGTGAGCGGGGCGCGAGTGGCCCCCATCAAAAGTGAAACCCTATGGTGGCGGTCAGGGTGCGCGGCGTGACATAGTGCGTGCCGCTGAAGGTGGAGAGGAAGTTGTAGAGCGAGTACTCATTCGTTACGTTGACGGCGGCCAGCCGCAGGCTCCACTTGTACTTCTCGCCATGAAACAGGTTGTCGTCGCCGATGGCCATGTCGAAGAGATTGCGGGGCGCGATGCGCGGCGGATTGTGGTCGTCACTCTCGGTGCCGGGAGCGGGGATTTGCACCAGCGTGGACCCGTACAGGTTGGCCGGGCATAGGCCGGTCGGGCTGATAGGCGTGGTGGGGGTGGCATGCACGCCGCCGCAGTAAAGGCCGGCTTCGAACTGCTGATCGGGGGTCAGGTTCGACACGTCCACGACGCTGTCGGTGCCATTGGGGCCGTTGGCGCAACTGCCGCCGGCGCAGGGGACGGGGCCGGCGACCAGGCCGCTATCGTAGCGCCAGTTGAAGCTATACCAGGGGCCTTTCTTCCAGGGTTGATATTGAACGTGAGTCGTCTGGTTGAAGGCTTCGTCGTGATCGATGCGGAACACGCCGGTGGCTCCCTGACCGGTAGGCGTTGCGCCGATTCCGCTGACCTGCGGCTCAAAGAAACGAGCGGCCACGTGCGACATCACCACAAAAGCGCTCAGGCCATGAAAACTCGGCATGCTGGCGCGGATCGCGAAACCTGGAATCTTGGATTTATCCCATTCGATGGGGTACGTGAGCGGCGTGTTGCCGAGCACGCTGAAGTCATACGCCAAGTGCGTGTACTTCCAGATATACTCGGCATCGATGACCAGGTATCTCCCAAACGCCTGTTCCAGTCCCGCATGGAACTCGTTGCGCCAACCGGGATTGAGGGGCGCGGTCAGGCAAGGATAGCCCTGAATGGCGCCCATTAGGGCGTTGACTACCGCATCGTTGCATCCCACGCTGGCCAGCACCAGGTTTTCATTGAAGGGAGTTTCCAGGGTGCGGGCATAAGAGACCCGCAGCACGGTGCCGGTAGATTTTATGTTGTACGCGATACCCATACGCGGCTCGGCCTGACTGGCGCTGGTGATGCCGTTGTACAGATCGCCGCGCAGTCCCAGGTTGAAGGTCCAGTTCTTCTTTGTGATGGTGTCCTGAATGAACAGGGCGGTTTCCTTCACATCGGCATGGCCGCGGAAATTGTACAGCCCCAGAGCGGTGGACGGGCGGGTCAGGTCGAAGGGCGCAAGAACCGATACATATCCAGGATTGGGTTGAAGCCCGTTCGTGCAGCCAACGGGATTAGCGGGAAATGGGTTCGTATCCGGGCTGCCATCCGCATTCAGGCAAGGCGGGTTGAACGCCGGGTCAACGATCCCGAAACTGTCGCTCTCGGTCAACAACGTGTGCTCGTAGGTGACTCCCAGCTTCAAATTGTGAAGGCCCTTGACGATCGACAAGTTGGCGCGGAGCCCCAGATTGGTGAGGCGGCGATCTTGGCCCAAGGTATCGGTTTGCACGCCGGGAGCAAAATCCGCAAAAGGATTGGCGCTGGGGTAGTAGTTATATTGGTCCTGCCGCGCGAAGCCGCCGAAGGTGAAAACCGCTTCGTTGTTGATCAGGCGGGTCCAGGTGGGCGCGATATTGAACGTGCGGATCTGGGAGCGCTGATCTTGCGGACCCACCGGCAGGCCGTTCGGTCCCAGTCCTCCGTTATCCGCGACCAGTCCAGACCACGCGGTGGCATTTTGGGCATCGTAGGAATTAGGCGTCTGAAACCAGGAACGGGTGAACCCGAGATTTACATTTACCGTATCGATTTGCGACAGTTTGAAATCGACGCGGTCGAACGCGTTTTCTTCGTTGCCGCGGTCGTGCATCACGGTAAACTCGGGCGGGTCGAGAAAACGGCCGGTATTCATGCCATCGAGGGAGATGAAGTTGCCCCAGGCGTTTTTGCCGTAAGCCAGGTCGAGGCCGCCGCTCCCCGTGCCAAACGTGCCGTAGGATCCGGTGATATCGCCGTGCGGCTGGTTTACGCCCAGACCGGAACGGGTGGTCACCGAGATGACGACGCTTGTCTTATCGCCGAATTCGGCGGGGGGCGCGCCCTCGATCACTTCCATGGACTGCACCGCACCGAGCGGGATCTGGTTAGAGAAGACTTTGCTCTGCTGGTCGGTAATTGGCTGGCCATCGAGCGAAAACGAATTCTCGGCATGGTCGCCTAACCCATGAAAGAGACCGTTGGAATCCGCCGCGATGCCGGGGGTGGATAACGTCACCAGCGAACTGAGCGACGAGGACGGACTTTCGAGCGGCATTTTATCGAACAACTCGCGGTCCACATCCGTGTGGGTGACCGGCGTGGTTTCGACCAGATCTCCGCTGCTCTCGACCGTGACGGTCGAGGTGGAAGCTCCGATGCTCAAGCTAAGCTCTAAAGCCACTGGAACGGCTGACCGCACGTCGACATCCCGAATGTAGCTTTGAAAGCCGGAAGCAAAGACCGTAAGGTGGTAGCCGTTGTAGGGCACGTTGTCCAGTTCGAAATGCCCTTGGGAGTTACTCACGGTGCTTCGAGTGTACTGGGACACCGGATTTTGAATAGTCACCGCCGCGCCGGCGATCACCGCCCCCGAAGGATCGACTACGGTGCCTTGAATTGTTCCGGAGTTACCCAGCGTTTGACCGAATGACAATGTAGCAAAGCTCAACAACAACAATGGGAGGATAGGCGCAGCGAGAGTGCTTCTCATGCTATCCAGTATTTACGGAGGCGGCCGCGGGGCCTAGGTTTACCTCGCAGCCGGACTGATTTCAGCCGCCAGCGGGCTGGAAAATGCCACTGGCGGACTACCCATGCAGGATGCGGCGGATGTTATGCGCCTGACGTTTGCTGACCACCAACTGTAAACCATTACTCAAAGTGATGAGCCAGCGCTGGCTGGAAAGAGCGCTCATCTTGCGGACATGGTTTACGTTTACGATGGCGTTGCGGTGCACGCGCTGGAATTCGGGTCCGCACAGCCGCTCGGCCATGCCGTGCAAGCTCTGGGTAGCGAGCAAACGCTGGCGTGCCGTGACGATCCATACCAGCTCGCGCTCGGCTTGAAAGGCCAGCACCTCGCCGGCATCGAGCAAAACGTAGTCGGTGCCGCTGCGGCCCACAATTTTGCGGCTGGAAACGGCAGGGGGCGGGGGATTCACGGCCGCGATGCGCGCCAGTTGATTGGCAATTTCAATGGGCCGGCTAAGCAGGCCCTTGGCGCGCTCGACGGCTTTTTGCAAGCGGGCCTCGCTGACCGGCTTAAGCAGGTAGTCGATGGCGCCGGCTTCGAAAGCCTCGATGGCGTGCTGGTCGAACGCGGTCACAATCACAATCGCCGGCAGCGGGGCGTTTCCCAATCCATGGACCACCTCGAAGCCGCTCATCGCGGGCATCTGGAGATCGAGGAACACCAGGTCGGGAGCCAGCGCTGCGATTTTTGCGAGCGCCTCCTGGCCGTTCCCGGCTTCGCCGACGATCTGGATTTCGGGAAACAACTCCAACTCTTCGCGCAGCACGCGGCGCGCTACCGGTTCGTCATCCACTATCAGCGTCTTGATGGCGCGCGAATCCATCTTGGGTCAGATCTAACCTATTCTCGCTGAAAACCACGCTTGGCTGTACAGTATGAGAGAGGCTCCGCCAGCGGGCAGACCGGGCAAGATGCAAGTTCTCAATCCTCTGCTGATCAACATTCTAGGGCATGCCGCGGGAGCGTTGATCTTCGCCATCTTCCTGGTATTGCTCTATAGCGAGCGCGGTTGGTCGGGCGTCCACGGGCGAAACCTGTCAGGCCTGGCGGCCGGACTTTCGTTGATATGGAATCTCGGATCGTTGGTCGTGCTCGCCTGGCCCGGGCTGCCTCCGTTGGCAGCCGATATCGTCGCCGCCATCAGCTTTTCCGTGTTGAGCCTGCTGCCGGCGGTGCTGCTCGACATCTCGCTCGGTGCGAACCGGCGCGCCTTGGTGACGGCCGGCTATGCGCTGAGCTCGGTGGCGGTCATCCTGCATTTCCTGGAAATCGCCGGCCATCGCGCCGCGCTGCACCAGACGGCTTTGCTCATCATTACCGTGGGATTTCTGCTGCTCGCCGGGGCAGCCGTGATCCGATCGGCCGACGGCACGCGCATCCTTGCGGCGATGTGCCTGGCGTTGTTTGCCATGTCGTTCATTCACTTCGGCACGGGGCATGCCGGTCAGGCCTGGTCAAGCGAGTTGGTGATCCATCATGCGGGCATTCCGTTGGCTCTGTTCGTGCTTTTGCAGGATTACCGCTTCGTTTTGTTGGATGCGTTCGTCCGCTTCCTGGCGAATGCTCTGCTGGCCGCGGTCCTGACGGGGTTGGTGATTGCCGCGGCGTTCCGCCTGGTGCTGGTCCGTAGCGTGGTGCTCGACCCGCTCCACGAAGCCATGCTGCTGATCAGCGTCTGTCTGTTCCTGGTGTGTTTCGCCTGGTTGCGGAACCGGGTGGAGCGATGGCTGACCCGCGCCTTGTTCCGGCAAGGAACGGTAGCGGATTTGGCGGCCCACATCAGGAACTGCCCGGAGTTCTCCCATGAAGATCGGTACCTGAACTGGGCAGCGGCGGCGATGGCGGCCGCCGTCCAGACGAAAGGATGCAAGGTTGTGGGGCTCGATGAAATGGCCGGTTCGGAAAGCCTGCATACGCCGGTGACGGTGAATGCCCTGCCGGGCGGTGGCGCGCCGCGAGCGTGGAATTGGGCGGAAGCCGTGGTCCCCGTGCGGCTCAGCTCCGCAACCTCGAAACTGATTCTTCTGGGAAGGCGGCAGGGCGGCCGGCGCTATCTGAGCGAGGACCTGGACGCGCTGGCGAGGGCGGCCGCCGAAATCGCCGCGCACGTCGAGGCCCTACGCCGCCGGGAACTGAACCGGCTGGTGAGCCAGGCCGAACTGCGGGCGCTCGAAGCGCAGATGAATCCCCACTTCCTGTTCAACGCCCTCAATACGGTCTACGGGACGATTCCGCGCGAAGCTGCCCAAGCCCGGCGCGTGGTGCTCAAGCTCGCCGACATCTTCCGCTACTTCACGCGGTCGGAGAAGCCGTTCGTGCCGCTATCGCACGAAATGGAAATCGTCCGCGCTTATCTGGAGGTGGAACAAATCCGGCTGGGCGAGCGCCTGGCCGTGACCATCGACGTGGACCCGGCTGCGCTGGAGGTTCCCATTCCGGTCCTTTCCATAGAGCCCCTGGTGGAAAACGCCATCAAACATGGGATTGCCATGCGGGAGACGCCGGGATCCGTGAGAGTCCAGGCAAAGCTCGCGAACGCGCGTTTGCTGGTGACCGTGGAAAACAGCCGTGGCGCTGTTCGCGAGACCTCCGGAACCGGCCTGGGCTTGCGGAATGTCGAGCGCCGGCTCGAGATCTGCTACGGCCCGGCGGCCGGACTTCGGCTGGATTTCGGCCCGGAGTATACAACCGCCGAGCTATCCATTCCGTTGCAGTCAGCTAGTGGGCTGGGCGCGGGATAAGAGCCGGGCCTCCTCGCGGCCCTATGCCTCGAAGATCTCCGCAATTGGCAGCGCATCGCCTCCGAAGGCCGTTAGGGGAACATTTTGAGGAGAGCGCAACCGTAAGCTTGAGCCGTCGCGGGAAATTACTGTAACCGAGGCCTCGTCGATATCGACAATCCAGAATTCCCAGCCGCCGTTGGCCAAGCTGATCGATGCCAATTCACGCATCTGCCGATCCGTATTGGATGGCGACTTGATTTCGATGACGAGTTCCGGGGCTCCGCGGAGGTTGTCGTCCGGATCCATCCGGTCGTAGCGCGTTTGCGAGACCACGGCAACGTCGGCTACCCGCAGATCGAACTCCGCAACCGGCCGGTAGGGAAACTCCATGCCGGCCTGCCCGAATCCAGCCAGTCGGCTCTCCAAAAGGCGCACGAATCGCCTTTGCAAGTGATAGTGTTTTGCCTTGGGTCGGGTCACGGCCACCACCTCGCCGTAATGTAGTTCATAGGCGTGGCCGTCATTCGGCATCCGCCGAAACTGTTCCACCGTGACGAGGTTGGGAAGGGCGGCCATGGGTTCCTCTTTCTACTCTACACTCCTGTTGGCCGCGGGTTGGCACGCCCCTGATTCACCGTGTCGATCGGGTATCCGCGAGCGCCCCCATCAGCTTGCGGGCGAGCGTGACGGCGGCGGCGGCGTTGTCGCTGTAGCCATCCGCGCCGATCTCGTCGGCGAAAGCCTGGCTGACGGGGGCGCCACCCACCATGACCCGCACCTGGTCGCGCAAGCCCGCGGCGCTCAGCGCGCCGATGGTGGTTCTCATGGCCGGCATGGTGACCGTGAGCAGCGCGGAAAGGCACAGCAGATCGGGTTGTTTGGCGCGCACGGCGTTGACGAACTTCTGTGGGGACACATCCACGCCCAGATCGGTTACCGCGAAGCCGGCGCCCTCGAGCATGGAAATGACGATATTCTTGCCGATATCGTGAAGATCGCCCGCCACCGTGCCGATGACGACACGCCCGGCAGGTTCGGCGGCGCCCGCGGCCAAGAGCGGACGAAGGGGTTCGAGAGCCGCTTTCATGGCGCGGCCCGCGAGGAGCAACTCCGGAACGAAATAATCGCCGCATTCGAACGCACGGCCCACTTCGTCCATGGCAGGGACCATCACGGTTTGCAGCAGGTCGAGGGGCGCCGCTCCATGGTCGAGCGCGCTATGGACAGCGGCGCTGGCGGCACGGGCATCGCCCTTCAGAATGGCTTGGTAGAGATCGGACATTAGTAACCCAAAAAAGGGTGCGATATGGAGTGATTATAGCGTCTGAACGAGGGTTTGCGCTCTTTTTCCACCTCTTACCAGTACGCGCCGGGAACGAGTGGCCCTATCCTTTTATCCATGGACTGAGCTACACTCAACATCGGCAAATATGTCGGGAGAAACGGGGCGCGACGTGATGCAGGCGATGGTTGAAAAGCGGTCGCAGGGCGCGTCGAGCGAAGTAGTTCGCGATATCAATCGGCGAAAGGTGCTGAACCTGGTCCGCACGCGGCAACCGATTTCGCGCGCCGATCTGGCGCGAGCCTCGGGATTACAGCGCAGCACAATTTCCCTGATTATCGAACAACTGATCGAGGAGAACTGGGTGCTCGAGGGACCCACCGGCCGGCTCCCCCGCGGCCGGCGGCCCACCTTTCTGCGCCTCAACGACGAGCGGGTCATCATCGCAGTGGACATCCGGCCTACCCAGACCACCGTGGCATTGGCGGACGCCAACTGCAAGTTCACTTCCCAGGAAGTCATTCTCACGGCGCCGGACCCCAAGCTGACCCTCGACCGGCTGGTGGAGTCCGTACGCCGCATCATCGCATCCTGCCGGGGCAAGAAGATCGAGGGGATCGGGATGAGCCTCCCGGGGCGCTTCGATTACGATTCGGACCGGCTGGTGTTCGCTCCCAACCTGCCCTCCTGGCACGGCGTAGACATCCGCCGGCCGGTAGCGGCAGCCACCGGGTTGGAAGTCACGCTGGAAAACGCGGCCAATGCCTGCGTCCTGGCGGCGGTGTGGTTCGATCACATCGATCCCGCGCGCAACCTGGTGGTGATCACGGTTTCCGAAGGGATCGGCACTGGAATCATGGCGAACGGCCAATTAGTGCGCGGCTTGAGCGGAATGGCCGGCGAGTTCGGACACGTGCCGCTCGAGCCCGATGGCCCGGCTTGCGGCTGCGGCGGGCATGGCTGCTGGGAAGTTTTCGCGTCCAACCGCGCGGCGCTGCGCTATTACTCCGAATCCGGCGGGACGCCGGACGGCGCCAGCTTCCTGGATCTGCTGCACCTGGCGGATCAGGGGGACGAGCGGGCCACTCGGGCGCTGGAAAAAATGGCTCACTTTCTGGGCCGCGGCATGCGCATGGTGGTGGCCGGACTGGCGCCGGAACGCATCATTGTGGTCGGCGAACTGACGCGATCCTGGAAGCGCTTCGCGCCGGTAATCGAATCCGAGGTCCGCGACCAGGTGCTGCCCGGCGGTTCCGTTCCCCCCGTGTTGGCGGCCAGCGAAGATGGCGGGATGGCCCGTCTGCGGGGCACCGTCGCCCTGGTGTTGCAGAAAGACTTCGGCATGTACGTGTAGCTGGATGCTGAATCCTGCCAGCGGTGCCCTGGCCGTCACGGGGCCGGCTCACTTGCTTTTCGGCGCCGATCATCCGATTATAGTTTGAGCCGAAAATTTAACCCGCGTGAGGCCTGTCCAGGGTCTCCACATTGGCGGAGACTGACGGCCCGATCGGCGCAACAGGCCTTGATTCAATGAGCAAAAGGACTCCCGCAAAGATAACCGATCAGCGAGCGCCCGCCTCGCTTCCTTACAAGAACGCCGCGCTCGCGCCGTCGAAACGCGTGAAAGACCTGTTGCGGCGCATGACGCTGGAAGAGAAGGCCGCGCAGATGATGTGCGTGTGGCTGGCGAAAGCCAAAACCCTGGTCGATGGCGAAGGCAACTTCGATCCGGCTAAGGCCAAAACGGCCTTTAAGCGGGGACACGGTCTGGGCCAGGTGGGCCGTCCCAGCGATGCCGGCCAGGGCAAGAATGCGCGCGGCATGGCGGAGTTGACCAATGCCATCCAGAAGTTCTTTCTGGAGAGCAGCCGGCTGGGAATCCCAGTGATTTTCCACGAGGAATGCCTGCACGGGCACGCCGCCCCGGACGGCACCAGCTTTCCGCAACCGCTGGCGCTCGGAGCCACGTTCGACCCCGATCTGGTGGAGCGGCTCTTCACCATGACCGCCAGGGAAACGCGCCTGCGCGGCGCGCACCAGGCACTGACGCCGGTGGTGGACGTGGCCCGCGATCCGCGCTGGGGCCGCGTGGAAGAGACGTATGGCGAAGACCCGTTCCTGGTTTCGCGCATGGGAATCGCGGCCGTGCGGGGTTTTCAGGGCGATGGCACGTTTGCCGGCAAAGAGCGTGTGATCGCCACGTTGAAACATTTCGCGGCGCACGGCCAGCCGGAATCGGGCACCAATTGCGCCCCCGCGAACGTCTCCGAGCGCGTCCTGCGGGAAACATTCCTTTTCCCATTCAAGGAAGCCATCGAGAAGGGCGGGGCCATCAGCGTGATGGCTTCATATAACGAAATCGACGGTGTGCCGTCGCACGCCAACCGCTGGCTGCTGCGGGAAGTGCTGCGCAAGGAGTGGGGCTTCCGCGGATTTGTGGTTTCCGATTACTATGCCATTCAGGAGTTGAATCTGCGGGCGGACACGCGCGGCCACTCGCTCGCTAAAGACAGCAAGGTAGCGTGCGCGCTGGCGGTCCAGGCGGGAGTGAATATCGAATTGCCCGATATGGAGTGCTACCCGCGCCTGGTGGAACTGGTTCGCAAGGGCGTCCTCAAGGAATCGCAACTGGATGAGCTGGTGGCGCCGATGCTCGAGTGGAAATTCCGCTTGGGGCTCTTCGACGATCCGTACGTGGACCCCGGCGAGGCGGAGCGCGTGGCGGGCTGCGAGGAGCATCGCCGGTTGGCGCTTGAAGGCGCCCGCGAGGCCATCACGCTGTTGCGGAACGAAAACAACGTGGTGCCGCTGGACCCCGCCGGCATCCGCTCCATCGCGGTTATCGGACCCAACGCCAATCGCGCGCTGTTGGGCGGCTACAGCAGCACGCCGAAGCACTGCGTGACGGTGCTCGAAGGGATCCAGGCGAAAGTTGGCAAGAAGGTCAAGGTGCTCTATAGCGAGGGTTGCAAGATCTCCCTCGGAGGCACCTGGTACGACGATGCGGTGGCGCCCAGCGATCCGGAGGAAGACCGCCGCGGGATCGCCGAGGCGGTGAAGGTGGCAAAGAAGGCGGATGTTGTGGTGCTGGCGATCGGCGACAGCGAGCAGACCGCGCGGGAGGCGTGGTCGCTGGTGCATATGGGAGACCGGCCCAGCCTGGAACTGATAGGAAGACAGGAGGAACTGGTCAAGGCCATTCTCGCTACCGGCAAGCCGGTAATTGTTTTTCTCTTCACCGGCCGCCCGCATTCCATTGTTTACTTGAGCCAGAATGTGCCGGCTATCTATCAGTGCTTTTTCCTGGGTCAGGAAGCCGGTCACGCCGTGGCTGACGTGCTGTTTGGCGATTACAATCCCAGCGGCAAGTTACCCATCACCATTCCCCGCTCCGCCGGCCACATACCGGCTTACTATAACTACAAACTTATGGCCCGGCGCGGCTACTTATTTGACGATATCTCGCCGCTCTATCCCTTCGGTTATGGCCTGAGTTATACCAGTTTCACGATCGAGAACCCGCGCCTTGCGAAAAAGAAGATCAAGACCGATGGCGCGACCGAGGTAGCAGTGGATGTTACGAATACGGGAACGCGGGAAGGAACGGAAGTGGTGCAAATGTACATCCGCGACGTATTCAGTTCCGTCACCCGGCCGGTCAAGGAACTGAAAGGCTTTGCGCGGGTCCGGCTCGCGCCAGGCGAGACCCGGACGGTTACCTTCGACATCACACCCGATCTGCTGGCCTTTTACAATATCGATATGCAGTATGTGGTCGAACCCGGTGATTTTGAACTCATGCTCGGCAGTTCTTCGAGCGACTCCGACCTGCGGCGAGTGACCCTCGCAGTGGGATAAACGAGGCCGCCAAAAAATGGCTGATCGAATCGAGAAACTTTCTTTCCTCGAAAAGGCGGGGTACAGTCTGGGAGACGGCGCCGCTAACTTCGTCTTTCAGACGATGATCCTTTTCCAGTTGAGCTTTTACACCGACACATTGGGGATCGCGGCCGCCGCCGCCGGCTCGCTCCTGCTGGTGGGCCGGTTATGGGATGCGTTCTTCGATCCCATGATGGGTACGTTGGCGGACCGCACCAACACCCGCTGGGGTAAGTTCCGGCCCTGGGTTCTGTGGACCGCCGTCCCTTGGGGCGTGGTGATGGTGCTGGCATACTCGTCCCCGAATTTCCATACGGCCGGCAAGCTGGTGTATGCATGCGTCACTAACATCCTGCTGATGACGCTGTACTCGGCCAATAACACGCCTTACTCAGCCATGACGGCGGTGATGACCGGCGATGTCAATGAACGCACCAGCTTGTCATCCTATCGCTTCGTTCCGGCGCTCATTGCACAGCTTATGGTGGGCGGCTTCACGCTGCCGCTGGTCGCTAAGTTCGGGCAGGGTAACAACGCCAAGGGCTGGCAGATGACCATGGGATTATGGGCCATAATCTGCGTGGTTTGTTTTTTGATAACCTTCCTGACGACGCGCGAACGGATTCAGCCCGATCCGAAACAGGAGCGCTCCTCCAAGCAGGATTTCCGCAACCTGCTCAAGAACGGCCCGTGGATCGCAATGTTTCTCCTCACGCTCTCCCACTTTGCGGTACTCGCCATGCGCGGCGGAACGATCTTCTACTATTTTCGATACTACGTGGATAAGGACCGTATCTTCGATATCCTGCGGACACTGGGCCTCACCAGCATCGCGGGCCGCCATGGCATCGGGTATTCGGTGCTGAATACTTTCGGCCTGATTGTCGATCCCAACCGTGCCAACGTGTCTTCGGTGGGTTTTAGTCTCTTCCAGATGTCCTCCCAAGTTCTGCAAGTGATGGGCGTGCTGTGCTCCGTGTATCTGTCGATCCGGTTTGGTAAGAAGGCGGTGGCGCTGGTTGGTTTCTCGATCAACACGGTTTTGATGATGCTCTTCATCTTTCTGCCGTCGAATGCGGTGGGCACGATGTTCATCCTCGAGTATCTCCGTGTGCTGGCCTATGGGCCCACCATTCCCTTGATGTGGGCAATGTTCGCCGACGTGGTGGACTATGCCGAATGGAAAACGGGACGGCGGGCCACCGGCGTGATTTACGCCACCATCCTGTTTGCCTTGAAGTGTGGCTTGAGCTTGGGCGGCGCCATGGCCGGCTGGCTGCTCTCGGGCTACGGATATCAAGCGAACGCGGTGCAGACACCGTCGGCGTTGTTAGGCATCCGCATGACGATAAGCGTATATCCCGGGATTCTTTTCCTGGTCGTTATCATTTGTTTGAGCTTTTACAAAATCAGCAAGTCGCTCAACCTTCAGATACAAGATGAGCTGGCGGCGCGGCGCAAGGGATTCGCGGTCACATAGTACATGCTGCGGGCAGCACCGCGACAAAGGAACAAGTGGAATATGTCTCGCAAATTGCACTTATCGGCGGTAATCCTGCTAGCCGGCTCCGCGCTGAGCGCTCAGGCGCCACCCTCGTTGAAGGAAGCCTTCCAGGGCATGTTTCGCATTGGCGCGGCACTCAATGCCTGGCAATTCGAAGAAAAGGATCCGCGCGCCCTCGCTGTTATCCAGATGCAGTTCAACACGATCAGCCCGGAGAATTGCTTGAAGTGGGAAGTGGTCCATCCGGCGGCGGATCGGTTCGACTTTGAGCAGGCGGACCGCTATGTGGCGTTCGGCGAGAAGTATCACCTGTTTATCGTGGGTCACACACTGGTATGGCACGCCCAAGTCCCGCAATGGGTTTTTCAGGACGACAAAGGTGCGCGGCTCAGCCGCGAGGCCCTGCTCGAACGGATGCACGACCACATACAGACTGTGGTCGGCCGCTATAAGGGGCGGATTGGCGGATGGGACGTAGTCAATGAGGCGCTGAACGACGATGGTTCTCTGCGGCTCTCCCCCTGGATGAAGATTATTGGCGAAGACTATATTGCCAAGGCGTTCGAATTCGCCCACCAGGCCGATCCCGCGGCGGAATTATATTACAACGAGTACAGCCTCGAAAACGAACCGAAACGCAAAGGCGCGCTGGAGTTGATCGCCAAGCTTCGGGCGCAAGGCATCCCCGTGAAAGCCGTTGGCTTGCAGGGTCACTATAACATGAGCTGGCCCACCGTGGAACAGCAGGATGCAACCATCGCGGCCTTCGCCAAGCTGGGCGTCAACGTCAACATCACCGAGCTCGATATGGACGTATTGCCGCGCGCGGTCCGCCAGCAGGGCGCCGATGTCTCGCTCACGGCTGAGTCGCAGCCGAAGCTCAACCCATATGCCAACGGATTGCCAGATGACGTTCAACAAGCACTGGCGAAGCGGTATGCCGATCTGTTCGGCGTCTTCATAAAGTACCGCGGCGTCATTAACCGCGTTACTTTTTGGGGAGTTACCGACGCCAGTTCCTGGCTGAATAACTGGCCGGTCCGCGGCAGGACCAGTTACCCTATGTTGTTCGATCGCCAGGGCCAGCCGAAGCCCGCGTTTTACGCCGTTATCCGCGTGGCCGCGCCAGCGAACAAGTAGGCTTATATGCACCGCTTAGCGCCGGCGAGCCTGCGCACCGCCCTCTTACTGGCCGTTTTTTCGTTTGGCACTTTGCCCCATGCCTTCGCCCTCGGCGGCTTACGGTACGTCGCTACGTCGTTCGTCCCGGGTGCTTTCCCCCTCGTCCAGGACCAAGCTGCCGCCATCTACGTGGATGATAGCGATTATCCGGGCGTTCTCCGCGCGGCCAACGATCTCGCCGCGGACGTGGCCCGCGTCACGAATCGCATGCCGCGAGTCATCGCCGGCGACGCGCCCCTGGCCGGCAACATTATCATTGTGGGAACCGCCGGCAAGAGCCGGTTGCTCGACCGGCTGATTCGCGAAGGCAAACTGGATGTGGGCCCGATTGCCGGCAAGTGGGAGTCGTTCCTCATTCAGGTCATTCCCCAGCCCTTGCCGGGCGTCTCCAAGGCCCTGGTTATTGCGGGCAGCGACAAACGCGGTTCTATCTTCGGCATCTACGATCTTTCCGAACAGATCGGCGTTTCCCCGTGGTACTGGTGGGCTGACGTTCCCGTGCAGCCCCACAATGCCCTCTTCGTCAAACCCGGTAACTATGTCGTAGGCCCTCCGGCTGTAAAGTATCGCGGTATCTTTCTGAATGACGAGGCGCCCTCTCTTACAGGTTGGGTAAATGAGAAATTCGGCACTTACAACCATCGGTTTTACGAGAAAGTATTCGAACTGCTCCTCCGTTTGAAAGCCAATTATCTTTGGCCCGCGATGTGGAACAATGCCTTCAACGAAGACGATCCTCTCAATCCCCGGCTGGCGGACCAATATGGCATCGTCATGGGCACCTCGCACCACGAACCGATGCTGCGGGCGCAGCAGGAGTGGAAACGCCATGGGTCCGGCCCTTGGGATTACGCGAAAAACGCGGATGTCCTGCGCGCGTTTTGGACCGAGGGCATAGAGCGGAACAAAAGCTACGAGAGCATCGTCACAATTGGCATGCGCGGCGATGGCGATATGCCGATGGCGCAGAGCGTTGCCGGCAGTGTCGCGCTGCTCGAGAAAATCGTCGCGGACCAGCGAAGCATCATCGCTCGCCACATGAATCCCGACCTGACGGCCGTTCCCCAACTTTGGGCGCTGTATAAAGAAGTGCAGGAATACTATGAACGGGGCATGCGCGTGCCGGATGACGTTACTCTGTTGTGGAGCGACGATAACTGGGGCAATCTGCGCCGCCTGCCTACTCCGGAAGAACGGCAACGGAGCGGCGGCGCGGGCATCTACTATCATTTCGACTATGTCGGCGGACCCCGCAATTATAAGTGGTTGAACACGGTTCCCATCACCAAAGTATGGGAGCAGATGAATTTGGCGTGGCAGTATGGCGCGAACCGGATTTGGATCGTCAATGTGGGCGACTTAAAGCCCATGGAATTCCCTATCGAGTATTTCCTGCACCTGGCTTGGAAACCCGCGGCGTGGCCCAAGGAGCGGATCGGCGAGTATACCAGGCTTTGGGCGGAGCGTGAATTTGGCCCCACTTACGCGGCCGCAATAGCCGGCATTGTCTCCAGGTACACAAGATTCAACGGCAGGCGCAAACCCGAATTACTCGATCCGGATACGTATAGCCTGGTCGATTACCAGGAAGCCGATCGTGTGGTGGCGGAGTGGGAAGCTATCGTTTCCCAAGCCGAACAGATTTCCAGCAAACTGCCGGAGAACATGCGCGACGCATTTTTCCAACTGGTTCTGTATCCCACCAAGGCATCGGCGCAAGTTACCGAACTGTACATCGCCGCCGCCAAGAACCGCCTCTACGCCGAACAGGGCCGCGCCGCCGCTAATGACTTCGCCGCCGAAACACGGAGGTTATTTGACGCGGACCGCGACCTTGCCGCCTATTACAACCACACCATGGCCAACGGTAAGTGGGACCATATGATGGACCAAACCCACATAGGCTATACCTATTGGCAGGAACCGCCGCAAAATAACATGCCCGCCGTGAGAGAAATCGAGCTTCCCTCGCGGGCCGAAATGGGCGTCGCGGTGGAAGGATCGCCTTCCGCGTGGCCGGGCGCGGCCGGCGATCCGGTGCTTCCCACTATCGATGCGTTCGAGCGCCCGCGGCGATACATCGATGTATTCAACTGCGGGGCGCAGCCGTTCGACTTCTCCGCCTCCTCCGATGCCCCCTGGATCGTCCTGAGCGCCACCCATGGAACCGTCGCCAGAGAGCAGCGCCTGTGGGTGGATGTGGATTGGGACAAGGCGCCCCAAGGTTCGGCGCGCGCGAGTGTGAAGGTGAGCCGGTCCGGCGCGGATCCCGTGATCGTAAGGGCCGATCTCTTCAACCCGCGCGAATTGACGCGCGATGCCCTGCGGGGATTCGTGGAGACAAACGGCTATGTCTCCATCGAGGCGGAGCATTACACCGCCAAGACTGAAGCGAACGGCGTGCGTTGGGACAAGATAGGCGACTACGGCCGGACCCTATCGTCCATGGCGGTCTTTCCTTTCACCGCCGCGAGTGCCGCCGTTCCGGAAAGTTCTCCTCGTTTGGAGTATCGGATGTATTTGTTCCATCCGGGAAAAGCCGAGGTGGAAGCGATCCTTGCTCCGACCCTGAACTTCGTTCCCGGCCGCGGTCTGCGATTTGCCATGGCTTTCGACAGCCAGCCGCCCCGCATCGTCGATGCGCTCGCCGCGAACTCGCTGAAGGATTGGGAAACAACTGTCAAAGACAGCGTCCGCAAGGTCAAATCCACCTACCAGATCGAGCAGTCCGGATATCACACGCTGAAAATCCGGATGGTGGACCCTGGGCTCGTTCTACAGAAGATCGTGGTGGATCTGGGCGGCGTGAAGCCCAGTTATCTGGGGCCGCCCGAGAGCTACCGCAACACCATCCAGTAAGTGCAAGAGCAATGCCTCATAACTGTTGGCAAATGCACATACTGAAAAAAGATTGAAACTCTCCCATGATTGCGATGGAAGTCACTGATTTTTTGGTGATGAGTAGCTAACCTGAAGCGGAGGAATTCGTATGCAAGCCGCCTTGAAACAGTGCCGCGAACCACGCGCGAACATGCGCATGCCATGAAGCCGCGTCAACAGTCCAACCACTATGTCGCGTACAACATCGGCATCCGGTCGGAGATTGCGCTGCCGGCACTTGCGCCCGCGCCGGCCGGCGACGATTTCCAGGTCCGCCTGTGCGCCACGAGCCGTCCCGTGGAGAGCCGCTCGATCGATTGGCGGGGTCTCGCGGAAGCCCGGTTTCTTTACCCCGGCTTGGCCCGCTTCGTCGTGCGCGGCGGCCGCGAATTGGTCGTCACTCCCGATCCGCGCGGCGACCGCACCATCCTCCATCTCTACATACAGGGCATGATGCTGGCCTCCGCGCTCCACCAGCGCGGCCTTTTCGTCCTGCGTGCCAGCGTGGTAGCGATCGAAGGTCGCGCTGTCGCGTTCATGGGACCGGTGGGAATCGGGAAATCCACCTTCGCCGCCGCGTTCCGCGCGTTAGGGCACAAGATCGTGGCCGATGACAATGCCGCGCTCGAATTCGTGGGCGCATCGCCGCGGGTTCTCCCGGCCTTCCCGAGTTTGCCCGTTCCCTTCCATTGCATTTACGTCCTCGACCGGCAGGCCCCAGGCCCGCCGTCCCGGATTTCGCCCATCGAAACCGTCAAGGAGCTCATCCGGCACTCCGTGCCGACCCGGTGGGGAGTTTCGGGAGACGGACGTCACCTCAAGATGTGCACACGTTTGGCCAACATGGTGCCGCTATTTCGGGTTAGAACGTTCCGCGAATTGCACGAAATCCGGCCGATGGCCCGAGTGATTGAAGCGCACGCCCTCAGCGGGAGCGCGCGGACAAGCACCTCCACCGCATGAACAATCTGGAAAACAAATGGGCCGCGGATGGTGGGCGGGGCGCCGCCTACGGCGTCACTTTTTTGCGCGTCAAGCACGCGCCAATTCCGGCCGCCACGAGCACCAGCGGGGCTGGCTCGGGCACGGTGCTCGTGAGAGGAACCGCGCTTCCGCTCAACTCGAAATTTGCGGATTGCAATGCCGTCGAATCCGGAGTCAAAGCCGTCGCGAATGCCGTCGTGGACGCGTTCGCGAAATACGCGTTGCCGCCGGTAATGGCGTTGCCGCCCGTGGCCGGTAGGGCCGTGTCCTCGTACAAGTAGTACGTCACGCCACTCTGTATTGTGACCGTCGCTCCAAATATATACACTCCGGACGAAACGCCGGTGGATGCGGCCAGAAATCCGGGAGTCGTCGTGCTGAGACCGGCCGGTGTACCGGAGTAAGGCTCGCTCAGCAGATAGGCGGTTCCCGCCGCTGAAGGTGTTGCGGCAGGCACATCCGAAAAGAAACTGAACGTAAGGTCATCGAACGGACCGCCCGATGGGGTGGTAAAAGATTGACCGTAATATTCGGTTACGGGACCCAGGGTCCCGGCCAGATTTTCCACGATGACGCCGGCGGACCCAGTGGAGATTGTCAAGCCGAGCAGCAACCCGGCCACAGCAGCGTTATTGACCGTGAACATGTGTTCCCCTCGGTGGTTTTGGGCTGGAAAAAGCTCAGTAACTGAGCTACCGCCCCTTCGCGCGGTACTGTAAGTCGCGGTACCGGCGAAGTCTAATACCCTCTAAGACAGCTTCCCCTTCGAAGCCCATCAGGACTTTCCTCTAGATTTACCCAGGACCGGCTCGCGTGTCAATGGCTTCCGAGACGATGGCAACCTTGCCGTGCAACATTATGGACGCGGCAGCGGCTCTTTCTGTGGACTTCCTGACATTCAAGCGCCGCGCCATTGTATACAATCCGCTGGCATGATGGGCAGGAGAAGAGTTACATTCATTAATTCGTGCGGTTATGCACGGACGAAAAACTGGACCCCCTCTATGACCAAACAAGCCTTGCCGCTTGCAGCCGCCCTTCCGATTGTTGCGATCGCTCTGTTTACGACAATCGCTCCGTGTGCTCTGGCTCAGCCGCCTCAACCTTCCCCAGCCTCGCCAGGGCCGTGGATGAATAAGAACTTGCCGCCCGATCGGCGCGCCGATCTGGTAATCGAACGGATGACCCTGGACGAGAAAATCCAGCTCGTTCACGGAACCGGGTGGGACTTCGGACCGCCACCCCCCGACGCGAAACCCACCCGCTCCAACGGCGGCGCGGGTTGGATTCCCGGTATCGAGCGCCTGGGCATCCCCGATATCAACATGGCCGATTCCGCGGTGGGCGTCACGCGCGGCTCTCTCCGCAGCCGGTATTCCACAGCCCTTCCTTCGGCCCTTGCCGGGGCGGCTACGTGGGACCTCGACCTGGCGTATCTTTATGGCAACGTGATCGGCCGCGAACTCCGGGACCAGGGTTACAACATGTCCATTGGCGGTGGCGTCGATATCACCCGCGAACCCCGCAATGGCCGGAACTTCGAGTATCAAGGCGAAGATCCCATTCTGGCGGGCAAAATGATCGGCCGGCTGATGAAAGCCGTTCAGGACCAGAACATCATGGGCGACATGAAACACTACGCTCTGAACGATCAGGAGACCGGACGGGATATCGGCAACGCGATACTCGATAAGCGAGCGATGCGCGAGACCGATCTGCTGGCCTTCGAGATCGGCCTGCGCGATTCCCAAGCCGCCGGTGTGATGTGTTCCTACAACAAAGTGAACGGCGATTGGGCTTGCGAAAACGACTATCTCTTGAACCAGGTTCTGAAGCAGTCTTTCGGTTTTAAGGGCTGGGTGGTCTCCGACTGGGGCGGAACTCACAGCACGAAAAAAGCGGCGCTCGCGGGCTTGGACCAGGAGATGCCCGAATCGAATTTTTTTGGCGACGGGCTGAAGAAAGCCGTCCAAAGCGGCGAGATCCCCATGGCCCGGCTCGACGACATGGTCCATCGCATTCTTCGCTCGATGTTCGCGGTGGGTGTGATCGACAATCCGCCGGTACAAAAAGTGGTGAACGTGTTCCAAGGCCTCGCGGATGCGCAGCGCATCGCGGAAGCCGGTATCGTGCTGCTGAAAAACGCCAACGGGCAGTTGCCTCTGGACCGCGCCACGGTCCATTCCATCGCCGTCATCGGCGGGCATGCCGATGTGGGCGTGCTCTCCGGCGGGGGTTCCGCGCAGGTGGATCCTCCCGGTGGAAACGCCGTCCCGCCGCCGCCCGCGAGCGGTTGGTTTGCGCCGGTTTACGATCCCTCGTCTCCACTGAAAGCCGTTCGCGCCAAGGCTCCCGGCGCCAAAATCGCCTTCGACAAGGGCACCGATCTTCGAGCCGCATCCGCGCTGGCCAAGGCGTCTGACGTGGCGCTCGTGTTTGTCACGCAATACATGAGCGAAGGGCAAGATGCGCGCACCTTGTCGCTTCCCGATAAGCAGGACGCGCTGGTGAGCGCAGTGGCGGCAGCCAACCCGCACACCATCGTCATACTCGAAACGGGCGGCCCTGTCAGCATGCCCTGGGCTGGCAATGTGGCCGCTATTCTGGCCGCGTGGTTTCCGGGAATCGGCGGCGCGCCGGCAATTGCCAATATTCTTTTCGGTGACGTAAATCCGTGCGCGAAACTGCCGGTCACGTTTGCCAAAACCGACCGGGACCTTCCTCATCCCGCGGTGCCCGGCATCGATCTCCCGACGCACCAGGGTCGATTTCAACCCGAACTGCCTCCCTTCGATATCCCGTACACCGAAGGGCTGAAAGTCGGGTACAAGTGGTTTGACGCGGAGAAGAAGGAGCCGCTGTTCCCCTTCGGCTTCGGGCTGTCCTACACCACCTTCGCCTACGCGGATCTTCAGGCCGCGCCCGATGCGGTGACCTTCAGCGTGAAGAACACCGGCAAGCGCGCGGGCGCCGAAATCGCCGAGGTTTACGCCGCCCTTCCAGCCGGCGCCAACGAACCGCCCCGGCGCTTGGTGGGGTGGGCGAAGGTGCGATTGGAGCCGGGCGAATCGAAGCGGGTCACCGTGCCGATCGAGCCGCTCTTCCTTTCGATTTTCGATGTAAAGAAGAATGGTTGGGAACTGGTCCCCGGCCAATACCAGTTTTTCGTGGGCGGATCGTCGCGCAATACGCCGCTCAGCGCGCCGGTGCAGGTTGCCGGCATGTAGCGGCTCGCAGCGGCGAAGAGAGGAACAACCTATGAATGATCGTAAGCCATTCGTTATCGCCACGCTCGTGGTGTGTTTTTCGAGCATCCCAGCCCTGGCGCAACCGGTGCCTGCAGGCCGCGGGCCGCAAGCGCCTATGTTCAGCTCGCCGGAAATCCAAACCGACCGGCACGTGGCCTTCCGGATTTACGCCCCGCGCGCGCAGGCCGTCCACCTCAACGGCACCGATATCCCCAAGAACATGCCTGGAGCGGCGCTGACCAAGGGGAACAACGACGTTTGGGAGGTGACCCTTGGACCCATCGAACCCGGCGCATACCGGTACAACTTCGATGTCGATGGGGTCGCCGTGATGGACCCCCGAAACCCCTCCGTCAGCGAGTCCAATAACAATGCCTGGAGCCTGTTCTACGTGCCCGGAGCGGAGTTCATGGATACCGCGGAAGTTCCTCACGGCGCGGTTGCGGCCGTAACTTACTACTCCACCGTGCTGAAGCGGTTCCGGCGCATGCATGTCTATACCCCGCCGGGATACCAGTTGGGCAAGGGCAAGTTTCCCGTTTTCTACCTGCTGCACGGGGGCGGCGATTGCGACGATTCCTGGAGTTCAGTGGGCCGCGCCGGTTTCATCCTCGATAATTTAATTGCGGCGAACAAGGCCAAACCGATGGTGGTGGTAATGCCCGCCGGCCACACCAGCCGCGTTTTCGCCGGCGGAGGCCGCGGATCGCTCGCACCCGACGATTTCGTGCAAGAGTTTCTGACCGACATTCTGCCATATGCGGAGTCGCATTACCGCGTGTATACGGACCGCCCGCGGCGAGCGATCGCCGGTCTATCGATGGGTGGCTCCCAGACCCTCAATATCGCGATGCCGCACCTCGAGAAGTTCGCGTATATCGGGGTTTTCAGCTCCGCGGCGCCGGGACTTCTGGGCTTCGGCCGCGGACCCGCCCCTGCGTCCGCGCCCCCCGGCCCAACCTGGGAACAACAGCACCAGGCGGATCTGGACAACGCCGCCTCGAAAAAAGGGTTAAAGCTGCTTTGGATCGGCACCGGCTCGGAAGATGGGCTGATGCCAGCCACCAAGGCGACCGTGGAGATGTTCAAGAAGCACGGTTTCGAGCCTGTATTCAAGGAGAGCCCCGGCGCCCACACCTGGATGAACTGGCGCAACTATCTCAACGAGTTTGCTCCCCAATTGTTCCGTTAGGACCGTTACGGTACAGGCAGAATTTCCTCGACGCAATCGAGCGGCTGGATGCTGTCCAGCAAGGTATCCAGCCGCTCCCGCTCGATCGGCTTCGGAAGATACCCGTCCATACCTGCTTCCAGACAGCGCTGCTCGTCCCCCTGCATGACGTGCGCGGTCAGCGCGACAATCGGAACGCGCCGCCCATGTGTCCTCTCGCGTTCCCGAATCCGGCGCGCCGCCTGGTAGCCGTCCATCTCGGGCATCTGGACGTCCATCAGGATGAGGTCGAAGTGCTCGCTCTCCCAAGCCCGCACCGCGTCTAAACCGTTCGGCACGACCACCGCGCGGTTACCGCGTTTCTCGATAAGGCGCACGGCCAACTTCTGGTTCACGATGTTATCTTCCGCGATGAGGACGCGAAGCGGCCGGGTGAGATTTGTCACCGGCAGCGCATTCTTTATTTCCGGACGCTCGCCATCGGGCCGCCCAAGAACCTTGGCCATCGCGGCCCACAGTTCGGCTGGATAAATCGGCTTCATCAGCGAGACGCCGGTCCTGGAATCTCCCTGAGCCGGTCGGATGCTGACCGACGGAATTGGACACGGCTCTGAAACACCCTCCGGCGTTCCCCCCGGCCCCAACCCACCATCCCGCGTCCGGGATTCAATGATCAGTCCGAAGGGGAGCCGCTCGGCTGCCGCGGCGATTTGGACCGTGCGGGCATCGCCCTCGCCGGCGGCGGTCCGGACCTCGCACCCGGCCGCCTGCAGCAGGCGCTTCACGCTGTCGCGATCTTCCGTATCCCTTTCGATGAGCAAGACATGCATTCCCGTAAGGCTTGCGTCCGGGCCGTGGCGGAGTGCGGTGTCCTCGATGGCGAACCGTGCCGTAAAGATAAAACGGCTGCCGCGCCGCGGTTCGCTCTCCACCCGGATCCGCCCTCCCATCAGGTTCACCAGCCGGGCACAGATCGTCAGGCCCAGGCCGGTACCGCCGTAGCGGCGGGTGGTGGAAACATCGGCCTGCGAAAAGGCCTCGAAAATGGCGGCTTGTTGGGCGGCCGGGATGCCGATTCCCGTATCCGAGACTTCGAACCGCAACGCGGCCTCGCACCCCTGGATGGACTCCGCCGCGACGCGGACTCTGACCTCGCCCGCATCCGTGAACTTGACGGCGTTGGAGCACAGGTTCAGGATCACCTGGCGTAGCCGCACGGGATCTCCTACAATCGTCTCGGGAACGCTTGAATCGAAATCGTATCGCAGCTTGATTCCCTTTTCGGCGGCGCGCAACGCGAACGTTTTCACCGCTTCGCCCACCGAGGTGAGCACATCGAACCCGATGCGCTCCAGCGTCATCCTTCCCGCCTCGATTTTCGAAAAGTCGAGAATATCGTTAATCACGCCGAGCAAGCAGTCGGCCGAGAGCTTCGCCAGTTTGAGATACTCCCGCTTGTCTTCGGTGAGCTCCCCATCGAGCGCCAGCTCGTTCATTCCGATTATCCCGTTCAACGGAGTCCGGATTTCGTGGCTCATGTTGGCAAGGAATTCGCTCTTCGACCGGTTCGCCGCCTCCGCTGCTTCCTTGGCGCGCAGCAACTCCCGCTCGAAAACCCGCTCCGAAGTGATGTCGATAAGCGTCGCCTCGATTTCCGGCTCGCTGTCCTCGCGCCCGCTGAGATTCAGGTTGGCCAGCACGGAAACAGACCTGCCGTCTTTGGTCCGCAGGCAGGTTTCGTGCGCGGTCACTTGTCCACCGCTGGACAGCTTGGCCGTAATGGCGGCCCAGGCTCCCGGTTGCGTAGAGAACGCGGCAATATTTGCCCCAAACAACTCTTCCGGCGAAGCGGCGCCCAGAAGACGCGCCGTGGAGGCGTTGCAGTCGAGGATACGCCCATCCATGGCGGCCCGCCAGACGGCGGCGAGGTTGCCCTCGAATAGCCGGCGGTACCGGTTTTCGAGCGCGGCCTCCCGTTCGAGGCGCAGGCGGATGTGCTCGGTATGTTTCGCCACTTGGCGCCGCAGGGCCGCAATCCAGGCGAGCGCCAGCGCCATCGCTACGCCCATCAGGCCGGAGGCCCACAGCGCGCTGCGGAGATTCCAGAGCGGCGGCCGGCTCAGCACCATGATATCGGAAGGTTCCCGCAGGAGCAGGTGCATCGACTGTGGCCGCATGAACTGGTCGTAATTCAGAAGACAAACCCCCGTCAACCGGACCCGGCTGCCTACATGGGGAATATCGACGCGGGCCTTCGGTTGCGCGGGAAGCCTGGCATCGAAGATATGCCCCGCTGCGTTCAGCACCAGGCCGCGATTATCCGAACCGGGCGTTTCGATAACGTCGCCGTCAATACGGATCAACGCCATGTCGTACTTGGTCTCGTCGGTCGGGTTGCGGGATATGCTTTCGCGGAAAATCTCTCCGGCGCTGGTCGAAATCGGCTGAATGGCCATTCCAGGACCCAGCCCGCGGCACAGCGCTTCCTCCAATGCCAGGCGCTCGCCTTCCGGAAAGCCGACAACATCGGCCGTATCTCCCGCCCGCACTGCGCAGGCTTGTCGGGTTTTGACGTTGATGTTCGTTTTGCCGTCCGAAATGTAGAGAGAAGTGTCGGATCCTTTGGCCGTGACCGTAGCGCGCAGGTGGGCAGCGTGGGCGGAATTCGCGTGAAGTTCAAACCGGTTTAGATCCGCGACAGCCACCACGGGCAGGTGAAAGGGATCGTTCGGGGCAGCCTTCACGATCCGAATAAACTTCATTCCTGGCACGAATAGCGACAGACCGGTGTACTGCCGCTGCGCATTGAAACGCGATCCCAGCGCGCCTTGGAGCACCACTTCCGCGTCCACCCACGCGTCGGGATCGCCGGCGGGAACCGGATAGATCGTCACCACGATCGGACCGCCCGCACCGGTCACCGCCAGGCGCAGGCGCTGAAAAAGCACGCTCGCTTGCCTAACCACGCCCTGAATCTCGGCAAATTGAGAGTCCTGGCGCCCACCCGCCATCTCGGGATAGAGGAAGCGCCGTGCTTCCGGAAGCGGGGCTGGACCGCGCAGCTTGATTTCCGGTTGCGCCACGATCGGCGCGAACTCGCCCGGAGCCGAGACTCCATTCACTTCGACCAGTTCGCCTGCCTTCAGCGCCGGGTCGCCTCTATCGCGCGGCAATCGGACATAAATTCCCGAGGATTTGTCCTGCACAAATAGCATGCTCAACTCCGGATCCGCGAACGTGATCACGCCGCGAATCCGCACCGGGTACTGGAGGGCCGCATCCTGGGCCGTCAAGGCACGCACCTGGCGGGCGTCGGTGAGCGTGCGTAAATTGTTGGTATTGGTGGCGGCAATGCCCAGGCGCGCGAGCGACAGCAGTATCAGCAGCACTCCAGGACCGGCGCCCAGATGCACCCCGGACCTGCCTTTGCCTGTATACCAGACGCCCACATACGACTTATCGGCTCTTTCCTTCGGATTCTATAGACGAATTGCAGCCCAGAAGCTGTCAGCGATCGGCACCCAGCCGCCAGCCTGCGCGTATTGTATGCAATGGACTTGTCTTGAGGCATCCAACGGAGCTACAATCGGCGCGCAGAGTTCATTTATGGCTAAATCCATCATACGAAAGCTCCTCCCGTTCCCCGCCGTGGCCCTCCTGTTCGCCCCCCTTTGGGCCGCCTCCGACGAGGTAAAGATCGATACCGGCCGTCTGAAAGGAGTTATTGCCCAGGAAGTCATTGCTTTCAAGGGTATCCCATTTGCCGCGCCCCCGGTAGGCGATCTGCGCTGGCGTCCGCCGCAACCTGCCCCGTCGTGGAATGGCATCCGCCAGGCGTCGGCATTCTCCTCCGATTGCATGCAGAAACCCTTTCCGGGCGATGCGGCGCCGCTTGGCACGCCACCCGCCGAGGACTGCCTGTATCTGAATGTCTGGATCCCCCGGAACGCCTCCGGAAAATTGCCTGTGATGGTGTGGATCTATGGAGGCGGTTTCGTTAACGGCGGCAGCTCGCCGGCGGTCTACGATGGAACTCAATTCGCCAAACGCGGCTTGGTCTTCGTCAGCTTCAATTACCGCCTCGGCCGCTTCGGTTTCTTCGCCCATCCCGCATTGACCAAGGAGAATCCGTCGGGACCGCTCGGCAACTACGGATATATGGACCAGATCGCGGCGCTCCAATGGGTCCGTCGCAACATCAAGGCCTTCCACGGCGACCCCGATCATGTCACCATCTTCGGCGAATCGGCCGGCGGCGGCTCGGTTTTGACGCTGATGACCTCGCCCTTGGCGAAAGGGTTGTTTCAGCGCGCCATCGTCGAATCCGGCGGCGGCCGGACGCTCCTCATGGGCCCGCGCTATGTCAACCGCCAGGTTCCCGGCGGCCCGCCCTCGGCTGAATCGGTCGGCTTGGCCTTTGCCAAGACTGTCGGAATCACCGGCGAGGATGCCGCCGCTCTGGCCGCCCTGCGCAAACTCCCCGCCGATGCCGTTACCGCCGGCCTGAATATGGCCACCATGGGCAACCCTACTTACTCGGGTCCCATGATCGATGGCCAACTGTTATCCGAATCGCCGGCCGAAGCCTACCAGGCGGGGCGCGGCGCCAAAATCCCCTTCATGATCGGAGCCAACAGCGCCGATATCGGCTTCTCCTTCGCCCGCACCATGGATGAGGTTCTCGCTCCGTTCGGACCCGATCGCGAAAAGGCCAAGGCCATCTACGACCCTCAAGCTACCGGCAATGTGAGAGCGGTGGCCTCCGTGATCGCCGCCGACCGCATGATGGTGGAGCCCTCCCGATTCGCCACGCGCCTGCTGGTGGCCGCCGGCCAGCCCGCCTACGAGTATCGCTTTTCGTACGTGGCGGAATCCATGCGCAAGCAATGGCCTGGAGCGCCCCATGCCACCGAAATCCCGTTCGTCTTCGACACCGTCGCCGCACGCTACGGCAAGGACCTGACGGACGCCGATCGCGCCATCGCCCAAGCCGCCAACGCGTATTGGGCCAACTTCGCCAAAACCGGCAACCCCAACGGCAAAGGCCTTCCGGAATGGCCCGTCTATGCGCCCAAGACCGATATCCTGATGGACTTTACGCCCACCGGACCCGTGGCCGGACCCGATCCCTGGGCTACCCGCCTGGACTTGGTGGAAAAGTTGGCCGCCGACCAGAAATAGCCGCGGCTGCCCGCGCCGCCCCGATCTGTCGCATCATGGAAGCAGGAGGGGACGCCTGTGCAGCCATCCAAAGCCGCAAGAACCAAAGTCCAAAAAACCGACGAAGAATGGAAGCGTGAGCTGACGCCTGAAGAATTTGCCATCGCCCGCAAGAAAGGTACCGAGCCCGCCTTCACCGGCCGCTACTGGGATAACCACGACCCCGGCATGTATTATTGCGTGTGCTGCGGGGAGCCGCTGTTCCGCTCGGAAGAGAAGTTCGATTCCGGCTGCGGCTGGCCCAGCTTTTCAGCCCCCGCCGCCGCCGAAAACGTGCGCGACGAAACCGATCGCAGCCACTTCATGGAGCGCACCGAAGTTCTCTGCGCCAAATGCGACGCGCACCTGGGACACGTCTTCCCCGACGGTCCGCAACCCACCGGCCAACGCTACTGCATCAATTCCGCGTCCCTTCGTTTCAAGCCGAAAACCTGATCGATGGACCACTTGCTCACGCGCGTGGCTCCGTTGCCTACCTTCATTGCGCAAGACTTCATTCGGAGCCGCGACGGTTACGGAGCGGTCTGCCGCACGGGAAACCGAGTTTGCCCCAAGAAAGCGTCACTACCGGAACCGCACCTTCACATCCGGCCGGTTTTCCAGGTGTGTAGTCTCAATGAAGCGCACGCGCGCCGGCGATGAGGTCATCACTACCGACTGCGTGTGCGACCCGTCGCCCGTAAAGCGGACGCCGCGCAACAGGTTGCCGTCGGTGACGCCGCACGCCGCGAAGATCAGGTTGCGGCCGGGCGCCAGCTCCGTGGTGGTGTAAATCCGGCCCGTATCGTCGATTCCCATCCCCCGCATGCGTTCCTTTTGGGCATCGTCCTTGACCACCAGCCGGCCCAGAATTTCGCCGTTCAGGCAGCGCAAGGCGGCCGCCGTCAGCACCCCTTCGGGCGCTCCGCCCGACCCCATCACGATATGGACACCCGTGCCCGCCACCGCCGCCGCAATGCCGGCCGAAAGATCGCCATCGGAAATCAGTCGTATGCGCGCGCCGGCCTCGCGAATATCCGCGATCAATTTCTCATGCCGCGGACGGTCGAGCACCACCACCACCAGGTCATCCACCCCGCGCTGCAAACGCCGCGCCACGGCTTTCAGGTTCTGCTTCACCGGCGCGTCCAGCTCCACCGACCCCTTGGCGGCCGGCCCCACAATGATCTTTTCCATGTAGCAATCGGGAGCGTGCAGCAGCCCGCCGCGCTCGCTGGCGGCCAGCACCGTAATCGCGCCCGCGCCGCCGGTGGCGCATAGATTCGTCCCTTCCAGCGGATCCACTGCGATATCGAGCCCGGTCGATTCGGCATCGTTGCGCCCCGCCCCAACCTTCTCGCCGATATACAGCATGGGTGCCTGGTCGCGTTCGCCTTCCCCGATCACGATGGTGCCATTCACCGGAATCGTATCCAGCGTGCAGCGCATGGCTTCCACCGCCGCGTGGTCGGACCCGTCGCGGTCACCCATCCCCATGGTGCGGGCCGAAGCGATGGCGGCCTCTTCCACCACCCGAAGCATTTCAAGCGAGAGGTCGAACATATGGTAGGTTTCTCCTCATGGACAATACCACGGACAATACCACACTGGCTGTGCTGGCAAACCCCGCCGAGCGGCAACTTGCCATGCTCGAAAGTTTGCCTGCCTCGACCGCCATCGCCGTCGGGGAATCTCCCGAGGCCTTTGCGCGGGTGGCACCGCAGGTGGACGTGATTTACAACTGGTCGGGGTCCGCCGCCCTGTTGCGCGAAGTGTTCGCCATGTGCCCCAAGGCCCGCTGGGTACATTCCCGCAACGCCGGTCTGGATGCCACTCTCTTCCCCGAGCTGGTGGAAAGCCCCGCGACCCTGACCAACGGAACCGGAGTCTTCGGCGAGTCCCTGGGCGAGTTCGCCATGGCCGGCATTCTCTTCTTCGCCAAGAAGCTCAGAACCATGCTGCGCAATCAGGCGGCCGGTAAATGGGCGCCCATGACCGTCACGGAAATTGCCGGGCAGACCGTCGGAATTTTGGGATATGGCGATATTGGCCGCGCCGTCGCCAAACGGGCGCGCGCCATGGATATGCGGGTTCTCGTGGTCAAACGGCACGCCGCCGAGGCCGACGGGATTTACCCCCCGGAGCGCCGCATCGAGATGATCGCGCAATGCGATTACGTAGTGATAGCCACACCGCTGACGCCGGAGACCCGCGCCATGATCGGCGAGGCCGAATTCGCCGCCATGAAGCCCACGGCCGTAGTGATCAATCTAGGCCGCGGCCCGGTGATCGACGAAAACGCCATGCTGCGGGCTCTCACCGAGGGCCGTATCCAGGGCGCCGTCCTGGACGTCTTCGACCGCGAGCCCCTGCCCGCCGGCCACCCCTTCTACAAAATGGAAAACGTCCTGCTTTCCCCCCACTGCGCCGACAACACCGAGACCTGGCTCGAGCGCGCCATGCGGCTATTCCTCGATAACTTCGAAAGGTTCCGCAAAGGCGAGCCGCTGCGAAACGTGGTGGATAAGAAACGAGGGTATTAAGGAGACGGAAGCGGCGCTGTCACCGCGGGCCCCTAACCCGAAGGCCCACAGCTCATTCGTGACTATCTGACTGACGGGCCTGGAGAAAAGCTGAATCCGAGATTCAGCCGATGCGTAGCATCGTGTCTCTCCTCGGGATACGGATACCCCCCGGTAACTCGCTTGATTCTCCGTGCGAGCTCCGGCGGCCAGCTCAGCGCCGCCGTGCCGCTCAACGATTAAGACGGACTTGAGCGCTTCCCCGCGATCCAGTCCAGGTGTTTCTTGGCGCGCTCAAAGCCAGACTTCGGGAGCAGGATGCGTCCGTTCTGCAGGCATATGGCATCCGGGCCAGCAAGCGGCGCGTACTTCGGTATCTTCAGCTCGTTTGGCTGTACTGGAGCTCCACCGTCATAGGGGAGGAATTCCTCGTTGTAGAGGACACCACCTCGCCAGTTATAGACCTCGCACCGGTTAGCGGATTCTTGCGGGTCATAGGCGCAACGCTCCCAAAGCCCTCCTTTCGCCTGGTCCACCAAAGTCGCGTCGGGCGGCACGTTGGCTGGACGTCGGTATTCAAGAAACATGGGCTGATCGCTCAGATGGCAGGAGCATTCAATCAGGGCCAACAGAGCCGTCAGCCCGAGAACCAACATTCGGCTCGTCATTGCATAGTTGCGCCTGCTGCCCATTTCTTTCCGTCAGCATCCGCGTGCTCCCCAGATGATCCGCCATCACGTAACACGTGCTGCACGGCGCCGCTTGCCCAGGCCCGCTCACGATGTATTCCGCGGCGAGTTCTCCCTGCGCGTCATACGCGAGAGACGACCACATGGAAAAGGCCGCTCAGTCTCCAATAAATTTGAGGTACAAGTGCACTTCATCCTGACAGCGACGTGCCAGTCCCTCTATCGCCGACACCAACTCCCTTTCTTCCGGTCCGAATGCCTTCGCCGAAACATCCGCCCACTCCGCCAGAAATCGATCCATCTGCATTCGGTTAAAAACGGTATCGCCGTAGAAGTCGATCGATGTCAACATCGGGTGGGCCGAATCTTCAGGTGGAGGGAGGAGTCGGCCCAAGTGGTTCTTGGGATCCACAACCACGGCCAGTTCGGAACCCATTTCATCCTGAAGTGCTATTCCAAGTCCCATTCCTTACCTCATTGGCCTACCGGGAAAAGCCGTAACCAACTCGCCTGCTTTGTCCGTCACCACCGTATAAATCGAGGTCGCCTGCCCAGTCGTCACATCTGTACCGATTGTTCGGCCAGCATCGATGACCCGGATAAAGTTCCCTCCAGCTTGAGGAGTAGCTGCCACTGCCCCAGCCGCCTTAACAAGACCCGTTACAGCAGCAAAGTCTCCAAAGAAACTTTTACCGGCCATGCCGCCCGTATGCCGACCTAGAACGTGGAGCAAACCCTTCCACGTCACCTTAATTTCACGCGGTGCTTGCGCGGCCTCACCGCCCGGTCCGATGAACGCAGTCGCGACTGCCACGGTTGCAGCGGCGGCTTGTGCGGTGAGGCCCTTGCCCGTCGGTGTGTTCTGCAGAATGTCGGGTCGTTGGTCAAACATCCAGGCGAAGTAGTCGTTGGCCGTGTTGCTGAAAGCAAACCACGCGTTCAGGCCGAATGCGACCAAGGCGTTCCCAGCTTGGGCATTGACGTTAACCTGCTGGGCTTGAATCGTTCCGTTTTCACTCACACCAGCGGCCTCACAGCCGCCGCCCGTACCGTCGTCAGCCTGTGTGCCGTTGTCCAAAGTGATACACTTCCGGCCAGTCGGGTCTAGGAACCGCAAGGGGTTATTCCGGCTGTATGAGTAAAGATTCCAACTCTGCGGATTCTCCTCCCACTGATCTACCAATGGATCGTCCGGACTCGTGAATCTCCCCTGTCCACCCGAATACCACCTGGCTCCGAAGTCGTACATGTAATCCGCTTCGTTGCCTTCGTGCTCCTTCCCCGTGAATTGGATGCCCGGCGCTCCCCATCCCGCCCACCGGCTGTCTCTCCCACCTTCCGCCGTCAACGGCTCCCCATACGGATAATAGTCGTACAACTGCGCCTGCTGCCCATTGCTGTCCGTCAGCATCCGCGTGCTCCCCAGATGATCCGCCATCACGTAGCACGTGCTGCACGGCACCGCTTGCCCAGGCCCGCTCACGATGTATTCCGCGGCGAGTTCTCCCTGCGCGTCGTACACGTACTGCGTCGTCACTCCATTGAACTGTTTCGCCACCCGCCGGCCGTCCGCATCGTAAGTGTAGGTGGCCGTGTTGCCCGCGATGGAACTCGAAATCAGCCGGTTCTCCGCATCGTACGTCAAGCTGTAGCCCCCGATGCCGATGATGTTGCCGGAACGCGCGCTGTCATACGTGGCCGAGCCGTAATGGTTGTAACCATCGTACGGCGATATGTTCGTGCACGGATCGAGCGGGTCGGGACAGTTGCCGCCGCCGATCCAGCGGTTGCCTGCCGCGTCATAGGCGAACGTCTGCGACCATGCCGTTCCCGGCCCGCTCTCGCCCACGGACTGCAACCGGTTCACCCCATCGTAGGTGAAGTTCTGGCTGAACGTCTTGGCGAGATTCGCGCCTTGCGCGCCGTAGTAGATCGTTTGCGAGGAAATGTTGCCGTTGTTGCCTCCGTTGGGAGAACTGAACGTATTGCCGATCAGACCCACATCGTTGCCGTCCATGCCGCCAACCGTCGCGGGGCAAGCCACCGTCCCGTTCTTCCGCTGGCGGATCAGAAACGGCTGCAGCCGGGAGTTGAAGCAGGTCTGTTCCACCAGATTGTTCTGCAAGTTGATTTGCTGCGGCGCGTCGTGCGCGGCGTAGGCCACCGAAGATACGTAGTTGGTCTGGTTCCCCTGAAAACTGCGCGACACCGCCGAGGGCCGCCCGAGGCCGTCATAGGCGGTGGTCACCACGGCTTGCGACGGCAACGTCATCGAGGTGATCTCATCCATCAGATTGTAGCTATACTGGAACGAATAAGCGGGCTGCGAACCGGTGGTTTGGGAGGCCGCCGTCACCTTTCCGAAGCCATCGAACAAGCTGTATTGGTAAGAGCTGTTGGCGTTGGCGGAGCCGGTCAGCCAGCCCTTGGAGTACGTGTATTGCGCCGTGGGGGTGGAATCGCTGTAGGTTTTGCCGGTTACCTGATTGAGCTCGTTGTAGGCGTAAGTGGTTGTTTTGCCGCCGCTGGTTCTGGTGTAGAGATTGCCGTTGGCATCGTAGGTGTAGCTGGCCGTGTTGCTTTCCGGGTTATAGGCAGCGCTCAGACGATTGAGGGAGTCGTAAGTAAACGATCGCGCCGTTCCATTCGAGCTCACGTTCGAGCAGGTAGCGGAAACCCCTTGGGGGATCACGCCAACCAGGTTGTCGGAAGCATCGTAGCAATACTGCGTGGTAGCGCTGATGCCGGACTCGGCCACTTGCACCAGCCGCCCCAACCCGTCGGTGGAGTTGACATTCTGCACGCCGGCTTCGTCCGTGGTGGTGGTCGTAAAAGTATACGGGGACGAGGTTGTGGAGGAATAAGACGTCGTGGCCGTGCCCGTGGAGTTACTATTGCCGCCGCCGAAGGCCGAATTCGCGGCCATGAAGCCCTCCGCCGTAGTGATCAATCTGGGCCGCGGCCCGGTGATCGACGAAGCCGCCATGCTCCGGGCGCTCACCGAGGGCCGCATCCAGGGCGCGGTTCTGGATGTATTCGACCGCGAGCCCCTGCCCGCCGGCCACCCCTTCTACAAAATGGAAAACGTCCTGCTTTCCCCCCATTGCGCCGACAACACCGAGACCTGGCTGGAGCGCGCCATGCAGCTATTCCTCGATAATTTCGAGAGATTCCGCAAAGGCGAGCCGCTGAGAAACGTGGTGGATAAGAAGCGAGGGTATTAAGAAGACGGAAACGGCGCAATCACTGCGACGCCACTGTCCGAGACAGCAGAGGCGGCACCGGGACCCGGCAGAAAAATTCTCAGACCCGGACTCAGCACGAGGTTCTGCGCACCCGCTTATGGCGCCGCCAATCCCCCACGGTAACCCGTCGCAGTGGGTTCATTACTGCACCCACATAGTGACCTTCTGCGTGGTGTTGTCGGAGGCGCCGATCTTCAGCACCACGGGCTGCGAGCCCGAGCCCGCGCCACTCGGCACGATCACGTTCACCTGGAGCAAGCTCCACAACGACAAGCTCGCGCCCAGCGTGCCGGTATACAGGACCTTCGCCGCCTGGCCCCCAATGGTCACGGACACCGGCTGTGTCGTGAAGGAGCTTGGGAAAAGGAGCACGTCGCTCTGCGCGGCCGGACTCCACATTCCGGCCCCGGTCGCGAAAATCTCCAGCGCCGTTCCCGCCGCGGCGGGATTGGTGGAACTGTTGTAGGTGAACTGGCCGCCCGAGCCCAGTTGGAGGATGGCCCCCTGGCCGGAACCGTTCTGCGTCGCCGTGAAAACCGCCGGAGCGGTATCCTGGAGCGGCACTGTAACAGCGGCCGAGGTCATGCTGAATCGCTGCACTACCACCTGCGCGCTTGTCTGTCCCGCCACGCCGGACGGCACGATGGCGTTGATCTGGGTGGGGCTCACATACAGCAGCGACGCGGCGATGCCGTTGAAGGTGACGCTGGTATTGGCGACCGAGGTCGGATACGACGCCGTGGGGCCGTAATTCGTCGAGAGCGTCGGACCGGTAAGATATGTGCCCAGAATCGACACCAGTGCTCCGGGAGCGAGGGACGACTGAAACGAAGCTGCGTTCACCACCGCCTGGATGCTCGGGGACGGCTCGGCAGGCTTCGCGTAATGGACGTAGCAGGAAGTCGTGCTTGCGGCACTTTGGCCGACGCTAGTAAATGTAACCCACCAGGCGTACGTGCCGCCGGGTTCAAAAAGAGCCGCCGGCACCGGATTCAGGCCGACGTTTACGACCGCCGGCGTGGTTCCGCTGGACGGAAACAGGAGCACGAAATTGTCCGCGTCATCGACCTGGGTCCCCGGGGAAGAATACGTGGCGCCGTAAGCGAAGTTGACCTGGCGATTGAATGCGTCGGTTATGGTGAACTCGGCCCCGGAAAATGGGAGTGTTTGGTAATCGGGCTGGCACTCGAGCTGAGCATGGGCGCAGGGAAAGAGGAACGCTGAGATAAGGATCGGGAGCGATTTCATTGCAGCTTCTCCTTCAGTTTCCGGCGCCGGAGATCGTGAACGTTATTGGCGGAGCCTGTTGTCCCGCCGAGAACAGCAGCGGGATCTGCGTCGAGGCAGACTGGCTCAACGCAATGTTGTTCGCATCGACCACTTGATAAAACGACGGGTGGATCATCAACGTGAGCGCTGTGTTGAACGGTACAACAATCTGGTAGTTTCTTCCGCCGGAATCGGTCGATAGGAGCGGCACGCGGCGGAAAAACAGGCCGGGGCCTCGAACACACAAGAACAGGCCGGCGCCCGGTGTCTTGCCTTCGTTGGCGGCCATTAGCTGACCTGGGTCAGCGATTCGAACCGGCACGGCAACACCTCGTTTCAGGGAAATCGGCACGGTCGCATTCGGATTCGACCGCGAAATCGTGCCGATGGGCGTCGGGAAGTTCCATTCGCAGGGGCTCAGCCACGTTGTGTTCGGCGCGCGCGGGCACACCGTGTACGTACCCTCGGGCAACCCAGCGGCCTGGAAGGTCCCGCCTGCGACCGTCGTGGCAATCCAGTGGTTTGTGGCCGCGGGACCCTCGATCCGGCAGACGGCGCCGTCGGCGCGGGCCAGCGTCTGAGCAAGAGCAACACACAGCAAACCTCACTGAACCCAAACCGTGACCTTCTGCTGCGAATTATCGCTTGCGCCAATTTTCAACACCAACGGTTGCGGACCCGAGCCGAGACCGGCAGGTACAACCGCATTCACCTGGAGCACACTCCACGAGCCCTGGCTGCCAAGAGTGCCGGCATACAGCAGCTTGGCGGGTTGGCCGCCGATGGTCACAGACACGGGCTGGGTCGTGAAGCCCTCTCCGGTCAGAAACACGTCGCTTTGCGGCGGAGGAGTCCATACTCCCATGCCAGTGGCGAAAATCTCCAGCGCGGTCCCGCCCGGCGCGGGGTTGTCGGAGCCGTTGTAAGTGAAAAGCCCGTTTGCGCCCTGCTGCAATATCGCTCCTAGCCCGCTGCCGGTCTGTGTGGCCGTGAAAACCCCTGGCGAGGTGTCTTGCAGCGGCAAGGTAAACGTGGCTGAGACCTGGTTGAAGCGTTGCACCACTACCTGGGCGCTGGTCTGCCCGGCGAGCGCGAAGGGAACGATAGCGTTGATCTGGCTCGGGCTGAGATACAACAGCGGCGCCGCCGTGCCGTTGAAGGCCACGCTCGTACCGGCCACCGAGGTGGGATACGAGGCCGTGTCGTCGTAATTCGTGGACAGCACCGGCCCGGTCAGGTTCGACCCGAAGACCGACACCAGCGCGCCAGGGGACAGGTTGGGTTGAAGCGAGGCGGCGTTGACTACGGACTGAACGCTGGGCGGCGGTGCGGAAGGCACGATTAAAGTGACAACTCCCGTTACCGTTTGCGCCGGGGTCTGGTCCACCGTCGCAAATGAAATGTCCAGGCTGTACTTTGCTCCAGGCTCCATTTGGGCGACAACGTCGGGGTTAAGACCGACTTGAATACCCGCCGGCGTGGTCCCGCTGCTTGGGATCACAACCACGAAGTCAGGGATGTTGAACTGAGAACTGGCTCCGGTGTATTTGAATTTCAATTGCTGCGAGCCGCCGTCGATGCCAAGCTCGGCTCCAGGGTTCGGTAGAAAAACACCGCTCGAGGATAGAGTGAGGAACTGCGCGCCCGCATAGGGCGCGGTGAATGCCAAAAACACCACCCATCTTTGCAGCCTCATTAAATGCCTCCTGGCGCCTGGGCGCTCGCTATTGTGAACGTGATCGGCGGTAGCTGTTGACCGCTCGTTACAAGGATCGGGATCTTCGTGGACCCGCCCTGGCTTAACGCAGTGCCTGTCGCGTCGTTCAGGTGATAGAACGAGGACTGAACGAGCAGCGTCAATGGGGTATTGGGCGGTACCACAATCTGGTAGCTTCGTCCTGTCGAGTCCTGAGACACAAGCGGCACCAACCGGAAGAACAACCCCGGCCCGGAGAGCATGAGTAACAATCCGGCGCGGGGCGTGGCCCCTTCGTTTTGAGGCAAGAACTGGCCGGGGTCGTCGATTCGGACCGGCACGGCGACGCCCCGCTTGAGAGTGATCGTAACTGTTGGATTCGGATTTGAGGATGAGATCGTTGCTAGCGGCGTTGGAAAATTCCACTCGCACGGGCTTAGCCAAGTACTGTTGTCAAGGTGAGGGCATACCGAGTAGACCCCTTGAGGCAAACCGGCGAGTTGAAAAGCTCCGCCGGTCACGGTCACGGTCGCCCAGTTGGTTTGTTGCCTGACCATCCTGGAGGTGGTTGGCGGGGCAAGACGCAGCGCGATTGTGGCTCCAACGATTGCGGTTCCGTCCTCACCCGCAACGGTTCCGCTGACGCTTCCGTTGAATGGCTGGGGCTGCTGTGCCAACCCAATAAACGCTAGCAGCGCCAATGTGACAAGAAGACGCTTCATAGGACTCCCTTAATTCACATTCCACCAGTATCCCGAGTACTCCCATGCTGGGCAACTCTGGGGTTGAGCCCCACATCCGTCGAACAGGTAGTTCGCATTTTCCGTCCAGCTATAGATGTGGTATCTGCTAGGCGGAGACGATGGAAGGCTCACGTCGAGTATGAGGTCAACGACGTACGCGGTGGGGACAGCCTGAGGCCTGCCAAGGCTGATCCACGAGGTGGAGGAAGCTGCGTGGATGATGCAGCCTCCCGGCCCTTGGAGGTCGAACCCACCGCTGCCCACTGGCGAAGGCGGAAGGATCCACCCGCCGTTGCCGTCGCCCATGTAAACGTAATTGCCAACGGCGTCGTAAGCGAAATTGCAATAGCTGCCGCTCGGCCCTCCCGAGCCAGTCGCGTCGTCCCCACCCACACTGAAAATGCCCCAGATTACCATGATGTTGCTGGCGCCAGCGGGGTCACTTGCGGAGAACCGGAATGTGGCGCGCGGACTGCCCATTTTCGTTCCGAGCGGAGGCGGCGCAAGTTTTTGCTCGACTATTTCGGGGCAACGCGGCGGCACCGGCCAGAGGAAAGAATTGGGCGGGTTGCTAGAGTATGCAGAGATGACATCCACGGGCAGGGCTCTAGGATTGGGCAGCCGTATACTGCCGACTTGGCTATAGTCTACCGCCGAGTTGTACAGCCCAACAAAAGGACCGAGGAATACCGGGTACACGGTATCAAACAGTGAATTGTCCGCGCCGGCAGTGACGGCGTTCAACCGGTCCGTGCTCCAGTCGGACGGGTAGTCGCCGAAGAATATACCATACGCTTGCGTGCCGGGTCCAACTGGCAGGCCGCTTATTTTGGCGTTCGAGTCGTTTGCGCTAATGGCTGCCCCGTTCGTGTCGCGCGGCATCAGATCACAAGGCGCGGTCACCGGCCAGGGAGACCATGTTACGACATCGATGCCTCCTTCCGTAGAACTCCACCCGTTATCCTGGAGTACGTGATTCTTCGAGATTGTCCCCTGAAAGAGGCTAAAGGCTCCGATGCCGTTCGCACCGTGGCCGGTAATGGTGTTGTCGTGCACGTTGAAATTGCGGCCATAAAGCTCCAGTCCGGACGTCTGAGCGAAGGGGGCGTATCCCCCAGGCGGCTTGCCCGTGCTGTTGTTCGGCCCTACGATTGTGTTATAGGAAATCTCTACTGCATCGGCACACCGATCGAGCCCGATTGCGCCGCCCACGGTGTTTCCGGCTTGGGGACTGATGTAGTTCACGTAGAAACTGTTGTTCCGCAGTCCAACGGCGCGCATTGCCCCGCCGCCCATCGCCCCGGTGTTGTTGTAATTGAAGCTGTTGTTCTCGATGAGGATGTTTCTGGGCGGGAAAAGAGCAGGGTCATCGTAAAACGCATATGGGTTGTTCTGCCCATAGCTGTCGCAGTACTTGTCGTCGTATTCTACGAAGTTGTAACCGTAAAGGATGCCGGTAATCGCCGAGTAGTTAATGGTGCTGCCGTGGATCCAAACGTCATTCACGAATTTCGCCGGGTAGCCCGTCGTGTTGGCCGTAGCGTATAGTTTGATGGCGTTGCCTGGCGAGTCCTCAAAATCCACATTATTGATCTCCACCGCGAACGGCCCGGCGTAGGAGTATGCGAACGGATGGCCGGATGACGGGCTCCACTGAAGCCAAGGGTAATTGCCGGGGGGCGAGTTCAGATCTACAGCGGCGCTATCCACCGTCAGATCACTGCATTGGTTGGAATAGTTACAGACGGTCGGGTTAGGCAGGTGTTCGTCGCTGCATGGCGGCCCGGTGCTCATGAGTGCAGGGTTGAGGCCTGGTGTTGAGTTATACCAGGTGTTGCCGCCCCCACAAAGAGTCAGGTTCTGAATCACTACGCCGTTACTTGCGCCCGCATGAGTCATCGTGACCGTAGCCCCGTTTGAGTCCCCTACCAGGACCCGCACCAACACATCGGCATTCGCCGCGCCTCTCACCAGCCGCGTCGCTGTGCGATCGGTGCTCCCTCCGGACAGTGTTACCCCGTACCGCCCTATGCTAATGGCTGTGTCCACGGTGTACGTTCCTGGCGCCAGCGCGCAGGTTGTGTATTGCGGCGCGTTAATGCAGTTGTTCTGAAGATCTGCGAGGGATGTTGCCGTGTACTGGTGGTTTAGGTTGAAATTAGCCGTCACGCTCGCCGGTCCCACGACCGCCAGGTTCTGTGGGTCCGCCGTGCCGTTCAACCCACCGCTGAAGGCCGTGAACGTATAGCCGGGACTGGCCGCGGCAGTCACTGTCACAACCTGCCCGCCATAGTACAGACAGGGGTTGTCGCATGTTGGGCTCACGCTGACGGTTCCACCGCCGGCCGGACTCACATTCGTGGTCAGTTGGTACTGCACGGCCGGCCCGATCTGAGCCCTGAATGAGGTCGAGGAGTTGCCTGCGGCGGCTGTGAAGCCCGGTCCGAGGACGATTTGCCCAGGCGACTGCAAGACAACGTTGGCGCCGCTTGGCAGCGTCGATGCCGTACAACTACCGGGAACCGCGCCAGAACAGTTGGTCACGAGGGTGGGCGAAGAGTAGGTACCTGTCGCCAGCGTGGATGGCAGAACCGTTGTCTGAGCGGAACTCATTCCTGGCATCAAGACTATAACGGCCAGCAGGGCGCTTCGTGCTGCGAACCCCGGTCGGCTGAATTGCGGATGGCGAGCCGTAAATCGTTTGAATAGGGTCATGGCCTTCCTCCTCAGCCCTCGCTTATGTCTCCGTGAGCGGTCATTTCACTCCGCCGGAACGGGCTTCTCGCTCCAGTTGGGCGACTCGTTCCTTGAGTTCGCGGTTCTCTTGTTCCGCCTGGATCATGTGCAGTGTAAGCTCCTCGACCTTGGCCAGGAGTTTGGCCTCCATTTCACCGACACCGATGCCCTTCTGTTTTACCTCTGCCTCGGAAGGGATATCCGGTAAATGGTGGTTCTCCGCGATGTACGCCGCCACTTCCTTGAGCGGCCGCAGGCGGTAGCCCGGCTGGAAAACGTAATCGGACCACTGGTTATTGACAAGCACCTCGTAAGCCTGAATTGCACCGGCCACGGAGAGCTTACAGTTGGAGGGAGCTTGGGGGTTGGTACACGGGTCCGTCGTACCAATGCCGACGTTGCCGGTAGTCGATTGAATTCTCATCCTCTCAGTCGGTTGAGAGGTGGCATTGGCGCCAGCGTTGAAGTTTCCTGTATAAAACGCCAAGTCCGTATTGTTGGACCACTGACCTTCCGCGACCGCCGCGATACCGGCCCATTTGTACGCTTCATTTGGGCCGCCGCCGATGGTCGAGTTCTGTAGCCTGAGACCCACTCCATAACCCGAATTAGGTGAATTGTTAGGGTTGTTCAGAATGCCAATCCAATCCAGATTGGTGGAACCTGTTTCACTCACATGCAAGGCAGCTTGCGGCGCCGTCGTCCCGATCCCGACATTCCCAGAGGACGGGAATGTGTTGGTCTGGCCTCGAAGAATACACACGCCGACTATCATGCAGAGGGTGACTTCAATCCATATGCTCTTCATCGGTCAATCCTCTCCTTGATTTCCTGGAGTTCGCGCTGGAACTCACAATTTTCCTGTTCCAGTCTGGTGTTCCGTTCCTCAGCTTGAATCATGTGCAATGTAAGCTCCTCGACCTTTGCCAGAAGCTTGGACTCCATTTCACCGACACCGATGCCCTTCTGTTTTACCTCTGCCTCCGAAGGGATATCCGGTAAATGGTGGTTCTCCCTAATGTACGCCGCCACCTCCTTGAGCGGACGCAGGCGGTAGCCCGGCTGGAAAACGTAATCGGACCACTGGTTGTTGACAAGCACCTCGTAAGCCTGAATTGCACCGGCCACGGAGAGCTTACAGTTGGAGGGAGCTTGAGGGTTTGTGCACGGGTCCGTCGTACCGATGCCCACGTTGCCGCCGCTAGTGATACGCATCCTCTCCAGCAGCGAAGTGCCGTTGCCCGAGGGTGCCGTGCTGAACACCAGGTGAGCCGACGCATTTCCGTCGTCCATTGCCGCGATCTGGGCGGCTGCACCTCCTGAACGGTTATTCCATGGGTAATAGTTCTGACCAACGATGCGGCCAGTGCCGCCTTGGCCCAACAATGAGATTATTGGGCCACCGCTGTACAAGGTGAGGTCTGACCAAGGGCTCGTCGTGCCGATGCCGACATTCCCAGAGGACGGGAATGTGTTAGTCTGGCCTCGAAGAATACACACGCCGACCATCATGCAGAGGGTGACTTCAATCCATATGCTCTTCATCGGTCAATCCTCTCTTTGATTTCCTGGAGTTCGCGCTGGAGCTCACGATTTTCTTGTTCCAGCCTGGTGTTCCGTTCCTCAGCTTGAATCATGTGCAATGTGAGTTCCTCGACCTTGGCCAGAAGCTTGGACTCCATTTCACCGACACCGATGCCCTTCTGTTTTACCTCTGCCTCCGAATGGATATCCGGTAAATGGTGGTTCTCCCTAATGTACGCCGCCACTTCCTTGAGCGGACGCAGGCGGTAGCCCGGCTGGAAAACGTAATCGGACCACTGGTTGTTGACAAGCACCTCGTAAGCCTGAATTGCACCGGCCACGGAGAGCTTGCAGTTTGAGGGGGCTTGAGAGTTGCACGGGTCCGTCGTGCCGATGCCTACGTAGCTGTTTCCCTGGCCTCCGATCACCATTAATGGCGTACTCCCTGCGCCCTGATAGAACTTGTATCCGCCCGCCGACGCAAAGCCTACGTTCCAGGGCTCGATTCCCAATCCGTACGAGCCAGCCGGAAATCCTCCATCATAGAGGAGGATCTGGTATTGGGCATAGGAGCACCAAATGGCGCGGCATAGACGTTGTTCCCGAGACTCAGCCTGACATTGGGGCTCATCGTCCCGATCCCAACGTTACCGCCGTTGTAGTAAATGCTCCCGGTGGTAACTCCTTGCGGCTGCCACACGGCCGACTGGCTCCACGCAGGGCGGGGCGCCGCCGCCATCCAAAGCACGGCCAAGCCGACGATCAATGCTCCGGCGCGGCCCGCGAGGCGTGAGCATGCACCAGCGGTTGCGCAATCTGCCCGTTTCATTCTGACTTTCCTCTCTCCACGGTGCGATCTTCTCTGCAATTCGAGGACGCGCACCACCCGCTTCATTGAGCCCAGGGCGCACTTACTCTCCTGTCACGCAGGCGTAACTACGATCCGTAGCGCTAAGTCGTCCGTGATGTTAGTCGCCAACCTGCGTCCGGAGTTCTGGAACCAACATGACGGATGGCCCAGTTATATTCGGGCGAGGGCTTAAGGTCTAGATATACTGTGACCGGGCAAGACAGTCAACAGCTTTTCGAAGCCATCTCGGGCAAGAAGTACTATCGAGAAATGCGGCAGCCTGCATATCGAGTCATGTCACTCTTGGTGGCCGACTGTATTGCTCAGGCTGTCCGTGCCGTGTTTTACCTAGACGGAGGAACTGAGAATCGCGTAGAATGTGTCCGCGAAAAGCGCGGTCATGCTTCTCTTTTGGGCCAGCCGTAGATGTAGTGATCGTGCTGGCTTGCGCCGTCCTCAGGCATGGTTGCCATAATCTCAGACGGCACGTTGCGCATGCTGGCGAGAACGATATCCGCCGCGGTTTGCAGAGGACGCGCGGCGGCCGGTTCCGGAGCAGCCAGCTTGTTAAGCCATTCCTCCAAAGAAAGGCCTTCGGCCGCTGCCTTCGCTTTCAGCGCCGCCGCCTGTTCATCGGGAAGAGTGATCACCGTCATAGAGAACCCCTTCTTCTATCGTACAGCGTCGTTTCGCCCCCTCTACTGCTCGTGCACATCCTCCAGATACGTATACCCGTGCAGCCCCTCTTCGTAATACTTCAGCAGCGCTCCGCTTTCCTCGTACGTCAACCGCCCTTCCCGCAGCGCCGTTTCCACGTCGCGCCGCAGCTTCGCTACCAGCAGGTCCGATGAAAACTGCACGTAGTTGAGCACTTCCCGCACCGTGTCGCCCTTAATCACCGAATCCAGTATCACGTCGCCCGCCGGTCCCAACCGAACGTGCACCGCGTTGGTGTCCCCGAACAGGTTGTGCAGATCGCCCAGAATCTCCTGGTAGGCCCCCAGCAGAAACGCGCCCAGGTAGTAATCGCCGCCCTCGAACGGGTGCAGCGACAGCGTCCGCTTCACGTCGCGGCGGTCGATAAATGCATCCACCTTGCCGTCCGAATCGCACGTGATGTCCCCCAGCACCGCGGAGCGCGTGGGCTGCGTCTCCAGCCGGTGGATCGGCATGATCGGGAATAACTGCTTGATGGCCCAGCTATCCGGCATGCTCTGGAACAGCGAAAAGTTGCAGAAATAGGTATCGGAGAGCATGGCGTCGATGCCCTCCAGTTCCTCCGGAAAGAAATCCAGCTCCCCGGCCAGCTTCTTGATCTTCCGGCTGATCGCCCAATACAAATTCTCCGCGATGCAGCGCTGCTCGAGCGAAAGATACCCCAGGCTGAACAGGTTCAGCCCCTGGTCGAGCGCCTGTTGCGCGTCGTGATAGCTTTCGAGCAGATTCTTGGCCGTCAACCCGCGGAACGTCTCCTGCAAATCGATCAGCGGCTGCTCGGCCTCCGGCGGCGGCTCGATGGGCGCGTCCATCTCCCCCATGCCCGATACCCCCAGGACGTTGAACACCAGCACGCTATGATACGCCGCGATGGCCCGCCCGCTCTCCGTGATGATGGTCGGATGCGGCACCTCCACTTCGTCGCAAACGTTCTGCACGTGGTAAATCACGTCGTTGGCGTATTCCTGCAGCGTGTAGTTCACGCTCGATTCGAAATCCGTCTGCGAGCCGTCGTAATCGATCCCCAGCCCGCCGCCCACATCCAGGTATTTCAAGCCCGCGCCGGCGCGGTGCAGATCCACATACACGCGCACGGATTCGTTCACCGCGCCCTTGATCTGCCGGATGTTGGTGATCTGGCTGCCCAGGTGAAAGTGCAGCAGGTTGAGGCAATCCGCCATCCCCAGGTCTTTCAACTCCTGCAGCAAGCGCATGGCCTCCGTCGCCGAAAGCCCGAATTTCGAGCGGTAGCCGCCCGACGATTTCCAGCGCCCCGAACCGCGGCTCGCCAGCTTCACCCGCAGCCCGATCCTGGGGCGCACGCCCACCCGTTGCGCGTATTTCAAAATCAGGTGAAGTTCGGTGTACTTCTCGACCACCGGAATGATCTGCCGCCCCACCTTCTGGGCCATCATCGCCATTTCGATGTATTCATCGTCCTTGAAGCCGTTGCAGATGATCGGCGTGTCGTTATCCGCCAGCGCCATCACGGCGATCAACTCCGGCTTGGAACCGGCTTCCAGCCCGAACTGGAACGGCTTGCCGAATTCCAGAACCTCCTCCACCACCTGCCGCTGTTGGTTCACCTTGATGGGGTATACGCAGCAGTATTGGCCCTGGTAATGATGCTCCGCGATGGCCGTCTCAAAGGCGCTGTGCAGCTCGCCCAAGCGGTGCTTGAGAATATCGGCGAAGCGGATGAGGATGGGCACATCGATGCCGCGCTTCACCAGCGAATCCACCAGTTCCTTGAGGTCGATCGAGCGCGCCGGGTCTTTTTCCGGGTGTACCCGGACCTGGCCGTTGTCGCCCACCGAAAAATATCCTTTGCCCCAGCTCACCACGTCATAGAAATCGCTGGCGACCTGGGGCGTCCATCGCTCGGTGGGCTCCATGACCATCGAGCCCTTGCGGCCGTTTCTTTCCAATTTCGATAATTCTCCCTTTAGCCCCAGTGTCCTTCGAAAGTCGAAGTCCTGGCAAGAAAAAACTGCGTTCCGGCCGAAGAAAAGCAGTAGGATTATTGCGATGTGGTCACAGCCTAATCTGCGTTGGGTCCAGGCCGCGCTGCTGTTTGCCGTGTGCGGCGGAGTTTCGTCCCAGTTGCTCAACGGGGACACCTGGCTCGGTTATCTGCTGCCGGTTCCGTTCGGCGTCCTGTCCGCCTGGCTCTTTGTGAAAGGCGTGGGCCCGGGCGTGGTGCTGGTCGTTTTGGATATTGCCGTCTGGCAAATGGCGTACCGATTGGCGGTTCACCTGGGTGCCACAATCGACAGCGGGCGGGTATTGTTCGCCCTGTGCCTGGCCGGGCTGGTGGGTGCGGTGGGCGTCACACTCGCCACGGCGCTCACCGCGCGTCGCACACCGCCGCCGGGTAGCTTCGCCGTGTGCGCGCTAGGGGGCGCCCTCTGCGGTCTGCCATTTGCCTATTGGCAGATCGCCGGTACCCGCGCGCTCCTCCCGGATTGGGCGCTCGCTCCGCTGTGCTTCGCCGTCTGGCAAGGCGCCGTGGGCCTCTGCTTGTGGCGCAGTTTTCGCGCTTAACCGAATCGCCGAAGCCGCTCGCCGTCTTCCCGCATCCATTCAGCAGGTAATCTTGACTAAGAAGTACAGATTAGCTAATATGGTTATAGTCCAACAGGTTAGGAGTGCCAGCTAGTGAGCGATTCGACCAACACCATCGAAACGTTTGCGAATCAGGAATATAAATGGGGGTTTGTCACCGATATCGAAGCCGATGCCATCCCCCGCGGCCTCAGCGAGGACGTCATCCGCCTGATTTCCGCCAAGAAGCACGAACCCGAGTGGCTGCTCGCGTGGCGGCTCAAAGCCTACCGCCACTGGCTGACCATGACCGAGCCCACTTGGGCGAACGTCCACTACCCGCCCATCGACTACCAGGACATTATTTATTACGCCGCGCCCAAAGCCAAAAAGGACGGACCGAAAAGTCTGGACGAAGTCGATCCCGAGCTGCTGCGGACCTATGAAAAACTCGGCATCCCGCTGGCCGAGCGCGCCGTCCTGGCCGGAGTCGCCGTGGACGCGGTCTTCGATTCCGTCTCCGTGGCCACCACTTTCAAAGCCAAGCTCAAGGCCCTGGGCGTGCTGTTCTGCTCCTTCTCCGAAGCCGTCCACGAGTATCCCGAGCTGGTCGAAAAGTATCTCGGCTCGGTGGTGCCGTCCTCCGACAACTTTTTCGCCGCCCTCAATTCCGCCGTTTTCAGCGACGGTTCTTTTTGCTACGTTCCCAAGGGCGTGCGCTGCCCCATGGAGCTTTCCACGTACTTCCGCATCAACGCCAAGGACACCGGCCAGTTCGAGCGCACCCTGATCGTGGCCGATGAAGGCGCCTACGTCAGCTACCTCGAAGGCTGCACCGCGCCCATGCGCGACACCAATCAACTGCACGCGGCCGTAGTGGAGCTGGTGGCCCTCGATAATGCCCAAATCAAGTATTCCACCGTCCAGAACTGGTATCCCGGCGACAAGGAAGGCAAAGGTGGCATTTACAACTTTGTCACCAAGCGTGGCGCCTGCCGCGGCGTGAATTCCAAAATCTCCTGGACCCAGGTGGAAACCGGTTCCGCCATCACCTGGAAGTATCCGAGCTGCCTGCTGATGGGCGAAAACTCCGTGGGCGAGTTCTACTCCGTGGCGCTCACCAACCATTACCAGCAGGCCGACACCGGAACCAAGATGATCCACATCGGGAAGAACACCACTTCCACCATCGTTTCCAAGGGCATCTCCGCCGGCCACGGCCAGAACACCTACCGCGGCGGCGTGAAGATTCTAAAAGGAGCCTCGGGCGCCCGCAATTACTCGCAGTGCGATTCGCTGTTGCTGGGCGATAAATGCGGCGCCCACACGTTCCCCTATTTGGAAGTGAAGAACACGTCCTCGCAGGTCGAGCACGAAGCTTCCACCTCGAAAATCGGCGAGGACCAGATTTTCTATTGCCGCCAGCGAGGCATTTCTAGCGAGGATGCCGTCTCGATGATCGTGCACGGATTCTGCAAGGAAGTCTTCCGCGAGCTGCCCATGGAATTCGCCGTGGAAGCCCAGAAGCTATTAGGAGTGAGTTTGGAAGGAAGCGTGGGATAACGAATGCCGCTACTTGAAATCAAGAATCTGCACGCCCGCGTGGGCGACCGTGAAATCCTGAAAGGCATCGACCTTACTGTCAACGCCGGCGAAGTCCACGCCATCATGGGCCCGAACGGTTCCGGCAAAAGTACGCTCGCCCAGGTCCTGGCCGGCCGCGAGCTCTACCAAGTGACCGCCGGTCAGGTGACCTACGACGGCCAAGACCTGCTCGAGCTCAAACCCGAAGACCGCGCCCGCGCCGGCATCTTCCTGGCGTTCCAGTATCCCGTCGAAATCCCCGGCGTCAGCAACATGTACTTCCTCAAAGCCGCGCTGAATACCATCCGCAAGAGCCGCGGCATGGAAGAGCTCGACGCCATGGACTTCCTCAACCTGGTCCGCGAAAAAATGACGCTCATGAAGATGGATCAGGCGCTGCTTAACCGCCCCGTAAACACCGGCTTTTCGGGCGGCGAAAAAAAGCGCAACGAAATCTTCCAAATGGCGGTTCTCGAACCGCGTCTTGCCGTGCTGGATGAAACCGATTCCGGCCTCGATATCGACGCCTTGAAGCTCGTCGCCGCCGGTGTGAACACCATGCGCGATCCCGCCCGCGCCATGATCGTGGTGACCCATTATCAACGCCTGCTCAACGAAATCGTCCCGGATTACGTCCATGTCCTCGCCGACGGCCGGATCGTGAAATCCGGCGGCAAGGAACTGGCGCTCGAACTCGAAGAGGGCGGTTACGCCGCTTTGGGCATCTACGAGGAAGCCGAAGTATGACGGCGCTGGCGGAACAGACCGGCCATTGGCTGGAAGAGTTCACCAAGCAAAAGCCCGCCGATCCGTGGCTCCAGAAACTTCGTGAGCACGCCTTCCTGCGATTCACCGAGCTCGGATTCCCCACCACGCACGATGAAGACTGGCGCTTTACCAATGTCGCCGCCATCGCGCGCAGCAGGTTCGCCGCTCGGCCTGTAACTATCCCTGGCACCGTCCCCGCCTCCACGCTTCGCGATGCCGACCGCGATCATCTGGGCAAGTACGCGCCCGAAAACGCGTTCGTCGCCCTGAATACGGCCTTTCTGGATAACGTCGCCCTGGTGCGCATCGCCCGCGGCGCCGTCGTCGAGAAACCCATCCGCATCGAGTATTCGGCATCCGGCCAGTCCGCGCACCTGCACCCGCGCACCCTGATCCTGGTCGAGCCCGACGCCCACTGCACCATCGTCGAAACCTACCGTGGCACGGGCAAATATTTCACCAACGCCGTCACCGAGATCGTCGCCGGCGATGCCGCCGTCGTGGATCATTACAAGATCCAGCAGGAATCGCCCGAAGCTTTCCATATCTCCACCACGCAAGCCCACCTCGGCCGCAGCGCCAATTTCACCAGCCACTCCATTTCCCTCGGCGCCGCCTTGGCCCGCAATGACATCGGCGCCACGCTCTCCGAAGGCACCGAAGCCACCCTCAACGGCCTCTACGTCGTGAACGGCACGCAACACATCGATAATCACACCTCCATCGACCACGCCAAACCCCACGGCACCAGCCACGAGCTCTATAAAGGCATCCTCGACGGCAAAGCCAGCGCGGTTTTCAACGGCCGCATCCTGGTCCGCAAAGACGCCCAGAAGACCGATTCCAAACAGACCAACAAGAACCTGGTCCTCTCCGACGACGCCGTCATCGATACCAAACCCGAATTGCAAATCTTTGCCGACGATGTGCGCTGCACCCATGGCGCCACCATCGGCCAGTTGGATGCCGAATCGATGTTCTACCTGCAATCCCGCGGCATCGGCCGCGACCAGGCGCGCAACCTGCTGACCTACGCCTTCGCCCAGGACATCGTCGATCGCATCAAAGTCCAGGATCTGCGGGACTCGCTCGAACGGGTCCTGTTTGAGAAATTCCATGAGCACGGTTCCCACTGAAGTTTCGCCCAGCTTCGAGGTGGAACGCATCCGGGAAGACTTTCCCGTTTTGAAGCAGACCATCCACGGCAAGCCCCTCGTGTATCTGGATTCCGCGGCCACCGCCCAGAAGCCCTACGCCGTCATTGAGGCAATTAGAAAGTTCCACGAAGTGGATTGCGCCAACATCCACCGCGGCGTCCACGAGCTCAGCCAGCGCTCCACCGAGGCCTACGAAGAAACCCGCGGCAAAATGAAGCGCTTCCTCAACGCGCGCACCAAGAGCGAGTTGATTTTCGTGCGCGGCACCACCGAAGGCATCAACCTGGTGTCTTCCGCCTGGGGCCGCAAAAACGTCAAGGAAGGCGACGAAATCGTCATTTCCGCCATGGAGCACCACTCCAACATCGTCCCCTGGCAAATCCTGTGCGAAGAGAAAGCCGCCAAGCTGCGCGTGATCCCCATGAACGATCGCGGCGAGCTGCTGCTCGAAGAATACGAAAAGCTCCTCAACCCGCGCACCCGCATGGTGGCCGTCGCCCATATCTCGAACGCTCTCGGCACCGTCAACCCCGTCCGCCAGATTATCGAAATGGCGCATCGCGCCGGCGCCCTGGCGCTGATCGATGGCGCCCAGGCCGCGCCCCATACCAAAGTGGACGTGCAGGCGCTCGACGCCGATTTCTACACCCTCTCCGGCCACAAGCTCTACGGACCCACCGGCATCGGCATCCTTTACGGCAAATCGAAACTGTTGAACGCCATGCCTCCCTACCAGGGCGGCGGCGATATGATTCGCACCGTCACTTTCGAGAAGACCACTTACAACGACCTGCCCTATAAGTTCGAAGCCGGCACGCCCAACATCGCCGGCGGCATCGGCCTGGGCGCCGCGCTCGATTACGTCAACCACATCGGCCTGAACCGCATCGCCGCCTACGAGCACGAACTGCTGGTCTATGCCACCGAGGCGCTCGAGCGAGTCCCCGGCCTGCGCCTCATCGGAACCGCGCGCGAGAAAGCCGCCGTGCTTTCGTTCGTCATCGAAGGCATTCACCCGCACGATATCGGCACCGTGCTCGATCGCCAGGGCATCGCCGTCCGCACCGGCCACCATTGCGCGCAGCCGGTCATGGACCGCTTCCACGTCCCCGCCACCACCCGCGCCTCGCTCGCTCTTTATAATACGTTCGGCGAAATCGACGCTCTCGTGGCCGGAATCCACAAAGTGAAGGAGGTGTTCTCCTGATGGTAGACGACCTATACCAGGAAGTGATTCTGGATCACAGCAAGCGTCCCCGCAACTGCCATGCCATGGACGATGCCAACCGCAAGGCGGAAGGCTACAATCCCCTTTGCGGCGATAAGCTCAAGCTCTATCTGAAGATGAACGGCGACGTTGTCGAAGACGCCAGCTTCGTCGGCTCCGGTTGCGCCATCTCCACCGCGTCCGCTTCCCTAATGACCGAAAGCCTCAAAGGCAAGAGCCGCGAGGAAGCCAACGCCATGCTCGAGAAGTTCCACGAGCTCCTCACCACCGATACTCCCGTAAGCAAGGACCTCGGCAAACTCGTCGTCTTCTGCGGCGTGCGCGACTACCCCGCCCGCGTCAAATGCGCCACGCTCGCCTGGCACACTCTCAAATCCGCTCTCGAAAACTCGAGCGAGCCCGCCACCACCGAATGAAAGATCGAATCATCGACGCCCTCCGCCGGGTCTACGACCCCGAGATCCCCATCAACGTCTATGAGCTCGGTCTCATCTACGGCCTTGACGCGGACGATTCCGGCAACGTCGCCATCCGCATGACCCTCACCGCGCCCAATTGCCCGGTGGCCGGCAGCCTGCCCGCCGAAGTCGAGCGCGCCGCCCGCGCCGTCCCCGGCGTCACCGCCGTGAAAGTCGAGCTGACCTTCGATCCGCCCTGGTCCAAGGACCGTATGTCCGAAGCCGCCAAACTGGCGTTAGGCCTGGATGACGTCATCCCCGTTGCGAGGCTCTACCGATGAAGCTGACCGCTAACGAAGAATACGGCGTCCGCTGCCTGGTGCGTTTGGCCTATGCCACGCAAGCCGGGCAAGGCCTCACCATCCCCGAAATCAGCCTGGCCGAGGGAGTGTCGCCGGCCTACGCCGCCAAGATCCTGCGTGTCCTCCGCAAAGGCAATTTCGTCAAAGCCGCGCGCGGCAAAGATGGCGGCTACACGCTGGCCCGTCCCGCCCGCGCCATCGTGATCGGTGACGTGATCGACGCCCTGGGCGGCCGCCTCTTCGAATCCGATTTCTGCGACAGCCATTCCGGCCAAGCCGCCATCTGCACCCGTTCCGTGGATTGCTCCGTGCGCTCCCTCTGGCGCGCCGTGCAAGTCTCGGTCGATGGCGTACTGAGCAAGACCACTCTGCACGACCTCTTACAAAACGAGCAAGAGATGAACTCCTGGGTCCGCCTGATCCCCGGCCCCGCCGGACTGCACCCGATCCAATAGTGCCGTGGTATTACTAGTCCAGAAAGGGGAACGATTACCATGGTCATTGCCCAACCGGACCTTTCAGACAGGCCCTTGCGCTTCACTGTCGAGCGGGCGATGGTGGCATCGCCGGCCGCCCTGTTCCGCGCGTGGACCGAGCACTTCGATCGCTGGTTTGCCGCGCCGGGATCGGTATTGATGCAGGGCCGGATCGACACTGCCTTCTTTTTCGAAACCCATTTTGAAGGCCAACGCCATCCCCACTACGGCCGTTTCCTGCGGCTCGAACCAGGCCGGCTGGTTGAACTGACATGGCTCACCGCCGCTACCAAGGGCGCCGAAACCGTGGTAACGGTCGAGCTGGCGCCGGATAACACTGGGACGCGGCTACGGCTCACCCACGCCGGCTTCCCGGACGAGGAATCGCGAGATCGTCACCAGTCGGCATGGCCGAACGTACTCGCCCATCTTGACGAACAATCCAGAATCACCGCCGCATCGGTCTGACCGGAGAACTCCCAGGTGGGGCAGGCTTCAGTCTGCGGCCGGCTTCAGCCGGCCTTCGGCCGGCTTCAGCCGGCCTGTTGCCACGCGCGCGCAAACTTCGTAGTCGCCACCGCCAGCTCCCCCCGTTGTACAATCGGAATGGCTTTCTTGGGGTCTCGCCGCGTCCTCCCTGGATCGCTCAACCAGAGGAGATTCATATGAACCGTCAATATCTATTCAGCGGCATCCTGGCAGTCCTCGTTTCCGCCACAACTTTGCTCGCGCAAACCACCCTGCCGGGCGGCGTAATCCCCACCCCCCTGCCCACGCCCATCACTCTGCAGCAAAGCTTCACTACTGGAATGATCGGATTCACCACCAGTCAGACCGCGCGCTTAAACGTTCTGAACCTGAATCCGGTTCCGTCGTCCACCTCCACCACGCAATCCGCGAACTGCGGCGTCCAACTACAGTTCTTCGACAACAAGAACACGTTGATCAGCGAAAGTACGGTATCCAGCGTCGCTCCCGGCGCGGCCGCCTCGTTCGATCTGCCGCGCTCGGCCGTCACCTCGGAAACCACTCCCCGCGCCGAGATTCGCGGCGTGGTCGTCGTCAATCCCAGCGTCACCCCGGCTGCATCGCCGGCCGCGATTGGCTTTTGCACGGTCTTCACCACCCTGGAGATTTTCGATGCCACCGGCAGCACCGTTGCCCTCACCAGCGACACCCGCGCGCTGGGTCTGCCCATAGTGATTTCCGTGATTACCGGACTGCCATAACCCATCGCAAGACTCTGCCTTGCTCCCGCTACCCGTGATCGAGCTGTTCGCGCAGTTCGCCCGGATAGAGGGCCTTCAGTTCCGGATGCGCTTCGGCCAGCCGGATCAAGTCCAGTTCGTCCTTCTTGCGCTTGCTGAGGCGCCGGTGCGGATCGCCGTAAGCCCAGAGCTTGCCCCGAACAAGATCCTCGAGGCAAGCGACTCTCGCCGGGATACCCAGCACCTCGGCCTTCACCGATCGAGCCGGGAAACTCTGATATCTCTCGTCCGTGGTGAACTGCATGCGAAGCTGGCTTCCCGGCGCCAGCGCGTTCACCGAGTGCGCATGGATTTCAATCTTGAATCCCCGCCGCTCGAGCTCGCCCGTCAATTGGGATAGTCCCGCCGCCGTCACCACCAGATCCGCGTCGAGCGTGTAAACCGGCTCGACGTAACAATTCACCGCCAGGCCGCCGATAACACAATATGGCCCTGACGATTCGCAAGCCTCAATCAGCCGCGCAAAATCCGTCGCGCCCCCCTGGGTCGTCAATTCGTACGCCTCCGCCGCGGTCACGACTTCACTGTATACTCACCGCGCATTCGGGGCAAGCTCGGCTGTCACGAGTTCTCTTAGCTGAACAACCCTCTTCGCCTTATTCAGCATGCATGACCGAAACAGTTGGCTTCCTCCGCCACGAGACAAAAAACTGAACGGAGCCATTTCCTCCCAATAACTAAAAGCAAACAAGGCATTTACCGCGACCCAATCGAACCCATTTCCATCTGCCGGCGTCCTTCGCAGCGAGGGTTCTTCAGCCCTCGGCCGTCCTGGGGGGAGTGCGCATCGTCAACCCATTTACACAGACCGCTTGACCCTCCCCGTTGCCCCCGCAACTGTGGGGCTTTACAGCGCTGGTATAATGAGGGCAGATGGTTTCTACCCGCCCGCGGACGCGGGCTGTCAAAGGTTCGACCCGTTTCCTTCCAAACGTCCTATCTTGTCCCTGCTTTTCACAGGCTTGGAGGTACTCAGCACCTACTCAATGAAAGCTAGCGTGCGCATTCAACGAGGCGTGGAAAGCCTCTTCGGCACCCGCGATGAAAATATCCGGTTGATCGAAACCGGACTCGGCGTTCATACCCAACTGGTCGATAACAATATCGAAATCGAAGGCGAAGCGGATAACGTATGCCGCGCGGAGAACATCCTCGAGGACTACAATACCCTGGTCCGCGAAGGCCACATCTTCAATAACGGCGATCTCAACAGCTACCTGCGCGTCGTCACCATCGATCGCGAAGTTTCCCTGCGCGCCCTCGTCTATAGCGGCAAGCAGCGCAATTTCGGCAAGAAGATCCTGGCGCCCAAATCCGTCAACCAGCGCCGCTATCTCGAAGCCATCGAGCGCAACGACATGGTCTTCGGCATCGGCCCCGCCGGCACCGGCAAGACCTACCTCGCCGTGGCCATGGCCATTTCCGCGCTCATCAACAAGGCCGTCGCGCGCATTATCCTCACCCGGCCCGCCGTCGAGGCCGGCGAACGCTTGGGATTCCTGCCGGGCACGATTCAGGAAAAGGTGGATCCCTACCTGCGCCCGCTCTACGACGCCCTCTACGATATGCTCGATGCCGAGCGCGTCGAAAAGCTCCTCGAACGCAACGTCATTGAAGTGGCGCCCATCGCCTTCATGCGCGGCCGCACCCTCAACGACAGCTTCATCATCCTGGACGAAGCGCAGAACAGCACTTCCGAGCAGATGAAAATGGTGCTCACCCGCCAGGGCTTCAACTCCAAAATGGTGGTCAACGGCGACATTACGCAAATCGACCTGCCCACCGGCCGCCGCAGCGGCCTGGTGGATGCCGTGGATGTGCTCCGCGGCGTCGAGGGCATCAGCTTCGTGCAGTTCGATGAAAAGGACGTGGTGCGCCACTCGCTGGTCCAACGCATCGTGAAGGCGTACGAGCGCTACAACGAAACCGTCGGCGCCGGACGGCAGTTGAGCCTCAAGCTGGCCGAACCAGAGCCGGTTTCCGAGACTGCGTCCGAAGTTTGAGCGCCTCCATGTCATCCCCCGAAGGCAGTACCGTGATGTTTCGCCGCGCCCAGGCCGGCGTCCGCCCGCGCGCCCTCGCACATTTCGCCAGGACCCTCCAGGCGCAAGTGGCCGGCGGCCGCCCGTTCGCTTGCCTGGTTACGGGCGACGCTGAATTGCGCAAACTGAACCGCGAGTTTCGCGGCATCGACCACCCCACCGACGTCCTCTCGTTTCCGGCGGAATGGAAGGCCGGTCACCTCGGCGACATCGCCATCTCCCTCGCCCGCGCCCGCGCCCAAGCCCGCCAGTTCGGCCACGCCCCCGAGCAGGAAATCGAGATCCTCATGCTCCACGGCGTCCTGCACCTCCTGGGCATGGATCACGAATCGGACCGCGGCCATATGGCGCGCGCCGAAAGGCGCTGGCGTTTTCGCCTCGGCCTGCCCACCGGGTTAATCGAGCGGGTACCGTCATGATGCTCGCCGTCATTCTCGCCAGCCTGATCGCCACGCCGCTGCTGGGCCTCGTGACATTCGTCCAACTGCTCTACCTCGAAAGCCTGCGCCTGCGCACCCGCGATCTTCCCGCCCTCAAATTCTTCAAGGATACCCTCGAAGACAAGCTCGGTCTCAAAACCGAAGATGGCGCCGGTTCGTTCTCGCTCATCAAACACTCCCTCCTGGTCCTGCTGGGCATCTTTTACTTCGCCTGGTTCGCCGATGGCCAACCCTGGCACGCCGCCGTTTTCTGGCAGGCCGCCCTGGCCGTGTGGCTCACCATGGTGGCCATCTCGTACGCCCTGCCGCAGCTTCTCTATCGCCGCACCTCCGCCCGCTGGCTGCTGCCCCTGGTGCCGTTTCTTCGCGTCCTCGCGTGGACCGCCAAGCCGTGCGTCGCCGTGCTCGGCTTCTTCCAATCCCTCATCGACCTGGCCGACGATAACCGCGCTCCCCAGGAAGAACCCACCCCCGCCGAAAACATCGAAGCCCTGATCTCCGCCGGCACCGAAGAAGGCCTCATCGAAGAGAACGACCGCGAGCTGATCCAATCGGTCGTGGAATTCGGCGACAAGGTAGTGCGCGAGGTCATGACCCCGCGCCCCAACATCGTCGCCATTTCGGCCGATTCCAGCCTCGAGCAGTTGCGCCAGTTGGTCATCAACGAACAGTACTCGCGCATTCCCGTCTTCGAGCAGACTATCGACCAGATCGTCGGTTTCGTCCACGTGCGCGACATGTTCGAAGTGGAAGAGGAAGAACGCCAGAACCGCCGCGTGCGCGAGCTCATCCGCGACATTCGCTTCGTGCCGGAAATGAAGCCGGTCAACGAGCTGATGCGCCACATGCAGCAGGAAAGCACCCACATGGTGATCGTGGTCGATGAGTATGGCAACACCGCCGGCCTGGCCACCATGGAAGATCTGCTCGAAGTCATCATCGGCGAGATTCGCGACGAGCATGAGCCTGTCAGCGATGTCGTCGAGGATGGCCACGGCGGCTTCATCGTTTCCGGCAATTTCGATCTCGATCGCGTCTCCGACCTGGTCGAATCCTTCCATCGTGAGGACGAAATCGAATCCACCACCGTCGGCGGCCTTGTGAGCGAATGGCTGGGCCGCGTCCCCAAATCCGGCGAGAGCGTCGAGCGCGATGGCATTCGCGTCGATGTGCTCGCCTCCGACGATCTGCGCGTCGAGCAGGTGCGCATCACCAAGTCCCAAGCGGTGGCCCAGTGAGCGAAGGCTTCCGCTCCGGGTTTGTCTCCCTCATCGGACGTCCCAATGCCGGCAAATCGGCGTTGTTAAATGCCCTGGTTGGCCAAAAGGTGGCCATCGTCGCCGATAAACCCCAGACCACGCGCACCTCCATTCAAGGCGTGCTGACGCTTCCCGAGGCGCAAATTGTCTTTCTCGATACACCGGGAATCCACAAAGCCGATTCGCCCCTCAACAAGCGCATGATGGATGCCGTACGCAACGCCCTCGAGGAACGCGACCTGCTGCTGTTCGTGGCCGACGCCGCTCGCCGCTTCACCGATGACGATCGCCATGCTATCGACGTCGTGCGCAGGACCGCAACTCCGGTCATCCTGGTGCTGAACAAGATCGATCTCGTCAAGGAAAAGTCGCGCCTGTTGCCCCTCATCGAGCAATATAAATCCGTCCACGAGTTTGCGGATTATGTGCCCGTCTCCGCCGTCAAAGGCCTCGGCTTGGACGATCTGCGCCAAGCCATTCTGGCGCATCTGCCCGAAGGGCCCGCGTACTTCCCGGAAGACTACGTCACCGATCAGCCCGAGCGTTTCCTGGCCGCCGAGTTGATCCGCGAAAAGGTTCTCGCCGCGACCACCCAGGAAGTGCCCCATTCCGTCGCGGTCGAAGTGGACCAATGGCTGGAAACTCCCGGCATCACCCGCATCTACGCCACCATTCGCGTCGAGCGCGAGGGACAAAAGGGAATCGTCATCGGCGCCAAGGCATCCATGCTCAAGCAAATCGGCACGCTGGCGCGCCAGGAAATGGAACGTCTCTTCGGAACGAAGATTTTCCTCGATCTGCACGTGCGCGTCCAACCCGGATGGCGCGAGCAGGCCGCCTTCTTGGATGCGCTGGACTGGCGTACAATGACCGGTAGGGACGATGACTAGACTACTTGCTGCGCTTTTTACTTTGACTCTGCTGGCCTCCGTTTGCCTGGCTGCGGACAAGCCCACCGCCAAACCCGTCGACGACAACCTGATCAGCGATCAGGTCCGCATCAAACTATCCGGCGATGCGTTGGTAGGGAAAATCTCCGTTACGGTCGACTGCGTTCAGGGTGTGGTCACGCTCTCGGGCGTCGTGGAGAGCTCCAAGCAGAAGGATCGCGCCGCCAGCCTTACCAAGAAGGTGAAAGGCGTGAAGCAGGTCGTCAACAATCTCGTCGTCAAGAAATGATTCTTGCCGCGCGCAGCGGCTGTCTGGCTGCCGCTCTCGCCTTATTAGGCCCTCTACCGGACTGCCCCGCGCAGGATTTTTCCTCGGTCGAGCTGCAGGTGTTCGCCCAAGGTTACACCTATACCGATGGCCCGGCCTGGTCGAAAGACGGCTACCTGATTTTTAGCGACACACCTTCGGACCGCCTGTTGAAATGGGTGCCCGGACGCGCCCCCGAAGTCTTCCGCCAGGATGCCCATGGCCCCGCCGGCAACGCCTTCGATACTCAGGGCCGCCTCTACACCTGCGAGACCCGGACGCGGCGCGTCACTCGCACCGGCAAAGACGGCGTCATCGAGACTCTGGCGGAGCGCTGGGAAGGCAAACGGCTGAACGCGCCGAACGATATTGCGGTGACCAGGAACGATCACGTGTATTTCACCGATCCGGCATTCGGATACCAGCAGGATCATCGCGAATTGGATTTCTACGGCGTGTACCATATTCCGCCCAAAGGCGCCCTGAAACTTGTCGCCAAGCCCGATGGGCGCCCCAACGGGATCGCGCTTTCGCCAAACGGCCGCCTGCTCTATGTCGTCAACTCCGACCGGCGCAGCATCCTCGCGTATGACCTCGACCGCGCCGGCGATGCCTCCGGCGAGCGCGTCTTCATTTCCGGCATCGACGGCGTACCGGACGGAATTCGCACCGACGAAAAAGGCAACCTGTACGTTGCCGCCAAGGACATTCTGATCTACAGCCCCGAAGGCGCCCTTTTGCACACCTTGTCTCTCCACGGACTCCCTTCCAACTGCGGCTTCGGAGAAGCCGACGGGCGAACGTTGTTTATCACCGCGCGGGGAAACATCTACCGCGCGCGCCTGCCGCTGAAGGGAGCTAACTAGTGTCGGACCGCCGCTACCCCCGCTGGCCCATGCTCGGCGTGGGCGCGCTGATCTTCGATGGCGAACGCATCCTGATGGCGCAGCGCGGCAAGGAGCCATTGCGCGGCTGGTGGTCGCTGCCCGGCGGTGCGCTCGAAACCGGAGAAATCCTGGCCGATGCCATTCGCCGCGAAGTGCGGGAAGAAACCGGTCTCGAAATCGACCCCGTCAAAGTGTTCGAAATCTTCGAGCGCATCATGCGCGACGCGGCCGGCGCGCCCGAGTATCATTACGTGCTCATCGATTACATCTGCCGCGTCACCGGAGGAACCCTGCGCGCCGGAGACGACGTGTGTTGCGCCCAATGGGTGAATCGGGCCGATCTGCCCCAGTTGCAGATCACCGAAGGCACCCTGGCGGTAATTGACAAAGCTTTCGCCAGCCATGAAAACCAGCGCTGAAGTCCTCGAATTCGAAGCCTTGCGCCAGCTCGTGGGCCGCTTTATCTCGAGCCCGCTCGGCCGCCGCGAACTGGAAAAAGTCGCGCCGCACTCGGAACGCGAACGCCTCATCGCGGACCTGGCCGATGCCGGCGAAGCTATCGAATACCTGCGCGCCGCGTCGCGCCCGCAGGCCACCGGGCGCGGCGCCGCCATCCGCCTGGATTTCAGCGGCCTGCCCGATCTCGATGCCGCCGTTCACAAGCTGCGCATCGAAGGCGCGGGCCTCGAACCGAAGGAAATCTACGACCTGTTCACCCTCCTCGACCGCGCCGCCGATGCTAAGTCGCTGCTCACCGCCGCCGCCGAACGCTTCCCGCGTCTCGGCCGACGCGCGCAGACCATCGGCGAGTTCCGTTCGCTTTTGCGGGACCTGGAAGGCAAGATCCTGCCCGATGGCAGCGTGTCCGATAACGCCAGCGTCGCCCTGGCCCGCTTGCGCCGCGACATCGAGCGGCAGAAGAAGTCCATTCAGGAATCGCTCGAACGTTTCCTCAAGGCCCACCGCGAAGAAGGCATTCTGCAGGAAGAGTTCGTCACCATCCGCAACGAGCGTTTTGTGGTGCCGGTGATCGCCGGGCAGCGTCGCAAACTCGATGGCGTAATCCACGGGGCCAGTTCGAGCGGCCATACACTGTTCGTCGAGCCGCTCGAAACCATCGACCTCAACAATGAACTGGTGCGGCTGGGCGAAGAAGAAGCGCGCGAAGTGCACCGCATCCTCCTCGAAATGACGGACCGCCTGCGCGGCTACGGCGATTCCATCCGCCAGAGCCTGGCCACCATGGCCGAGCTGGAGCTGATTTTCGCCAAGGCGCGGTTCGCGGTCGAGTTCGATTGCTCGATCCCGCGATTCGGCGATCGCCTGCTGCTGCGCGATGCCCGCCATCCCCTGCTCGAAGACGTGCTGCGCCGGCGCCACAAAAAGGCCGTTCCCGTGAGCCTGGAATTAAACGCCGAGCGGCGCACGTTACTGATCAGCGGCCCCAATACCGGCGGCAAGACCGTTACGCTGAAAACCGCCGGCCTGCTCAGCCTGATGGCGCAAGCCGCGCTGCCCGTTCCGGCCGCCGAAGCCGAATTCCCGCTGTTCGAACAGGTGCTGGCGGATATCGGCGACTACCAATCCATCCAGGAGAACCTCAGCACGTTTTCGGCGCACGTCTCCAACATTCGCGAAATGGCGCTCGACGTCACGCCCGCATCCCTGGTGCTGCTGGATGAACTGGGCGCCGCCACCGATCCCGAAGAAGGCGGCGCGTTGGGTGTGGCCGTGGTGGAGCATTTTCGCGCCGCCGGCGCATTCACGCTGGTCTCCACGCACCTCATGGCTCTTAAGATTTACGGCGCCTCGACCGAGGGTGTGGTGAACGGCTCGATGGGCTTCGACGAGGAGACTTTCGAGCCTACCTATTTGCTGCAACTCGGCTTGCCCGGCAAATCGGCCGGCCTGGAAATCGCCACGCGGCTGGGCATTCCCGAAGACATCATGATTCGCGCGCGCCGCTCCATGAGCGACCGCGAGCGCGACGTCACCAGGTTTCTGAGCGAACTGCACCGCCGCCTCGAAGAAACGCAGACGCTGGAACGCAGCCTGCGCGACAAACTGGCCGAGCTGGACCGCCGTGAAAAGGAGTTGGCGCGCGAGTGGGAAAAGCGCGAAACCGCCAAACTGAAAGAGCTCGAGCGCCGCACCGAGGAAACGCTGGCGCGTTTCGAGGAGCAGGCCCAGGAGACGCTCGGCAAAATTACGCAGGGCGCCGACCGCCGCAAAGCCGAGCAGGAAGCGCAGCGCCGCGTTTCGAAAGCCAAACGCGAGCTGCGCGAAGACTTCGCCACCACCGTGCTCGCCACCCAGGACGATTCGCGGCAGGACCGCATTCAGCCCTTACGCATCGCCGAAGGCGTACGGGTCCGCTTGAAAGATGTGCGCGACCCGGCGCGGGTTCTGCGCCTTTTGGGCAACGACCGTTTCGAGGTGCAGGCCGGCTTCATGAAGATGCAGGTGTCGCTGGACGACGTGATCGAAGTGCTCCCGGAAGCCGGCGCCGTGGCCGGCAAGCTCCCGAAAAACGTCAGCTACCGTCCCGCGCCCGAGCTATCGCCGGTGCATCAGGAAATCAACGTGATCGGCCAGCACGCCGAAGAAGCCCTTAACGCCGTGGACGAATTCCTCGACCGCGCCGTAATGGCGACCGCCAGCCGCGTGCGCATCGTGCACGGCCACGGCATGGGAATTCTGCGGAAGACCATCCAGGACATGCTGAGCCGCCATCCTCACGTAGCCAAGTTCTACCCGGCCCCGCAATCGGAAGGCGGCACCGGCGCAACCATCGTGGAATTGCGAGAATAGATACACATGAAACCGTCGCTTGCCCGCTTGACGTTACGTGGGTTCAAGACAATCCGCGAATTGAAGGACTTCGAGCTTGGGCGCCTTACGCTGTTGATCGGCCCGAACGGCGCGGGAAAGACGAACTTCCTGTCCTTCTTCCGAATGTTGTCCCGAATGCTGACGCCACCGGGGGAACTGCAACTGTATACGGCTGAGCAGGGCGGGGCGACTGCGCTGATGCATGTTGGTGCGTTTAAGGCGGCCGAGGTCGAGGCCACCATGACGCTACCTAGCGATCTTGGAACCGATGAGTACGGCTTTCGATTGTTTCGCGCCGCCGACGATTCGTTTCGATTTTCCAGTGAATGGTACCGATACACGAAGGCGGGCGTGGAGCGGCCGCTTGTGGAATTCGAGAAAGGCCGCCCGGAGGCGCAACTGATCGGAGAGTCGGAAGGCGGAAATGGAACTACTCGCCGCATCCTGCGAACCCTGCGGGGCATACGCGTGCACCATTTTCACGACACCTCGGCAGGCGCCCACATACGCAACAAATGGCCGGTCGAAGACGCCTTGTGGCTTAAAGAGGATGGCGCGAACTTGGCCCCATTTCTGTACCGTCAACAGGAAAGTGAGCCCAAGTATTATCGTCGGATCGTAGAGACGCTACGGCTGATCCTCCCCTTTTTTGCGGATTTCGAATTGGCGCCCGAGCATGGCCATCTGCTCTTGCGCTGGCGGGAGCGCGGTAGTTCGGATCGAGTATTCGGTGCGTCTCAGGCGGCTGATGGCATGTTGCGGCTCATGGCCTTGGTCGCGTTACTCCAGCAGCAGGAAACGAATCTGCCCGATGTGCTGATTCTCGATGAACCGGAGTTGGGTCTGCACCCATATGCGATTGAAGTTCTCGCGGCTCTTCTCCAGAGCGCGTCCGTGCACACTCAGGTGATTGTCGCCACGCAGTCTGTATCGGTAATTGATCGGTTCGAACCTCACGACATTGTGGTCGTCGACCGGTCGGGAAGCGAGTCGACCTTCCGGCGCCTCAACGATGCCGCGCTCGCCGAATGGCGCGAACGGTATACGATGTCGGAACTGTGGGAGAAGAATGTCCTCGGTGGTAGGCCGCAGCGATGATCCGGCTACACGCAGTAGTGGAGGGGCCGACGGAAGAAACCTTTGTATGGGATGTCTTGGCGCCCTCGTTTGCGGCGCAGACTATTCTCATTGACGCGCGGCATCAAAACGGGGAGACGGAAAGGTAAGGATTATCGAGGCGGCCTGCCAGGGCACTACATCTATCTGGAGAATGACTTGACGCTCTGGATGAAAGAGGACCAGAACACAGACGCATGGTTCACCACAATGGTCGACCTCTATGCCTTGCCGGAAGACTTCCCCGGGCACGCCACTTGCAAGCAGTTCACTGACCCGCTGAAAAAAGTCAGATGTCTTGAGGATGGTTTGTCCGGCAAAATCTCCCATAGGCGGTTCATCCCCTACATCCAGCTCCATGAGTTTGAGGCGCTGCTCTTTTCAGAGCCGGCGAAATTTGATGTTGCGTTCCCCGACAGCAAGGATGCAGTGCAGCAACTTCAGAAAATCCGGGATGAATCTCCAAGCCCCGAACACATTGACGACCGCCCCGAGTTCGCCCCCTCGAAAAGAATACTCAAACTGCTGCCTGATTACAGGAAACCGGTGGCGGGTCCGACGATCGCTGCCAGCATCGGCCTTGCAACCCTCCGCCGCGAGTGTCCTCATTTCAACCAGTGGATCTGCAAGATCGAGGCGCTTGCGTTATAACTCCCCCAGCACCGCCGCCGCGTGGCCTTTCGCTTTGACTTTGGCGTAGACTTTCTCGATCTTGCCATCCGGGCCGATGACGAACGTGGTGCGCTCGATGCCCATCATTTTCCGGCCGTACATGTTCTTCTCTTTCCACACGCCGTAGGCTTCGGCCGCCGCTTTTTCTTCATCGGCCAACAGCGTGAAGGGCAGATCGTACTTCGCCTTGAACTTGGCTTGCGCGGCCGGCTTGTCGGGTGAGATTCCAACCACCGCCGTGCCCTTCTTCGCGAATTTGCGAATGTCGTCACGGAACTCGCAGGCCTCGGTGGTGCAGCCCGGCGTATCGGCTTTGGGATAGAAATACAGCACCACGCGCTGGCCTTTGAGGTCCGATAGTTTAAACTCGCTGCCGGTATCGGTTTGGAGCACGATATCGGGTGCTTTATCGCCCGGTTTCAACATGAATCACCCCAGCTTCTGCTTGAACAGCTCCGTCACTACCGCCACGTTGGCCTGGCCTCGGGTGGCCTTCATCGCCTGGCCCACCAGGTAATTGATCACCGTGGCCTTGCCGCCTTTATATTGCTCCACCTGCTTGGGATTGGCGGCGATCACATCGGCAATCACTTTCTCCAATGCTCCGGTATCGCTGATCTGCTTGAGACCTTCGCGTTCGATAATCGCCGCCGCGGTCGCGCCCGAGGCTAACATTTTCGGGAAAACTTCCTTGGCCAATTTGCCGGAAAGTTCGCCGGTGGCTATCAGCTTGACGAGAACGCCGAGGTTTTCGGCGCTCACGGGCGAATCGGCGATTTCCTTGCCGTCCGCTTTGAGCATTCCCATGAGGTCGCCCATTACCCAGTTGGCGGCGGTCTTGGGATCGCCCGAAGTCTTGGCCACCGTCTCGTAATATTCGCTCAACACGCGCGACTGCGTGAGTACGTCGGCATCGTATTCGCGCAAACCGTACTCGGCCAGGAAGCGGGCGCGCTTTACGGCCGGCAGCTCGGGCATGGTGGCGCGCAATTCCGCCAACCAGGTTTCCGAAATGCGCAGCGGCACAAGGTCCGGTTCCGGGAAGTAGCGGTAATCGTGCGCCTCTTCCTTGCTGCGCATGCCGTGGGTCTCGCCCGAATCGGGGTCGTACAGACGCGTCTCCTGCACGATGGTGCCGCCGGCTTCCAGAACCGCGACCTGGCGCGCGATTTCGAAATCCAGCGCATCTTTCAGGAAGCGGAAGGAATTGACGTTCTTCACTTCCACCTTGGTGCCGAACTTGGGCGCGCCTTTCAAGCGCACCGAGACGTTGCCATCGCAGCGCAGGTGGCCCTTTTCCATGTCGCAGCTCGAAACTTCGATGAACTGGAGCGCCTGCTTCAATTGCGTGAGGTAGTCATAGGCTTCGGAGGAGCTGCGCATATCGGGCTCGCTGACGATCTCGATCAGCGGCGTGCCGCTGCGGTTCAAATCGACGTACGAGTAGCGGTCCGAATCGCGAAAGCCTTCGTGCACGTTTTTGCCGGCGTCGTCTTCCATGTGGACGCGGGTGATGCCGATGCGCTTGGTCCGGCCATCCACCACGATATCGACATAGCCGGCTTCGGAAAACGGCTCGTCGTATTGGGAAATCTGGTAGCCCTTCGGCAGGTCGGGATAGAAGTAATTCTTGCGGGCAAAGCGGGAATACGGCCGAATGCGGCAATTGAGGGCCAGCGCGGCTTTGATGGCCAGTTCCACGGCGTGGCGGTTGAGCACGGGAAGCGCGCCGGGAAGCCCCAGGCAGACGGGGCACACGTTGGTATTGGGCGGCGCGGCGAAACTGGTGGGACAGCCGCAAAAAATCTTGGTGGCGGTCGAGAGCTGGACGTGAACTTCCAGCCCGATTACCGGTTCGTAGCGCGCGATGGCCGCGGCATTCGCCATTTGGATGGCGGAAGAGGACATGGTTCCCTCCATTATAGGTGCAGCGCCGGCCGCCGCTCCTGGTCCAGAATTGTCCAATGCGGAATGAGCCTGAACGGGAGATTCGATTCCAATGCGGGGCGAGCCTGAAAGTGGAATTCGATTCCAACGCGAGATGAGCCTGAAAGCGAAATGTCGGATGCTGCGGAG